>LAHS01000426.1_pt1 | contig 161664 bp, 134 predicted proteins | sample 329651 | NCBI WGS metagenome assembly LAHS01 (sample SAMN03275699, study PRJNA271635) | activated sludge metagenome | isolation source: sample C-1 Sludge from hydrolytic chamber (first chamber) of Anaerobic...
AAATCCTACCCCCGCAACCATCTCAAATTGCAGTGCAAACCCATCACGAACCCCCAGTCTAGAAATAGACTGGGGGTTTCCGCGTGCGTCCCACTGATAAAACCAGTAGGTGGGAAAGAGGGCCGAATGAAAAGCCTTGGTATGCTCTGGAGCTTTCTGTTCCTCATCGCGGCGGGGGCAGCCCAGGCGGCAACACCATCTTATGACAGTTATGGGTCGTGGTTGATCGCGTGCGACAATGTTTTGACCTGCGAAGCCAAGGGGTTTGTGCAGGACAATGACGATGTCACCTCAGACAATGCGCCAGTCAATGAAGCGGTTGATTTGCGTTTCATTCGTGCGGCCGGACCGGGTGGCCTGATTCAGGCGCGGCTCACCGCAGGATTTGTTTTTAGCCTTACCGGCCTGCGCGTAGATGGCAGACCGTTGCTGCTGGATCGTTCGGCGTGGACACTCACCACACAAGATGGGATCAGTACCCTATCCGCCAAACGGCCTGAGGTGGTTGCGGCCTTTGTGGCGCAGCTGCGTGACGGGGCGACGCTGCAGGTGGGGGATGGCAGTGTGCCCTTGAACGGGTTAAGTGCTGCGCTGCTGCATATGGATGATCGACAGGGGAGAGTGGACGGTGTAACTGCACTGATCCGCACGGGGCCGAAATCAGCCAGTGCCGTACCTCCTGCGCCATTACCGCCGTCTGCTCCACCCGCGCACCGCTCCAGTGTTCTTTCTGGCAGAGAGCGGGACCGTTTGATGGCGTGGACAGTAAAAGCCCAGGCCCAATTTATAAAAAAGCAGGCTTGTGATCGCCTGGATAAAGAAACTGACGGTCTTCAGGAAACAGAGGTTTACCGGTTGGACAAGAACAATGCAGTTGTTCTGGTCGGGTGTTCGATGGTGGGATATCAGGGGACATCCCTGGTTTTTGTCGTGCCGCGCACGGGAAATGGCCAACCTGAACCCGCCAGCCTGTCAAGTCCCGTTCTGACCACGGAAGACACAGGCGATGAAGGGGCTGTCTTGATAAGCCCGGATTTTGACGTGGCGACTGGAACTCTTACGGACTTTTACAAAGGCGTAGGTCTGGCTTATTGCGGTGGATCTCATGAATGGCGGTGGGATGGTCACCGCTTCGTGCTGACGGGGATGACCTTTCAGCGCGGCTGTGGCGGCAGCACGTCCGTTGACTGGCCAGTTCTGTACCGATCGAAGGTCCAGCTAAGGGATCAGAAGAAGGAGTAGACCTGCTTCTATTCGGACGCTTAGCGCGCCTGATATCGCTACCACTCGATAGAGAAGCAACGAGGCGTACATGATGCTTTTGTAAAGCTTATGATCCGCTGATAGACCGCAAATACTACCCTCGCCTGCTTACGGAAAAGCAGGGGTGGGTCTGCTGCCATTTATTGAAATAATTGAAAATTGGCGGAGGGGATGGGATTCGAACCCACGGTACGGCTTGACACCGTACAACGGTTTAGCAAACCGCCGCCTTCAGCCACTCGGCCACCCCTCCGCCGAAGAGTGCAACATACACGACGTTTGCACTGCTGCTTTTAGGGGCGTGGATAGGATTCGTCAAACCCTCTTATGCAAGTTTACATTTATTTTTTGCATATCGGCGGTTTTTCTGGGTGTGCGGCCCTGCGCGGGGGGAGTGTCCCCGCCCGCGCAGGGGTGTTTTCAGCCGTTCAGGCGGGCCAGAAGGGCCTCGTTCACAAGGGCGGGGTTGGCCTTGCCCTTGGTTTCCTTCATGACCTGCCCCACGAAGAAGCCAAACAGCTTGTCCTTGCCGGAGCGGTATTCGGCCAGTTTGTCGGCGTTCTTGTCCAGCACCGCCGTAATGGCGGCGTCAATAGCACCCGTATCCGTAACCTGCCGCAGGCCCTTGCGCTCCACGATGGCTTCCGGGTCTTCCCCGGTTTCCACCATGTCTTCAAACACTTCCTTGGCGATCTTGCCGTTGATGGTGCCATCAGCGATCAGATCCAGCATCTTGCCAAGGCTGGCGGCGCTGACAGGGCTGGTTTCGATCGTGTTGGAGGTGCGGTTGAGCGCCGCGAACAGGTCGCCAGTCACCCAGCTTACAGCCAGCTTGCCGTCGCGCCCACGGGCCACGGCCTCGTAATAATCGGCCACGGCCTGCTCGGCCACCAGCACCCCGGCATCGTAGAAGGTAATGCCGTATTCCTGCTGGAAGCGCGCGCGCTTGGCGTCGGGCAGTTCGGGCAGGGCAGCTTTCAGGCTGTCCACCCAGTCCTGTTCCAGCACCAGCGGTAGCAGGTCGGGGTCGGGGAAGTAGCGGTAGTCATGCGCGTCTTCTTTCGAGCGCATGGTGCGGGTTTCGCCCTTTGTGTGGTCGAACAGGCGGGTTTCCTGATCCACCGTGCCGCCGTTTTCCCAGATTTCCACCTGACGTGCGGCTTCAGCCTCAATCGCCTGCATGACAAAGCGGATGGAGTTGACGTTCTTGATCTCGCAGCGGGTGCGGAACGGCTCGCCCGCCTTGCGTACGGACACGTTCACATCCGCGCGCATGGAGCCTTCTTCCATGTTGCCGTCGCAGGTGCCGAGGTAGCGCAGGATCTGGCGCAGCTTGCGCAGATAGGCGCCGGCTTCCTCCGGGGCGCGAATATCGGGCTCGCTCACGATTTCCATCAGCGCGACGCCTGCACGGTTCAGGTCCACGAAGGATTTCGTGGGGTCCTGATCATGCAGCAGCTTGCCTGCGTCCTGTTCCAGATGCAGGCGCGTGATGCCGATGGAGCGGGTTTCACCGTTCGCCAGTTCAATGGCGATGGTGCCCGTTCCCACAATCGGATGTTCGAACTGGCTGATCTGGTAGCCCTGTGGCAGATCGGCGTAAAAATAGTTTTTACGGTCGAAACGGCTGGTCAGGTTGATCTGCGCGTTCAGCCCCAGCCCCGTGCGGATGGCCTGCGCCACGCATTCGTGGTTGATGACCGGCAGCATACCGGGGAAGGCGGCATCCACCAGACTGACCTGCGTGTTGGGGTCGCCGCCAAAGGTGGTGGAAGCCCCGGAGAACAGCTTGGAGTGGCTGATAACCTGGGCATGAACCTCAAGCCCCACCACAATTTCCCACTGGCCGGTCTGGCCTTCAATCACGTAGCTCATGCGCCTGCTCCCGCGTGCAGGGTGGGCCGGTGCGCAAAACCCGCCGCTGCTTCCAGCGCGCCGCCAACCGACAGCACGGTTTCTTCATCAAAATGGCGGCCCAGCACCTGCAGCCCAAGCGGCAGGCCAGCCCCGTTCAGCCCCACCGGCACCGACAGGCCGGGGATACCGGCCAGGCTCGCGGGTACGGTGAAGATGTCGTTGAGGTACATCTGCACGGGGTCGTTCTGATTTTCGCCCTGCGCAAAGGCGGCCGAGGGGGCGGTGGGGGTCAGCAGCACGTCCACGGTTTCGAACGCCTGTTCGAAGTCGCGGCGGATCAGCGTGCGGACCTTCTGGGCCTTGAGGTAATAGGCATCGTAATAGCCAGCGGACAGCACGTAGGTGCCCATCAGGATACGGCTGCGCACCTCGGGGCCGAAGCCCGCCGCGCGCGAGGCCTCGTACACGGCGTCGAGCGAGGGGGCATCGACCCGCTTGCCAAACCGGATGCCGTCATACCGGGCCAGGTTGGAGGAACATTCCGCCGGGGCGATAATGTAGTAGCTGGTCAGCCCGTAGCGGGTGTGGGGCAGGGAGACATCCACCACCTCGCACCCGGCCTCACGCAGCCAGGCAATGCCCTGTTCCCACATGGCCAGCACGTCTTCCGGCAGGCCGGGGGCGCGGTATTCGGTAGGGATACCCACCCGCAGGCCCTTCACGCTCTTGCCCACCGCCTTGTGGAAAGCCGGTACGGGGCGGGAGGCGGAGGTGCTGTCACGCTCATCAAATCCGGCCATGGCTTCGAGCATCAGCCCGGCATCGGTCACGCTGCGGGTCATGGGGCCAGCCTGATCCAGCGAGCTGGCATAGGCGATCACGCCCCAGCGGCTGCACCGGCCGTAGGTGGGCTTCAGCCCGACAATGCCGCAATACGCGGCAGGCTGGCGGATGGAGCCACCCGTATCCGTGCCGGTGGCAGCCAGCGCCAGACCAGCGGCCACAGCGGCGGAGGACCCGCCCGAGGAACCGCCGGGCACAAGGGCGACATCGGGTGCGTCCGTGCGCCGCCACGGGCTGGTGGTCGCCCCGAAAGCGGAGGACGTGTTGGCGGACCCCATGGCGAATTCGTCAAGATTGGTCTTGCCCAGAAAGACAGCGCCTTCCTTGAGCAGCCGCGCCGTAACCGTGCTTTCATAAGGCGGCACGAAGTCGGCCAGAATCGGGCTGGCGGCTGTCGTGCGGATGTCCTTTGTGCAGAACAGGTCTTTGATGCCGATGGGCAGGCCGTCCATCAGCCCGGCGGTGCCTGCGGCGTAGCGGGCATCGGCGGCATCGGCCTGCGCCAGAACGGTCTCTTCAGGCAGGACGGTAATATAGGCGTTCAGCGCGGGGTTGAGGCGGGCGATGGCATCCAGATGCGCCTTGGCCAGTTCACGCGCGCTGAAGCTGCGGGCGGCAAGGCCCGCGCGGGCTTCGGTCAGGGTCAGTCCGGTCAGCATTATTCGACAACCTTGGGTACGGTGTAAAAAGGCCCGGCCGTTTCGGGGGCGCAGGCCAGCAGGGCGTCGCGGCAGTTGCCGTCGTTCACCACGTCCTCGCGCTGGCGCAGGGCTTCGGTTTCGGTGCCGACCATGGGGGGCACGCCATCCACGTTCACTTCGGCAAGTTGATCGATCCAGCCCAGAATGCTGTTGAGCTTCTGCGTAGTGGCCTCAAGCTCTGCGTCTTCAAGGCCGATACGGGCCAGTTTGGCTATGCGTCGGGTGGTCGCAAGGTCGAGCGACATGAAAGCGGACCCCTCATTGTTCAGACAGATGGTGCGAAAGCCCCTAGCATAATCGGGCGCGGTGCAACATACCATGGAGCCATGACTCTGCTCAGCCTGGCCGATCTGGCCGCGATATTGCCCCCTCAGGCCCGGCTTCTGGGTATCGACCCCGGCAGCCGTCAGGTGGGCCTTGCCCTGTCCGATGTGCTGTGCATGGTGGCCAGCCCGTTGCAGACGGTCAAACGCGGCAAGCTGGGGCAGATGGCCACCCTTGTGCGTGATCTGGCGCGTGAGCACGGCATAGGGGGCATGGTGGTGGGGATGCCGCTTTCCCTCGACGGCGGCTTCGGCCCCGCCGCGCAGGCCAGCCGCGACTGGACACTGGCACTGTCGGAGCAGACAGGCCTGCCCGCCTGCCTGTGGGATGAGCGGCTCTCGTCCGCCGCGGTTAACCGTATGCTGATCAACGAGGCCGACATGTCGCGCGCGCGCCGGGCCGAGATGGTGGACAGGCTGGCCGCCGCCTACACGCTACAGGCTGCGCTTGATGCCATGCCCCGACGGCAGGCCTGAAAGCCACCCGGCAAAACGGCCCATATTTGCCACAAATGGACGACATGCTCTGCCAATCAAATAGAGCCGGGAGAAAACGACCCTATGTCCAGACATGTGTTTAACGCCTCTGCCCTGACCATGATCGGCGCGGCGATTTTCGCGCTCAGCCTGCCGCCTGAGCCGGCCCATGCCGAGGATGCCGTCGGCAAGGCGTGGGATTCCACCAAGACGGGCACCGAACACGCGTGGGACAAAACAAAGTCCGGTTCGGAAAAAGCGTGGGATAAAACAAAGACGGGCACCGAGAAGGCGTGGGATAAAACCAAATCCGGTTCGGAAAAGGCTTGGGACAAGACGAAGTCCGGCAGCGAAAAGGCCTGGAACAAGACCGAAAACGCTACGACCGGCGCGGCCCATGATGTGGGCAAGTGGGGCGACAAGACGGGCAAGAAAATCGGCAACGCGGGCGAGAGCGTCGGCAAGGATATCGGCAGCGTCTTTTCCAGCAAGGACAAGTAAGCGCCGCCTGCGCCTGCGGGCGTGGCCCGCATAAGCAAAAGCCCGCCACCCCATGCAGGAGTGGCGGGCTTTTTCATGCCGTGGCTTTAGCCTGCGTTTACCGGCCTTTTCAGCAAGGGTCGGTAAACATCAGAACCGTCAGGTTCAGGCCTTGGCGGCGTCCAGCAGGGCCTGTTCCAGAATGTCCAGACCTTCATCCACCAGCGCGTCAGAGGCGGTCAGCGGCGTCAGGATACGGACCGTAGCGCCCTGCACGCCGCAGGCCAGAACGATCAGCCCCTTTTCGCAGGCGATGGCGCACAGCTTGGCGGCAAAGCCCGCGCGGCGTTCTTCACCTGCATGGCGTTCCAGCACGTCAAAGGCAACCATGGCGCCCAGACCGCGCGGCTCGCTGACGGGCAGCAGGTCGGTGCGCTTGTGCCAGCCCGCGATACGGGCCTTCAGGCGTTCGCCCATGGCGTTGGCGCGGTCGATCAGCTTTTCCTCATCAATCACGTCCAGCACGGCCAGAGCCGCGGCGCAGGCCAGCGGCGCGCCGGCATAGGTGCCGCCCAGACCGCCGGGGGGCACGGAGTCCATCACATCCGCACGGCCGATAACGCCCGAGAGCGGCATACCGCCTGCCAGCGACTTGGCGATGCAGACCAGGTCGGGCTCGATGCCAGAATGTTCGATGCCGAACAGCTTGCCCGTACGGGCAAAGCCGGACTGCACTTCATCAGCAATCAGCTTGATGCCGTGCTGGTCGCACAGGGCGCGCAGGTGGCGCAGCAGCGCCGGAGGGGCAATGCGGAAGCCGCCTTCACCCTGCACCGGCTCAATGATGATGGCCGCCACGTTGTCCGGGCCGATGTCGGAGGCAAAGAGGAAGCCGAGCATCTTCAGGCTGTCTTCCACCGTGACGTCCCCGTCGGGGAAGGGCACATGATAGACTTCCCCCGGCAGGGTGCCGAAGGGGGCCTTGTAGGGCTGCACCTTGCCGGTCATGGCCGTGGCGAGCAGCGTGCGGCCATGGAAGCCACCGCAGAAGGCGATAACGCCGGTGCGGCCCGTGGCGGCGCGGGCGATCTTGACTGCGTTTTCCGTGGCTTCACCGCCGGTGGTGAAGAAAATCGTCTTGGCAGGGCCGGTGAAGGGCGCGCGGGCGTTCAGCTTCTCGGCCAGTTCGATATACGGCTCGTAAGCGCAGACCTGAAAGGCCGTGTGGGTGAAGCGCTCAAGCTGCTTCTGCACGGCGTCAACCACCTTGGGGTGACGGTGCCCGACGTTCAGCACCGCGATGCCACCGGCGAAATCAATGTAACGGCGGCCTTCGACATCCCACAGCTCGGCGTTTTCGGCCCGGTCGGCAAAAACCGACGTGGCAACGGACACGCCACGCGGCACGGCTGCCTGACGGCGCGCGAGCAGGGCGGCATTGGTGGAGGCGGATGGGGTGGTGTTCAGCATGGTGATTCGCTCCGGCTAATGGCGGAACACGGGGCATGGCGCGGGAGGGCGCGCGTGTTCGTTTCGGTCCGTTTGGTTAAGCGGTTTTTAAGGGCTGTGGGAGGAGATTTTTATGTCGTCAGGTGGTGATTTTTTGTCACCGCCCGGCCGGGGTGGTGCCTTCCTGTCTCGCGGCTTCTTCCAGCAGCCAGGCACGGAACGCGCTCAGGGCCGGTTTGTCCCATGCCTGTGCGGGCGCGCGCAGCACATATGCGCCCAGCGTGGTATCGATCAGAGGGGTCTGGCTGGGCTGCACGCGCACCAGCCGCCCGGACTCCAGATCATCACCCAGCAGGAAAGCATTGCTCAGGGCAATGCCCTCGCCCGCGCGGGCAGCCGCCAGCGTGACATGCGCCTGCCAGAGCCGCCCGGCAGCCTGTATGGGGCCGGGCCGCACGTTCTGGGCGGCAAACCACAGCCGCCATTCGCTGTCATCTTCCTCCAGCAGCAAGGGGGCCTGTAGCAGGTCGGCGGTGGTGCGGGGCTGCCCGCCCATGGCCATCAGCCCGGCGGGTGAGATAACGGGAAAGACGGCGGGCCGCGCAATCAGCACGCTCCTGAGTTCGCGGGCCTCGGGGGTGGCGTCGTTGTCCTTGCGGTAGCCGATCTGGGCATGGCTGTGGGGGCTGACGCCGCTGACATGAAAAGTCGTGTTGGCGTCCACCGCGCGCAGCAGCACATCCGTGCCGGGATAGGCCCGCCGGAACGCGCCCAGCCGGGGCAGCAGCCAGTGATAGGCAAAGCCGTGCGCGCAGGTGACGGTCAGCGAGCGGGGCTGGTTCCGCAGTTCCGCCGTGGCGTTGGCCAGCTCGTCCAGCAGGGGGGCTATGCGGTCGTGATAGCTCTGCCCGGCCTGTGTCAGCGCGCCGGTCTCGCGGTCACGCAGGGGGGTGCCCAGCCGTTGCTCAAGGTCGCGGATATGGCGGCTGATGGCGGCGTGGTCCATGCGCAACACCGCTGCCGCCCGCCTGATTCCTCCGGTGCGGGCGAAAGCGACAAAGGCGTTCAGGGCCGCGAGAGGGGGAATATGCGCGCGTGAGTCCATGCGGAACGGCTAGAAAACAGGAAAGGGTATTCCATTGGACGGGAAAGCCCCAAAAAGGCAAGGGGGCCGCGCCGCGTGGGCCATGTTTTCAGAACGTGATGGAGGAGCGCAGGCCAAAAATGGCTTCGTTCTGCACGGTGTGATGGTGTGACCAGTCAAGCACGCCGCCGGAGGGGTTGAAGATGTACTGGAAATCGGGCTGGAGCGTGCACCAGGGCTGAAGCTGGGCCTGATAGGTCAGTTCGAGATAGGTTTCCGTGTTCTGCACCGGCAGATGGGCGTTGCGATCGTACTGGCGCAGGCCGGAGGCCGCCTCCCCCAGGCCCCAGCCAAGGCCCAGCGTGTCATTCAGCCGGGAGCGGAAAGGCGCGTTGAAGTTGATGCCCATATCCACCGCAAAGCTGATCTGGGTGCTGATGGACGGGCCGCTGCCGGTCACGCGGGCAAACGCGCCGATGGAGCGGGCGGAATCGGGGGCCGGACGCCAGAGCATCTGGTCTACCACGGCGTAAACCAGCCAGTTGCCCGCCACCATGCGCGGCGAGGACGTTGTGTCCCGCGCGCTGCCGAGCGGAATCCCGCTGGTATTGTAGCGGTAATCCGGGAAGTCCGCCGTATCGTAATAGCCGCCCAGCTTGTAAATGCCCGGCAACCCGGCGCGGCCCGGCCCCGGATTGATGGCATACTGGAGTTCGGCCATCAGCAGCGCGCCGGTGTTCATGTTGAACAGCGTGCCGCTGCCGTCGAGGGTGGTCTGGCTGGTTGGGTCAGCCGTGTTGCCGCCATGCTGGACAAAAAAGGCATTGTAACGCACCCCGGCGGGGTTATCGTCCGAGGCGGCCAGCAGAATGCTCAGGCTGTCACTGGGGCGGTAGCGCACGCGGATGGCGGGCGCAGCTAGTGGCCAGGAAGGGCCGCCGCTATATAGGTTGTTGGAGGGGGCCACCGGCCAGCCCATGTTGGCGTTCAGATACAGCGCGCCGTAGTTGGAAATCAGGAACTCCGTATCCAGGTCCTGCTGCCCGATCTTGATATCCAGCGTGTTGTCCAGAAATGACTGCTGGTACCATAGCTCAAACAGGCGGGTGGAGCGGTCGGCCTCGTAGCCCGAGACGGGGTTGAACAACACCAGATGATCCTGCGAGATGGAGCGGCCATGGGTTTGCAGGGCGCTGATGTTGAACAGCCCGCCGCGCAGCCCGATAATTTTTTCCAGATCAAGCCCGAGTGTGACCAGCGTAACCCCATCGTAATACGGGCCTGTGCCGGAGCCGTTGTGGCCATCCGCTGCCGAGGCGCTTCCGCCCGTGGCGTTGGCCCAGAGTTCATCCACTTCATGCACGTCGAGCATAATGCCCTGACGCGCCATCCAGTGTCGTGCGCCCCATAGTCCACCCAGCAGATGATCGCTCATATCATCGGGAAGGGAGGCGGCCGCGGTGGGCGAGGGGGCGCTGGCATCGGCGTTGGCCTTGGCGCGCCCGGTGTCGGGCACGGCGAGGGGGCCAATCTGTTCAATAACCGGCGCGGAATGGGCCAGCCGCCGCTGGTCGAGTTGCACCTGTGTTTCAGGCTGTTCAGCCCGCGCGCCCGGCCCGCCCAGCCCCGCGCATAGCGGTGGCGCCAGCAGCGCGAGCAACAGAGGCCACGCCCGTATCTGGTGGCGCGGTGTCATCGTCCTGTCTGGCTCACAGAGTGAGGAAAAAAGGGATGCGCTAAGAAGACCAGGGCAATTCACTCGGAAACAGGGCAGACAGCGATGTGGCGTCAGGTCGGCACCATAGCGGCAAGGTCTGCAACGGACAAAGTCATTCAGCCATGCGGACTGCGCCGATGGCCCGAATTCATTGAATTATCATAATTCCCGATCTGTGTGGTTAATCGCGCGCTTTTACGGGACCGGACAGACCGGGCTGAAAGAGTGTGGAAAATTGGCCCGCCAAATTTCGACCTGACTCAGGAAAAGCGTTTCGCGCCGGCCACGCACAGAACGACAATGAACGTCGAGATGACCATGGCCCAGGAGATCGTCTCATGCAGGAAGAGAGCGGCAAGCAGCAAGCTGAGGAACGGCTGGAGCAACTGAAGCTGTCCGACGCTTGCGATACCGCCGAGCGCCAGACCGCGGTACCAGAAAATGAAGCCAACCAGCATACTGAAGACCGAAACGTAACCAAGGCCGATCCAGGAGGAGGCATGTATGTTTCCCCAGTTGGCGGGTAGATAGGCAAGCGCGACAAGGGCCATGGGCGGCATGGACAGCAGCAGGGCCCATGAAATGACCTGCCATCCGCCAAGACGCCGGGAGAGGGTTGCCCCTTCTGCATATCCCAGACCACAGAAGAGAATGGCCGCGACCATCAGCAGGTCCCCTGTGACATTTCCGGCCTGACTGCCGCGGAGGGCAAAGCTTACCACAGCGGCAGCGCCGATGATGGAGAACAGCCAAAAGGCTGGTCTGGGCTTTTCGCCCCCTCGCAGCACGCCAAAAATTGCCGTGGCCAACGGGAGCAGGCCAATGAATACGGTGGAGTGGGCGGCGGTGACATGTTGCAGCGCCAGTGCCGACAGAAGCGGAAAACCAGCCACTCCGCCTACAGCGACAATAAGCAGCGGGACGATATCCTGACGTTTCGGTCGGGGTTGACGGAGTGCAAACAAAAAGACGCTCCCCAGCAGAGCCGCGATCACGGCACGCGCGCCGGTCAGGAACATGGGTGAAAAATCCGCGACGGCAACGCGCGTCGCGGGGAGAGAACCACTGAAGATGAGCACACCCAGCAGACCGCTGCCCCATCCTTCTGTCGTCTGCCTCATGAACAGTCATTCCTGTTGTTGTGACGTGTTGAGATGACGCGAATTTATGAAGACGACACAGTTGGCACCAGTTACAGTCCCATACAGTTTCTACAAACTGTATGGGTGAAAAAGCCCATACAATTCGCGAGGCGAGCGGTGAGATATCAAGCAACGCGTACGTCCGTCATCATGGAGGCGATCAGGCAGCGTATTGCCACGCGGGCTCTGGTGCCGGGCGATCGCCTGCCTTCGATCCGAAAACTCGCCAGCACCATGGAGGTCTCTCCCTCCACCATCGTGCAGGCTTACGACCGACTGGCTGCCGAAGGGGTAATCAGGCCGCGTCAGGGTTCTGGTTTTTACGTCAGCGGTCGTGCGTTACCGCTTCTGTCGCTGGCTGACACGGCAACGCCAGTGGCGCGGGCGGTTGATCCATTCTGGGTGTCGCGTCAGTCTCTTGATGCCGATCCGGAGACTCTAAAACCCGGCTGCGGCTGGCTCCCCACGGACTGGATGCCCAATGAGGCGCTACGCAAAGCATTTCGGGCCGTAGCGCGCAGGGACAGCGCCATTCTGTCGGAATATGGCAGCGCCAGCGGCTCTCTTCGCCTTCGACGCTTACTGACCGCGCGCTTTTCCGAGGAGGGGCTGGATATCAGCCCGGATCAGCTTTTGCTAACGGGCTCCGGCACGCAGGCTCTCGATCTGATCTGCCGCCTGCTGGTTCGGAGGGGTGATACGGTTCTTGTCGATGATCCCTGCCATTTCAATTTTCAGGCCCTGCTCCGGGCTCATGAAATCCGGATTGTCGGGGTGCCATACACGGCAACCGGCCCGGATATTGAGGCTTTCGAGCGGGTCGTTCTGCGGGATAAGCCGCGCCTCTACATCACCAACTCGGCTCTGCATAATCCAACAGGGGCCACGCTTTCTCCGCAGGTTGCCTTTCGTCTGCTGAGCGTTGCTGCTGACTCAGACCTTTTGATTGTTGAGGACGACATTTTTGCAGATTTTGAAACCGGGCCCTCGCCTCGTCTGGCAGTGATGGACGGTCTGAATCATGTGATCCGGATTGGAAGTTTTTCAAAGACACTTTCTGCTTCCATACGATGTGGCTACATCGCGGCCCGGCAGGATATGGTTGACAGGCTCATTGATCTGCAGGTTGCCACCAACTTTGGCGGCCCCAGTCCCGTGACTACCGAAGTGATTGCGGATGTGCTGGAGGGTGGCAGCTATCGTAAGCACATGCTTGAAATCCAGCGCCGCTTAGAAAAATCCCGCAAGACAATTATGAGCAAACTGGAAGAACTGGGAATAGCGCCGTGGATTGTCCCAAAAGGAGGTTTTTATCTCTGGTGCCGCCTGCCGGATGGACAGGATTCAACGGAGATCACACTGAGAGGCATGGCTGATAAAATCATTCACGCGCCAGGTAATGTTTTCAGTGTTAGTCAGTCAGCGTCCTCATTCATGCGCTTTAATATCACGCAATGCGAAAATGAGAGAGTTTTTCATTCTCTTCGAGGGCTGCTTGCGGGTGGAACGCCGAACAAATCATAGGTACATGGGCCGTTAGCCATTCATTTTGATGCTTCGAATATTGCCTACGCGGCGCAGTCGTTCCCTGTCGGGTGGTTCCTTACGGTCAACCGTGGGGTTGATACCGAGCACGCCTCAAGTGACGTGCTCGGTAGCCCCAGCGTAGTAAGCCAGCCGGGAATGGCGTTATTCGTACAGTTTAACAGTATGAACGTAATAGATCATCCTGATGTGTTTTTTGCAGATTTTAACTTGGATATGGCGTCCTGCAATTTTGTATTCACTCAAAAGGAGAGTTCCCGTTGTGTATGGCTCGGGCCTGATGGGATGACAAGCGTCCCGCCATTCGATCTTCCCCTCCCGCGCTACGTGCCCGCCTGACAATGACGGGGCCGCAACCAATGCCCGGTTCTTCCGGCTGAAATCGATCATACTCTTCTTTTAAATGGCTACATGCGCGGAGGGCACGTCAGTGCTAGACCCAAGCGCCAACAGAGACAGCGTGCGCCAACATGGCTATAGTGAGGGGCTTAGGATCTGGCTGAGGACGCTTCCTATGCAGAAAGCCAAATAGCAGCGCGCCCATGATTCCTTCACCCTCTTCCGGGAAATATTTCTCGAAATCAAAATTTTGAGCGCTGACCTCAAAGCGCTCAAAGTAACGGCGCATTAGATCCTCAGCGCCGTCGCCGTGCATACGAAGATCGCCCCGCAGTGTCGTATTTTCTGTCAATCCCTCTTGTCGGACGGAACCTTGTCATCCGCGATGAGGTTGCACGCGGTCACCGGGCGGTGATGATTTGCATCCCCATTGTGACAAAGCTCAAACGTATCATGACGCACCTGCTGCCCCGCTTTCGTATTGAGGAAAAAGGGAGCGAGTTGTTCGGCGCAATGGCCGCCGTCACGAAAATCCATGTCCACAGCGTCAAGAAAAATCTGCGTCGGCACGAAGTAGGCATAAAGCGGATCGTCACCTGTCAGGGGGGCCTTGATAGTCTGAAGGTAGCGGAGGCTGAAAGCACACATCGGCCCGTACAGTTTGCGATGACGCAGGAAATGATAATCGAGCCGCCGTCCTGCGATCGGAATACGCCAAACCCCCCTGATGCTCTCCACGCCGTTCGCATCTCCCACCTCATAGAGCATGACGTTGCGGACGAGATAATCCAGCAGGATCATGGATTTGCAGTCATCCGTGGTGCAATGCACAGCCCTCGCCTTCGCCGCAGCACTTTCGAGGGCCGTGAAAGTCGAGGGAACGGGCACGCTTTCGGCTGGCGGTGATGGTGAACGCGCGTCGGCTGGATAGAGCGTGAACAAAAACGCCAGTACGAAAAGGCACAACCGCATAAGTTTATTCCCGATAGAACTTGAGTGACTGTTTCAAAAGTCCGAAAACAGCCAATTTTCGTGAGTCATAGCCTGTTGATTTGAGAAAAAATTAGTAAAGCGGGCTGGGCCAGTTATCGGCCCAGCCCGCTTGTTTTACCATATAGCCACGTGGCTTTTGGGGAACAAAAGCCGTTCTGAGAGCCTGTCAGTATCAGGCAGCAATGCTGAAAACTGCGCGCGGGTGAGCGGGCGCGTATGGTAGACGGCCATATACTGGTCATCTACTGACATGGCTTTGAAAGCTGGACGGAACAGCCTGATGATACAGACCTGCAAAGGGTCGGCCAGCCAGTGAATGAAAGGCAGCAGAAAATGCTGCTCAAGCGGGAACTCGAAGGCAGGGGCCTGAAACCATCCGCGCTTTCCAACCCGTCTGGCCTCATTGGCAGCCTGCCGCATATCCAGCCAGTTGCCAACATGCTCGATCACCGAATTGCAGATGACGATATCGAATGACTGATCGGCAAACATGCTCAGGTCGCGTGCATCGCCCGTAATCATGTTGACCGTTTTGCGAAGACTCTCTTCTTCCGGCGGGAGATTTTCAAGAACACCCGGCAGGTTGAGCGTATGGATACTGCATTTGTTGCGTGTAATTTCTGGAACGGAAAGCCAGAAAACAAGAGAACCCCCTATATCAAGCACATTCACCGGCCCGCCGGTTGCCTGATGCAGTGTGTCTATGATTTCACAAAGCCGACGGTTCCTCCTTTTTCTAAAATACAGACTGACTCTTCGCAGTGGCTTTGGCAGCATGGAACCGGCCCTTTACTGCGCAAGGGATCGGTGTTTCCGCGCGCATGACGCGCGGCGGACTGCATTAAAACCGGGCGCGCTGCCCATTTTCGGGGGTGTTCTTTTGGCTTTGAATGTCTTGCCAGCCATTGTTTTTTGCCTTGTTTCATAGCCCTGCCAAGGGCATAGCTTCGCAACCGCCGCTCCTGGCGTCGGGCGGTTGGCAGCGTGTGAAACAAGGTGAACTCACGCCCTACCTATTCCCCAGACGATAAACAGCTTTCACCGTTCACCGCTGGACCATAAGTCCGGGTGTTCTATTTGGTAGGCCACCCGACATAGGGGCCACCTGTTTCAATGCGCTGCCAAGCGCACAGTCATACTAGCATACCCCCAAAGCCGCTGCCATAGCAGCCTCGCTGCTCATTCATTTTGATACTTTGAATGCCCTGCTACACTGCGACTGTGACCTGTCCGTTTGACACATGGCGGACAGGCGATTTTGGGGGGAAAGCGGTCCGACCACTTTGGAGTCCAGACGACGTTTCCTGCTATCCATTCTGCCAAAATCGACGGCCGTTCTCAGCTAGGGCCTGTTAGATCTTGAAATTCTTCCCATATTGTAGGGAAGGAAGAAGGAGACAGAACAGGCACTTTCACTGATGAGACATGGGCGATCTGGGAACCTCTGATTGAGGCGGTACGCCCACGTGGCAAGACGCCGCCACATGATCTGCGGCGCACGATAGCAGCGATTTTCTGGCGGCATGAGAATGGCGCGAAATGGCGGAGTGTCCCCGCTGAACTGGGTCCGTGGTGGCGGGCGGCGCAGCTTTTCATCCGTTGGGCGAAACTGGGCGTATGGGAACGCCTGCTCGAACGGGTTCAGGAGCAGCAGGGAGTGGCGTTCGGAATGACTTTTCTGGATGGCACGAACATCAGGGCTCACCACAAGGCGGCTGGAGCCCAAAAAAAGGGGCCTCTTTCGAAGAGCGAGACCATCGTGAAGCTCTTGGTCGCTCTCGCGGCGGCTATGGCACAAAAGTCTGCGTGATCGCTGATGGACATGGAAAAGCCTTTGGTTTTGCGCTGGCTCCCGGACAGGCCCATGAACTACCTCTGGCACCAGCCATGCTCGACAACCTCCCCTCCATTCCCTTGTGGGTGGTGGCAGACAAGGGCTACGCGTCGAACGCCTTTCGTGAACGGATATGGGACATGGGAGCCCGACCGGCCATTCCTGCGAAACGACGCGATGCGCCGGTCGCCTGCCCAAAATGGGCCTATCGGTGTCGACATCTTGTCGAAAACCTCTGGGCTCGCCTTAAGGAGTGGCGTGCAGTCGCAACCAGATACGAAAAAACAGCAACGTCATTCCTCGCCGTCATCCACATCGCTGCCGCAGCAGACTGGATCAAGCCATAACAGGCCCTAGTAGTGGTAAGTATTCATCATTTGAACCCTCAAAGAAAATTGCGGCTTACTCTAGAACGAACGGCCTCTAGTCGAAGATGCAGACGAGATGCTGTTTCCATGTCTTATTCGATCTCTCACTATCATATGACAATATTATCGAGCGCCGATTGAGCCTTGTCCTTTTGATATCCGGATACCAGCACGCCAATTCGCTCACGACCATAGTGTATGAGTGAATCTAGCCAGCTATTGATCTGGAATTTATGCCCACTGTCTAAGCGGACACTTACCAGATTATACGTTCGCACGATCTCTGCGAGAGTCTCGAAAGGATAGTGCTGCGGGTCGTTTTGGCGTAGAATCTTGTCAGTAAGGGTAATTGCTTCTTTGAAATCTCTAAATAGGTCGGCTGTGGCACGGGTGGTTTTTGCCGCTCGCATCATTAGAAATTTTGCGCGCCGGTCGTTGAGTTGACGACGGTCGTAAGTCGTTCTGGTGCGGCGTTCGATTTCAGAGGCTTCACTATATCCCTGCTCGAGAAATTTTTCCGCGTCATTAAAGTCGCCGACCTCGCATTTGGCCATGTGCCACTGAAGCCAGAAAAGTGGCCTTCGTCTGATTTGCAGTTCCTGCTTGTTATGTTCGAAGAACCTGTCAATTGCATCGCTATCAGCGACGACCTTGGAAAGGATAGAAAAACGCATCAGTTGTTCGAACATGCGCTGCTCAAAAGAATTGCGATTGACTGAGGCAAGGTTTTTCAGCACGAATACTATGGTATCAACGACCTCGATGTCGTCGAACAAATTTTGAAGAATGTTCTGAGCCCCGATTGAGGGTATTGTTTCGACAATTCCAGCGTTCCGGCGGATGAGGCGAAAAGCGCCATCACCGGCCCTCGCATTGATCCTGTCGATGAGCGCACCATAGTCTATTTCCATCACATTAGATAAGAAGGTAAGCGGCGCATTTTCGCCGATATTAGTGACATAGAGTGCGGTAATAATCGCTTCGCGTTCAGATTTATTAAGTGATAACTTACTGAATTCTTCGCGATACCGGTTGGCAACGTAATCCGACTGAAGTAACCTTAAGAGGAAATGCGGTAGGCTTGCCTGACAAATATCGTTGATGAAACGAAGCCGCGCATCTTGATCAAGCTTATGAAAATCACGCCATCCGGCGATTTGATCGGCCAGTTCGCTCAGATCACGCGCTTCACTCTGAGAGAGACTGGCCAGAGTAATTTTTTGAAAACTGCGGAAGTCGAGAAGCGACTTGAGGCTATCAGGGCTGGCATCTAGCGCCACGGCCCGGCTTGTTAATATCAGAATGCCGTCTTGACCATCAAACTGACGTGCGATGCTCACAAGCCGTTCCCTCGGCAGATCAAAGCAGTTCTCAATGATCAGTGCAGCGTTCGGTACGTAGCTAAGAATTTCTGCGATTTCGTTAAGTATGTTCTCATAAGCTTGGCGCAGCCGGTAGACAGGTCTTGCGCCTGATAGGCGATAGGCAAGATCGGTTGTAAGTATGGATTTACCATCACAAGCGTACCCATCATAAAGTATGATTCGGGTATCACCTGTGATAGCGTCAAGTGTTTGTTGGATGGCGCTGCGTTGTATGTGGTACTCTGATACATCGTTGGATGCGTCCCGCGCGAGTTGTGAGGGCTCGATCTTACCATAGAGAAATAAGTCTTCGATCTGCGCTCGCGTGGGAACCGTTGTAGCAGGATTCGGAGGTGTGTACTTCACGAAACTGGCAAGGTGTGGCTCTTTCGGTTTTTTTGTGGCTAAAAGCTGCTTGATGGTGGTGGCAAACCCGACCCTGCCAATGAAAAGAGGGGTACCAAGCCGCTTTTGAGCTGCTACAATATCAGGGTTGGCTTCGGCAGTCGGGCGATTGATGAAGAAGGCCTTGGCACGCAAACCTGTCAGGTCGTTGATCGCCTGGTTAAGGTGGAAATCGCCAGCATTGAACCCGACAAAAACCACTATCTGAGCCTGATCAATGTCACGCCGGAAACGTTCAAGCCAGCTCTTTACATGGGTGAGCTTCGAGTAGCTTTCGGCACCGAGTACGCAGCTTTCGCGAAAGTTATGTATGTCCCATTTCCGCACATAGCCGTGCAGATGGATAATTTCGAGATTTGTCGTGGCCGTTTTGGGGTCATCGGTGTTGTTGAGGGGGTCGACCTGTCTGTGCGCAGCCTGCGCCGCAATCTCGAGCGCATTATCGTAGTTTGTCGTGTAGACCACTTGCCAAGGATAGCGCAACAGATCGGTCATATCACCGGTCGAGTCAGAAACCGTGAATTGTTGTTTTAGGAGCGTCATCATGCCGTTGTCGGCAATCTTCTCCTGTAGTGCATCTGCAGCATTTTGCAGATCTTTGTATGGGGGGGTCTGACGGAGTGCGGTATTAAAGATGTCTAGTAGTTGTGCACCCGTGCCGAGCGTTTCATCAGGCTTGAAATTCAGACAATCCGCAGAAAACCCAGCGCCGCAAAACAGAATACCACCACCCTTGCGAGCTAGGTCGAGACGCCTTGCCAACTCATCCAAGGAGTTTAGCTCCATAGATCCCAACTCCTAAATTTGATTTTATTTCCAAAAACACTATATTTTCTTACATATATTTTCTCATAGAGATGTCGAGAAGCTTTGGTCGACGCAGTCCAGATAAGTTCTACATGCATGGATGTCCGATTATGTAATAATCGGCCCCAAGGATAAAGACCTTATCGAAGGTCGGCTCTCAACATTTCTGCATGTCAATATCCGTTTTGTACGACTACACATCCAAAAGCGTTCTTCCTCCTTATTGTTCAACTCGGCGGCAAAGAGATTGTGATGCTTATGTCTGCTATGCGGAGAGCTCTCCAAGGCACCTATGTCCGAGATGAGGCGTAAGCGGACTCCGTCTCGCACACTTGCCTAACCCCCATAATGGGTCATCTAAAAGACCCACAAGAGAAAGGCCCACCCCGCGCGTGAGGGGTGGGCCTTGTGTCGTGTTACTCCGCCGCAGGTACGTAAACGCGGCCGCCGGCTTTGCGGAATTCCTCGTTTTTCTGTTCCATACCGGCAAGGCGGATTGCATCTTCGCGCAAATCCTGACTGATCCGCATGGAGCAGAATTTCGGGCCGCACATGGAGCAGAAATGCGCCGTCTTGTGGGCCGTGCGCGGCATGGTCTCATCGTGATACGCGCAGGCCGTATCCGGGTCGAGCGAGAGGTTGAACTGATCCTCCCACCGGAAGGTGAAGCGCGCACGGCTCAGGGCGTCGTCACGTCGGCGGGCAGCCGGGTGGCCCTTGGCCAGATCAGCCGCATGGGCCGCAATCTTGTAGGTGATAACACCCGTTTTCACATCATTGCGATCAGGCAGGCCCAGATGTTCTTTGGGCGTGACATAGCAGAGCATGGCGGTGCCAAACCACCCGATCATGGCCGCGCCAATAGCGGAGGTAATGTGGTCATAGCCCGGCGCAATGTCGGTCGTTAATGGCCCAAGCGTGTAGAAAGGGGCCTCGTCACATTCGCGCAACTGCTTGTCCATGTTCTCCTTGATCTTGTGCATGGGCACATGCCCCGGCCCTTCAATCATGACCTGGCAGCCCTTGGCCCAGGCAATTTTGGCCAGTTCGCCCAGTGTTTCCAGCTCGGCAAACTGCGCGGCGTCGTTGGCATCGGCCGCGCAGCCGGGGCGCAGGCCATCACCCAGCGAGAAAGAGACATCATAAGCGCGCATGATGTCGCAGATTTCCTCAAAATGTTCGTACAGGAAGCTCTCGCGGTGGCCGTTGAGGCACCAGCTTGCCATGATGGAACCACCGCGCGAGACAATGCCCGTCACGCGTTCGGCGGTCAGCGGCACATGCTGCAGGCGCACACCGGCATGGATGGTAAAGTAATCCACGCCCTGCTCGGCCTGTTCAATCAGCGTATCGCGGAAAACCGGCCAGTCGAGTTTCTGCACATCGCCGCCAACCTTTTCCAGCGCCTGATACAGCGGCACGGTGCCAATGGGCGTGGGGGCATTGCGCAAAATCCAGTCGCGGATGTTGTGGATATTCCGCCCGGTGGACAGGTCCATAACCGTATCCGCGCCCCAGCGGATGGACCACACCAGCTTTTCCACTTCCTCGGCGGCGGAGGAGGTCACAGCCGAATTGCCGATATTGGCGTTAACCTTAACCAGAAAGTTCCGCCCGATAATGACAGGCTCAAGCTCGGGGTGGTTGATATTGGCCGGAATAATGGCCCGCCCGCGCGCGATTTCCTCGCGCACGAATTCAGGTGTGACAAAATCCGGCAGCGCGGCCCCGAAGGATTCACCGTCAGCCCGGCGTATGGCGGCATCGGACGCCGCCTGTTCACGGCTCAGGTTTTCGCGGTGCGCGACATAAATCATTTCTTCGGTAATAATCCCGGCCTTGGCAAACTCATACTGCGTCACCATCTGGCCGGGCTTGCCCTTCAGCACCGTATGGGGGGCGGGGCAGGGGGCCACAAGGTTCGCGCCGTCAGCATTGCCGTTATCCTCGGGGCGGACAGCGCGCGGCGTGGCCTGTTCATACCCGCGCAGCGCCAGCCATGGGGAGCGGATGCGGGGCAGGCCACGGTTGACGTCAATTTTGGCCGCCGGGTCGGTATAGGGGCCGGATGTATCGTAAACCCGCAGCGGCGGCTCGTTCGCATCCGGGCTGAGCATGATGTCGCGGAAAGGCACGAGAATGTCCGGGCGTCCCGCCGGGCTGCTATAAACCTTGGCCGAGCCACGAATAGGCCCGGTGGTGACATGGCCGGGGGCCGGGGCTGCCGTGTTGGCGGGCTTGGGGTTGCCGCCCGCATGGGTGTCCGGGGTGTTTGCGTGGGCCGCGTCAGGCGTTGACAGGGTGGAAGACATTGTTTTTCTCCTCCGCCGAGGAGGACAGGCCAGACCGCACACCCCGTACAGATACGCGCACGCGCGCAACCCTGTGGGGTGTTCTTGTCAGGCACCAGTCCCTCCGCCGGTATGAGCCGGATCAGGTTCCCCATCTGGGCCTCATGCCCGGATGGCAGGGTCGCCACGGTGCCTCCTTGCGGATAGCGTTAAGTGGCCTCTCAGTTCCTTGCCGGAACCCCCCTTGGTAGGGCTCAGCAGATAACCAAGGTCCGGTAACTGTCAAGAAAAATTCGGACAGAATAACAAATCCGCGCGGGCCGTACAGAGGCCGGAAACGGGCCGCACGCGCACGAATACAGACGCGACAATAGAGAGAAAATTTTCAGATGTGAAATGGTTTTTGTTTATGCCAAGGTTTTATCATGGCAAATGAAAGAAAATCAGTTCTTAATGCTCTGAATGTCCTTGAAATATCGCCCCATGCCGGGCGCATATTGTGGCTTGCGGTCTTTGTGTCTGCCATATGTGGCGGGCTTTATGGCTATGACACCGGCATAATTTCCGGTTCTTTACTTATAATGGAGAGAGACTTTCATCTTTCTTCTGTTCAGGAAGAACTCATTACCTCAGCCATTCTGGTTGGCGCGGTGCTGGGGGCTATTGGCGTATCGTGGCTGTCCGAGCGGTTCGGGCGGCGGAGTGCTGTCATGATTGTGACCGCCGTGTTCACCACCGGCGCGCTGGCCTGCGCGCAGGCGCCGGATGTTGCAACGCTGATTCTGGCGCGCGTCTATCTGGGTCTGGCGGTTGGCGGTTCCACGCAGGTGGTGCCCACCTATATTTCCGAACTCGCTCCCGCCAGCCAGCGCGGCAATCTGGTGACGGTGTTTAACGTGGCAATCGGGGTGGGCATCTTTCTGGCCAATCTCATCGGTTTTTCCATGCGCGAAAGCTGGGGCTGGCGGCCTATGATTGCCGTGGCGGCAGGCCCGGCGGCCTTTGTGTTTGTCTGCATGTTCTTCATGCCCCGCAGCCCGCGCTGGGTGGCGGAAAACGAGGGGCTGGTACCCGCGCTGGAGCAGCTTGGGCGGGTGCGCTCGTCGCGCAAGCTGATCCGGCGTGAAATTACCGAAATCCATGACAGCGTTGCGGGCATCGAGGACAAGGAACGCGGCTGGCGCGGTCTGATGCTGCCCTGGGTACGCCCGGCCCTGATCGCGGCGCTCGGCACGGCGTTCTTTACGCAGGCTGGCGGGCTGGAGATGATGATCTACTACACCCCCACCTTCCTGTCCGATGCCGGGTTTGGCGGGGCGGGTGCCCTGCTTACCAGCCTCGGGGTTGCGACGGTCTATCTGGTTATGACCCTGCTGGGCTGCCTGTTTGTGGACAGGATCGGGCGGCGCAGGCTGATGCTCATCATGGGGCCGGGCTCGGTGCTGAGCCTGCTGGGGCTGGGGTTTGTGTTCGCCCTGCATCCAGCGCAGGGCAGTGCAGGAAGCTGGCTGGTCATCGCCTTCCTGCTGCTGTTCATGGTGTTCAACGCTGGCGGTATTCAGGTCGTGGGGTGGTTGCTGGGGGCTGAAATGTTCCCCCTGTCCATGCGGGCGGCGGCGTCGAGCGTCCATGCGGCGGTGCTGTGGGGGGCTGACCTGCTGGTAACGGCCACAGCCCTGTCTCTCGTGCAGAAAATTTCTCTGGGGGGCGCCATGTGGCTGTATGCCGGGGTTAATCTGGCGTCGGTGGTGTTTGTCTGGTTCTGCGTACCGGAAACGGCGGGGGCCTCGCTGGAGGATATCGAGAACGCGCTCCGCACCGGCGCATTCCGGCCCACGGCGGCCAACGGGCGGCGCATTGTGGCGGCGGTGCCCGATGGCTCCGCCACATCGACAGCGGCTGAGGCCTCGCCCGCCCTGCCCTGACAGGCTTGTGCCTCCGCACAACAAAAAGGGCGGCTCCCGTCACAGGAGCCGCCCTTTTGTGTGGCCTGCCATCCATTCCCTGGCGGGAGCGGCGGACAGGGCCGGTCTTACTGTGCGCGGGCCGTAAACTGCTCCAGCCAGTGAATGGTGTATTCACCCTTCTGGAACTCGGCATCCTCAAGAATACGCCGGTGCAGCGGAATGACGGTCTGGATACCTTCCACCACAAATTCGTCCAATGCACGCTGCATCCGCGCAATAGCCTGCGCGCGGGTGGGCGCATGGACAATCAGCTTGGCGATCATGCTGTCATAGAACGGCGGCACCCGGTAGCCGGTGTAAAGGGCGCTGTCCACGCGCACGCCCAGCCCGCCCGGCGGGTGATAGACCGCAACCGTGCCGGGGCAGGGGGTGAAGGTGGCCGGGTCTTCCGCGTTGATACGGCATTCAATCGCATGGCCGGAGAAGGTGATATCCTCCTGCGTGTAGCCAAGCTTTTCACCAGCGGCCAGGCGGATCTGCTCGCGCACCAGATCGACATCGCACACCATTTCCGTGACAGGATGCTCGACCTGAAGGCGGGTGTTCATTTCAATGAAGCAGAACTGCCCATCCTGATACAGGAACTCCAGCGTGCCCGCGTTACGGTAGCCCATGCGTGACAGGGCTTCCGTCGCGGTGCGGCCGATCGTGTCGCGTTCCTCGGCGCTGAGGGCGGGGGAGCCCGCCTCTTCAAGCAGCTTCTGGTGGCGGCGCTGTAGCGAGCAGTCGCGTTCACCAAAATGCACCACGTTGCCGTAGTTGTCGCCCAGGATCTGGAGCTCGATATGGCGCGGGCGGTCCATGTATTTTTCCATGTAAACCGCGTCATTGCCAAAGGCGGCGCGCGCCTCTGTCCGGGCCATGTTCCAGGCATCGGCCAGTTCATCGGCTGAATGCGCGACTTTCATGCCGCGCCCGCCGCCGCCTGCCGCCGCCTTGATCAGCACGGGGTAGCCAACTTCTTCCGCCACGCGCCGGGCTTCGTCCAGATCGGTCAGCTCGCCGTCCGAGCCGGGTACCAACGGCACGCCAAGGGCGAGCATGGTGGTTTTGGCCGTAATCTTGTCGCCCATCATGCGGATATGCTCCGCCGTCGGGCCGATAAAGGTCAGCCCGTGGGCTTCCACGGTTTCGGCAAAATCCGCGTTTTCCGACAGAAAGCCGTAGCCGGGGTGAATGGCTTCCGCCCCGGTGATGGTGGCAGCCGAAAGAATGGCCGCCACATTCAGGTACGACTCGCGTGATGCAGCCGGGCCGATACACACAGCCTCATCCGCCAGACGCACATGCATGGCATCGGCATCGGCAGTGGAGTGGACGGCCACGGTCTTAATGCCAAGCTCCCGGCAGGCGCGCAGGATGCGAAGGGCGATTTCGCCGCGATTGGCGATCAGGATCTTGGAAAACATCACTCAATAATGGCAAGCGGCTGGCCGAATTCCACCGGATCACCCGAGGCAACAAGAAGCGCCTTGAGCGTGCCGCCCTTGGGCGCCTTGATCTGGTTAAAGGTTTTCATGGCTTCGATCAGCAGCAGGGTCTGGCCCGCGGTCACGATCTGGCCTTCCGACACGAACGGCGGCGAGGACGGGTCGGGCGTCAGATAGGCCACGCCCACCATGGGGCTGGACACAGCACCAGGGTGGCGCGAGAGATCGGCCGCAGCAGGCGCTGCCGCAGGGGCCGCCACGGGCGCCGGAGCCGCCGCCACGGCAGGCGCGGCCGCAGCCACGGCCTGCACGGGGGCGGGCATACGCGCCACGCGGATGCGGCATTCCTTTTCCGCTATCTCGATTTCGGTCAGGCCGGTTTCAGCCAGAATTTCAGCCAGAGCCCGGATGGCATCCGCGTCCACGAGCAGTCCGCTCATCGGTTGTCCTCATTTGCAATAAGATCAGTCATTGCCTGCAATGCCAGAGAATACCCTCCTACGCCTAGCCCGCAGATAACGCCTGTGGCGGCGCGGGAGACGTAGGAATGATGGCGGAATGGCTCGCGGCGGTGGATATTGGAGATATGAACCTCAATTACCGGCAGGTCCGTGGCCAGAAGCGCATCAAGCAGGGCGATGGAGGTATGACTGTACCCTGCCGGGTTGATCACGATCCCCCGCGCCCGCCTGCGGCACTCCTGAACCCAGGAAATCAGCTCACCTTCGGTGTTGGTCTGGCGGAAATCTACCGCCAGGCCAAGCTTTTCGGCCGTACGCAGGCAAAGCTGCTCCACGTCGTCCAGCGTGGCCCGACCGTATATTTCGGGTTCACGCTGGCCGAGCATGTTCAGGTTCGGGCCGTTCAGAACAGCAATGAGAGGTCTTTCCATAATAGAGCAGGGGCCTAGCACGATGCCGTGTTCTCTCCAAGAGAAGACAGCACGCCCATGATGCGGCGGAGCATGAAGGCAGGGCATCCGGGTGCTGTGTCGCGGCGGCGAACAGGGGCGGGTGGGCCTTATTTTCGCCATGCACGGGGGGCACACAGCAAGGTAGTCCCGTCTCTCTCCGTGCCGGGCAAAAGCAGAAAAAGGTTGATTCCGGTGGCCCAAGGCGGTCATCTACACGGGTGTTGAGCCCAGATTCACGGAAATGGAGTAGGCAAATGCCAGTCCAAAACCGGAGACGAGCGGGATGGTTGACCGTGCTTGCCGCCCTTTTTGCAGGGGGGGGAAGCGTGGCCGCCCGCGCTGGAGACCTGCCCGAACGCGCTGGCACAGCGCAGTCAGGCTTGGCGCAGGCCGCTAACACAGAGTGGGCCGACTCCGTAACCCGTGCCCTGCGTGCCCGCAGCCATGAAGATGCCGCCCTGCGTGCCTTCGGTGGTGATGCGCAGGCGGGTGCAGGCGTCGAATCAGCCGATGGTCGGCCGGTGCAGACCGGCATGGCAAGCTGGTATGGCGGGCATTTCCATCACCGGCGCACGTCTTCTGGCTCCGTGTTTGACAGGGCAAGCCTGACGGCCGCCCACCCGACTGCCCCTATAGGGAGCAAGCTGCGCGTGACGTCGGAAGAAACCGGACGGTCTGTGGTGGTAACGGTCAATGATCGTGGCCCCTACAAGCAAGGCCGGATCATCGACCTGTCCCATGCCGCCGCCGCGCAGATCGGGATGCTCGGTTCAGGCGTTGCGCATGTGCGGATTGAAACCGCAAGTGCTAGCGAAGTGGCTGAGGCCCCGGAAAATCTGGGTCTGGGAGCGGATGAGCTGATCATTCCTCAGAGCCACGTGCCGACAGGCCACCATACAAAGGTGAGCCATAAATCCGTGGCGCACATCCACGCCGGACGCAGGATCGCGGCCCGGCGCTGAAGCCGCTGCTCCACCACAGGCCCGATCGTCAGGAATAAGGAAAACCCGGCTCAGCGGCGGGGTGAGGGGTCTGTTTCGTCGCAGCCCGGCTCTTCAGGGGTCATGCTATGCCAGATGATCAGTCTGGGCTGGCCCAGTGCGTAGCTTTCCATTTCCGCATTCAGTTCAGCGCCCATGAGCACCACCCAGGCAGTGACGAAAAGCCACATCATGATGATGATGAACGCCCCGAGCGGGCCATAGGAGGTGTTGTAACTGGCCAGATGCGCCACATAATACGAAAAGAGCTGCGAGGCGGGAATCAGCACAAAGGTGGCCAGCAGGGCGCCGGGTATAACCCAGCGCCAGCGTGTGCGCTGGTGGCGGCTGGGGCCATAGCGGTAAAGCGCGGACAGCGCCAGAATCTCGAAAGTGAACAGGGCGAACGGCCCGCTCAGAGTGGTCAGCACATAGGTTGAGCCCGGAGGGGCAGGGATGTGCAGCCACGACGACAAATGCAGCAGAAGCGGAATGGCCACCATCAGCGCAATGGTCAGCACTGCGCCCAGAATGGAGAAAAGGGTCAGGGCAAAGGCGGTGGCCTGAAAAACGAAAAAATTCCGGTCTTCCCGCGCGTTATAGGCCATGTTGAGCGCCGAGATGATGGAACGCGTCGCGGCGGAGGCCGACCAGAGTGCGACCGTGAGCGAAATGATCAGGTTGAGCGTCAGGGAGGTATGGGGCTCGTCTATCAGCACCTGCACGCGGTTCTGGATCAGCAGGAAAACGCTGGGCGGCAACAGGGGGCGCAGTGCGGCCATCTGTGGGGCGACGGTCTGTACGTCAAACGCCAGACCGTAGATTGAAATGAGCGCGCTGATAGCCGGAAACAGCGAGAGCGTGCTGTAGAAAGCGCAGCCTGCCGCCACCAGCGTGGAGGGCCCCGCCACCAGACTGCGCGTCGTGCGGGTGATGATACGCCGCCAGTCAGCCCAATGCAGGGCCAGAGGCGTATCGGGCCGGGGGCTGCCGGGGGAGACGACTGGGCCGGCCGTGGCGCGGCTCGGCCGTGTATCGGGGCGCTGATTCACGGGGTGCTTTTAGCGGTCACGGCGACGTGTTGTCATGTTTTTTCGGCTGCTCATCTTTTTTCACTTGCTCTTGTGGCGGTTTGGCCCCATATGCGCTCCCCTACGCAGCAACGCACGTGCCACTGGCCCTCTGAGGTTACGCAACGACGTCAAGCGTTCTGGCAATCGGGATCGTCCGCGTTTTTGGGCGGTCTGCCTTTGGTCGCTGGTCCGTTAGACCGTTTCGCAACGTCCTTCTCCGCTGTGCCTGCAGGAGAAGCCTGATCTGGGGGAGTGGGAGCTATGAATCCCAAAATTACCCGTTTCATTGCCGAAAAGAATCCGGCAACCCCTTGCCTTGTCGTGGATGTTGACGAGGTTGAAGCCCGTTACCGCGCCCTTGGGCAGGCTTTGCCGCAGGCTCGCATTTACTATGCCGTAAAGGCCAATCCTGCCCGGCCGATTCTCGATCGTCTGGTCGGGCTCGGCTCCTGCTTTGATGCCGCCTCGTGGGAGGAGGTCTCCCTGTGCCTTCAGGCGGGGGCTGATCCGGCGGCCATTTCCTTTGGCAACACGGTCAAGAAGGTTTCCGCCATCCGCGCCGCTTACGAAGCCGGTGTGCGGATGTTTGTCTTCGACTGCCGCGAGGAACTGGAAAAGCTGGCCCGTCATGCGCCCGGCAGCCGCGTCTATTGCCGCCTGCTGGTGGATAACTACGCAGCCGAATGGCCGCTGTCGCGCAAGTTCGGCACCACGGTGGAATCCGCCCGAGACCTGATGCTGGCCGCCCGTGACATGGGGCTGGACCCGTATGGCCTGTCCTTCCATGTGGGGAGCCAGCAGCTTTCCGCCGAGGCGTATGAAGTGGCGATTGCCCGCGTGGCAAGCCTGTTCACCGACCTGAGTGCTGCCGGGCTTGACCTGCGCATGATCAATCTGGGCGGCGGTTTCCCCATCCGCTACCGTGAGGACGTGCCCGAGATCGACCATTTCGCGGAGGCTATTTTCCGCGCCATGACCGAGCATTTCGGCAATGCCATGCCGGACATGCTGGTCGAGCCGGGCCGCTTCATCGTGGGCGAGGCCGGGGTGGTGCATACCGAGGTGGTGCTTGTCAGCGCGCGGGGCCGCACGGACGGGCTGCGCTGGGTGTATCTGGACATCGGCCGGTTTGGTGGTCTGGCGGAAACGGAGAACGAATCCATCCGCTACGCCATCCGTACCGGACGTGACGGCGCGCCGTCCGGCCCCGTGGCGCTGGCCGGGCCAACCTGCGATGGCGCGGATATCCTGTACGAAAAGACCCGCTACGATCTGCCGCTCGATCTCGAATCGGGCGAGGTGATCGATCTGCTGGGCACGGGCGCTTATGTCTCCACCTACTGCTCGACCCGGTTCAATGGCTTTGCGCCGCTGGCTGAGCATTACATCTGAGCAGGCTGCCTTGCCGCCAGGAGCGGCAACGGGTCTGTAATCAAAGCGCGCCGCTTCCCTGAACGGCGCGCTTTTTTTATTCCGCGCGGCTGTGCGCGGCTGGTGCGGGCCGCCGCGTTATTCAGTGGCCGCGCGCAATCCCGCGCCTGCTGCCAGTGGGCAAAGAGGCAGGGCCGCCGCCACGAACGCGCCCAGCAGCTCCAGATCGGGCTTCCACGGCAGGCCGGTTGCCGCCGCGTCGATGGCGGCGGCACCAAAGATCAGGGCCGGAGTAATCAGCGGCAGGGTCAGCAGGGGCAGCAGAACCCCACCTCGGCGCGCGCCGAGCACGATAGAGGCTCCCATGCCCCCGATAAGCGACAGCACGAGCGAGCCCAGCAGCAGCCCTCCCAGCAGAACCGGCAGCGCCGTGCCAGGCAGGCCCAGCATGATGGCCAGAGGCCCGGCGGCCAGCAGGAGTGGCAGGCCGGTTGTCAGCCAGTGCGCGGTAATTTTGGCCAGCGCCACAAGCGAAGGCGGCAGCCCCAGCAGCATGAGCTGATCCAGCGACCCATCTTCCAGCTCCGCGCCGAACAGCCGGTCAAGTGGCAGCAGCGAGGCCAGCAGGGCGCACACCCAGATAATGCCGGGCGCCATGCGGCGCAGCAGTTCGGGCGAAGGCCCGAGCGACAGCGGGAATAGCGTGGCCGTGACGATAAAGAACAACACCGCGCCCAGCGTGTCCGCACCATGCCGGAGGGCCAGCCGCAGGTCGCGCAGGACAATGTGCCAGAACAGCGATGTCATGGGTGGTGATCCTCGTCTTCGCTGGTGTGGTGCCATTGCGTGTCGGGCAGCAGGGTGTCCGAAATAGGGTCCATGGCGCCCGGCAGGGCCAGCGTGGCAGGGGACTCCAGCGGCAGGGGCACATGTGTGGTGGCGACGATCAGCCCGCCCCGTGCCCGGTGTGCCGCCATGGCGGTTCCCAGCAGGGCAATGGCGGCGGTGTCCAGCCCCAGGCTGGGTTCATCCAGCAGCCAGAGCGGTGCCTGCGCCAGCAGGACTCGGGCGAGAGCGGTGCGGCGTTTCTGCCCGGCGGACAGCAGGCGGGCTGGCAGGTCTGCCAGAGGCACAAGGTCCATGGCGGCCAGTGCCGCGGGCAGGTCATACGGGCTTTCGTAAGAATCGGGGCTGCCGTCCTGCGCGCGCTGCCGGGCGGCAAGCTGGCCCGCCGCGGCAAACAGGCTCAGGTTTTCGCGCACGCTCAGGCCGGGCTTGAGCGCTTCCTGATGGCCGAGATAGGCAACCCGCCCGGCATGGGCAGCGCGGTCGTGCCGGGTGTGTTGGCCATGCCACAGCAGAACGCCCGAATCCGGCTGGCGCAGCCCGGCCAGCACACGCAGCAGGGTGGATTTTCCCGCCCCGTTCGGCCCTGTCAGCAGCAGGGCTTCCCCCGCACTCAGGCTCAGGCTGAGCGTATCGAGCACCAGCCTGTCGCCGCGGAATACCACAAGATTCTGCGCGACAAGCACAGGAGCACAGGCCGCGGAGGCGGCTTGCAGCGGCGGGAAAGACGGAGCGGCGGAGATAGGACTTCTCCTTATTGTTACCATGCGGGGCGGGGAAAGCGTGAAAGCTCTCGCTCTCGTGGTTGCTTACCCGCTTGTGCCTTTTACAAGTGCCGGTATGTTCTAGCCCCGACGGGATAGCAAGCCGATTGTCCGGCGGCGCCGGGTTTGACCGGACCGGACACGCATGGCGCACCATGCGGCGGTGTCCTGAACGCATCACCAGCCATCGGCTGTGATCGGGGAGAGAAACGACTATGAAATCGGTTGGGCACGATACACTTAAAACTGGCCGCACCCTTACGGTGGACGGCAAGACCTATCATTACTTCTCCATTCCTGAAGCGGCAAAGACCATCGGCGACGTAAGCCGTCTGCCGGTTTCGCTGAAGGTTCTGCTGGAGAACATCCTGCGTTTCGAGGATGGCCGTTCCTACAGCGTGGACGATGCCAAGGCCATTGCCGGCTGGCTGCCCAAGGGGAGCAGCTCCAAGGAAGTGCCTTTCAAGCCCTCCCGTATTCTCATGCAGGACTTTACGGGTGTTCCGGGTGTTGTCGATCTGGCGGCCATGCGCGACGGGATCGTGAACCTCAAGGGCGACCCGCAGAAAGTGAACCCGCTGGTGCCGGTTGATCTGGTGATCGACCATTCAGTGATGGTGGATTTCGCGGGCACCAAGGACGCGCTGCAGGAAAACATCACCCTCGAATTCGAGCGTAATGCCGAGCGCTATGCGTTCCTGCGCTGGGGTCAGGAAGCGTTCGAGAACTTCTCCGTTGTGCCGCCTGATACCGGCATCTGCCATCAGGTGAACCTCGAATACATCGCGCAGGTGGCCTGGACTGCCAATGTCGGCGGCAAAGACTATGTCTACCCCGACTCCCTGTACGGCACGGACAGCCACACCACCATGATCAACGGTGCGGGCGTTCTGGGCTGGGGCGTGGGTGGTATCGAAGCGGAAGCGGCCATGCTGGGCCAGCCGATTGCGATGCTGATCCCCGATGTCATCGGTTTCCGCCTGACCGGCAAGCTGCCAGAAGGCGCAACGGCGACCGATCTGGTGCTGACCGTTACCCAGATGCTGCGCAAGAAGGGCGTGGTGGGCAAGTTTGTCGAGTTCTTCGGCCCCGCTCTTGACCATCTGCCCGTTGCCGACCGTGCGACCATCGCCAACATGGCGCCTGAATACGGCGCGACCTGTGGCTTCTTCCCGGTCGATACTCTGACGCTGGACTTCCTGCGCCAGACCGGCCGTGACGAACACCGCATCAAGCTGGTGGAAGAATACCTGCGTGCGCAGGACATGTTCCGCACGAACGAAACCCCCGAGCCCGTGTTCACGGATATTCTGGAACTGGATCTGGGCAGCGTCGTGCCGTCTCTCGCCGGCCCCAAGCGTCCGCAGGACCGCGTGGAACTGCGCAGCGCCAAGGTCGAGTTCGAAAAGGAACTGACTTCTTCTCTCGGCGTGCCCGCTGGTGAAGCAGACAAGAAGGTGCCGGTTGCGGGCACCAACTACGATCTGGGCCAGGGCGATATCGTGATCGCCGCCATTACCTCCTGCACCAACACGTCCAACCCGGCCGTGCTGATTGCCGCTGGTCTGGTGGCGCGCAAGGCGCGTGCTCTGGGCCTGACGCCCAAGCCCTGGGTCAAGACCTCGCTCGCTCCCGGCTCGCTGGTGGTGACGGATTACCTGAACCGTTCGGGCCTCACGGCTGATCTGGACGCCATGGGCTTCAACACCGTCGGTTATGGTTGCACCACCTGCATCGGTAACTCCGGTCCGCTGCCGGGCCACATTGTCGATGCGATCGAGAACAACAATCTCGTGGCCGTGTCGGTGCTGTCGGGCAACCGTAACTTTGAAGGGCGTATCTCCCCCAACGTCCGCGCCAACTATCTGGCCAGCCCGCCGCTGGTGGTGGCGTACTCGCTGCTCGGCACCATGCGCAAGGATATCACCACGGAGCCGCTGGGCACGTCCAAGGACGGCAAGCCGGTTTACCTGAAGGATATCTGGCCCTCCAACAAGGAGATCGCTGATCTGATCGCTTCCGCCATCACGCGTGAAGAGTTCATCAAGCGGTATTCCAACGTGTCCAAGGGCACCAAGGAGTGGCAGGGCCTCAAGGTTGCGACCGGGTCTGAAACCTATAGCTGGGATACCAAGTCCACCTACGTGCAGGACCCGCCGTACTTCAAGGACATGGCGGTGGAGCCGGTTGCCCCCGGCAATATCGAAGGTGCGCGTATCCTGGCCCTGCTGGGTGACAACATCACCACCGATCACATTTCTCCCGCCGGTTCCATCAAGAAGGACTCCCCGGCTGGCCGTTATCTGATGGAGCATGGGGTCGATCCGAAGGACTTCAACTCCTACGGTTCGCGCCGTGGTAATGACCGCGTGATGGTGCGTGGCACGTTCGCCAACATCCGTATCAAGAACGAGATGCTGCCGGGCACCGAAGGTGGGTATTCCAAGCACTTCCCCGATGGGAAGGAAGGCGCCATCTATGATGTCGCGATGGCATACAAGAACGAGGGCGTGCCCCTGGTCGTGTTCGGCGGCAAGGAATACGGCATGGGTTCCTCGCGTGACTGGGCTGCCAAGGGCACCCTGCTGCTGGGCGTGAAGGCGGTCGTGGCGGAAAGCTTCGAGCGTATTCACCGCTCCAACCTGGTGGGCATGGGCGTTCTGCCGCTGGTCTTCAAGGCCGGCACAGATCGCAAGACCCTGGGGCTGAAGGGTGATGAAACCATCAGCATCAAGGGCGTTGACAAGCTCTCCCCCCGTATGGACGTGACCATGGTCATTACCCGTGCGGATGGTTCCACGCAGGAAGTACCGCTCCTGTGCCGTGTCGATACTCTGGACGAGGTCGAATATTACAGGCATGGTGGCATCCTTCAGTACGTCTTGCGCGGGATGACAAAAGCTGCCTGACAGATCTTCTGCACAGGGTGACATTCAGACCACCGGCCCGGTTCCCACCGGGCCGGTGGTTTGCGTTCAAGCACCCGTTGTTCTGCATGCAGAGCAGATTCATAAAAGTTTTGGCGAGGATGAAATCCTGGCCGGGGTCTCTATCGAGGTGCGCGAAGGCGAGCTGGTGTCCATCATCGGCCCTTCGGGGTGTGGCAAGTCCACGTTCCTGCGCTGCCTGAATTTTCTTGAACGGCCTGACCGGGGGCGGGTGAGCGTGCTGGGTGTCAGCATCGCCCGTGACGGCGGGCCGTGGCGGAGGGCGGATGAACACGCCGCCCATAAACTGCGAACCCATGTTGGCATGGTGTTCCAGAGCTTCAACCTGTTTCCACACCTGACCGTGCTGGACAATGTTCTGCTGGCCCCCCGCGTGGTCAAGGGCGAGCGGAGTGCCACCATGCGCGACGAGGCCATGGCCCTGCTGGAAAAAGTGGGCCTGCGGCAGGTGGCGGAGCGGTATCCGGTTTCGCTCTCCGGCGGGCAGCAGCAGCGCGCCGCCATTGCCCGCGCGCTGGCCATGCGCCCCGAAATTATGCTGTACGACGAACCCACTTCAGCCCTCGACCCCATCGTGGCGGAGGAAGTGCTGGGTGTCATGCGGACACTGGATGATGAGGGCATGACCCAGATTGTCGTGACCCATGACATGCGTTTTGCCCGCCTTGCGTCCGATATGGTCATTTACATGGATGCAGGCCAGGTGGTTGAGGCCGCGCCGCCGGAGGCGCTGTTCGTCAACCCGCAGGATGAACGGACCCGCCGTTTCCTTAGAACCGTATTATGAGGCGCCTTCCTATGCCTGTTTGTGAGCATGATGGCGCACGCGGGGTAAGCCTCGACCCCCATCGCGTCTGTCCCGCAGCGGTGCGCGCCACCCCATGGAAGGCCGCCTTGCGTGCGGTCGCACTGGGGCTGGTGCTCATGGTCTGGCTTGTCACGGCGGGTGTTCTGCCCGGCGGGCGGGCTATGGCGGCGGAAGACAAGCCCGCCGCCTCGCAAACCGTGCGCTGGGCTGCCGATTCCTCGGCTGACGTGCCCTATACGTTTCACGACCCCGCCGACCCCGAACGGCTGACCGGCTTCGAATATGATCTGATGCAGGAAATGCAGCGGCATATGGGTGTGCCGTTCCAGTTCGTGCAGAACGACTGGGACGGGCTGATCCCCGGCCTGCAGCGCGGCCTGTATGAAATGGTCATCTGCGGCATCGAGATGACCGCCGAACATGCCGATTCGATAGATTTCAGCGACCCCTACTACGTCACGTCCGAACGGCTGACCGTGCGCCGCAAGGGGCCGCAACTGACTACGCTGGCCTCGCTTTCCGGCCATGCGGTGGGCACACTCAAGGACACACAGGCCGCCCAGATTCTGGGGCGCAATCCCAATGTGGAACTGCGCACCTATGAAGAGGAAAGCGACGCGTTCATGGACCTCGTGAACGGTCGCACCGATGCGGTGCTGCTCGATGGCCCCATTGCCAAATATTATGGCGACACGAATCCGGCCCTGCACGTTGTGGGCGAACCGATCGGGCGGGTGGAATACGGCATTGCCTTCCCCAAGGGCAAGAACGAGGCTTTGCGCGCCCGCGTGAATGCGGCGCTGGCGGCCATGCGCGCGGATGGCACGCTCCACCGCGTGCTGGCGCGGTGGGATCTGTGGACCCCCGAAATGGTTCACCTGACGGGCGACGAAAGCGTGCTGGATATTCCGCCCACCGCATTCAATGCCTATGTGGCCGAAATTCAGGGCAAGAGCGGCTGGCGTGTGCGGCTTGAGCGGTATGTGGGCTTTATTCCACAGCTTATCCGCGCGGCGTGGCTGACGCTTCTGGTCTCTCTCAGCGCCATGGTGCTGGCGGTTGCTCTGGGGCTGGTGCTGGCACTGGTGCGCCTGTACGGCCCGGCGCCGCTGGCATGGACTGCAACCTGTTACGTCGAGATCGTACGGGGCACACCGCTGCTTATTCAGGTGCTGCTTATTTTCTACGGTTTGCCGCAATGCGGCATAAGCCTGACGCCGTTCGTGGCGGGGGTGATCAGTCTGGGCATGAACTATGCCGCCTATGAGGCCGAGAACTACCGCGCCGGTCTGCAATCCGTGGCGTTCGGGCAGACGGAGGCCGCACTGGCTCTGAACATGACGCACGCGCAGGCCCTGCGTTACGTGGTGATGCCGCAGGCGTTCAGGCTGGTCATGCCGGTCATGACCAACGACTTCATTTCCCTGCTCAAGGACTCGTCGCTCGTCAGCGTCATCACGCTGACCGAACTGACCCAGACCTATATCCGCCTGTCTTCCACCTATTTCGATTATTTCGGAACAGGGCTGATGGTCGGGTTGGCCTATCTGCTGCTGGGGCTGCCGTTTGTGCGGCTGGCCAGACTGGCAGAGCGCAGGCTGGCTTCGCCCCATACCCGCCGCCGGTAGATAAGGCGGCGCGGCTTATGCGTCTGGCGCATGGGCCATATGGGGCAGGGCGGTGGGCGTGTGTATTGTCTCGTATTCCGGCTTGCTGCAAAACAGGAGGGCAAACCGGATCTGTGGCCTCTGGTTGCGGGGGCGTGCAGGGGGCGGATGCTTGTCGCGCCATGGCAGTAAAGTAGGGCGGGTGCGGCAAGGTCCGGCGGATTGGGCGGCATTGTGCCGGTCTGGCCGCGTTCTGGGGAATAGACCGGGTATCCATGGACCTACTTTCTGCACTCCATAGCTTTGTGCGGGTTGCCGCAACGGGCTCTTTTTCCGCAGTCTCACGCGAGACGGGCGTTAGCCAGCCGACGATTTCGCGGCATATCGCCCTGCTTGAGAGCCACTACGGCACGACGCTGTTCGCCCGTACAACCCGCAGTCTGACCATGACGGAAGATGGCCGCAGCCTTCTGCCTCATGCTTATGAAGTGCTGGAAATTCTCGAAACGGCGGAAACCGTTCTGGGGCGCAGGCGCGCCTCGGTTTCGGGCCTCGTACGGCTGGGAGTTACGACGGCTTTCGGCCTGTGCCTGAGCCGCCGCCTGGGTGAACTGCTCGACCGCCATCCCGATTTGTCGGTTGAGATCGTCATGCGCGACGCGTTTGGTGATCTGGTGGAGGAAGGGCTCGATCTGGCGGTGCGCGTGGGCGAAATCGCCGGGGGGTCGCTCATTGCCCGCAAGCTTGGCATGGTGCGCAAATGTCTGGTGGCGTCGCCCGAGTGCATAGCGCGCTACCATATGCCCGAGCATCCGCGCGAACTCACCAATTACCCCGGTGTTGTCTATAATTACGGCAGTAGCTGGCTGGACTGGAATTTCGAGCGCGATGGCGAGGAAAGCGTGATCGCCCCCAGCGCCGTCTTCCGCGCCAATACCAGCGAGGCGGTGCTGTATGCGGTGGAGGCTGGGCTAGGCATCGGGCTTCTGCCGCATTTTCAGGTGCGCGATGCGCTGAAGGAAGGCCGTCTTGTCCGGCTTTTCCCGGACTGGAATATTCCCTCCCTGCCGTTCTACGCTGTGCATACTGGCCCACGTACGCTGCCGTTGCGTACCCGCACCGTGCTGGACTTTCTGATTGACGTGTCAGCCGATGTGCTGCGGGATGAGCCGTCGGGAGCCGCGCCCACTGTCACGGCCTGATGGCGGGCCTGCTTTAGCCCCGGAAGCCGGGGTCTTCCGCGGCTGAAGCGGGCGGCGTTGCCTGCTGGCCCTCAAAAGCCTGAAGCAGATAGGGCGCCCAGCCCTGTATCCACGCGTTGGTGCGCTGGACAAAGTCCGAAACGGTGGCTGAATCCCGCATCCCGGTTCGTGTCCAGTTTTCTGGTGCGCCGGGCGCGCGGGTGCTGCCGGGCGGAGCGGGGCTGGTGAGCAGATGCACGCTCAGAAAATCGGCACGGGAATCCGGCTCGCGTTTTTCAATCCGGTTCCAGGCCGCGTCCACCAGCACGCTGGGCAGCGTATAGCCCTGGATATTCAGCCGCTCTACCGCGGCAGGAATGAAAAAGGGCGAGCTGACCAGTTGTTGCAATGCCGGATCGGATGTCAGGAAGAACCCGTTGACGATCCGTATGGGAGAGGTCAGCCAGCATTCCGAATGGTTGCCATCCACCGGCTGGGAGCGGGTCATGAAGGCAAAGGGGCTGGTGCACTGCCCCTGAATTGGCATGGTGTCGGCCATGGGCAGGGATTGCGATGTGCCCTGCAGAAGCAGCAGGCCGGTAACGATTCCATCATTTGTACGCACATAGATGGCCGTCATGATCTCGCCGTGGGAAAGATCATCCTGATAGGTCAGCAGCGGGTGCCACTTGCCTGCGGGCAGGGGAATGTCCTTGCCGATAAATGACACCCGCCCCTCCATCTGGGCGTCCACCGGAGGGACGGAGATGGTACGGTGGTCTTCCTGCGGGTGCAGCGCGTCATCGGTGCCCGTGCCGCCTTGCCCGCCCATGCCCAGCGCGTGCTGGATGCGTGCTGTCAGCCCGGTATAGGCGGGCAGGCTGCTGGCAAGCCAGGGGGCGGGCACCAGAACGCTCAGAACGGTGGTAACGCCGGTGGCCATCAGCGTGGCGCGCCATAACGGCGCACGGCGCCACAAGCGGGTAAAAGCGGACATCCGGTAAACCTAGAGACAGGCGCGCGGGCGCGTGGGCGGAACAGGCATGGGCAGCAGGCCAGACAGCGGGGTGCCGCCTGACATCAGGGCGAAAGACGGGGTGAGAACGAGTCAGACCGGCTGCTGCCTGCTGTCCTAGCTGCAACCGTGCCGTCTTCCTCCTTCACGAGACGCACCATGCTCGCGCCCTGCTGGCGGGCGATAATCAGGGATTCGCTGATCATGTCTTCCACGCCGCGGGCCAGATCACGCGCGGAGGCGCCATCGCCCATCCGGCTCATGCGGCGCATGATATCCATCAGCAGGGCCGCGTCGATCCCGCCTGTCTCGACCTTCAGGCCGTAGCTTTCGATCATGTTTTCGATTTCCAGCGCCGCGACGCGGGCAATGTCGAGCCCCTGCAGGGGGCGGAAGACAAAAATACGGTCAAGGCGGTTCAGCACCTCGGGCGCGAAGCCAGCCTGACGCAGTGCTTCAACCGACTCGGCGCGCATCCGGTCGGGGTCGTTCTGCAGGCGGTTCGCAATATCCGCCAGTGCTTCCGTGGCGATGTTGGAGGTCAGGATAAAAATGGCCCGTACGGTGGAAACCTGCTGCCCGGTGGAGGCCTCGGTCACGTGGCCGTCGTTCCAGGCGGTCAGGAATTTCTTGAACACATCCGGGTGGGCTTTTTCGATTTCATCGAGCAGCACCACCGCGTCGGGTTTTTCCTGCAGGCCGCCGGTCAGCTTGCCGTAGGTGTCGGAGCCGACATAGCCCTTGGGCGAGCCAAAAAGCTGCGTTGCGGCATGGGGGCTGCTCATCTGGGTCATGTCAAAGTGCAGCAACGGGCGGTCAAGCTGGCGGGCAAGCTGCTTGGCCAGATAGGTCTTGCCAGTGCCCGGCGGCCCGGCCAGCAGGAAAATGCCAACAGGCTTGCCGCGCACCTGCAACGCCAGACGGCGGCGCAACTGGGTTGCCATGTCTTCGCAAACCTGGTCCTGCCCGATCACGCGCGCGCGCAGGTTGGCGGCCAGTTCTTCGGCGTCGATCGTGGTTTCACGCTGTTCGCGCGCCATCATCTCTTCGAGGGCGGCACGGTTGGTCAGTCTGGCAAGAACGTCCATGATAAAGCCCCGTCGACGAAGAAGGCCCTTGCGGGCGATTTGTTCAGCGCGTGTCTCAAACAGAAGGCCGGCCAGGGTGAGCGCCAGCCCGGTCGCGGCCAGCACCGGCCAGATGGACGCGCCCCATTGCAGAACGTGCATAAGCCCATGCAGCGACAGGTGCAGCGAAATGGCGATCTGGATGCTGGCCAGCACCAGAAAGATGACCATCATCAGCGGCATGAACCGGTTCAGCGTGGGCATAAGGTCTTTCATTGCGCGATAACCGAAACATGCAGATGTTGCCCAGTGACGAGAGGCGGAAGAACCTGCGGGCCAAATGCGGTGATGACGCCGCTGTTGATGCCTGCCGCCGCCTGGGATGAAAGTCCTACAATATCGACGCTGCCCGCCATGGCAATGGGCAGGATGACGGTGGTGGGGGTGGCAGCCAGCGCCACCGTGCGGTGCCACGGCCCGCAGAGCAGGCTGACCGTACCGCCCGTGCCTGCCGCATCGTAAATGGGCATGACCAGCAGGCGCAGGTCACGCCGTTTCACGGCCGCCAGAATATCCGCCTGTTCCTTGAGCGAATAGCCCGAAGCCGCGAGCGCCTGCGCCGCCTGCTCGGGGGCGATCATACGCAGCGGCAGGGCCGAGCCAGTCTGCACATCCTGTGCGGCGTCGTCTTTGGGTGCATCGCTCTGTCCGGCGGGCGCCATGGCGCGAAAACCCGCCCAGCTCGCCACCATAACACAGAACGCCACGCCAAGCAGAGCCGCCCGACCGTTGCGCGGCTGTAGGGAGGGCTGGGGTGTTGGCGTGGGATCGGCCGGTCTGGTCATGCGTACTATTTCAGCCTCCACACTGAACCAGTGCAAATATGCAGCAGCATCATGCCAAAATCATGGCGATATTGCAGCGCCCCGAGGTGGTTTTTTCTTCCTCTTGCGGTTTCACGGCATGTGTTCTAGACAGAGCCTCATCCTTCATTCAATTCAGCTAACGTTTCGGGGGGTGGCCTTGACGGGCCGCCTGATTTTGCATTGGACACAGATCTTTCCGCTCATGGTGGCCTTGAAGGCCGCCTTGCCGCCATGATTTCCCCCGCTGTCGAGGCAATGGGGTATGAGATCGTGCGCGTGGCGGTGCTTGGGCGCGAACGCCCGACCGTGCAGATCATGGCTGATCGGGCTGATGGTGCGCTCATCAGCGTCGAGGATTGCGAACGCATCAGCCACGCCGTGGGTGCCGTTCTGGATGTGGAAGACCCGATTCCCGGCGCATGGACGCTGGAAGTGTCTTCCGCAGGGATTGACCGTCCGCTGACACGCGCCAAGGATTGGGAGCGTTTTGCTGGCCATCAGGCCCGCGCTGAAATGCTGGTGCCTCTGGACGGCCGGCGGCGTTTCGCTGGTGTGGTGCTGGGGTGTGACGGCACTGCCGCCCGTATGCGGCTGGATGACGGTTCTGAAGTGGCGCTGCCGCTGGGCGAGATTCGTCGCGCACGTCTGGTTCTGACCGATGCGTTGATCGAGGCCAGCGCGCATATGGCCCAGCCCGCCGGGGGGAGCGACCTCGCGGCGGATGGCCGGAATGATATGGATACGGATGGCGAGGGGCCGCAGGCCTCGGGCGCGTCCGGTCGCAAGGTGCATTGATGGCGCTGCCTGTTTTGGAGAGCTGAGAGCATGGATACCTCTGTTTCCCGTCCTGAACTGCTGCTGGTGGCGGACGCCGTTTCCCGCGAGAAGGGTATTGAGCGTGAAGAGGTTCTGGAGGCCATGGAGCAGGCCATCCAGAAAGCCGGACGCGCCAAATACGGGCACGAAAAGGACATTCGCGCCACGATCGACCGCCGTACGGGCGAAGTGCGCCTGTCCCGCTGGACCGAAGTGGTGAATCAGGTCGAAAACGAAGAGACGCAGATCGCCCTGTCGATCGCGCAGCGTTTCCGCCCTGAAATTCAGGCTGGCGAATATCTGATCGACCCGCTGCCCCCGATTGATTTCGGGCGTATCGCGGCCCAGACCGCCAAGCAGGTGATTGTCCAGCGCGTGCGGGAATATGAGCGCAAGCGCCAGTACAACGAGTTCAAGGACCGCGTGGGCGAAATCGTCAACGGTACGGTCAAGCGGACCGAATACGGCAACCTGCTGGTCGAGATCGGCTCTGCCGAAGCCCTGCTGCGCCGCGACGAGCTGATCCCGCGCGAGACGTTCCGCAACTCCGATCGCGTGCGTGCTTATATCTACGACGTGCGTGACGAGCCCCGTGGGCCGCAGGTTTTCCTGTCCCGCACGCATCCGGCCTTCCTGGCCAAGCTGTTCGCGCAGGAAGTGCCCGAAATCTATGATGGCATTATCGAAATCAAGGCTGTGGCGCGCGACCCCGGTTCGCGTGCGAAAATGGCCGTGATCTCGCGTGATGCGTCGATCGATCCGGTGGGCGCGTGCGTTGGTATGCGCGGCTCGCGCGTGCAGGCGGTTGTGGCCGAACTGCAGGGCGAGAAAATCGACATCATTCCGTGGAGCCCGCAGGCGGCCACCTTCGTGGTGAATGCGCTGGCTCCGGCTGAAGTCAGCAAGGTGGTGATGGATGAGGAAGCCGGGCGCGTCGAAGTTGTCGTGCCGGATGACCAGCTTTCCCTTGCCATCGGCCGCCGTGGTCAGAACGTGCGTCTGGCCAGCCAGTTGACCCGCTGGGATATCGATATCCTGACCGAGGCCGAGGAATCCGAGCGTCGTCAGGAAGAGTTCCGTCGCCGGACGGCCCAGTTTGTCGAAGCGCTGGATGTGGACGACGTGATCGCGGGCCTGCTCGTGACCGAAGGCTATCATAGCGTTGAAGAACTGGCCTATGCCGACCCCGATGAACTCGGCGGAATCGAAGGCTTTGACGAATCGGTGGTGCAGGAACTGATGCAGCGCGCCGAAGCCTATCTGGTGCGGCAGGAAGAAAAGCTGGATGACCGCCGTCGTGAGCTGGGTGTGGCCGACGAGATCGCAGGTCTGGGCGTGTTCACGAATCAGATGCTTGTGACATTGGGTGAAAAAGGTGTAAAAAGCCTTGATGACTTGGCCGATCTGGCAGGTGATGAACTGGTCGAGCTTCTCGGGGCTGATGCCATTGATGAAGAAGCAGCCAACGAAATTGTCATGGCAGCACGAGCGCACTGGTTTGATGGTGACGCAAAGCAGTCTCCTGAGAATCAGGACGGCAACGCCTGAAGGCTGATGCCGGAGTGAGTGTGCACGATCACCCTGAAGAGGACGGGCCTGAAGCCCTGACCCTTGCGGATGAAAGAAAAGCCAGTCATAGGCGCTGTGCTCTGACGCGAGAGCAGGGACTGCCCGAACTGATGGTTCGGTTTGTCCTCTCTCCGGGCGGGATTGTGGTGCCTGATCTGGATGCACGTCTGCCGGGACGGGGAATCTGGTTGAGTGCCCGGCGGGATGTGATAGAACAGGCCCGCGCCAAGGGGGTGTTCTCCCGGGCGGCGCGTGCACAGGTGGTTGTGCCGGAGGATCTGCTCTCCCAGGTGGAGGCGGGTCTGGCCCGGCGGATGATCGAGGTTGTCGGGCTGGCGAGAAGGGCCGGTCAGGCAGTCAGTGGTTTCGTCAAGGCGCGTGAATGGGTGACCCAGCGCAAGGCTGGTGTTGTTGTTCACGCTCAGGATGGAAGCCAGGAGGAGCTGGAACGCCTGCTTTCAGGGCGGCGCGACACTCCTGTTGTCGACACGTTGACTTCCGAGGATCTGGCGAAGGTTTTCGGGCGTGAGCGTGTTGTAAATGTAGCGTTGGCAGTCGGCGGGCTGGCTTCGCGGTTGTGTTGTGAAAACAAGCGTTTTACGGGAGTGGCGCAGGTGCGGCTCCCGGGTTCACCGGACCTTTCCGGCGGACGGGTTTGAACAGGCGGATCGATGAGCGAAGGCAAGGATCAGGATCAGGGCAAGGGACGTCTGTCCCTTCGGCCGGCAGGACGTTCGGAGGTCGGGCGTACGGTCGATGCCGGGTCCGTGCGACAGAGTTTCAGTCATGGCCGCTCCAAGGTTGTGCAGGTTGAGGTACGCAAGAAGCGTGGCGCCAACCCTGCCGGAGCGGGCGGCCGTTCGGGTGGCGCGCGCGCAGGTGCCGGGCGGACGCTGACAGCGGCCGAACTGGCCATGCGTCAGCGCGTGCTGGACGAGCAGAAGAAAGAAGCGGAACTGGCTGCCCAGCGTGAGGCAGCCCAGCGCGAAGCCGAAAAGATCCGTATCCTGTCCGCAGCGGAAGAAGCCCGCCGCAAGGAAGAGGAAGACAAGCGCGCCGCTGAGGAAGCGCAGGTCGAAGCCGAGAGCGCGGAAGAAGCGGAAGAAAACGAGCGCAAGGCCCGGATTGATGCGATCCGGCCGCTTGAAATGAAGGCGCCGGTTGTTTCGGCCGTGCCCATTCCGGGTGAAGTTACGCTGGCTCCGCCGGTCGGGCGTCTGCGTCCGCTGGCCGAACGTGCCATCATGCCGGCCAAGCCGCTGCGTCCGACGCCCGCACCCGCGGCGCGTCCGGCAGCCGACGCGGCAGGTGCCGCCGATAAGGATAGCGCTGCCCAGACCCTGCGCCTGCGTGCCGGGCGCGGTATGGAGAGCGAAGACGAGCCGCGTCGCAGCCCGTCGCGTAAAGTGGTGCCGACCAACCGCAAGAACAGCAGCGGTGGGCGCAAGGGCGATACCGGTGGTGGCCGTCGGGCCGGCCGGATTGACGTGCAGGCCGCCATCGAAGGGGATGACGACAAGACCCGTTCGCTGGCTTCCGTGCGTCGTCAGCGCGAACGTGAACGCCGTCAGGCCGAGCTTGAACGCCTGCGTTCCGATCAGGTGAAGGTCGTGCGCGACGTTATCCTGCCTGAAACGATTACGGTGCAGGAACTCGCCAACCGTATGGCCGCCCGTCAGGGTGAGGTTATCAAGGCGCTCATGAAAATGGGCGTGATGGCGACGGTTACGCAGTCGATTGACGCCGATACGGCGGAACTGGTGGTGGAAGAATTCGGCCACCGTGTGCGCCGTGTGTCCGAAGCCGACGTGGAACTGGGCATCGAGGGTGTGGAAGATACCCCCGACGAGATGATCACCCGCGCGCCTGTCGTGACGGTCATGGGGCATGTCGACCACGGCAAGACCTCCCTGCTCGACGCACTGCGCACCACGGATGTGGCGGCTGGCGAAGCAGGCGGTATCACCCAGCATATCGGCGCCTATCAGGTGACGCTGGCTTCGGGTGCGAAGATCACCTTCCTTGATACGCCTGGACACGAAGCGTTTACGGCCATGCGTGCCCGTGGCGCGTCCATGACGGACGTGGTGGTGCTTGTGGTGGCGGCGGATGACGGCGTGATGCCGCAGACGATCGAGGCCATCAAACACGCCAAGGCGGCCAACGTGCCGATGATTGTTGCCATCAACAAGATCGACAAGCCCGGCGCCAAGCCCGAACGCGTCTGCCAGGAACTGCTCCAGCACGAGATCGTGGTGGAATCCCTGGGCGGTGATGTGCAGGACATTCAGGTTTCTGCTCTCAAGCGCACTGGTCTGGACAAGCTGGAAGAAGCCATCCTGCTTCAGGCGGAAATCCTGGAACTGCGCGCCAACCCCAACCGTCCGGGTGAAGGCTCCGTGATCGAAAGCCGTCTGGATCGCGGCCGTGGCTCTGTGGCCTCGGTGCTGGTTCAGAAGGGCACCCTGCGTAAGGGCGACATCGTTGTGGCGGGTGCCGAATGGGGTCGTGTCCGTGCGCTGGTCGATGACCATGGCGCACAGGTGGATGCGGCTGGCCCCTCCATGCCGGTGGAAATTCTTGGTCTGTCCGGTGTGCCGGCGGCCGGGGCGCCGTTCGTGGTGGTCGAAAACGAAAACCGTGCCCGCGAAATTTCCGAGTTCCGCCAGCGCAAGCTGAAAGAACATCAGGTGGCTGGTCAGGTTGCTGCCCGTGGTACGCTCGACCAGATGCTGGCCCGTATTCAGGCAGGGGATCAGAAGGAAGTTTCCGTTCTGATCAAGGCCGACGTGCAGGGTTCGGCGGAAGCCATTCAGGTCACGGTTCTGAAGCTGGCCAACGAGGAAGTGGGCGTGCGCGTCCTCAACGCCTCGGTCGGGCAGATTACGGAAAGCGACGTGCAGCTTGCCAAGGCGTCTGACGCGGTTATCGTGGCGTTCAATGTGCGCGCCACGGTGCAGGCCCGTCAGCTTGCCCAGCGTGAAGGTGTGGATATCCGCTACTACTCCATCATCTATCAGGTGGCGGATGACGTGGAAGCGCTGGTGCGTGGCAAGCAGGCCCCCAAGCATCGCGAAAAGTTCCTTGGTTATGCCGAAATCCGCAAGGTTTTCGAAATCAGCAAGGTCGGCAAGGTCGCGGGCTGCTACGTTACCGAAGGTGTGGTCAAGCGCGGTTGCGGCGTGCGTCTGCTGCGTGATGGCGTGGTGATCCATGAAGGTGATCTGAGCCAGCTCAAGCGCTTCAAGGACGATGTCAAGGAAGTGGCGCGCTCGTACGAATGCGGCCTGTCTTTCGCTGGGTATAATGACCTGCGTGAAGGCGATGTCGTTGAGTGCTTCGAAAGCGAACTGGTTCCGGCATGAGCCGACGTAACGGAACGGGTGGCAAGACAGGAGGACCGGCGGGGTATCTCGCCGGTCTTTCAACATCAGGCCCCTCACAGCGTCAGCTTCGCGTAGGCGAGGAAGTCCGGCGTGTGCTGGCCGAAGTGTTTGCGCGCGCGGCTTTTCGTGACCCCGAACTGGCCGGTGTTTCCATCACCGTGACGGAAGTCCGGCTTTCGCCCGATTTCCGTCATGCGACGGTTTTTGTAACCCGTCTGGGCCGGAGCGATGTTGCGGCCCTGCTGCCTGCCCTCAAGCGGGTGGCGCCTTGGCTGCGCACGCAGCTTGCCCATACCCTGCGCCTGCGCACGGTGCCGGAGCTGCATTTTCAGGCCGATACGGCGCTGGATACGGCCATGTATGTCGATACGCTGCTGCGTTTGCCCGAAGTCGTGCGTGACCTCGGCCACGCAGAGGCAGCGGATGTCGATGAAGACGACGAGGACGATACCGCGCGCTGAACCGCGCGCGGTCTGACGGGGTTGCTCCAGACCCCGTGGCCCGTCCGGGCCTGTTCAGGTTTTTTCCGTAAAAATACAGCCTGTGTGGCCGCCGCCGTTTATGCCCGTTGGGAGTGCGCGGTTCGGCAGAGGCTAGGTGCCTGTGTCTTTGTGTGCTAGAACAAAGTCGTGCATGCCGTGGCAACCGGCCTGCGAACAGATCTGGCGTGATGCTCGCGCCGTTTGACGGAACGGATGAACCTTGACCGAGATTTCTGACCAAACCGGATCACCGGAACCTTCAGACCTGCTGCCTGTGACCATTGAGGAGGAAATGCGCTCCTCCTACCTCGCCTATGCGATGTCGGTTATTGTCAGCCGCGCGTTGCCCGATGTGCGCGACGGTCTGAAACCCGTGCACAGGCGTATTCTCTACGCCATGCACGAAAGCGGGTTCACGCACGACAAGCCCTATCGCAAATCCGCCCGCGCCGTGGGTGACGTGATGGGTAAATACCATCCGCATGGCGACTCCTCGATTTACGAGGCCATGGTGCGGATGGCGCAGTCCTGGTCCATGCGTGTGCGGCTGATAGACGGGCAGGGGAATTTTGGCTCGGTCGATGGCGATAGCCCGGCGGCCATGCGTTACACCGAAGCCCGGCTGGCCAAGGCTTCCACCTTCCTGCTGGATGACATCGACCGGGATACGGTTGATTTCCAGCCCAACTATGATGAAAGCGAGCACGAGCCAACGGTTCTGCCCGCGGCCTTCCCCAATCTGCTGATTAATGGTGCCACCGGGATCGCGGTGGGTATGGCCACCAACATCCCCACGCACAATCCGGGCGAGGTGATAGACGCGACACTGGCGCTGATTGCCAATCCGGCTCTTTCGCTTGAAGAGCTGATGGAGCATGTGCCGGGGCCGGATTTCCCCACCGGCGGTACCATTCTGGGGCGTTCGGGTATCCGCAGCGCCTACACGACGGGGCGTGGCTCCATCATCATCCGCGCCAAGGCCGAGATCGAGGAAATCCGCAAGGACCGCAAGGCCATTGTGGTGAGCGAAATTCCCTATCAGGTGAACAAGGCCACCTTGCAGGAACGCATTGCCGAACTGGTGCGCGGCAAGCAGATCGAAGGCATTGCCGATATCCGCGACGAGTCCGACCGTTCGGGTATGCGCGTGGTCATTGAGATCAAGCGGGATGCGACGCCCGAGGTGGTGCTGAACCAGCTTTATCGCTTTACGCAGCTTCAGACATCGTTCGGCGTGAACATGCTGGCCCTCGATGGCGGCCAGCCGCGCCTGATGGGCCTGAAGGACGTGCTGGAAGCGTTTATCGCCTTCCGTGAAGAAGTCATTCTGCGCCGTTCGCGCTTTGAACTGGGCAAGGCGCGTGACCGCGGGCACATTCTGGTGGGTCTGGTCATTGCGGTGGCCAATATTGACGCGGTGATCGCCCTGATCCGCGCCGCCCCCGATGCAGCCAGAGCGCGTGAGGCGCTGATGTCGGCCACGTGGGACGCAGGCGAGATCGAGCCGCTGCTGGCCCTCATTCATGACGACGGCAACGTGGTGGTGGATGGGCGTGTACGTCTGACCGAGGCACAGGCCCGTGGTATTCTGGAACTGCGCCTGCAACGCCTGACCGGGCTTGAACGTGACAAGATCCAGCAGGAACTGTCGGATGTGGCGGCTCGTATCAACGAACTGCTGCTGATTATCGGTAGCCGCCCCCGCCGCATGGAAGTGCTGTGTGAGGAACTGCAGCGCGCCCGTGCCGAACTGGCCACGCCGCGCATGACCGATATTGCCGAATATGACGGTGATCAGGACGATGAAAGCCTGATCGAACCGGGGCAGATGGTCGTGACCATCACGCGTGACGGCTTTATCAAGCGCACGCCGCTGGACGTATACCGCGCCCAGAACCGTGGTGGCCGTGGCCGCACGGGGGCCGGCACGCGGGGTGATGATATCGTGGTGCGTTCCTTCAATGCCCACACGCATCAATGGGTCATGTTCTTCTCGTCCGGTGGTAAGGTTTACCGCGAAAAAGTCTGGCGTCTGCCCGAGGCAGGGCCGGCGGCCAAGGGGCGTGCGCTGGTTAACCTGCTGCCCGATCTGGGTGGCGATAACATTACCGCCGTGCTGCCGCTGCCGCAGGACGAAGGCCTGTGGGAAAGCCTGCATCTGGTCTTTGCCACGGCCAGCGGGCATGTGCGCCGTAACAGGCTGAGCGATTTCCGCAATATCCGCTCGTCCGGCATGATCGCCATGAAGCTGGATGAAGGCGATAGCCTGATCGGGGTTGCGACCTGCCGTGAAGGGCAGGATGTGTTCCTCGCCACCAAGGGCGCGCGCTGCATCCGCTTCCAGATTACCGATGACACCCTGCGCGTCTTTGCCGGACGTGGTTCTTCGGGCGTGCGGGGTATCCGCCTTGCTTCGGGTGACCGGGTGATCAGTCTGGCGGTGCTCAACCATGTCGAGGCCACGGTAGAGGAGCGCAGTGCTTATCTGCGGATGGCCAATGCCCGCCGCCGCGCCGAAAATGCAGCCGAAGCCGCAGAGGAGGCCGGTGACGAGGCCGATCTGCCCATTACGGCGGAAGAAGGCGAGGACGAAGCCGTGTCCGAGACTGCCGTTCTGTCCCCCGAACGGTTTGCCCAGCTTGAGGCAGCGGAAGAAATTCTGCTGGTTGTGAGCGATGGCGGGTTTGGTCGCCGTTCTTCGGCTTATGATTACCGTGTCAGCGGGCGTGGTGGTCAGGGCATTACCAACATGACCTTCTCGGCCTCCAAGAAGGGTACCGAGGTCGCGGCCACCCTGCCGGTTCTGGCAGGTACCGATGTCATGCTGGTAACGGATGGCGGACGCCTTATCCGCGTGCCGGTGGATCAGGTGCGGGTCATGTCGCGTCAGGCCAGCGGTGTGACCGTGCTGCGTCTGAACGACAGTGAGCGCGTGACCAGTGTCTTCCCTGTCATGGATGATGGGGATGACGAAGGGGGCGACGACAGCGCTCAGGAGAGCGGAGCGGATTCCGGGGCATGAGCGCCAGGCCTGTCGTGGCGCGCCGGGTCGGTTTTTACGCCGGTACGTTTGACCCGGTTACAACCGGACATCTGGACGTGATCGAACGTGCGGCGCGTCTGGTTGACCGTCTGGTAATCGGGGTGGGCCGCAACGCCGGTAAAAATCCGCTCATGCCCGTGGAGGAGCGGATACTCTGCGTGGAAGAGGCTCTGCCTTCCATACGCCAGCGGAGCAGTGCTGAAATTGTGGTGGTGGCGTTTGATTCCCTGCTGGTGGAAGCCGTGCGCGCCAATGGCGCGACGCTGATTTTCCGGGGCCTGCGGGTCTTGTCTGATTTTGACTACGAAGTTCAGATGACCGGCGTTAACCGTCGGCTGGATGGCGGGATTGAAACGGTTTTTCTGATGGCATCGGAAAGAACCCAGTTCATATCATCCCGCCTGGTCAAGGAAATCGCCAGTTACGGGGGCGATATTTCCGAATTTGTAACACCGGCCACGCAGGTCCGTCTTATGGCGCGGCTGGCCATGCGTGCGGATGAAAACCGATAACGTGTGACGGGTGTTGCTGTTATCCGCAACAGGAGAAACCTGATGTCTGAAAATACCACTGAAGACCTGATCTATATGGATGTGCCCGCCGGGCGCGTTGTCATTCGTCTGCGGCCGGATCTGGCCCCCAAGGCAGCGGAACGCATCCGCACGCTGGCCGAACAGGGTTTTTATGATAACGTGCCGTTCCATCGGGTTATTTCCGGTTTCATGGCGCAGGGTGGCGACCCGACGGGCACCGGTATGCACGGCAGCGACCTGCCCGACCTGCCGGCGGAATTCACCTCCAAGGCAAAGTTCGAGCGCGGCACCATCGGTATGGCCCGCACGGCTGATCCGAACAGCGCCAACAGCCAGTTCTTCATCATGTTCGAGCCCTCGCCCCACCTCGATGGCCAGTACACCATCGTGGGCGAAGTGATCGAAGGCATGGAAAACGTGGACAAGATCAAGCGCGGCGCAGGCGGTTCGGGCATGGTGAACGACCCTGACCGTATTGCGCGTATGCGTCCCGCCGGGGCCGAAGGCTGAGGTTTCAGCCTTTTTGCACAGGCGGATTGTGCTGGAAAATGCCGGAGTCCTTTGCGGGCTCCGGCATTTTTTTATACCGCGCGACGAGCTTCACCCATGCTGCTGATAGGACAGGGCCGGTGCCTGCTGGGCATAGGTCTGCTCGGGCAGGAGAAACTGACGCACCAGTTCATTCAGTTTCTGGCTTTCCATGGCAAGGCTGCGCGATGTCGCGTTGAATTCCTCACCCATGGCGGCGTTCTGCTGGGTTGTCCGGTCAAGCTGTGTAACCGTTGCGTTGATGGCCGCAAGGCTGGAGGACTGCTCGGCGGCGGACTGGGCAATGGCGTCCAGGTGGCTGGCAATCTGGCTGATAAACTCCGTAATGGTGCGCAGGGTGTGGCTGCTTTCGCGCACGCGGTTCGAACCTTCCTTGACATCAGAGACAGTTTTCTGGATCAGCCTGCGAATATCGCGGGCGGCCTCGCTACTGCGCTGGGCAAGAGCGCGCACCTCGCTGGCGACAACGGCAAAGCCCCGCCCGACCTCTCCGGCCCGGGCGGCCTCCACGCTGGCGTTGAGAGCCAGCACGTTGGTCTGAAAGGCGATGCTGTCGATAACATCGACAATAGAGACGATTTCGGCTGAGCCGCTTTCCATGTGCTGCATGGAGGTTTCGGTATCATGGGCAATTCTGGCCGATGTTGCCGCGGCGTCGCGGGCCTGCGTGCCGATCTGCCGTGCCTCTTCCGAGCGTTGCGCGGCCTGAGCCACGCTGTCGGTAATCTGGGTAAGGGCGGCGGCTGTTTGTTCCAGCGAGGCGGCCTGGGTTTCCGTGCGGTGGGCGAGGTGGTCTGCCCCGGTGGCGAGTTCCTGCGTGCCGTTGTGGATGGTGTGCACGCCGTCAGACATCTGGGAGAACGTGGCCGCAAGCTGTTCGAGCGACTGGTTGAAGTCGTGGCGCAGGGGTTCGAATTCGGCTGAAAAACGGCTGTCGATCTGGAAGGACAGATCACCCCCGGCCATGCGGCGCAGCCCGGTGGCCAGACCGCCGGTGGCCGCGTGCAGGCGCTGGGTTGCATCGGCTTCTGCCTTTGTCTGGATGGCCAGTCTGTCGGCTTCGGCCCGCTCGCGCTGGGTTTCTGTTTCCTGCTCCAGACGGTGTTTTTCGATGATTCCTGCACGGAATACGTCGAGTGAGGCTGCAATGGCCCCGATTTCGTCCCGGCGGTTGGCAAAGCGCGAGGAGGTCTGGGTATCCCCGCCAGCCAGCCGGGTGATCAGGATATTGATGGCCTGCAGCGGCCGCAAAATGTTGTAGATGACCACCACACCGGACAGCACCATGACGGCGAAGAGCGCCGCATAGGCATAATAGACGCGCCAGAGCGTGGTCTGGTAGGTGGCTCTGGAATCCTGCGCGTAGGTGACGGCCTGTTCCGTATTGAAGGTGGACAGGGCGGCCAGTGCGGTGGAAACGCTTTCCTCCAGATCGCGCAGGCGCGAGCCTGCGGCAATAGCGTTAGTGCGCTCGGTCGTGGCGGACCAGTTCCTGAAGGTTTCGGCATGGTCAGTCTTATAGGCCGTCCATCGGTCCTTGAGCGCGCTGTACAGGGTTTTTTCCCGTTCGGAATGTACGAGCGGCGCATAGGCGTCTATCGTGTCGGTTACGTCCTGCGCGACAGCATCCGAAAGGGCGGACTGTGTTTGCAGCGTGTCGGCGGTGGTGGCAGCGAGCTGCTCGGTTTCCGCCGTGTAGAAGGTGCGTAAAAGCTCATCAATCGGGCCGATGGCCTTGATGCTGGCCAGGGATTTGCTGTTGATTTCTTCCATGCGGTTGTTGACGGTTGTCAGCCCGTGAACCGAATACAGGCCCGCCACGATACACGCACTGGCGACAAGGAGCTGAACCAGCCCCAGCGAGGCTTTGATGCCGAGTGGCCGCAAGGTTTTACCTCATCCAGATGGATGCGTGCCCGAGTGCGGCGAACCTGCGCGATAACGGCCCGCCTGAATACGCGGGCCAGCGCAGAACCATAAGGTGCGGGGCCGTGCAGGCACGCAAAATGTTTCTACTTCGAAATATCCTGTTCAAGACGCGTATCAGGTTTTGGAGCCGGGCGACCATCCACAATAAGACATATTCGTTGTCTGGAACGGACACTCGACGATTTGATCAGCGAGTTGCTCCAGCGGCGATGTGTCACGGCTCGGGCAGGCGTCTGTCCTGCTGCACCACCGGCCTGATAGCGAAGTTGCTCTGTATGCGCACGACGCCCGGCATCCGTGAGAGTTCTTCCTTGTGAATACGCTCGTAATCCTGCATGTCGCGCGCCTCCACCCGCAGCAGGTAATCAGCATCGCCTGTCATCAGGTAACATTCGCGCACGTCAGGGCATTCGCGGATACGGCTTTCAAAACGGCGCAGACATTCCTCTGTCTGGCGTTCCAGGGTGATCTGGACAATCACGGTGGCCAGAGGCGGCGCGGTGCGGCGCGCGATAATGGCCTGATAGCCCCGGATAATGCCTTCTTCCTCCAGCCTGCGGACACGGCGCAGGCAGGACGAGGGCGAAAGCCCGATACGCTCGGCCAGCTCGGCGTTGCTCAGGCGGCCATCGTGGCGGAGATGGCGCAGAATCGCATCGGTGATAGGGTCTGGCATGATCTGTCTTTTCTGCCAAATTCGTGCATGATAATTCTAAAATAAAGCAAATATGGCATATCATGCAACAAATTGGCGGGATATGCCATGCGCAGTGGAGTACACTTTCCGATATGGCAATAAAAGACGGACAGAACGCGTGACAACCGCCTTTCCCCCTTCCTGTGCAGGCTGGCCCGCATCGCGCGCGGGCGCTGTGCTGAGCATTGATCTGGCGGCGCTGGCGGCCAATTACCGGCTGTTGGCCGAGCAGGCCGGTGGCGCGGTGTGTGCCGCCGTGGTCAAGGCGGATGCCTACGGGCTGGGTGTGGCGCAGGTTGCGCCTGTTCTGGAGCGGGCCGGGGCGCGTCAGTTCTTCGTGGCTCATGTGGACGAAGGGCTGGAACTGCGCGCGCATGTCAGCGCCGGGGCCGGGATCACGGTGCTGCATGGCCCCCGCCCTGATGGCGTGCAGGCCTGTCTGGCGGCGGGGCTGCGGCCGGTGCTGAACAGTCTTGAGCAGATCGGCTGGGTGCGACAGGCGGCGCGCGCGGCCGGGCGGGCCGTGGGCGTGGTGCTCCAGCTTGATACCGGCATGTCGCGTTTTGGTCTGTCCGAGGCGGATGTGGCCGAACTGGCCAGCACACCAGCCCTGCTGGAAGGGCTGCGCGTGGAACTGATCATGAGCCATCTGGCCTGTGCGGACACCCCGGCAGACCCGGCCAACGCCATGCAGGCGGCGTGCCTGCGGCGGATGGCGGCCATGCTGCCCCCCGCCCCGCTGAGCCTTGCAGCGTCCTCGGGCATTTTTCTGGGGCCTGCCTATCATTTCGATCTCGTGCGGCCGGGGGCGGCCCTGTATGGCGTCGCCCCCAACCGCGAAGGCCCCAACCCGCTCCGGGCGGTGGTAAGTCTGCGCGCCCATGTCATGCAGACCCGCACGCTCAGTCCGGGAGACCGCGTAGGCTACGGCCTCACATGGCAGGCCGACACGCCCCGTCGTGTGGCGACCATTGCCGCTGGCTATGCGGATGGGCAGGCGCGTGAAGGCGCTACGCGGCAGTGTGCGTGGTTCAGGGGCCAGTGCCTGCCTGTTCTGGGCCGGATTTCCATGGATTCCATGACCGTGGACATCACGGACGTGCCTGAAGGCCAGCTTGAGGCCGATGGCATGGTGGACCTGCTGAACCAGAACTACGGCGTGGACGCGCTGGCCGAGGCGCGGGGAACCATCGGTTATGAAATTCTGACATCGCTCGGGCGTCGTTACCACCGTGTCTATACGGGCGGTGAGACAGCCATGGAGCGCTCGCACGCAGGAGAAGGAGCGCGCGTATGAAAGTTCTTGTTCTGGGAAGTGGCGTGGTGGGGGTGACCTCCGCGTGGTATCTGGCGCAGGCCGGGCACGAGGTTACGGTGGTGGACCGCCAGCCGGGCGCAGGGCTGGAAACCAGCTTTGCCAATGCAGGGCAGGTCTCGCCCGGTTATTCCGCGCCGTGGGCCGGGCCGGGTGTGCCGCTCAAATGCGTGCGCTGGCTGCTGATGAAGTATCGCCCCTTCGTGTTCTGGCCGCTGCCCGACCCGTATCTGTGGCGCTGGCTGGCCGCGACACTGGAGAACTGTACCGCCGCTGCCTACGACCGCAACAAGGGGCGCATGGTCCGTCTGGCGGAATACAGCCGCGATGTCATGCTCGACCTGCGCGCCCAGACCGGCATTGCCTATGATGACCGCCAGCAGGGCACGTTGCAGGTGTTCCGCACCCGCAAGCAGCTTGATGGTATTGCGGGTGATCTGGCCGTGCTCAATCAGTACAATGTACCGTACGAGGTGCTGGACACGCAGGGCTGTGTGCGGGCCGAGCCCGGTCTGGCCCAGTCCAGCCACAAGATCGTGGGCGGCCTGCGCCTGCCGGGTGATGAGACGGGCGATGCCTTCAAGTTCAGCCAGCGTCTGGCCGAAATGGCGCAGGCGAAGGGTGTGACGTTCCGGTACAATACGGACATCCGGCGGTTGCGCTCCGAGGGCGGGCGGATCAGCGGGGTGGAAACCGCGCAGGGTGTGCTGACGGCGGATGCCTACGTACTGGCGCTGGGCAGCTATTCCCCCGCTCTGTTGCGGCCGCTGGGGATCAGGCTGCCGGTTTACCCGGTCAAAGGCTATTCGCTCACCGCTCCCATTACGGATGAAAGCCTGGCTCCGGTTTCCACCATCATGGATGAAACTTTCAAGATCGGGATTACCCGCCTGGGCGATCGGGTGCGGGTCGGGGGCACGGCGGAGCTTGCGGGCTTCAACCTGCGCCTGCGCGCGCCTCGGCGGGCAACGCTGGAACATTCGGTGTCCGACCTGTTCCCGGGAAGCTGCACGCCATCAGAGGCGGAGTTCTGGACAGGGCTGCGCCCCATGACGCCGGATGGCACGCCGGTCATAGGCCGTACGGGGCTGGATAACCTGTATCTCAACACCGGACATGGCACGCTGGGCTGGACCATGGCCTGTGGCTCGGGGCGGGTGCTGGCGGATGTGATTTCGGGCCGCAAGCCGGATATCGCGGCGGACGACCTGGCCATCGCGCGTTATTCTGCCTGAGCCGGTAGCGGGGCGGACAGGGGACGGGAACACCCCGCGCTGTTTACGGCGCGCGGGGGTTACGCGATAAGGGCGGCTCCGGCGTTCGCCCCCTTATTCTCCAGTCCCTGAGGCTCCATGATCCGTCTCGACTCCATCAGCAAGCATAATGGCCATCGTGTTATCTTTATCGAGGCCTCGGCGGCGCTTCAGAAAGGCGAGAAAATCGGGCTGGTGGGGCCGAATGGCGCGGGCAAGACCACGCTGTTCCGCCTGATTACCGGTCAGGAGGAGCCCGATGAAGGCCATGTTCTGACTGACCGGGGTATCACGATCGGTTTTTTCAATCAGGACGTGGGCGAAATGGCTGGCCGGAGCGCCGTGGCCGAGGTCATGGACGGCGCAGGCCCGGTGGCCGAGGTGGGCGCCGAGCTGGCGACGCTGGAAGCCGCCATGGCCGACCCGGAGCGTTTTGACGAGCTTGACGCCATTCTCGAACGGTTTGGCGAGGTTCAGGCCCGCTTTGAGGAACTGGGCGGCTACGCGCTGGAAGGGCGCGCGCGTGAAGTTCTGCATGGGCTTGGCTTCAGTCAGGACATGATGGACGGCGATGTCGGCTGCCTGTCGGGCGGGTGGAAAATGCGCGTGGCGCTGGCGCGTATCCTGCTGATGAAGCCCGATGTGATGCTGCTGGACGAACCGAGCAACCATCTCGACCTCGAAAGTCTGATCTGGCTCGAGCAGTTTCTGGCGGGATATGACGGCGCGCTGCTGATGACATCGCATGATCGCGCCTTCATGAACCGGATCATCAACAAGGTGATCGAGATCGATGGCGGCGTGCTGTCGAGCTATTCGGGCGATTACGAGTTTTACGAACAGCAGCGCGCCTTGAACGAAAAGCAGCAGCAGGCGCAGTTTGACCGCCAGCAGGCCATGCTGGCCAAGGAAGTCGCGTTTATCGAGCGTTTCAAGGCGCGTGCTTCCCATGCCGCGCAGGTGCAGAGCCGCGTCAAGAAGCTGGACAAGATCGACCGGGTAGAGCCGCCAAAGCGTCGGCAGGCGCTGAGCTTTATCTTCCCGGCCGCACCGCGCTCGGGCGACGCGGTGGCCAATCTGCGTGCAGTGGACAAGGCGTATGGCAGCCGGGTGATCTATCAGGGGCTCGACCTGCTGATCCGCCGTCAGGAACGCTGCTGCGTGCTGGGGGTCAACGGGGCGGGTAAATCAACCCTGCTCAAGCTCGTGACAGGCACGACCGAGCCGGATGCCGGAACGGTCACACTGGGGGGCAGCGTCAAAATGGGCTATTTTGCCCAGCACGCCATGGACCTGCTGAACGGCGAGCGCACCGTGCTGGAAACCCTGAACGACGCCTTTCCCCTCGCCCCACAGGGGGCGTTGCGGACGCTGGCGGGCAGCTTCGGCTTTTCGGGCGATGATGTGGACAAGCTGTGCCGCGTTCTGTCAGGCGGTGAAAAGGCCCGGCTGGTTCTGGCGGTCATGCTGTACGATCCGCCGAATTTTCTGGTGCTGGACGAGCCGACCAACCATCTCGATATCGCCACCAAGGAAATGCTTATTACGGCCCTGGCCGACTATGATGGCACGATGCTGTTTGTCTCGCATGACCGTCATTTTCTGGCAGCACTGTCCAACCGTGTTCTGGAACTGACGCCCGAAGGCCTGCATCGTTACGATGGTGGCTATACGGAATACGTGGCCCGCACTGGTCGCGAGGCTCCCGGCCTGCATGAGTGACCTTCTCACCCCATATAGTATCTGAAAGAGATATTAATGTATGAGGGGTTTGGTGTGCGGATATAACAAAAAGAAAAAATAATTCCGGGCGGCACTAGTGTAGTGCGTGCAGCTTTCAGGGGCACGGGCGGCGGCGTTGCGCGCGCTGCTGTATGATAACAGCGATACGGGCAGAGTATGAAACTGGACAGGTGTTTTCCGCGCGGGCGGGGCAGGAACGGAGTGCAGGCGTTCCTGAGTATGGTTCTGACGGTATCGGGGGTGGGGGCTCCGGCCTTTGGCGTTGGGGGCGCGGTGCCTGTGTGGGCCGCCACGGCGCAGGATGCACCGGCTGCGGGGGGCGTTCCCGCTTCCGCTGTTGCCGCTCCGGCCATCGCGGCCGCCCGTCCCGCGTCCGTGCAGGAGACGCCCCGCCCCAACCCGCAGGCGACGGAACCCCAGCCGCTGCCCCCCGGTGGCATGGCGCACGCGCATGAGAGCCACAGAGGCATCAGCCCGACGGATGTCGCCCTGATCAGGGATCTGGAATACCGGACTTTCCGCTGGTTCTGGGATGCCGCCGACCCGGTGACGGGGCTGGTGCCGGACCGCTATCCATCCGACCAGACTCAGGCCAGTGTTGCGTCTGTCGGCTTCGGGCTCACAGCCTATGGTATCGGGGTAACGCGTGGCTATGTCACGCGCCCGCAGGCAGTGGAGCGCACCCTGCGCGTGCTGCGCACCATGCTGCGGCTGCCGCAGAACGCCACGCCCATGCAGGCGGGCGGGTATCACGGTTTTTTCTATCACTTTTTGGACCATCGCACGGGCCTGCGGTTCAATACCGATACCGAGCTTTCCAGTATTGATACGGCGCTGCTGATGCAGGGTGTTCTGTTCGCCCGGAGCTTCTATACGAAGGACACTGTGTCCGAACGGGAAATCCGCGATCTGGCCGATACCCTGTTCAACCGTGTTGACTGGCGGTGGATGCTGCGCCCGGATAACCGGCTGAGCATGGGCTGGTCGCCCGAGCACGGGTTTCTGGCCAATTACTGGGAAGGCTACAGCGAGGGTATGATGCTGTACGTGCTGGGGCTGGGGGCCAGCCATTCGGCGCTCGACCCGGTTTCCTGGCAGGCCTGGCTTGCCACCAATGAAAAGCGCTGGGGGAAGTCCTACGGGCAGACCTTCCTGAACTTCGCGCCGCTTTTTGGCCACCAGTACACCCATGCCTGGATCGACTTCCGGGGTATCCGCGATGACTGGAGCCGACAGAAAGGCATTGATTACTTCGAGAACAGCCGGCGCGCGGTGTATGCCCAGCGCTCTTACGCCCAGCAGAATCCTGGCCATTGGCAGGATTACAGCAGCAACATCTGGGGGCTGACCGCCAGCGACGGCCCGGCGGATACCGTGCGGCACGATGGCGGGCAGGAGCGCCACTTCATGTCCTATTCCGCCCGAGGTGTGGGGCGTGATTATACGCTGGATGACGGCACGCTGGCCCCGACAGCCGCAGGCGGTTCCGTGGCGTTCGCGCCTGAAATCGCCATCCGGGCGCTGCGTTCCATGAAAGATAAATACGGCGTGCGTATCTACAGCCAGTACGGCTTTGTGGATGCGTTCAACCCCAGCTATCATGATGAGAACCAGAAGGATTTCTGGGCTGACAACACCTATCTGGGTATTGATCAGGGACCGATCCTGCTGATGATCGAGAACTGGCGCAGCGGGCTGGTGTGGAACACCATGAAGCATAACCCCGTTATTCGTCAGGGGCTGCTGCGCGCCGGGTTTACTGGCGGATGGCTGGGTAATCCGCCGCATGAGGCCGTACCGTCCGTAGCGCGCCAGCACGCGCACCTGTCCGCCCCTCCCAAAGCCGCAAATCACGCCTGATAAAAACAGGCACGGCCCGGATACAGCCGTTGTGGCGTATCCGGGCCGCTTTGCATAAGACGGCCGGGCTGTGGCTCACCCCTGATACGAGGCGATCTCGATCAGGTTTTCATCCGGGTCGTAGCAGTAAACGGAGGTGATGGGGCCATGGGCGCCAAGCCGCGCCACCGGCCCTTCTACAACGGTCACCCCGCAGACCCGCAGATGTTCAATGATATCCACGCTGGTAATGGCGGTAATAAAGCACAGGTCATTGCCGCCGGGCAGGGCGTGGGTTGCCGTATCCCAGCCTTGCGCGTCATGCGGGCGCAAATTGAGTTTCTGCCCGCCGAAACGCAGGGCTGTGCGGTTATTGCGTCCGTATTCCTCCCGCTCCATCCCCAGCACGCGCTGGTACCATGACGCGGAGATTTCAAGATCGCGGACTGTCAGGACAGCATGGTCAAGACGATCAACAGTGAAACGCATGTGGCCGCACCACTCCTTTTGCTGGGGCTGCCCACCTGCTGGAGAAGCAGGGGGCAGGCCAGACGTTACAGCTCAGCGTAGAAGTCGTTGCCCTTATCATCAATAACAATAAAGGCGGGGAAATCTTCGACTTCGATTTTCCAGACCGCTTCCATCCCCAGCTCGGGGTATTCCAGCACCTCTACCTTGCGGATGCAGTCCTTGGCCAGACGGGCGGCCGGGCCACCGACGGAGCCCAGGTAGAAGCCGCCATATTTCTGGCAGGCGTCACGCACGGCTTTTGAGCGGTTGCCCTTGGCCAGCATGACGTAGGAGCCGCCATTGGCCTGGAGTTCATCCACGTAGGAATCCATGCGGCCTGCCGTGGTGGGGCCGAAAGAGCCTGTTGGCATACCCTCGGGCGTTTTGGCCGGGCCGGCGTAATAGACCGGGTGGTTTTTCAGGTAGTCGGGCAGGCCCTCGCCCTTTTGCAGCCGTTCGCGGAACTTGGCGTGGGCGATGTCGCGCGCCACAACCATGGTGCCGTTCAGGGCCAGCCGGGTCTTGACCGGGTACTGCGACAGTTCGCGGCGGATTTCGTCCATCGGGCGGTTGAGGTCGATCTTGATCGCCTCGCCTTCAAGGTGTTCGTCCGTGGTTTCGGGCAGGAAGCGCGCGGGATCGTGCTCAAGCTGTTCGAGAAAGAAGCCTTCCGCCGTGATCCGGGCCTTAACCTGACGGTCGGCCGAGCAGGACACGCCCATGCCCACAGGCAGGGAGGCGCCGTGGCGCGGCAGGCGGACGATGCGCACGTCGTGGCAGAAATACTTGCCGCCAAACTGCGCCCCAATGCCCAGCTTGCGGGTCAGTTCCAGCACCTTGGCTTCCATGTCCACATCGCGGAAAGCGTGCCCGGTGGGGCTGCCGGAGGTGGGCAGGCTGTCGTACCAGTGCGTGGAGGCGAGCTTGACGGTCTTGAGCGTCTGCTCGGCCGACATGCCGCCAATGACGATGGCCAGATGGTAGGGCGGGCAGGCGGAGGTGCCCAGCGTGCGGATTTTCGTATCCAGCCAGGAGAGAAGCTGCGCTTCCGAGCCGAGCAGGGCGCGCGTTTCCTGAAACAGGAAGGTCTTATTGGCCGAACCGCCGCCCTTGGCGACGAACATCAGCTCAAAGCTCTCGTCGTGCTCGCCCGCGGGGGAGGCAAAGATATCGCACTGGACGGGCAGGTTGGTGCCGGTGTTCTTTTCCTCGAACATGCTCAGCGGCGCCATCTGCGAATAGCGCAGGCTGGTGCGGGTGTAGGTCTCATAGACCCCGCGCGAGAAAGCGACCTCCTCGTTGCCGTCCACCCACAGCCGCTGGCCTTTTTTGCCGAAGACAATGGCCGTGCCGGTGTCCTGGCACATGGGCAGGATGCCCCCCGCCGCAATGCAGGCGTTCTGCAACAGGTCCAGCGCCACGAAGCGGTCGTTGTCCGAGGCTTCGGGGTCTTTGAGAATGGCGGCCAGCTTTTCCAGATGCGAGGCCCGCAGGAAATGCGCCACCTCGTGGAAAGCCTGGGCCGTCAGTTCGCTCAGGGCTTCGGGGGTTACGTGCACAACCGTCTTGCCGCTGCATTGCGAGGTGCTGACCCCGTCAATATCGAGCTTGCGGTACTGGGTTGTATCCTTCCCGAGCGGGAAAATGGGGGTGTACACGAACTCTGGCAGAGGGGGGCGAGGGGGCTGAGTGGTCATGACTGTTTTCTTGTTCTCCGTTGGCCCGGCCCTGGCCCCTGACTTTCAGGCACCAGGGTCAGGCCGGTGATGGGCCTTTCCTGCGGAATGCGTCAAGGCTGACAACCTGCGAGGTCGTCTCACCCTGTGCTTCCGTCCCGGACTCAGCGGGCGTGTTCTCGTCCATCGCTTCGGCGGGGCCTTCGTCCTCCAGATCCTCAGCCGCGAATTGCAGGCTGAAGCGGATGGACGGGTCCGCGAAGCCCGTAAAGGCCCACACGGGTATGACCAGCGTTGTACCCACACCCCCGAAGGACAGCCCGACCGATACGACGTTGGCTTCGTGATCGACCTTGAGATCCCAGAACCGGTGCTGCAGCACGATGGTCATTTCATGCGGATACTGGGCGCGCAGGCGGGCTGGAATTTCCACGCCCGGAAAGTCCGTGCGGAAAGTCAGATAGAAATGATGGTCGCCTGCAAGCCCTTCATGGCTCACATGTTCGAGCGCATTGATCATCACGCTTCTGTAGGCGAGGTTCAGCCAGCGTTCATACGGCAGCAGGCCAGAGGGGGGAAAGTCGGCATTCCCGCCAGTGTTGTCGTGATCATCGGCCATGCCTGCTCTCCTTGCCGCCGGGTGTGATGTTGTGCCAGCCATGCGCGAAAAGCTGCGTCAGTGCAACCGGCCACACCCAACTGTGTGCATCAAGTGCGGTGTGTACGTCCTGAGACGCACCGTGCCGCAGGGGTGTGAAAGCCCACCATGCGGTGGTGTCCTGCAGAGTCGTTCATGAGAAAGTGGGAGGGCTTCTGTTGCCCGGTGCCCTCCCGAACCGCGCTTATCGCTTATGCAGCGACAGCGAGCACCTCAGAGTTATCATTGGCACTTGTAAAATTAGCCCGATAACGGTGGTACAATGCCGGGCAAAAAAGATGTCTTTACTGCGCGTGTCGAGCCTGTTTCGTCCCCAGTGATCCTGACCGTTCCGGCCCGGATTTTTGGTGGAGACGCCGGGTACCGCCCCCGGGTCCACTACGCCTATGCCACACCCCGTTTATTGCCATAGCCGCGAGAAAACTCCCGGCACCCCCTACATAGGCGGGGTGCGACACAGGCGCAAGGGCTGCGCGCGCTTAAGCTCTTTGCATCATGCTGACCTAACCTGTACAACCCCCCGTGTCGTCCACATGGTAATGGTAAAAGGCCCCCGCGCATGTCCCTGACCGAAGAACAACGCGCCGAGATCGCAGCCCACGGGCAGGAAGTTTCCTCCACGCTGCGGCCAACTGTCCCAGCGCTTGAGGCCATGCTGTACCAGCCGCTGGAAGTGCTGGACCACGGCTTCCTGCGCGTGATCGACTATATGGGCGACGATGGGGCTATTGTGCAGGCGGCGCGCGTATCCTACGGCCGTGGCACGCGCAAGGTGACGGAAGATGCGGCGCTGATCCGCTATCTCATGCGGCACCGCCATTCCTCGCCGTTCGAGATGTGCGAGATCAAATTTCACGTCAAACTGCCGATTTTTGTCGCCCGGCAGTGGATTCGCCACCGCATGGCGAGCGTGAACGAATATTCCGCCCGCTATTCCATTCTGGACAACGAATTCTACCTGCCCGCGCCTGAGCACATGGCGGCGCAGAGCGAGGTCAACCGCCAGGGACGTGGCGAGACGCTCGCCCCGCAGGCGGCCGCCGAGGTGCTGGATATCCTGCGTGGCGATGCCCTGCGCACCTTCGGCGATTACGAACGCCTGCTGGACGAAAAGGAAGGCTACGGCCTTGCGCGTGAGCTGGCGCGCATCAACCTGACGCTGAACACCTACACCCAGTGGTACTGGAAGACCGACCTGCATAACCTCATGCACTTTCTGGCCCTGCGTATAGACCCCCATGCCCAGTACGAAATTCGCGTCTATGCCGAAGAAATGCTCAAGGTGCTGCACGCGTGGGTTCCGCAGACCGCAGCGGCGTTTGAGGAATATCGCCGGGGCGCGGTGACGTTTTCCGCCACCATGATGTCCGTCCTGCGCCGTATGCTGGCGGGCGAGGTGGTGGAGCAGGCGGCATCAGGTCTGAGCCGCCGTGAGTGGGATGAAATGCAGGCCAGCCTGAAGGGCTGAGCCCCCGCCTGCCGGGAATGTCCTGGTAGGCTGTTACCCGGTGGTCTGGCGGATGCGTTTTGCGTGCCGTACGGGGCTCCGTCCGGCACGGTGTCTGCCTGTTGTCAGGCTTTTTGTTTCGCGCCCAGCGCCTGCGCTACGGTATGCGCGATACGCCGCCAGGCCTTGCCGCCTTCGCTTTCGGGCGCGCCCACCACAACTGGCACGCCGCTATCGCCGCTGGCGCGGATATCGGCCAGCAGCGGCACTTCGCCCAGAAAAGGTACGCCAAGGGCTTCGGCTTCCCGGCGCGCGCCGCCATGGCCGAACAGCTCGGTATCGTGGCCGCAGTTGGGGCAGCAGAAATACGACATGTTCTCGATCAGCCCCAGCAGCGGCACGCCGACCTTTTCAAACAGCGTGACGGCGCGGCGGGCGTCGATCAGCGCAATATCCTGCGGGGTGGAGACGATCACCGCTCCGGCCAGCGGTACTTTCTGGGTCAGGGACAGTTGCGCATCGCCCGTGCCGGGCGGCAGGTCCACCACCATGACATCCAGCGTGCCCCAGTCTACATCGGTAAGAAGCTGGTTGATCGCCCCCATGACCATGGGGCCGCGCCAGATCATGGCGGCGTTTTCATCCACCAGCATACCCAGTGACATGGCGCGCACGCCCCAGGCTTCGACCGGCTGAATCCGGCCTTCCACCACGGCGGGGCGCCCCTGCGCGCCCAGCATCCGGTGCAGCGACGGGCCGTGAATATCGGCATCCATCAACCCGACCTTGAGCCCCTCCATGGCCAGTCCGGCGGCCAGGTTGACGGCAGTGGTGGACTTGCCCACACCCCCCTTGCCCGAAGCCACGGCGATAACAGTGCGCACACCGGGCAGAACCGGCGCGTCGGCTGCGGGGGCGGGGCCGCCCAGCGGGCGATGGCCTGTCGCGGCGCGCGGCGTGGCGGCGGTTTCCCCCGTTGGGCGGTGCGCTGTCAGAACGATGCTGGCTGTCTGCACGCCGGGAAGCGTTTCAAGCCGGGCAACGGCGGCGGGGCAGAGTGCGGCCAGCGCATCCGCCTGCGCGCGCGGGACTTCAAGGGTTAGCGCCAGTCGTCCCTGTTCGAAGGTGCAGGATTGCACCCGTCCTGCTTCCGCCAGAGACAGACCCGTGCCGGGGGCCTGAGCCTGACGCAGGAGGCTGAGAATATCATCGGGGGAAAAGGGAGCATTCTGCGCCACGTGTTCTGATTCCTGCATGTTGGTGGGTCACGCCTTGCGGAGCAAGGCAGAGGGCGCGGCCCTGAAAAGGGGGAGGGAAAAAGGCCGCGCCTGTTGTTTTTTCCGTCTGCGGTACGGAAAGAGGCCACATTTTTTCTGGCACAGATTGGGCTGGATGGGTAGATGGGCGTCAGCCTCGGGCTATGACGAAACAGGAACCGGTATCAGTGCGGGTGTGCAACGAGCTGGCAGCGGGAGAGAGAGGCAGGGCGGGTATGCAGAAGGCGGAAAACCCGCAGAGTTCTGCTGTTATGCAGGATGGAGTACAGGGCGGTACGGGGCGGCGTCTGGCAGGGCACCTGCGCGACAGGCTGGCTGCGGCATCGCACACGCTGTCGCTCAGGGGACGTGACCACCGCATAGATGCAATGCGGGGGGCGGCGCTGCTGATGATGTTCGTCGATCACATTCCCCAGAACCTGCTCAACCGCTTTACCATGCGCAATGTCGGCTTTGCCGATGCGGCCGAGGTGTTCGTATTGCTGGCGGGCTATGCGTCCTGGCTTGCCTATGGCCGGGCCTTTGGCAAATACGGTGTGCGCGTGACGCTGGGCCGTCTGCTGCGGCGCTGCGTGCAGCTTTATATCGGCCAGACGATCATGGTTATGGCCTATGTCTTCATTATCCGGTTGTGGCGGCATTTCACGCCGGTTTCAGTCGATTATCTGGAGCCTGAACTGGCGCACGGCATGAGCTGGGTCTGGCGAGTCATGAGTTTCGATGCCTTGCCCAGCAACCTCAATATCCTGCCTCTGTATATCGTGTTTCTGGCCGGTTTTCCGCTGTTTTACCTGCTGATGCGCGTGCAGCATTCCCTGGCCCTTGTGCTGGCGGGTGCGCTTTGGGCTTTGGTCAACCTTGATCCGGCGGTCAATTTCCCGAACTGGCTCGACCCTGATGGCTGGTATTTCAACCCGTTCGCCTGGCAGTTTCTGTTCGCGCTGGGGCTGACGGCCTCCGAGCGGACACAGCGGAGCGGGAGGGACTTTCCCCGACTGCGCTGGCTGGGGGGGCTGTGCTGGGCGTATCTGGTGTTTTCGGCCTTGCAGGCTTTTCCGTGGATGCAGTGGAACCTGCCTGACCTGCGGCCTTTTGGCGATGCCGTGGCCCCAGCCAAGGCGTGGCTCTCGCCTTTGCGGCTGCTGGATGTTCTGGCCATTTTCTATCTGGTGCAGTCTTCCACCGTTGCACGGCGCTGGTCGGGCGAGACGGTAACGGGACAGGCGCTGGCCTGCGTGGGCCGTCATTCGCTTGAAATATTCGTGGTGGGCACCGTGCTCGACCTGCTGGCCCGTCTGGTGTTCAGCACATTCGGGGATGTGTGGTCGCTACAGGTGGGGGTGAATGTGGTGGGGCTTGGCGTCCTGCTGAGCCTCGCCTTCTGGCTCGATCTGTGGCGCGGGGTTGGTAAACGGGTAGCCCGGCCTGCCTGAGCCGGTCTTGCTGGCGCGTATTTGATTGGCCTACGATGTTCACAAGTCTGTCCATGACATGAAAGTGTGTCCGCCCATGTTTCTGTCTTCCCGCTCGTTTCGCGCTCTTCTGCTGTCCGGTGTGCTGTTGGGGGGCGTCAACTGGGTGGAGGCGGGGGCGGCCAGGGCGGAAGGCGCGCCCGCGCCCGTGGCGGTAACGGCGGCCCCGCGCCCGGTGCCGGAAAGTTTTGCTGATCTGGCGGCCCGCCTGCTGCCGGCCGTGGTCAATGTCTCCACCACCCAGACCGTGCGCGGCGAAGCCGACGGTGAGGACGAGGACGAAGACGACCAGCCCTCGCAGATTCCCGATTTCCCGCGCGGTTCCCCGTTCGAGAAGTTCTTTCATGATTTCATGAACCGCCAGACCGACCCTAACGCGCCGCCCCGGCGTATGCAGGCGCTTGGTTCCGGCTTTATCATTGATCCGCAGGGTTATATCGTCACCAACAATCACGTTATCCGCAAGGCGGATCGTATTACCGTGACGTTGCAGGACAATACGGTGCTAACCGCGCGTATGGTCGGTCATGATGACAGGACGGATCTGGCGCTGCTCAAGGTGGACAGCCATACCCCGCTGCCTTTTGTTTCCTTTGGCGATAGCGACCGCCGCCGCGTGGGCGACTGGGTTCTGGCGATCGGCAATCCGTTTGGCCTGTCTGGCACCGTGACGGCGGGCATTATCTCCTCACGCGGGCGCAATATTGATCAAGGCCCGTATGATGATTTCATCCAGACCGATGCGCCCATCAACAAGGGCAATTCCGGCGGGCCGCTGTTCGATATGGAAGGCAATGTCATTGGTGTGAACACGGCCATCTATTCTCCGTCTGGCGGGTCCGTTGGGATCGGCTTTGCCATTCCCGCCAACGAGGCGCGCGGCGTGCTGGAGCAGCTCCGCAAGAACGGCAAGGTGTCGCGCGGGTGGCTGGGCGTGCGGATACAGACCGTTACGCAGGACATAGCGGAGGGCCTGGGCCTGCCGTCCGCTGGCGGCGCCCTGGTGGCGGGTGTGGAAAAAAATGGCCCGGCCGAAAAGGCGGGGCTGAAAACGGGCGATGTCATTCTCACGCTGGATGGCAAGCCGGTGGATGGGCGCGCCCTGCCACGGCTTTCCGCGCAGTTGCCCGTGGGCGCACAGGCCCGGCTTGGCGTGTGGCAGCACGGCAAGACGCACGATGTCGCGCTGGTTGTGGGAGCACTGCCGGAAGCGCCGGAAGAACCCGTGGCAAAGCCCGCGCAGGAGTCCAAAGGCCCCGCGACGGTCAGCTTCTCGGATTTCGGGTTTTCGGTTGGCGTGCTGGATGCAGCCGCCCGGCAGAAATACAACCTGTCCGCCAACCAGAAAGGCGTGCTGGTCAGCAACGTGCGTGAAGATGGGGTTGCGGCCGAACGCGGCCTGAAGGAAGGCGATGTCATTACCGAGGTGCAGCAGGCGGAGGTAGCCTCTCCTGCCGCGCTCAAGCAGCGGCTGGATGCGGCCCGCAAGGAGCACCGGCGGACAGCGCTGCTGCTGGTGCATGATGCGGATGGCGTACGGTGGATTCCGCTGCCCTTGGGGGGGGAGGCCGCTCCCTGACTCTCTCGATCACAAAGTGGTGGCTGAGGGTGCAGCGCTGGCCCATGGTCGCGCGGGGCCTTTCCGCTTTGGCCCGCTGGCGTGTGCACTCCGCCTTCTGTCAGTCGGTGCGCCTGCTCAGTGCTGTGGGGCTGGCGGCCATTGTCGCCTGGCTGACCAGCCTGCAGGAACCCGGCTGGGCGCTGATTACGTCAGTCATCGTTACACAGAACAGCATTACCGACACCATTTCTAAGGGGCGTGACCAGCTTGTGGGCACGCTCATCGGCGCTTCGGTCAGCGTCATTCCCATTACGCTCATGCTGTTCCTGCACTGGCCGCTATGGGGGGCGTTCACGCTGGCTTTTGTGCCGCTGGTCGTGCTGGCGTCGTTCAATCCTGAAGCGCGCATGGGCATTGTCACGCTCATGATCGCCATCCTGTTTCCAGCGGATGACAGCCCCTATATGCGCCCGATCGAGCGGGTGATTGCCATCATGATCGGGGTGAGTGCCTCAACGCTGGTGACGTATGTGGTGCTGCACGAACAGGCCCGGCGCGATGCTTTCCGCAATGCGGCGGTGACGGTGCGCCAGATTCTGGCCATGTTGCAGAAGGCGCGCGCGGGCCATGTCGAATGGTCCGTCATTCAGGACATGAACGACGAATGTGCGGCTTCGCTCCGTCTGGTACACGCGGCACTGGAAGAGGCGCGGCGCGAACACTGGGTGCCGCTGGAAGAGCGTGACCCCATGCTGGCCCGCCTGCCCAATGGCCTGCGGCAGTTGCAGATGGATGCCCTGGTGGTGGCGCGCGCCATGCTCAGCCTGCCCGATAGCGGTGTGGCTTTGCCCGCGCAGTCCGCCGCCGCCCTGCGCGCAGGTATGCTGCGGGGGTTCCAGTGGATCATCCAGCGTTGTGAGAGCGAGGCCGTGGCCCGCACGGGTGCGGATAACCGGGTTGCGGCGGAAGTGATCGCGGCTTTGCCATCCGCCACGGGCACGAGCGATCCGATTATCCGCTTTGTGGTTGGTATCCTGCTGACGGACCTGCGCCGACTGATCCAGCTTCTGGGCGACGATGATGCCGACAGGGAGGTAAAAAGCCGCTACTGGAGCGGATGGCGCGCCCTGTTTTCCCGGCGTGGTAAAACCGCCTGATAAAATCGCGGATGTTGTGGGGCGCGTCGCTGACGATTCGCACGCGGGTGTACGAAGTTTCAGATGCCGGGAGCGGCGTCGCCTCCGGCCCCGCCGGACATGCCAGCTCTGCGGCGCGTCCTGAAGCGGACAAGTGGCATGACGCGAGCGGGAGGATAGGTTAAACTCTTTCCAACCTGTTTCTGAACAGGCTGAACATGAGTGTGTAAGGATACCTCCCCATGGCAAACTGTCTGACAAAATGCCCCAAATCTCCCTGCGTGCGCGGCCTGCTTCTGGTTGGTCTGATCGCGAGCGCCTTCTATTTCTTCCGTAAAAAGAAGTGCTGCGCCTGAGTACAGCCGGGCTGTTCCCGCGCTGAGTGTGGAGTGGCTTAGGCCCGTTCGGTTCCGCCGGACGGGCTTTTTTGTATCACGGCTCCAAAGGCAAAAACGACCGCCGCTAACGGATAACGCTTTGTCTCGGCGTGTGTTATGGTCAAGATAACGGATCGTATTCAGCCTGGCGGCCCATTGCATGGAAGGGGCTTCAGCCCTGATCGTGACGGGACGCCGTTTGTGGCTGATGATGGAAAGGATTGAAGACCATGCGTATTCATGCTCCGCGTTTTTCTTTCAGGGCTCTGGCGCTCGTTGCGACCGGCCTGTGCGCCTTTGCCGGGGCCGTGCAGCCTTCAGCCGCGCAGGCTCAGGCTTCCGTGCTGCTCAAGCACCAGCACGCCAGCGCTGTTGTGGAAACGGTGGATCGTGAAGCGCGCGAGGTTCTTCTGCGCGAGGGTAACGGGCATCTGATCACCATCGAGTACGGCACGGGCGTGAGCGATCTGCCGCATCTGCATTCGGGCGACCGCCTCGAGATTTCCTTTGTGGAAACGCTGGGCGCTCAAATGGCGCCTCCCGGTAGCCCCATGCCGGAATCCACCCTGACAACGGCGCGCGGCTTTGCGCTTGGGCACCCGCGCGGCGTGATTGCTGCCTTCAACCGTGAGCGGGCTACAATTCAGTCCATCAACCTCAAGACTCACTCTGTTGCCTTCGTCACGGATGATGGCGCGCTGCATGTGGCCGCTTTGCGCACGAAGGCCATGCAGGATTTTCTGGCGACACTGAAAGTGGGCGACGTAGTGGATATGACGCGTATGGAAGCGATTTCCTATGTGATCACCAACGTAACCCAGCCAAGCGCGGTTGGGGCTCCTCAGGCGCCCGCTTCCACGCATTAACGGAGTCCGCCTGCCCGGCCGGTTCTGACGGGGGATTTCTCCCGCAGGCCGCAGGGCAGGACTCGAAGCGGGGAGGGAGCGGTGGCAGACTCTCTTGTGGTGCGGCGCCTTGGCACGCGGGAAATAGCGGCGGCTTATCCGGTCGTGGCGCAGTTGCGTACACTCGATGCAGCCGCGTTCGAACAGGCCGTGCTCCGGCAGATGTCCGCCGGGTACGAGTTGATCGGTGCATTTGAATCCGGGAAACTCGTGGGCGTGATGGGGCTGAGGCCCGTGCATACGCTTGCCCGCGGCGCTTTCCTGCATGTGGATGACCTGGTGGTGGACGCAGCCTGTCGCGGCCGCGGCATAGGCCGTGCGCTGATGGCGCACGCGCGGGAAGAAGCCCTGGCGCGCGGAATGGGCGCGGTGTTTCTGGACGCGCGCGATACAGCCGTCCCCTTTTATCAACAGCTAGGATTCGAACTGCATCAGGCACCTTCCATGCGATGCAGGCTGGGATAAAAATGGTGACACCCGTGACACGTCGTCAGACGGCGGGCCGCAAGGCGGCAACACCTAAAAACACGGACGAGAAACAGGGCGCAGTTCTTGCGACCGGGTCTCTGGCAAGCCCGGCGCGTGAACTGACGCTTGAGGAATCGCTGGGCGCGCAGATCCGGCAGGTCAGACGCCGTGCGGAACTGACAGGCAGCGACCTGGCGACAGCGGCGGGCATTTCGCTTGGTATGCTGTCGAAAATAGAAAACGGCCAGATTTCTCCTTCACTCTCCACGTTGCAGGCTGTCTGCCGCGCGCTCAATGTCCCGCTCAGCCAGCTTTTTGCCACCGCCGAGGAACAACGCGACTGTTCCTTCGTGCGGGCCGGGCAGGGGGTTGCCATCGAGCGGCGGGGCACCAAGGCGGGGCACCATTACAGGCTGCTGGGGCATCTGCTTAACGGACCGCTGGTGCTGGAGCCGTATCTGATCACGCTGCATGACGATGCCCAGCCCTATGTCAGCTTCAGGCATCATGGAATCGAAATGCTTTACATGCTCAAGGGACGGGTAGCCTACAGGCATGGCGAGGAAGTGTACGAAATGGGGCCGGGTGATACACTGATGTTCGACAGCCAGGCACCGCATGGCCCTGAAAAATTTATTGAAAAACCAATCAGTTATCTTTCCATTATCGTCTATCCCCGGGAAGGGGAATAAAACCGGATATTTCCTGTAAGGAAAGTTTTATTCTTTAACGTTGACATATCGTTTCATCTTCTGATTGTATGGCGACAGTTGTTCCATGCTCTTCGGGGGTTAACGATGTGCGGCATCGTAGGGTTGTTTCTCAAAAACCGGGCGCTTGAGCCTGAACTGGGGCGCCTGACGTCCCAGATGCTGAAAACCATGACCGAGCGCGGCCCTGATAGCGCAGGTTTTGCAGTCTATAACGGGGCTGGCGCAGGCCAGCGCAAGATGACCGTGCGCGGCCTGTCCGATGGCAATATCGGCCCCTTTGAAGCAGGTTTTCTGGAAATCATTGGTGGAAGCGGCGAAGTTCACAAGCGTCATGACCACGTTATCCTGATTTATGCCGCCGAGTATGAGCCCGCCGTGCGTGCCTATGTCGATATGTTCGATGATGGCGTTGCCTTTGCTTCCAGCGGGGAAAGCATTGAACTTTACAAGGGTGTCGGCCTGCCTGAGCATGTTGCTTCGCGCTTCGCTCTGGAAAAGATGAGCGGTACACACGCGATTGGCCACACCAGAATGGCGACGGAATCAGCGGTGACGGTGGCCGGCGCGCATCCGTTCTCCACCGGGCCGGATCAGTGTCTTGTGCATAACGGTTCGCTCTCGAACCATAACTCGCTGCGCCGCCAGCTTGTGCGTGAAGGCCTGCGTTTCGAGACGGAAAACGATTCAGAAGTGGCGGCTGGCTATCTGTCCTGGCGTCTGTCCAAGGGTGAAAAGCTGGATCAGGCTCTCAAGGCCTCTCTGAACGATCTTGATGGCTTCTATACTTTTGTTGTCGGAACGCGTGACGGTTTTGCTGTCCTGCGCGATCCGGTGGCCTGCAAACCGGCTGTCATGGCCGAGACGGATGATTACGTGGCCTTTGCCTCGGAATACCGTTCCTTTGCCGGCCTGCCCGGCATTGCCAGTGCTGAGGTGTTCGAGCCGGAACCGCAGCGGGTCTATCATTGGGAACACGCAGCGTAAGGCAGGATTGAAGCAATGCAGACGATAGATTTGAACACGACCACGCTGCGTGAGCTGAACAGCCGCTTGCAGACGGAAAGTGCCGGTACACAATGGACAATTTCCAACCCGAATGGCCGGCACGCGCTTGCTGTGGGGCTGACCCAGCCGCTTGAGGTGGCGATTGAAGGTCATGCCGGGTATTACGCGGCGGGCATGAACCAGCAGGCCAGCGTGGTGATTAACGGCAATGCCGGACAGGGCGTTGCGGAAAACATGATGAGCGGTCGGGTTCATGTCAAAGGCAATGCCAGTTCCAGCGCCGGGGCCACGGCCCATGGCGGCCTGCTGGTGATCGATGGTGATGCCGGAGCACGCTGCGGTATTTCCATGAAAGGCGTGGATATTGTCGTGCGGGGCTCCATTGGTCACATGAGCGCGTTCATGGCGCAGAGCGGCAATCTGGTCGTTTGTGGCGATGCGGGAGAAGCACTGGGAGATTCCCTTTACGAGACACGCATTTTCGTGCGCGGCAAGGTTCGTAGCCTTGGAGCCGATTGTGAAGAAAAGGAGATGAAGCCCGAAGATCGCGCCATTGTCGCGACGCTGCTCGAACAGGCCGGTGTAACGGACTGTAAGCCTGAAGATTTCCGGCTCTATGGTTCGGCCCGCACGCTCTATCACTTCCACGTCGATAACGCATCGGCATACTGAGGCTGTCATGACCGAAAAACATCACGATTATACCAAGACAACGCCCCGGTTTTCCGCAACGTTTGATCCCTTTACCGTCTCGCAGATCCAGCGTGCAGCCGCGACAGGCATTTACGATATCCGGGGCGGTGGCACCAAGCGCAAGCTGCCGCATTTCGATGATCTGCTGTTCCTTGGCGCATCCATGTCGCGGTACCCGCTTGAGGGCTACCGTGAACGCTGCGGTACGGATGTTGTTCTTGGCACACGTTTTGCCAAAAAGCCCATCCACCTGAAAACCCCCGTTACGATTGCGGGCATGTCCTTTGGCGCGCTGTCCGCGCAGGCCAAGGAAGCACTGGGCCGTGGCGCCAGCGCGGTGGGCACGTCCACCACCACGGGTGATGGCGGCATGACGCCTGAGGAACGTGGTCACTCCTCGACACTGGTTTACCAGTATCTGCCGTCGCGCTACGGCATGAACCCTGATGACCTGCGCAAGGCCGATGCTATTGAGATCGTGGTTGGGCAGGGGGCCAAGCCCGGTGGTGGCGGTATGCTGCTGGGGCAGAAAATTTCCGCCCGCGTGGCGCAGATGCGTGACCTGCCTGAAGGGATCGACCAGCGTTCCGCCTGCCGTCACCCGGACTGGACAGGCCCGGATGATCTGGAAATCAAGATCGAGGAACTGCGTGAGATCACGGGCTGGGAAAAGCCGATCTATGTCAAGGTCGGGGCCAGCCGCCCGTATTACGATGTTTCGCTGGCGGTGAAGTCGGGTGCCGACGTGGTGGTGCTGGACGGGATGCAGGGCGGCACGGCGGCAACGCAGGAAGTGTTTATCGAACATGTGGGCCTGCCCATTCTGGCGGCCATCCGCCCGGCGGTGCAGGCGTTGCAGGACCTGGGCCTGCATCGCAAGGTGCAGTTGATTGTCTCGGGTGGTATCCGCACCGGGGCCGACGTGGCCAAGGCGCTGGCGCTGGGGGCCGATGCGGTGGCCATTGGCACGGCTGCTCTTGTGGCTCTGGGAGATCAGAGCCCCGATCTGGCGGATGAATACGCGAAGCTCGGCACCGTGCCCGGCGCGTATGATGACTGGCAGGACGGCCGCGACCCGGCGGGTATTACCACGCAGGACCCTGCGCTGTCCGCCCGGCTGGACCCGATCCTGGGGGGGCGTCGTTTGGCCAACTACCTGTCGGTTCTGACCATGGAAGCCCAGACCATCGCGCGGGCCTGCGGCAAGAGCCACCTGCATAACCTTGAACCCGAAGATCTGGTGGCCCTGACCATGGAGGCCGCCGCTATGACGCGCCTGCCTCTGGCGGGAACCGACTGGTATCCGGGCAAGGCCGGTTTCTGAAAGGCGTTTGATCAAGACAGGACTTCCCCCGCGCCACCGGCCGGGGGAAGCAGTGTTAAGGAATGGAAGCGCATCAATGGATAACGTCCAGCAAAAATGTTACGATTTGGAAACTGTGGCCCGTGAAAAAGGTATCCGCTATTTTCTGATCTCGTTTATCGACCTTTCCGGTGCGCAGCGCGCCAAGCTCGTGCCTGCTTCGGCCATTGCCGGGATGCAGAAAAACGGTGCGGGTTTTGCCGGTTTTGCGGCCGCGTTCGACATGTCCCCCGCCGACCCGGACCTTCTGGCCATTCCCGACCCCTCAGGGCTTGTGCAGCTTCCCTGGAAGCCCGAAGTCGGCTGGCTGCCAGCAGATCTGAAGATGCACGGCCAGTACGTGACACAGGGGCCGCGTAACACGCTCAAGCGCATGATCCAGCGCGCGGCCGATCACGGGATTACGGTCAAGACCGGCGTTGAAGCCGAGTTCTTTCTTGTGACTCCCGACGGTGCCCAGGTGGGCGACGAGCACGATTCCAGCGTTAAGCCCTGCTACGATGCCTCGGCCCTGATGCGGCGTTACGACGTGATTGCCGAACTGTGCGACGCCATGCAGTCCCTCGGCTGGGAGCCCTACCAGAACGACCACGAGGACGCCAACGGACAGTTCGAAATGAACTGGAAATATGCCGATGCGCTGGTAACAGCCGACCGGCATGTTTTTTTCAAGTTCATGGCGCGTGCCATTGCTGAAAAGCACGGTCTGCGGGCGACGTTCATGCCCAAGCCCTTCATGCACCTGACCGGAAGCGGCTGCCATGCGCATATCTCGCTGTGGCAGGGTGCCAGCAATGTCTGCCATGATCCGGCGGATAAAATGGAACTGTCCGCAAAAGGGTATAATTTTGTCGGCGGGCTGATTCATAATGCCAAGGCGCTGTGCGCCATCCTCAACCCCACGGTCAACTCCTATAAGCGCATCAACGCGCCGCGCACGGTTTCGGGGGCAACCTGGTCGCCCAACACCGTGACCTATGCGGGGGATAACCGTACGCACATGATCCGCGTGCCCGGTGGTGGCCGGTTTGAAATGCGCCTGCCCGATGGCGCCGCTAACCCCTATCTGTTACAGGCGGCCCTGCTGGCGGCCGGTCTGGACGGCATTGAGCAAGGGCGTGATCCGGGTGAGCCGCTGGATATCAATATGTATCTTGAAGGCCACAAGGTGCAGAATGCCATGCGCCTGCCGCTGAATCTGCTCGATGCCCTGCGCGCTCTGGATGAATCAACCGTGCTGCGTGGTATGCTGGGCGATGGTTTTGTGGACCCCTACCTCAAGATCAAAACCGCTGACTGGAACGCGCATTGTGGCCATCTGTCCGAATGGGAACGACAGATGACCATGGATTGCTAAAGGTTTTTCCGCAATAAGGTGAATTTATACCTTCCATAAGGTTTTGTTCACTTATGATCGAAAATAACTCTGGAAAGAGTTTTTTTTGCCGTATATTGTTGCGGAACTAAAATAAAAAACGTTCCTGTCCTGGCCTGTTGGCCAATAGGATATGAGGAAGAGGAGCATAATGCCGGCAGGGTAATGGCTTTTGGAACATTTCCTGTCATGGAAATATTTTTTATGACAGAGGATGCAGAGCCGTTACCCCCGGATTTGGTAGTCGCGTACATCTGACAACTGAACGAGACCAGTAAAGGGGGGATCTGTATGTTAAGATTGTGTAAAAAGCTACTACCAACGAGCGTAACGCTGGTTTCGCTGGCGGCTCCTATATCGGCGATGGCTGAAGAGACCGTGGCAAAGCCCGCCTATGGCCTGCCGGACACAGCCTATGTTGCCACCTGCGCGCTTTTTGTCATGCTCATGATGTTGCCAGGTCTTGCCCTGTTTTACGGTGGCATGTCGCGCAGCAAGAATGTTCTGTCCATTTTGACTCAGGTTTTTGCCGGGGCCTGTCTGGTCATTTTTCTGTGGACGGCCGTTGGCTATACGCTCACCTTCACGGAAGGGCCATTCCAGTCGGTGATCGGTGGACTGGACAAGATTTTCCTGCGGGGTGTCACACCTGACAACAATGTCGGTGTTTTGCCTGAATATCTCTATTATTTGTTCATGGCCCTGTTTGCGGCCATTACGCCCCCCATCATCGTTGGCGCGTTTGCCGAACGGATGCGTTTTCCGGCAGTTCTGGTTTTTCTGGGGGTGTGGTTCCTGATCGACTATGTGCCTATGGCGCATATGGCCTGGGGCGGTGGCTGGGTTGCGGCCTGGGGAGCGCAGGACTTCGCAGGGGGTAACGTCGTGCATATGAATGCTGGCGTTGCGGCTCTTGTCGCCTCCATCATGATTGGCAAGCGCCGGGGGCTGGGCACCGTTGTCATGGCGCCGCATGACATGACCATGACCTATACGGGCGGCTGTATGCTGTTTGTGGGCTGGCTGGCATTCTGCGGCGGGTGCGACTACGCGGTGAGCGGCCATGCCATCGAGCTGGTTATCAACACCATGCTGGGCGGCGTTGGCGGTGCGCTGGGCTGGATGATCATGGAATGGATGCACCGTGGGCGGCCAAGCACCTTTGGCATTGTCTCGGGGGCTATTGCCGGTCTTGTCGGCATTACGCCTGCCTGCGGTTTCGTCAGCCCCGCCGGGTCCATTGCGGTGGGTATCCTGACCAGTGCTGCGTGTATCTGGGCTGTTGATAACCTGAAAAATATCTTCGGCTATGACGATGCGTTTGACGTGTTTGGCATTCATGGCATCGGCGCGATGGCGGGCGGACTGCTGACAACCGTTTTCGCGGCCCCTTTCCTTGGTGGCGCTGGTTACAGCGAAGGACGGGACATGCTCTCCCAGATGGGCGTGCAGGTGTTTATCATGGGTTTCAGTATTCTGGTTTCGGTTGTCGCGACGTTTATCGCCATGAAAGCCGCCGCCATGACCGGCGGGGTGCGTGTGAGCGAAGAGGTTGAGGAGTCCGGCCTGGATCTGACCTGCCATGGTGAAACGGCCTATCGTCTCAGCACCATGACGGGGGATGAGGAATCTGTTTACCACTGAGCGGGTTTTCTGAACCATTCTGGAAGACCTCCGCCAGTTCCGGTTGGCGGAGGTTTTTTCTGTCTGATGGAGGATAGTTCCTCCATCGTGCACGGAGTCAGATGTTGAACGCGTCGCGCAGGCGGTACCATTGCTCGAAAAACGGTACGGCAGCCGGTGCAAATGTCTGAAATGGGTGAGAAGGAAAGCGCAGGCCCGTAAATTCCGAAAACCCTTCGGGCCTGTCCATAACCTGGAGTGCGATTTTGCGGCCAAACCACGTTGAGCGCGAAACGCCAGTGCCGCAATAGCCTACAGCATAATGGAGCCCGTCCGGGGCGAGACCCAGATGGGGGAATTCGTCAAAGGTGTAGCCAATCTGGCCAGACCATGCGTGCGAAAGTGCGACGTCTCCGGCCTGTGGAAAAACCTCAAGCAGATCACGGGCAAGATGGGCATAGGCTCGAGCACTGGTGGCAGGGGCCAGCCGTCCCACGCGGCCACCCCAGATCAGGCGCGGTTCATCGGGTGCTGCACGGAAATAGGAGAAAACCCGGGCGGAATTGCCGTACATGCGCCCGCCGGGCATGAGGGCATGGAGGCGTTCGGCAGGCATGGGGGCGGTTGCGATCAGGGCTGACGTAACTGGCACAATCCGCTTGCGGCAGAAACTGCTGAAAGACTGCCGGTATCCATTGGTCGCGATAATAACCTGCCGCGCTTTCAGGTCGCCGCGGGGTGTGCGGAGCGTGAAGCCGTCAGAATCACGCTCTACGGCGGTAACAGGGGCCTGACAGAACAGGCGTGCTCCGGCCTCCTGCGCCCTGTTCAGCAGGCCCGTATGGTAAAGGCCGGGATGCAGGCTGGCATCCTGCGGTAGAACCGACCCGCCATGGAAAAAATCTGTCGCAATTTCAGAGTGTTGTTCGGCACGCGGCACCATGAAGGAGCGCACGCCCGCATAGCGTTCAAGGTCCTGCATATCACGCGCCATGGCATCGTAATGCTCGGGGCGGACGGCCCCGCGGAACCGCCCGCATCGCTTGAAAAAACAGGAAATTTTCTCATCCGCGATCAGCGTTTCCATATGGTCGAGCATGGCAACCCCCTCCATGAGAAGGGCCTGCGCTTTTTTGACTCCCATCATGTCGATCAGGGTTCTGACACGGAATTTCTGGTTGCCAGAACCGACCTGCCCGCCATTGCGGGTGGAGGCTCCGTACCCGGCGGTGCCAGCTTCCAGAATGGTGACGGAACGGCCCGCGCGCGCCAGTGTCAGCGCGGCGGAAAGGCCGGTAAAACCGGAGCCGACAACAGCAACATCCGCAACGCCTGAAACCGGTGCCTCGTGGGGGGCGGGCGGCATGGCCTCCCACCAGTAGGGCTTGTGTATGAAAGGCACTGCACGACCCTGCGCCAGGTCGGACAGGCTGATGGGGGAAGGAAGGGTAGGCAAGCGGGTCTCCTGAACCGGGATAGGCCGGTTTCCCCTATGGATTCGGAACAGGCGGATAGTGTGCGAAAAAATGAAAGTAATTTCAGTATTTTTTAGCACATGGAGCCATGTTTTTCTTACATGGCGCTTTCCGCTCGCCCGGTTCTGGAAGACTGTCAGCCAATATGGAACGAAGCGATTTCAGCAGGGGGTTCGAGGCCGGGCAGGTTGTGCGGGTCAGGCTCGGGCGGCAGCGCCTGCATACGCACGGGAATAACGCCAGCCCATACGGGAAAAGCGCGGTCGGCTTCATCATCCTGCGGGGGGCCGGTGCGAACCTTGGCCGAGGCTTCGGTTATGGACAGGCCCAGCACGGTGGTGGCCTTGAGTTCCTGCGCGGTAACAGGGCGGAGCCGCTCCCATTGCCCCGGAATGGTTTTGTTGACCATGTTCCGCAGTTGCTCGGCTTTTTCGGTTTCTGACAATTTTTCGGGGCGGCCGAAAATCATGACAGACCGATGGTTGATATTGTAGCTGAAAGCCGAACGCGCCATTACCAACCCATCGTACAGAGAGACGGTTACGCACACGTCCTGTTCCAGAACGCTGTCAATCATGCGGCTGGCGGACGAGGCGTGCCAGAAAATACGGTCGCCATCACGCCATTGCAGCGTGGGGGTCACAATCGGCGTGCCATTATGCACGTATCCGACATGGCACAGCGGCATGGCGTCCAGGATGGCATGAACGGTCTGCGGATCATAAGACGCAATCTGGTGATAGCGCCGTACACGGGTACGATCGCTGGGAGGTGGAAAAGATTCCTGTTCAGTCATGATCTTTCTTTCAGGTAAGGGCGGTAACGCAGGTGAACAGGTTATCGTTCAGGGTGCGTGCCATGGCGTTGAATCCGGGCAGAAGCGGGGCCAGCGTGTTTTCAAGTCCCGCCGCGCGTTCAGCTCCCAGCGCTTTTTCCATACTGGCCCTGTATTCGGGAATGGCACTCCATTCCGCGACGGTGGTGGCGGTCATTTCCACATGATATTGCAGCCCCTATGCGTGGCGGCCCACCCGCATGGCCTGCACCGGACAGGCGGCATTGGCTGCCAGCACGACAGCACCTTTTGGCAGGGTTTGCACTTCTGCCCCGTGCCACTGGAAAATTTCCAGCTCGCGTGGGGCGTGTGCAAAGAGCGGGTCGTGCACGCCGTCTTCGGTCTGGCGGATGATCGCAAGCCCGACTTCGGGTTCTTTCATCAGCCCCACCTGTCCGCCCAGCGCCTGTGCTAAAAGCTGGTGGCCCAGACAGATCCCGAAATAGGGTTTGTCCAGATCACGAACCCATGTACGGATTGCGGACATTTCCCGTATCAGCCATGGGTTTTCGTCAGTTTCCCAGACGTCCATCGGCCCGCCAAGCACGACCAGAAGATCGAACCCGTGCAGGGGCGGAATGGTGTCGTCCCTGTTGAAGTGGACGGTATGAATGTCGTGCCCGGCCTTTTTCCAGAACTCGCTGAAAACGCCAGGGTGTTCGACATCGAGATGTTGGAAAACAAGAATCTTCATGAAAACCTCGGCATGGATACGCTGTATTCATGGCAGGATGCCACGCGGCGGGGGCCGGTTGATAGGGCCAATTCCTGCGCATGAAAGGGGCCAATCGGCCATTGGTCCTTTCGCGGCTTGTCACCGGTGGGCGGCTGTTCCACCATGGGGCGTGCCTGAACAGTTACCGTATGGGGAAGCCGTGCCACGTCAATACGCCGCATCCGGTTCATTGCTGGCCTTCCGTCTGGAGCCGGATGACGGGCAGCCAGTTTACGTGCGGCTTTACGCGCAACTGCGCGAGGCCATTCTGACAGGCCGGGCGGCGGCCGGCACACGCCTGCCCGCCAGCCGGGTTCTGGCGGCGGAACTCGGGCTGTCGCGCAATACGGTAGTGGCGGCCTATACGCGGCTGGCGGATGAAGGTTACGCCCATGCGCGCGGTGGGGCGGGGGTGTATGTGGCGTCCGTTCTGCCGGAAGATGCGGCGTTTGCCGCATTGGCATCGCCCGATGCGCTGGAAACGATGCCGCCTGTGCTTTCGGCGCGGGGGCGGCAGCTTGCCGCCATGGGGCTGGAGGGCGGCAGCGCCTGCCCGATGCCTTTTGTGGCGGATGTGCCTGCCTTTGATGTTTTCCCGCTTGAGAGCTGGATCAGGCTGATGGCGCGGAGCTGGCGGCAGGTGCAGCCGGATATGCTGGGTTACGCCCCGGCGGCGGGCCATGCGCCCTTGCGTGAGGTCATAGCCCAGAACCTGCGTGCGACCCGCTTCCTGCGGGCTGCCGGCAGTGATGTGATCATGACATCGGGTTCGCAGCAGTCGCTCGATCTGCTGGCCCGCGTGCTGCTGGACCCCGGAGAGTCTGTCTGGGTTGAGGAACCGGGTTACGCCGGTGTCCGCAGCGCTTTTACCGCGGCGGGGGCGCGGCTTGTGCCGGTGCCGGTGGATGCCGAGGGCCTGTCCGTGGAGGAAGGCCGCCGTCGTGACCCGTCACCCCGGCTGATTTTTGTGACGCCGTCTCACCAGTATCCTCTGGGCGTGACCATGAGCATGGCCCGCCGGGTGGAACTGCTGGCCTTTGCCCAGTCCTGCGGCGCGCTGGTGGTGGAGGATGATTACGATAGTGAGTTCCGCTACGCGGGCGCCACCCTGCCCGCCTTGCAGAGCATGGACCGCGCGGGACGGGTCTTTTATCTGGGCACGTTCAGCAAGTCGCTTCTGCCGACTTTCCGGCTGGGGGTTCTGGTGCCCCCGCCCGCTTACGCGGCGGTGTTTGCCAGCGCAAAAAGCGTGATCGACCGGCACCCGCCGTTGCTGGAACAGGTCACGCTGTTGTCCTTCATGCGGTCAGGCCAGTTTGCAGCCCATATCCGGCGGATGCGCCGGATATACAGGGAACGTCAGACGGTGCTGGTGGAAGAAATAACCCGGCAGATGGGAGACATCCTGCACATGGAGCCATCCGATGCGGGGGTACATCTGATCGGCACACTTAAAGACGGGCGGGATGATCAGGCTTTCTGCGCGGGCGCAAGGGCCTGCGGCATTCTGCTGCGGCCGCTGTCCGATGCCTATCTTGGCCCCCCGGCGCGGCAGGGCGTGCTGTTCGGCTTTGCCGCCATTCCGCCCCGGCGGATTGTTGCCGCTGTGCGCAGGTTGGCGGCCTATGCGCACAACAGCGACGATGGCGCTCTCAGGCCTGCTCGCGGGGGATCGGCGGGGCCAGCAGCCTGAACAGCGGGCCTGTCAGCGCGGTGGACAGAACCGCCAGCATGACCAGCGCGGCAAAGGCGAATTCCGAGAGCATACCTTTCTGGTGCAGGATGGTGGCGGCCACGATTTCCATCAGCCCTTTGCATTGCAACAGTGCGCCGACCCCAAGCTTTTGGCGGGGTTCAAGCCCGGAGGTGGGCGGATAGAGGAAAACCGCGACAATTTTGGCCACGATGGACACCGCGACAAGCGCCAGAGAGGCCATAAGGGAGGGCCATGTCAGCGCATCGCCGTCGATCTTCATGCCTGAATGGCCAAAAAACAGCGGCGCAAGCCAGATGAGCGCGAACGAGCCGACTTCTTCCACCGGCAGGCGGCGCACCCAGCTTGGCGGCATGAGCGCGCCCGCAAAATACGCCCCGATCAGTTCATGCAGGCCCAGTTGCATACTGGCCCATGAACCGGCGGCCAGATAGACCGGCACCGTGACCCAGATAACCCAGGTGGGCGGATGCAGGAAATGGCGCGACGCCCAGCTGCCAGCCGCCGCCATGGCCACAAGCAGCCCGACGGCCAGAAATTCCAGCTCTGTCCAGCCATGCAGGGCGGAAGACCCCCGGGCCGCGAACTGGAGCGCTGCCAGCCCGACCCACAGGGCCGCGTCGTCCACCACAGCGAGCTTGAGGGCAAGCTGGCCTATGGGCTTGTGCGCGGGGTCAAGCTCACGCACTACGCCAATCAGTACAGGCAGGGCGCTGACAGCAATGCACAGCCCGATGGACGCGGCAGAAATCCACGGTGCCGCCTGAGGTGCTGCCCAGCCGGGCAGATGCAGGAAAACCGTATCGGCCAGAATGGAGCCGACCAGAAACGGCCCGCCCAGCGCGACCAGCGCACCTGTCAGCAGCCGCCACAGGCCCGGCTGGGGCAGGGCATGGGCGGATGGGCCATCGCCGGGGTGCTGCCACATTTCCAGCCCGGCGGTAAACGCCAGCACAAGCACAGCAATCCAGCCAATATTGGTACCATAAACCGAAGGAATACCGATCTGTTCAACCGGTACATGCCAGGCAGCCAGCAGAATACCCAGCAGAATCGGTAAGACGACGATAGGCAGCACTTTGCAGGTCAGCCGCCAGAATACCCACGGAAGTAGTACAAAAAGTCCAATATCGGCCATAAGTGCTGTTATTCCTGCCATGTTGCATCCTTGTTCTGTGTGGTCCTGCGTTCAGAGAGGGGAGTGTATACGAAATATGCAAAAATTGCATATCAATATGGCGTATCGTCATGCGTCACGCGGCCAGAGGGGCTGGACAGGCCCACACTTTTCTGTGTGGGACTTCAGCCCCGGCGCGCTGGCGCAACCGTGCTTCGGTCCCTATGATTGCGGGCGATAACGCTTGGTAGACTGGCAATCCGCACGGTCATGCACGACGATTGAGGATAGGACGCGAGACAATGACTCACCCCTTCGTGGCACGGCATTACGGCGCGCGCGCGTATGATTACGTTGCCAGCGCGGTCCATAGCCAGGGACAGGATCTGGATCTGATTGAGCGCAGTGTGGCAGGGCGCGGGCTAGGGCGGGTTCTGGATCTGGGCTGCGGAGGCGGGCATGTGAGTTACCGGCTGGCCCCGCATGTGCAGGAGGTCGTGGCGTGCGATATTACTCCCGCCATGCTGGAGGCTGTCGCGCAGGAAGCCGGGCGGCGTGGGCTGCCCAATATCACCACGGTGCTGGCCCCGGCAGAAAACCTGCCTTTTGAGGCGGGCACGTTTGATGCGGTTTTCTGTCGTTTTACAACCCATCACTGGGCGGATGCCCTTGCAGGGCTGATAGAGGCGCGGCGCGTTCTCTCTCCTGAGGGCACGGCGGTGTTTGTTGACGTGGTGGCACCGCCTTCTGCCTTGTCAGATAGCTGGCTGCAAACGCTCGAACTGCTGCGTGATCCTTCGCATGTGCGGGATTATTCCGTGGCGGAATGGACAGCGATGCTGGGGCAGGCGGGTTTTGTTGTGCGCTCGATGCAGACGCACCGCCTGCCAATGGCGTTTGAAAGCTGGGTGGCCCGCACGAAAACTTCCGCTTCCTGTGTGGCGGCTATCCGCGCCCTTCAGCAGAATGCGCCCGACGATGTGACCCGCGGTTTTGAAATGGCGGCGGACGGCAGCTTCACGCTTGATGTCGGCTGTTTTGAGGTGACGGCTTTATAAAAGGCTCCGGGGCGTGAGCGGGCTGTCCACAAGCAGGATCACACTGGGGGCGCTCGCGATGACCGTCAGGTTTTCCGCGCCGGTTATCAGGGCGGCTTCCTGTGCGCGCACTGGTGTTTCGCCAATGCGGGCGGCTCCCTCCACCACCAGAACGAACAGGGCGCGTCCCGGTGTTGTCTGGTAGGCGGCGCCTTCGTCACACGGCAGGGCCGCATGGAGCAGGCGGGTTCTGCTACGCAGGGCCAGAGGCGCGCCATCCGTTATGATAAGGGTGGCCTCGGGGTTGTCTTCCGGGTCGTCTTCGGGAAAGCCCGAGGCTAGAATACGGAAGCCGCCATCCTCCAGTGCGGTAAAGGCCGGGCGTACGCTCTGTTCGGGGGCGGAATCCTGCGTTTCAGGCAGGATATGGAACTGGATCAGGCTGCTGTCCTGCAAGGCCTGCCAGAGAGGAGGCGCACCGTTTTCCGCCGTGCCGACAGCATGGAGCCACTCGTCTGTCAGGTCTTCGGGCGGAAAGGGCGGGGCGCTGGCCCGTAATGCCCCGCGGCGCACCCATGTCAGAATATCCATATCCCGCACGGGTGGCGGCGGGGTGAAGGTACTGCCTGCGGGGAGTTCCGCCATCAGTGCCGCCGCCAGTGCGCTCGTCGCGGCCGCATTGTCCGGCAGGCTGTAGCCATGCAGGGGTACGGCGGTTTCTTGGCCCGGCGGAGGGGCTGCTGCTGCCTGTAAAAGCGTGATCATGCCGGTTTATCCCCTGCCTGCCGTAGCCTTGCCTGCGGGCGTGACGGCGCTGGACGTGGTGCGGGTGGCATTGGCAAGTGGAGCCACGTTTTCCCATCCGCCGCCAAGGGCGCGATAGACCTGTGTCAGATTGCTGGCGACCCTGGTTGTCGCATCCACCAGAGCACTCTGGGAGAAAAGCAGGGCATTTTGCAACGTCAGCACGGTCAGGAAGTCCGAAGCCCCGGCAACATACTGTGCCTGCGCGGTTTTCACGGCCGTCTCGTTTTCATGCACGGCATCGTTCAGGTGGTCGCGCTCGTTCTGGGCGGCGGTAAAGTCGGCCATGGCGTTGTCCACTTCCTGCCACGCCTTCAGCACCGTGCGCTGGAATGCCAGAGCGGCTTCCTGCTGCTGGGCCTTGCGCAGGTGAAGCTGGCCGGTCAGGCGCCCGCCTTCAAAAATCGGCAGGGTGGCGGTGGGGCCAAAACCATACTGGCGCGAAGCCCATGAACCCAGGCCGCTGAACTGTAGGGCCTGAATGTCCAGACTGCCCGAGAGCGTTACACGCGGGAAGAAATCCGCAATCGCCACGCCGATACTGGCTGTGGCCATATGCAGGCGTTCGGCCGCCATGCGGATATCAGGCCGGCGTTCGGCCAGTTGCGAGGGCAGGCCCACCGGCACATCGGGCGGGGTGACGGGAATGGCCTGCGGTTTGCCCAGCTCGGCATCCAGCGCGCCGGGTTCACGCGCGACCAGAAAGCTCAGCGCGTTGAGGAAATGCACCTGCTGGCTTTCAAGCGGGGCCAGCCGGGATTCAAAGCTGTGGAGCTGTCCGGTGGCTTCCGCCACGTCAAGCTGGGTTGCCGCCCCCTGCTGGAAGCGCAGGCGTGTCAGTTCCACGCTATGGCGGGCGACATCAATATTACTGTGCAGGATAGCGATATGTGCCTGCACCCCCCGCAGGGTAATGTAGTCCTGCGCGGTTTCCGCCATGAGCGAAACCAGCACATCGCGGCGCATATCTTCCGTGGCATGTACGGCGGCGGTGGCGGCCTCAACCTGACGGCGCACATGCCCCCACAGGTCCACTTCCCATGAGGCGTTCATGCCATATTGAGGCAGGTTGAACGAAGGGTTGCCCACGCTGCCGGGCAAGGCGGTCGGGCCAAACCCCTGTGTGCCGCTGGCGATCTGGCCTGCCTGCTCGCGTTCCATGGTGCCCAGAAGGCCGAGAATACCATTGGTGCTGGCGCGTTCGCGCGCATAGGAGGCATTGGCCTCCATATGGGGCATCTGCGCCGCACTGGCGATCCGGCGTTCGGCGGTGCTCTGCATCAGCCGCATGGAGGCCGCCTTCAGGTCCAGATTCTCACGCGCCACCTCTTCTTCCAGCCGGGAGAGAATGGGGTCATGGAAAATGGTCCACCACTGCGCATCGGTCGTGGCGAGCGTGATCCGGCTGCTTTCAGGTGGCAGGGTCTGCCGCCATGTGGCCGGGGCCTTGACCTGAGGCGCATGGTAGTCCGGCCCGACCGTGCAGGCCGAAAACGCCAGCACGGCAGGCAGGGCCGCCAGTTTAAGCCCTGACCGGGAAGGGCGGCGCATCCGCTTACTGCCAGACATAGCGCGTATCTCCGGCGTGGGTGCCCTGCGGGCGGGAGGCCGTGTCGATACGGACCTCAACCGACATGCCTACGCGCACCTTCGCGGCTTCTTTCTGGCCCGGATCAAAGGTCAGCTTGACCGGAACGCGCTGCACCACCTTGGTAAAGTTGCCGGTGGCGTTGTCAGGCTGGATGGGTGCAAAGGCGACATCCGTGGCCGGAGCAATCGAATCTACATGGGCTTTGAGCGGGTGGCCGGGGAAGGTATCGACCCACACGGTCGCGCTCTGCCCCGTCTGTACCTGTGTCAGTTGGGTTTCCTGAAAATTGGCCAGCACATAGGCTTCCTGCGTTGGTACAATCGCCATGACCGTCGTGCCGGGGTGAACGTACGCGCCCACACGCGCGCTCCGTGCGCCGACCACGCCATCTACCGGTGCGGGAATGGTGCAGTAGGAAAGGTTGAGCGCGGCCTGTTTTTCATCGCCGCTCGCGCGCAGGAGCACGCCTCGCGCGCGTTCAAGCTGCGCCCGCAGCACGCCGACCTGCAGGGTAGCGGCGCTGACAGAAGCCGTATCGCGCGCTGTGGCGGCGAGTGCTTCCTTTTCTTTGGCTTCGGATGACTGTTTCTGCTCCACGGTGCCGGCCCCACCCGCCGAGAGGGTGCGATAGCGGGCGAGGTTCTGCCGGGCGAACACCAGATCGGCCTCATCCGCCTGTACGGCGGCCCGTGCCTGCGCGATCAGCGCATCCTGACGGCGCAGGGCGGCTTCAAGGTTGGAAACATCGCCCTGTGCCGCCAGCACGGCCCCGTGCGCGACATCAAGAGCTGCGCGGTAGTCATCGTCTTCAATGTGCACCAGTTCCTCACCGGCCTGCACGCGCTCGTTGTCCTGCGCCGTCACACGGTCGATCCGGCCCGCCACTTTGGGCGCAACAAGGGTGAAATCGGCCGTTACATAGGCGTCGTTCGTGTACTGGTGGATGCCATCACCATTGACCAGACGCGAGCCAAGCCATGCGACACAGGACAGCGCCACGGCGGCGCACCCGGCATAAAGGAGGGGTTTTTTGTAGATCATGCGAAAGGTGTTCCGAATAGTCAGGAGGCGGGAGCAGGAGCAGGGCCGGAAGCAGGCCGGGGCATGGCGGCCGGGGCCGGTGCGGGCTGCGCAGGGGCACGGGGCGGATAGACCCGTCTGGGCAGCACGAGGTTGAGCGCCGCGTAAGTGAGGCACATCACCATCACCACCAGATAGATGTCGGCCAGAGCCAGCACGAGCGACTGCTCACGGACATAGGTGTGAAAGACTTCCAGCGTGTTGCGCGCGACATGGGCGGCATCGGGCGAAGTCCCGGCAAGCTCGCCGGTAATGGAACTGGCGGCGCCGTCCGCCGGGGTGGCACGGGCGCTGCCATGGCCCAGAAGCATGGTGGAGTGATACTGCTCGCGGCGGCGTGTCAGAATGGAAAATAGTGCGAAAGCAATGGCGTTCGCCAGCCCTTTGAGCATGTTGACCATGCCCGAGATAAAGGGGCCATCCGCAGGCCCCATGGCCAGCGTGGCCAGCATGAGCGTGGGAATGACCGTCATGGGCTGCCCCAGAATCTGGAGCATCTGGATGGGGTAGAAATTGTCGCGCACCCAGTCAGGCGTCAGCCATGTGCCAAGCCATGAAGCCCCGGCCAGACAGAGCATTCCCGCGATAAGTACAAAGCGGCAGTCCACCCGTGTGCTGTTGCACAGTGCCGCAATGAGCGGCAGCATAATGAGCTGCGGCAGCGCCACCACAAGTGAGATAGGGGCGGTCTGGATCGGGCGGTAGCCGCGTATTTCCTCAAGATAGGTAGCGGGAATTTCTGACAGCAGCGAGCAGATGGCCAGAATACCGACCAGAGACAGCAATGCGGCCTGAATGTTGCGTGATTTCCAGTACTGGATACGGAAATACGGGCTGGGGTGGAACGCCTCGTTGATGACGAACACCACAAACGCCGCCAGCCCCCAGAATGTCAGATGCGTAATCAGCGGCGAGCGGAACCAGTCCAGCCTGTCGCCCTGATACAGCACGGTCACAAGAGACGTGATGGCGGGCAGGCCCACCATCAGGCCGAACCAGTTGAACTTCTCGAACCGCTCGAAGTGCATCGGGTCTTTGGGCAGGCCATAGGCCATCATGGCAATCGCCAGTGCCGCCATGGGAATGATTTCCCAGTACAGCCAGTGCCAGCCGAGATTTTCAAACCAGAAGGCTTCCAGCGGCAGGCCCAGATTGGGGCCGAAGGTTGCACTCATGGCATAGCCGCCAATGCCGAAAACACGGATTTCGGGGGGCAGGTATTTGAGCATGACGGTCATGAGCACGGGTGGCAGGCAGCCCGCTGTCAGGCCCTGCATGGCCCGCAGGATGCACAACGATGTGACATCGGGCATGAAGGGGGCCGGTATGGCCAGCAGCGCCATGGCGGCCGTCATGAAAATGGAAAAGCGGTAGATCGAGAAGGTCATGTAGAACCACGGCGTAAAGGCCATGGCCGCGATGTTGAACGCCTCGTACAGCGTGATCAGCCAGGTGCCTTCATCGTGGCCGATGTGCATGGCGCCCCGGATATCGGCCAGACCGATTTCCGTCACATGCTCGTTGAACCCCGCGACATGTACGGCCAGCAGCATACCCAGGCAGCCGATAACGGTGCGCAGGCCGAAAGGTGGAATATAGGACGGCAGTGCGGGCGCGGCATGAATGACCGGAGCAGGACCGCCAGAAGGCGCGGAATGTGTCATGCCTGCCATAATCTGAGTAAAGCAGGCGCGAAAAAACCCTCATTTCAGACAGAAGACGATTCCACTTTCTGGAACCATTAAAGCTGGTCTATCCGCCAGATGACGTCTAAAAATGAAAGGATGAGACAGTACGACCTCGATCTGCTGCGATATCTGCATGTGCTGGTGGAAGAAGAAAGCGTGTCAGCAGCAGCACGGCGTATGCAGGTGAGCGAGCCCGCCATGAGCCGCCATCTGGCCAAGCTGCGGCGCGTTTTTGCCGACCCCATTCTCGTCCAGTCTGGCCGGCGGATGATAGCCTCTTCCTTCGCCACGGGTATTCTGGGCCGGGTGCAGGAGGTGGTGCGGCTGGCCGATGCACTGATAGAGACACAGGCACTGGCCGATCTGGCCAATATGGCGCCTACCTTTACCATCCGTGCGAACGACCTGATTATCGCCGCGATCGGTCTGCCCCTGTTGCGCGCCCTACGGCAGGACTGCCCGCAATGCGACATTATTTTCGCGCCGGAAGTGGACGATCCCGCGTCTGATCCGCTGCGCCATAACAGCATCGACCTGTACATAGGCGCTACGGATGCGCTCAAGCCGGAAATCCGCCGCCAGACCCTGTTCCGTGACAGGATGTATGGTCTGGTGCGCAAGCGGCACCCCATTCTGGATGAGCCCATCACCCCGCACAGCATGGTGCGGTATGAATATATCAGCGTGTCACGGCGGGGGCGCGCGCGTGGGCCGATCGACTGGGCCCTGCGTGACTACGGGCTGACGCGGCACATTGCCATGGTGGTGCCCAACTACCATGCCATGATTGAAACCATGGCCAGGACAGATCTGGTGCTGGCTGTGCCGGGTATGGTGCTCGAAAACATTTCCATGGAGGCGCTGGGTCTGGCGTCGTTCGAGTTTCCGCTGGATCTGCCGTTTGTCGAGGCGTTTCAGGCCTGGCATCCACGCCGGGATACCGACCCGGTGCACCGCTGGCTGCGGGAGACTTTCTTTCGGGTGGCGCGGCAGGTCTTTCCTGACCGAATACTGGTGTCATGACAGGGATCATGCCAAACAGGGAACAGGGCTGGAGCATGGGCGTGTATGTTCAGGCCTGAGTCTGAACAAAACGGGAAGTCTGCGTTGTGAACGAAACCGTATTGCCGTCAAACTCCAAAGTGATTCCTGTCATTTTGTCCGGGGGGGCGGGAAGCCGCCTGTGGCCGCTGTCACGGGGTAGCTATCCCAAGCAGTTCTGGCGGCTTCTGGATGAGCATACACTCCTGCAGGACACGGTGCTGCGCAGTCGGAACATAGGCCTGTCCGCGCCGGTGATCGTGTGCAATGCGGAGCATCGTTTCATTATTGCCGAGCAGTTGCGTGAGATCGGCGTGACCGATGCAACGATTGTGCTGGAGCCGGAGGGGCGTAATTCCGCCCCGGCTGTCGCGGCGGCGGCTTTTTTGGTGGCGGAGCACGACCCGGATACCATTTTGTGGATCATGACGGCGGATGCCGCGATCGGGGATGTGCCCGCCCTTTCCCGCGCGCTGGACAAGGCCGTGGCGGCTGCGGCCGAAGGCTACGTGGTCACATTTGGCATGAAGCCCACCCGCGCGGAAACGGGGTATGGCTATATTGAACAGGGTGCCGAACTGCCGGGCGTGCCGGGTGTGTGGGCGGTCTCCCGGTTTGTGGAAAAACCCACGGCAGAGGTGGCGGAAGCTCTGGTGGCGGACAGCCGCTATCTGTGGAACTCGGGTATGTTCATTGCCCGTGCGCGCACCTTTTTAGAAGAAACCCGTACCCATGCACCGCAGGTTTTCGATGCGGTACAGCAGGCGGTTTCCCGCCGGGTCGCTGATCTGGATTTTGAGCGGCTTGATCCGGCCTCGTTCTGCGCTGCGCCGGACATCTCAGTGGATTACGCCATAGCCGAGCGCACGAAGCTGGCCGCGACCGTGCCGGGAGATTTCGGCTGGTCGGATATCGGGAGCTGGGATGCCCTGTGGGAACTCAGCTCCAAGGATGCGCAGGGCAATGCCGTATATGGCGATGTCTTTCTGGACGATGCCCGTAACTGCTATGTGCGCTCTGAAGGTATTCTGACGACCGTGTGCGGGGTGAAAGACCTTGTGGTTGTGAGCACGCGTGACGCGGTCATGATTTCGCACCGTGAGCGGGCGCAGGATGTCAAGAAAATGGTGGCGCGCCTGATCCAGGCCGGGCGGCAGGAGGCTACGGCGCATAACCGTATTTACCGCCCCTGGGGGTTTTACGACGGGCTGATTCAGGGCGAGCGGTTTCAGGTCAAGCGCATTGTGGTGCAGCCGGGGCAGAAGCTGTCGCTGCAAAAGCACTTTCACCGTGCCGAGCACTGGGTGGTGGTGGCGGGCACGGCCCTTGTGACCAAGGGCGAAGAGCTTGTGATGCTGCGTGAAAACGAAAGCATCTATCTGCCGCTGGGTGTTGTGCACAGGCTTGAAAATCCGGGCAAAATTCCTCTCACCCTGATCGAGGTCCAGTCTGGCCCCTATCTGGGGGACGATGATATCGTGCGGATAGAAGACGTCTACAGCCGGGCCTGAAGCCCAACCTGACAGCAGGCCTGTTCTGTTGCCCCGCGGGCGGAGGGAATCGTGAAAGTCGTTATTGTCTGTGATTCCTTCAAGGAAAGTCTGTCGTCATCTGCCGTGGCGGAAGAGATCGAGGCGGGGTTTCGGACGGTTTTTCCCGCGCTCGACTGTATCAGCCTGCCTGTTGCCGATGGCGGTGAAGGCACAGTGGATGCGCTGGTACACGCAACGGCGGGGCAGTTCCGCTTTCATGATGTGACAGGCCCGATGGGCGCGCCTGTGCGGGCGCGCTACGGCGTGCTGGGCGATGGCCGAACCGCCGTGATCGAGATGGCTGCCGCCGCCGGGCTGGACCTTGTGCCACGGGCGGCGCGCGATCCACGTATCGCCACGACATTTGGCCTTGGGCAGCTCATTCTGCACGCGCTTGATGGCGGATGCCGCCGCTTTATTCTGGGGCTGGGGGGCAGCGCCACCAACGACGGCGGCGCGGGCATGGCCCAAGCGCTGGGCGTGCGCCTTCTGGATGCGAACGGACAGGACCTGCCGCGTGGCGGGGCCGCCCTGCAGGCGCTTGCAACCATCGACACCAGGGCGCTCGATCCTCGGCTGGGTGAAAGCGTGTTCGAAATTGCCTGCGATGTCGATAATCCCATGACAGGCGAACACGGCGCCTCGGTTGTCTTCGGGCCGCAAAAAGGAGCCACCCCCGAGATGGTGGCCCTGCTGGACGCTGCCCTTGTCCGGTTTGGCGAGGCGCTGGAGCGGATCAGCGGTGTTGGAATCATGACCGTGCCGGGGGCCGGGGCGGCAGGCGGTTTGGGTGCCGGCGCCTCGGTCTTTCTGGGCGCGCGGCTGCGGCCCGGTGTGGAGATCGTGCTCGATGCCCTGGCGCTGGAGACAGTATTGGCCGGGGCGGATCTGGTGATTACGGGCGAAGGACGGCTGGATGGTCAGACCGCGCGGGGCAAAACCCCGGTGGGCGTTGCCCGTGTCGCCCGGCGGCAGGGCGTTCCTGTGATTGCGCTGGTCGGGGCTCTGGGGCCGGGCTACGAGGCCGTTTACGACCATGGGATCAGCGCCGTGTTTAGCGTTGTGAACCGGCCTTGCCTGCTGGAAGAGGCACTGGCCGACGCGCGCCCCAACATTCGGGGCACGGCCCGCAACATCGCGGCCCTGCTGGCGCTTGCTCCCATGAAGGCATCATCTCCCGCCTGATGGCGGTGTCGTCACGCGGCTTCAGGCCGCCTAATGCACCTGTATGGTGACAGAAGATGCCCGACCCAGTGCGTCAACGACTGCGACATGAGCAAAGCCCGGCCCGTCCGGTTGCCATGAAGCGGCGAGACCGGGCGGCGTGGCGAGCGGCTGATTATTGATCATCCAGCGATAGGGCTGAGCCCCGCCCGATGCTTCCAGCCCGACGGGCGTTGCCGCGCCATCCGGCCCGAAACTTTCAATGACCGCGCCGTTTGGCGGCGAAAGAACGCGCGGCCCCTCATGTTCGGGGAGCACCTGCAACGAGGGAGCCAGCGGGGCAAGGGCGCGCAGGGGCGTGCCTACGGTGTCGGGGCCTGCGGGCAGCGTGTCCATGATGCGCGTCATGACGGGCGCGGCGACGTGCAGCCCGGTTATACCGGGGCTGGACGCGCCATCTGGCCTGCCCGCCCAGACAACAACTGTCCAGCCTGCCTGTACGCCTGCCGCCCAGGCGTCGCGCTGGCCGTAGGAGGTGCCGGTTTTGAACGCGAGCGAGCGCGCGGGACTATCCTGCATTCCGTTAGGCAAAGGCGTGCCGCGCAGGATACCCAGAACCTGCCGGGCCACAGCACTGCTGAACAGGCGCGTCGGCTGGATATCGGGGGCGGGCTCTGTAACGCTGGGGGGTGTGCTAAGGCCCTCATGGGCCAGTGCATTATAAAGCCGCGCCAGATCCAGCATCCGCACGCCCGCTCCGCCAAGGGCGAGGGCAAGACTGGGCGTGGCCCCTTTGGGCAGACGCAGTTCAACCCCGTTATCCTGCAATGTTGCCCGGAAATACCGCGCTCCGATCAGGTCCAGCGCCCGTACGGCAGGCAGGTTGTAGGACTGTTGCAGCGCCGTGCGCACGGTGGTGCTACCATGAAAAACGCGGTCATAATTGCGGGGGGCGTAGTTCGCAAACCGCGTGGCCCTGTCATGCAGGATCGTATCGGGGGCCAGTACGCCCCGCTGGAAGGCCAGAGCGTAAATAAATGGCTTTAAGGTGGAGCCGGGCGAGCGCCAGGCCGTGACCATATCCATCGCGCAGCCCGGACAGTCATTGCCGGCATTGCCCGCCCATGCGGCGACACTGCTGTCGGGCCGAAGAACCAGAGCGGCCCAGCCCCCCAGTCGTGGGGGTGGCGTGGCCCGCAGAATACGCAGTACGGTTTCCTGCATGGGCCGCTCAAGGCTGGTTCTGACAGGGCCGCGCGCGCTCGTGCGCCACAGATATGTCAGCACGGAGGGCGCATCATGAGGGACGTGGGCTGTGCCGAAATGCTGTGCCAGACCGTCCGGGACGGGGGTTCCTGCACGCGCCAGCACAAGGGCGGCGGCCTGCTGCGCGGCCTGTGGGTGGCGGTCGGGCCGCAGGACGGCGGGGCGTCTTGGCAGGGCGACCAGCAGGGCTGCCTCCGCCGGGCTCAGATGGGCGGCGCTGTGGCCGAACCAGAAGAGCGACCCGGCGGCAGTCCCTTCTATGGCCCCGCCTTCAGGCGCAAGGCTCAGGTAAAGGTCGAGCACGCCCGCATGTCCGTAACGCCATTCAAGCTGGAGAGCGCGCAGGGCGTCCTCCACCTTGCCGCGCCATGTGTGGCGGTGTGGTGTCAGGAGCCGAGCGGTCTGCATAGCCAGCGTTGAACCGCCCGAAACGATATGGCCACGCAGCACAAGCTGACCGGCAGCCCGGAGGATGGAAAACGGGTCCACCCCCGGATGCCACCAGAAGCGCCGATCCTCGGTTCTGAGCAGCAGGGCCAGATAGGCCGGGTCCACAGCGGCGCGGTTCGTGATCAGCCGCCAGCTTCCATCCGTGCTCACACGCCCGTCAAGCGGCGCGCCCGTGGTGTCGTACAGAACAAGAGCCTGCGCCTGTGCACGGTGCAGATCCGGCGGAAACAGCCGGTCGAGTGTCAGGAGCAGAGTGGTGGTGAGAAGACAGGCCGCCCCTCCCATCATGGTCAGTCGCGCCCATGACGGAAGGGATTTCCACCTGTTTTTGGAATCACTCATCGGGGAGCGATGGTTGTGGTTCCGGCGGCGGTGCGGGCGGTCTTGATTGGCTGGTAGAGATCGAGCACCACGGTTTCAGGACGGAGGAAGTGGCCGGGGGTTACAGCCCGCACACTATAGGCGAAGCGGAAAGCACCGGCGGGCAAGGTTTTCTGAGCCTCGTTATTGTCGCCATTGTCGTTGGTGGTTTCCGATACGTCGCTAGCATCGAGAGCGAAGGCGGCAACAAAGCGGTCATCCCCGATTGAAATGGAGCGTGCGGTGGTGGTCGGCCCCAGAAAGGACAGGCCGCTGGTGTTCTCATCGCTGTCAGCGGACGGGCCGGTGAGAGCGCCTTCGATTTCCCAGCCCGCGGGCAGCAGGTCGGTAATGACACACTGGTGCGGGTACTTGTCCTTTACCGTGCCGCTGATGATGACCACAAAGCGGTCATCCTGGCGCAGAGAGGACGGGTCAATCGGTTGGCCATCCATGGTCAGGGTGGAAACATCCAGCGTAAACCCTTTCGAGACAGGCTTTGAGGCCTCTTTGGGCGCACCGTTTGTCGTGACCGAGAGCCACAGCGGGCTGGAACCGGCATTGGTGAGCGTGTAGCCCTGCCTTTCAGCCGGGCTGGGTGTCAGGACAACCGGCAGGCTCAGCGGTTCGGGCAGGCGCTTGCCATTGACGGCAATGGCCCGTCCCGCGCTTTCATGGTTCATGGCTGCGGCGGTTTCCAGCAGGTTGACCTTGCTCTGCTCAAGCAGGTCTGCCGGGCTGGGAGCCAGCGCGGCAAAATGGTCTACCAGTGTTTGCGCCAGTCGTGTGTTGCCGCTTTCGGCGGCAACGGCTGCCAGCCCCGTCAAGTCACGGACATAAGTCCAGTATGCCATATCAAACGGGTAAGGCCGCCTGCCTTTGGGTGGGCTCAGTGCTTCGGTCGCAAAGGTAAATACCTCACGGCCCGCTTCGCGCTGGTTGGCCAGCATCAGCCCGCCTGCCAGATGGCCGAGCGCCAGGGCATCCGCCCTTGTGGCGTTCTCCGCGTCCGAACCCCAGAACAGGCGGCGTTTCTGCGTCGCGCCGCCAAACACGTTGATGTTGTCGTACAGGGCGCGCAGGGCGGGAGCATCTGGTCGTCCGGCGCGGGCCAGCACATAAAGGGCATAGGCGCGGGTATCGGGCGTTACGGTCGCATCGGAAGCATTATCGGTTCCGCCAAAGATGTTGGCCTGCGCCTGTTGCGTATCAAGCCAGTCCAGTGCGCGGTCGAGCGCGGGCTGGGGCACATCATACCCCGCCGCTTTGGCCCGGCTGAGAAAATCGACCAGATAAATCTGTGTCCAGGGCAGGGTGCCGCCGTCATTCAGCTGCCAGTCACCAATGCGGCCGCCGGCATCTTCGCGGTTGAGCAGCGTGGTGATGGCGTTGCCGATAAACTTGTCCGCTCCCCCCGCAACCAGTTCCGCGCTCAGACGGTCATGCCCTTTGAAGGACAGCAGAGCCCGCGCGGTGGAGGCAAGGCTTTCCGATGACCCCCACGAAACGTCCTGCAGGGATTGCAGCAGCCCGATCGTATCCACGCCGTTCAGACCGCTATAGCTCAGGGTCAAGTTGGCGCCGGGTTCGAAATCCGCCAGCAGGTTCGGGTCGAGCGTATAGGACTCCCCCGGTGCCTGTTTGCGAACCAGCGAGCGGGTCATGGGCAGATGGCCCGCGCGTACCTGTATATCCCACGAGCGGGTCAGCAGCGTCTGGCCACCAGCCTTGCGCAGTGTGGCGGTGATATGGGCGATACCCGGTGCCTGCGCGCTCAGGGTGGTGGGGAAGCTCTTGCGTGCGCCTTTTGTCAGATCCGCTGCGAAATCAGGCGCGCCGGTGAGCGTGACAGGGCCATCGACCTTGAGGTTGACCGTGTAATGTCCGGCGGCACCATCCGTATTGACCAGCGAGACAAGGCTGGTGGCGCTATCGCCCGGCGCCAGAAAGCGTGGGAGTGTGATGTCCGCAAAAACCGGGTCACGCGCGATGGTTTCCGCACGGGCTGTCCCAACGGCATCATCGCGCCACGCGGTGGCCATGAGGTCCAGCGTGCCTTCAAAATCCGGGACATCCAGCGTCACCACGGCGTGGCCATTGGCGTCAGGCGTGACCTCACCGGAAAACAGCGAGACGACCCGGGTCGATGTCACGGCCAGTGCGCTGCCCTGATCACTGCCTTCATCCCCGCCTTCATGGATGGCCCCCGCAAGTGCCGAAGGGATCAGCAGGTGCGCGTAGGTGTCCGTAACGTCAACGGCCAATGCCTGCTGGCCGTAAAGGCTTTTGAAAATGTCTGGCTGTTTCCAGTCTGTTAGCCCGATGATACCCTTGTCCACGGCGGCGAGCGTCAGGTGTACGGCCCCTGTCTGCCCGCCTTTGATGGTGACCGGCACGCTCAGTTTCGCGCGGGGCCGGACAACGCCGGGGGCATCGAGCGAGACAGACAGGCGGTGTGCAGACTGGTCCGTGCCGATATAGGCAAGCCCCACAGCGCGGATCGGTTCATGCGGGCGGGCGGACGCATCGAGCGGGCGGTAGAGTGTCGCCAGCACATAAGCGCCGCCGGGCCAGTCAGCTTCCGCCCGCACGGGAATATCCACGCCACCCTGCGGGATGTCGATGTTCTGGATACTTTCGACGTGGTCTGTAGCGATGATAACCTGCGCCTTCCCGGCAAAGGGCGCTTCGATATGCACGGATGTGCTGCCATTGGGCGCGATGGTCGCCTCTTTGGGTGTAACGGTCAGCCGGTCGGGCGCGTTGGTCTGGCCGTTATCGGCGGACCACCAGCCGACATAGAACTTCCGTGAGCTTGAAACGCCGGTTGCCGGGTCTGTCACAACCAACAGATACCGCGAGGGAACCAGAGACAGCGACAGGCTGGCGCGCCCGTCCGCCCCCGTGCTGATGGTGCCGTGCTGAACAGGCTCGTCAATCACATGTTCATGGAAACTCCAGCGCCCGGAATCGTAAATCCAGTCATAGACGCTGTTTTCGCGCACGACATTCCACGCCAGGTCCTTGATGGCCACAGGCTTGCTGTCCGGCCCAAGCGTGACAAAATCAGCCGGAACGGACTGTGCTGTGCCATTTGAGCCGCTGTCCTGGGTTCTGATCCCGATAATGGGCTGCGTGCGGGCCAGCGGCAGCGAGAGGGTCTGCTTGACGGTACGGCCTGTCGGTTCGAACAGCGAAGCTTCTATTACGGCACGCATGGGCTGCGTTTGCCCGGAAGGAATGACCGGGGTAACGGAAAGTGTCGTGTGTCCCTGCGCGTCCGTGTCGGCTACGGCCAGTTTCTGGGGCTCTTCATCGAGTGTTTGTGTGCACAGGCCGAACGTGTAGTCGCTCAGGCCCGGCAGGGGCGTGGGGTCGGCAATGATCTTGACCCATCCTTCGCCATGCAGCCCGGCTGCGGGGGCTCCGTACAGGTAGCGCCCGTTAAGCTCGACATCCAGCGCGCCGGTTGCGGGGAATGTCTTTGCTTCGGTTGTAAGGGCTACCTCAAGTGTCTGCGGCACGAAATCCTGCACCGAGAAGGAGGCGCTCCCAATCGCGGGTGAGGTCGGGTCCGCATAGGCGGAAAGCGACCATGTGCCGTGTGGCGCGCTGCTGGCAAGGACTTCCGTCGTGACAAAGCCGCCTCCTGCGCGGGCTGGCAGGGTCACACGATGGGCCTCAACCCCGTCGGGCCGGGTCAGCACAAGAACCAGCGGCTGGGACGACAGGGCATTGCCCTTCTGGTCACGCAGCAGGGCGGTGATGTTGACGGTCTCGCCCGGACGGTAAAGCCCGCGGTCGGTCACAAGAACGGCCTGCTGGGGGCCGGGGGCGGGGTGTCCGGCGGAGCCGTGGTCAGAAAAGTCAAACCAGTCCTGGTTGACCTGAAGCATCGAAAAATCGCCGTCCGCTGCCTGCGCCATGACGGAAACGGGGGCCTGAGCCCGCTGGCCACGCAGCAGGCCGGGCGCGAAGAGACCCTGCCCGGCGCTGTCGGTGGTGACGCGGCCGAGTTCATCGCCGTTTTGGGCCATGAGCGCGACATTGATGCCTGAAAGGAGTTTTGCGGTTGCGAGCGAACGAGCAAAGACATGCAGGCCATCATGCCCCCGAATGGCGGACAGGCCGATATCGGACACATTGACCCAATGCGCTGCGAGGTCGCTGTTATCCGTATCGGACTGGGTCGTGGTGAGCAGAATACTTTTTTCCGCTGGGATGGCCGCATTTTCCGCCGTCACCAGATACAGGCCGGACTGTTTGCCCTGCACCAGTCCCGTTAGAGGGAAAGCGGTTGTCATGGTTTTGTTGTGATCGTTCCTGACATCCAGCACACCCGCCCATACCCGGGTAAGCTGTGCATCGCGCAAGGAATTGAACTCCCATGGAGACAGGGTGGTGGTGGACAGGTCGATCCGGGGGCCGTTGTCGGTCGTGCCGCTCATCCGGAGTGAGGAGGCCTTGGACAGACGCCATACGACAACACGGACACGATCCATGTTGACGCTTTGCACATCCACGCCTGCGGCGGTCAGGCGCGGCAGAATATAACCATTCCCCACCAGCGCCAGTTGCGGCGTGCGATCGCCCGTGACAACGGACACACTGACGGGTGTAGTCAGTTTCCCGCCGTCCATGTCGCGCAGGCCGGCAGAAAGCGCGATCTGGTAGTGCGCGTTCCAGCTTAGCCCCCCAAGGCACAGATCCGAATCACTCACCCGTACGTCCGGTTTGAAGCTGGGTGTCAGGGTCAGGTGGTCGGCGTATTGCGGGGCGGCTGCGCTATCCAGCGGCTGGTCGAAATGCAGACAGGCCTCGGGTGTCTCGCCCCCGGTGTTGAGAGTCAGGCGCTGGAAGTTCAGGCGTGGACTCTCCTCAGCCGGTGTCAGTTTGTCTGCGGCCTGTAGGGGCGTCGCAAGGCAGGCCGTGGCCAGAACGATGAAGGCAGTCTGCTGGAATTTCATGCCGGATATGGTTCCTATGGTGGCTGGGCAGCAGCCCGGAGCCACCCTGTAAACAGGCGGCGATACTAATGACACGCGCGAAAATGGTAAAACGAATTGTTTCCTGTAAATGGCTTGCTATTTTACTATTCGTTAACCAGCGCCGCACAGTGCAGGCCACGAAACCACAGTGCTGCATAGCATTTCCGTTTCTTCCTCATCGTGGGAGACATGGAGGGTCGCTATTTTCTTCTCTTCAAGAAAGAGCTTTATGCGGGCGATAAGCTCTGTTTTCGTCGGCCGGTCCAGCGCCGAGAGAGGCTCATCCATCAGCAGCAGGGCCGGTTGTGTCAGCAGGGCGCGGCCAATGGCTACACGCTGGCGCTCGCCCCCTGATAACGCATGGACACGGCGGCGGAGCAGAGGGTGCAGGTTCAGCGCGGTTACGACCTCGTCCCATGTTACGCCGCCACGGCACTGTGGACTTCTGGCGCCGAACAGCAGATTTTTCCTGACACTCAGATGGGCAAACAACCCGCCATCCTGTGGCACATAGCCGATGGCGCGTTGCCAGGGAGGCACAAAGCGGGTTTCATCCTGCCAGACGGTTTCACCCACACGGCAATACCCCTGCGCGAAGCGGTGCAGCCCGGCAATGGCGCGCAGCAGACTTGTCTTGCCACAGCCCGATGGCCCCTTGATGCCGATAATGCCTGCGCTGTCCGTTTCCAGCGACAGGGCAAGATCAAGCGCGCCGATACGGCCCGCGAAACGAAACGCGATATCAGGCATAACGTGGGAGGGAGCCATCAGGCGGCCTGCCGGGCCAGACGCTTCTGGGCCAGTCGCAGAACCAGAATGACCACAAAGGCAAACACAACCATCCCTCCCGCGATCCAGTGCGCAGAGGCCCAGTCGCCGGACTCAACATTATCAAACAGCAGGATGGATAAAAGGCGGGTCTGGCCAGGTATGTCTCCGCCGATCATGAGCACCAGACCGAACTCCCCGATTGTATGGGCAAAGGCAATTACCGCGCCTGCCATCAGACCTGGGGCTGCCAGCGGCAGGGCGACCGTCCAGAAAGCGCGCAAAGGGCGGGCACGCAGCGTATAGGCGATTTCGACAGGCTTGCGGCCAACTGTTTCAAAAGCCGCCTGTGTGGACTGCACGACATAAGGCAGGGCCGCCAGAACCGAACCAAGCACAAGCCCGCCAAAACTGAACGCAAGGGTGGGTCTGCCGGTCAGATGTGCCGCCAGCGCGCCAAGGCCGGAAGGGCCAAGCAGGATCAGCAGATAAAACCCCAGAACGGTCGGGGGGAGCACAAGCGGCAGTGTCAGCACGCTGGTGGCGACATCATGCCACCAGTTGCGCCCGTGGGCGAGCCACCAGGCCAGTGGCACACCGATCAGCATGGCAATGACCGTGGTAACGCACGCCAGAGACAGGCTGAGCCGGAGCGCCACGAGAAGACCATCGGGGATGTCCATACCCGTCACGGGGTCGCGTAACCGTAGGCGGTGATGATTGTCAGCGCCTCGGGGCTTTTCAGATACGACAGGAAAGCCTGCGCCGCATGGTTGTGTGCCCCATTGGTGAGAAGCACCGCGTCCTGACGGATGGGCGGGTAAAGGAATTGTGGCAGCAGCCAGACTGTACCGACGGGGTGTGCATGAAGTTGCGAGAGGGCGACAAACCCCAGCTCCGCATTGCCGCTCTGTACAAACTGGTAGGCCTGGGCGATGTCCATACCCATGACAAAGCGGGGCTGAAGGGACTGGTAGACATCGAGCGCCTTCAGTGCCGCTACGGCGGCCGCCCCATAAGGGGCCAGATCCGGGTTACACAAGGCGATATGCTGGAAAGAGGCGGCGCGCAGCGTTGCCTCGCTGGCGGGCAGGTTGGGTGTCGGGCTCCACAGGGCCAGCTTGCCGATGGCATAGGTAAAGCGCGACGCCTGTACGCCATACCCATCCTGTATCAATCGGGCAGGTTTGGCTTCATCGGCGGATAAAAACGCATCATAGCCCGCGCCATGTTCGATCTGCACGACAAACTGACCGCTAGAGCCAAAGCTGGGTATGATCGTATCGCCCGTTTTTTTGGTGTAGGCGGCAATCAGCTCTTTTGCCGGGCCGATAAAATTGGCGGCAATGGCAATACGCGCCTGTTCCGCATGGGCAACGGCGGGTGCAAGCGTTACGGCCAGAACACTGAGAAGCAGGCGGCAAGGGCGGGATGACGGCGTCTTGCGGGCACGAGGCTGCATGAATGGAACTCCCTGAGGCGGATATGTCAGGAATGATGCAAAAAACGTGCCAAAAACGACACGGATGAAAACCCCGGTAGGGGAAATTCGACAGATACGGGTGGATTCAGGCGCGCACTGATTTAATTTTCCTTTTTTCGACGGTTATTTTTTCAAAATTTCTATTAAAAACAAGTCTCTGCTTTTGTCATCTTTCGACGCCGCAGCCGGGGCGGACGTGTGATCTGGCCTGTGTCAAAAATTTTATGTTCCCTTGCCCATAGGGAATGGAACTATGCTCACGCGTAAGGAAAAGCCCTTACAGAATCGAACTATATCCCAATGGGAATAGACGTTTCAATTGAAATATTGAAGGAGGCACCCATGAAACTGAGCGCGCGCAATCAGATCAAAGGCACTGTCGTCAAAATTGCAAAAGGGGCCACAACATCTCACGTCAGCATCGAAATCGGCGGCGGGGTTGTTCTCATGGCGTCCATCACCAATGAAGCCGTGGCCGATCTCGCTCTGAAGGAAGGAGCGCCTGCCTACGCCGTTATCAAGGCATCGGATGTGATGGTGGGAGTCGGGTAAGGCATCAAACGCCTTGCCCTGTGCCATATGCGCGGAAGAAGCGCCTTTGCATTTTTCCGCCGGATAAGATTGGCACGGTTTTTGCGTGATGTTGTCGTGAAGCGTCTTTAACCGGGTGCTTCACGAAAAACATCGGGGAGGGGCCGGTCATGTGCATGGGAGTTTATCTTCTCGGGCCATCGGGCAAAGCCACGGAGGCGCGGGGCTGATGCTGCAGGGTCAGGAAATGCGGCAGGGTCAGGGTCTGTTCATGAACGGACAGATGCGGCAGGCCCTTCATTTGCTGCACCTTACCAATGCTGACCTGCAGGCCTATCTGGAGGAACAGGCGGCATCCAATCCATTGCTGGAACTCCCGCAGAGCGATTTGCCCCCGGTTCAGCCCATGCGTTCTGAACGAGGCCAGAGAGATCTGCTCACCCACGGCGTGGCGTCCGAGGATGACGGCACGGCGCGTTTACCTGACATGCCCCTGTCCCTGACTGACAGGCTGTACGAACAGCTCAGACTTTCCCTTGTTGAAAAAACGGATTTGCAGATTGGCGCTTATCTGATCGAGGCGCTGGATGCTGCCGGGCGTCTGGTGGACAGTGCGGAAAGGCTTTCTCTTTACACCGGTTATCCTGCCGAAGATATCGAGCGTGTGCGCCAGTATATGATGCGCTTTGAACCGGTCGGTATTTTTGCACGTTCGTTGCGTGAATGTCTGGCAGTGCAACTGCATGAACGCGGTGCACTCGATGCGCCGATGGAAAAGCTCCTCGATCATATGAATCTTCTGGCGCGTGGAGAAATGGCGCGCCTTGCCCGGCTTTGCGGCGTAAACCTTGCGCGGCTTGAGGCGATGGTGGCCGAGCTGAAAAGACTTGATCCAAAGCCCGGATTCGACCCCGGAAGCGAGACGCTGCCGGTTCGCACGGCGGACATGATTGTGAGTGCCGACGGGCATGGAAGCTGGACTGTGGAACTCAACACCCAGACCCTGCCGCGTGTCATGCTCGCACAGGATATCCAGACCCGCGTTTCCCTCCATGGAAAAGACGTGCGACCACAGGACCGTCAGGTAACATGGTTTATGAATCAGTGGCGCACGCAGGCGAACTGGCTTGTCCGGGGGCTGGAACTACGGTGCAACACGCTGCTAAGGGTGGCCCGCGAGATTTTCAGGCGACAGGAAAAATTCCTGACAGTCGGGCCTTCCGGTCTGGCCCCCATGACGTTGCGTGATGTGGCGGACAGTATCGGGGTGCATGAAAGCACGGTCAGCCGGGCGGTGTTCGGTAAATCCATTTCAACACCGCAGGGTCTGTTTACACTGCGTTTCTTTTTCTCGTCCGTTCTGGCCAGCGCGAACCAGCAGGCCCATAGCGCCGAAGCCGTGCGCGAGGTTATCCGGCGGCTGGTCGCGGGTGAGCAGGAACGGGCCGTCCTTTCGGATGATGATCTGGTGCGGTTGCTTCTGGAACGCGGCATTGTCATCGCACGGCGGACGGTCGCAAAATACCGGGAACTGATGAATATTCCGCCTTCATTTTCAAGAAAACGACAGATTGCGCTCCGCAAGGGGCAGCACGCGGCCTGAGCGTAAAAAGAACAGGGCTGCCTTTTCCATAGAAAATAGGACTGGTTTCGTTGAATTGACCGCTAACTATATTTCTCTGTTTATATTCAAATCAGGGATACTGCTCATTTATTCATTTCGTCATCGTTCCATATGTGACATTATGGCGGGATTAGCGCTCACATAACCTTACTGTACGACAACGCAGGTGCGGGAGCATGGCATGACGCTACGAAAAGAAAGTCAGGGTACCGTGTCCGGCGCGGTCGATGTCTCTGAGGCGAGTGCGGCGGTTTCCCTGTCCGGTCTTTACGAAATATCGCGGATCTTGTGCTCCCCGACGGAACTGGGGGCCATGCTCGTGCAGGTCATGCTGACGCTTGAGAACTTTCTGGATATGAATGCCTGCGTCTGTGTCCTGCTGGATGCAGAAGACCGTGTGGAGCGTATTGTGGGCTCTCATGTAGACCCGGCTGTTTCGCGCGATTATTTTTTTTCAATGCCGGAGCGCGTGCTGGGTCATATTGTCACGCACCAGGCGCCTCTTGTCGTACCGGATGTCGCTCTGGATCAGGAGCTTGGGTTTCGCTCCCGTGCGACATGGCAGGTTGATCCCGGCCGGATCGGGTTGATGGGGGTGCCTGTTCCCGGACGTGACGGGGTTATTGGCGCTCTGATTCTGGACTGCTCTGCCTTTTCTCCGGACTCGTCGGCGGTCGAGCTTAATACGCGGCTTTTTGCCATGGTCGGTCATCTGATCGGGCAGACGGTGCGGCTGCACAGGCTGGTGGAGCGAGATCGCACCAGGCTGATGGGAGAGCTTGACCGGCGCAACGCTGTGGTAGCCGACAGCAGGCTGGCGGACGACGAGGCTGAAACCCGCATTGTGGGGGAAAGCCCGGCCATTCTGGCGGTCATGGAGAAAATAAAAATTGTCGCACGGAGCAACGCAACCGTGTTGCTCCGTGGTGAGTCCGGTACAGGGAAAGAAGTTTTCTCCCGGGCAATGCACAATTTTTCTCCACGATCCCACGCACCATTTGTCAAGCTCAACTGCGCGGCCCTGTCCGAAAGCGTGCTGGAATCAGAACTGTTCGGCCATGAAAAAGGAGCTTTTACGGGGGCAGTTAACGCCCGTAAGGGGCGCTTTGAACTGGCCGACGGCGGCACGCTGTTTCTGGATGAAATTGGCGAAATTTCGATGGCGTTTCAGGCCAAGCTTCTGCGTGTTCTGCAGGAGGGCGAGTTCGAACGGGTTGGGGGCACCCGCACACTCAAGGTCAATGTCCGCATTGTGGCGGCCACCAACCGTGATCTGGAAGATGCTGTAACCAAAGGAAAATTCCGCGCGGACCTTTATTACCGGTTGAGCGTCATTCCTGTTTTTCTCCCGCCATTGAGGGAAAGGCCTTCGGATATTCCTCTTCTGGCCAAAGAATTTCTTGAACGGTTCAATACCGAAAACGGCACGCACCTACAGATCGATGCGGAAGGGCTGGCCGTTTTGGGCGGCTGCTATTTTCCCGGCAATGTGCGTGAGCTTGAAAACTGCATCCGGCGTACGGCCACCCTGTCGCGTGGCAGCGTGATCGGGCGGGACGATTTCGCCTGCCATAGTGAGGGCTGCCTGTCTTCCGTATTCTGGAAAGGCGGCGGAAGCGGCGATGTCCTGCGTGCTTCGCTGCCATCGGAACAACGGCTGTTTTCTCTTACCGAAGCGCCGCCCAGTGCCGCCACGCCCGCCGAGGCCCTGGAGGCGTCGCCTCCTTCCTCTCTGTCTGAAAAGGGTATGCTGGAAGACACGATGGAAAAAGCCGGCTGGGTTCAGGCCAAAGCCGCGCGGATGCTGGGCCTCACCCCGCGGCAGGTTGGATACGCCCTGCGCAAGAACGGCATTCCCATCAAAAAATTCTAGGGTAAGACTTCTGGTTCCTGTCGCCCTGATGTCGGTCTGGCACGAAATTTGCGGCCTTTCATTGTGTGTCAATGAAGGGGAGAAAGCCAGATGGGAGGGCAGTTGATCGGGTTGCAGACGCTTGCAGCCAGCGGAACGGAAACCATGCGCGCGGCGCTCTCGGCTGGGGGCTGTTCGTCGTCGCAATGCGGCAGTTCCGACAAGCCGGACTCCATGTCCGCCGAAATCTGGGAAAAAATCAAGGATCACCCATGCTACTCGGAAGAGGCGCATCACTATTTTGCACGTATGCACGTTGCTGTTGCGCCAGCCTGTAATATCCAGTGCAACTACTGCAATCGCAAGTATGACTGCGCCAATGAAAGCCGCCCCGGCGTTGTTTCAGAAAAACTGACACCAGAACAGGCAAGACGCAAAGTTATCGCTGTTGCCAATGAAGTGCCGCAGCTTTCGGTGCTGGGCATCGCGGGGCCGGGCGATGCCTGCTACGACTGGAAAAAGACCCGCGAGACGTTCAGCCGGATAGCGGATGAAATACCCGACATAAAATTGTGCCTTTCCACGAATGGTCTGGCGCTGCCTGATCACGTCGATGAAATCGCGACCATGAATATTGACCATGTCACGATTACCATCAACATGATCGACCCGCAGGTCGGACTAGAGATATATCCTTGGATTTTCTATAAAAACCGCCGTTGGACTGGTCTGGATGCATCAAAAATTCTGCATGAGCGCCAGATGCTCGGGCTAGAGATGCTGACGACGCGCGGCATTCTGACAAAAATCAACTCGGTCATGATACCGGGCGTTAATGATACGCATCTGGCCGAGGTCAACCGGGCGGTGAAGGAAAAAGGTGCGTTCCTGCACAACATCATGCCGCTGATTTCTGACCCCGCGCACGGCACGCATTACGGGCTGACAGGCCAGCGTGGCCCTACCCATGCCGAGTTGCAGGCCCTACAGGCCAAACTTGAGGACGGCACGAAGCTCATGCGCCATTGTCGCCAGTGCCGGGCGGATGCCGTGGGCTTGCTGGGTGAAGACCGCGGACAGGAGTTTACGCTGACGCAGGTGCCGGAGGTCGTTTCCTACGACCCTTCCAGGCGGGCGGACTACCGGGCACTGGTGTCAGAAATGCGCGGCGAGCATGAAGCGGCCCGCCGCGCAGTGGGTGAAACACTGGCCGATCTTGAGACAGCCCCGACCTGTCTGGTGGCTGTTGCGACGAAAGGCGGGGGGCGCATTAACCAGCATTTTGGTCATGCAAAGGAGTTCCTCGTTTACGAGGTTTCCCCGCACGGGGTGCGTTTTCTGAGCCATCGCAAAACGGAACAGTACTGCGAAGGCGGCTGGGGGGATGACGCCTCTCTGGATGGCGTTATTGCCGCGCTGGACGGGGTGAGCGCTGTTCTGTGCGGAAAAATTGGCGATTGTCCAAAGGAATCTCTGGCAGCGGCGGGTATTGTTGCCACGGATGAATACGCTCTTGAGTGGATCGAGGAAGGCATAGGCTGCTGGTACAAGCAGATAAGCCAGTCGCAGCAAACGCGCCGGAGCGCCTGATTTCTTACCTTATATGAAAGGTTTTTCGATATGGCTTACAAAATTGTTACCTCGCAATGCACGATCTGCGGCGCCTGCGAGTTCGAGTGTCCGAATGGCGCTATTTCGCTCAAGAATGACCTGTACGTGATCAATCCCAAGAAATGTACCGAATGCGAGGGACAGTTTGATGTTCCGCAATGCGCGGCTGTATGCCCGGTGCCCAAGACCTGCATTCCGGCCTAGGGGCTGGGCTGTCGTGCCTGACGCTGTTTCCGGAGAAAACCAGGCAGGGGACGAAACCTCAGCCTGGGAAACGGCCGAGCCACAAGACTGGCTTGGCCACCAGCTCCACTGTCAGGGGTGTCGGCATGAGGCATTGCACCGCGATGGGCGGTGCAGGCGTGGCCGTGTGTGCGTCCGGGATGCGCGAGCGCGGCGTATTGAACGCTTTTTTATGGAAAATCCCGGTTCAGCCGATGGTTATCTCGACCATCCCTATTTCGAGGTCAGGGCGCTGGCGGTCAGGTTTGCGTCCATATTTCGTCTTTCGCCTTTGATAACCGACAGCGATGCGGAAGTCCGTGCAGGCGTTGCCCTGCGCCTGCCTGTGGCGCGGATTGAGGGCATGGCGGCCGATCCAGACCGCCGGGTTCGCCTTGCTGTGGCAAGCCGTCTGGGCGGAAAAGCCCTGATGGCAATGCTGTCGGATGAGGACTGGTTTGTTCGCCTGATTGTGGTGCGCAGGCTTGCGGCCGATTGTCTGGTGCGGGCCGTGCGTGACCCTGAGCCGGATGTGCGGCGGTGGGTAGCGCGACGGATCGACCGGAAATATCTCGGTCTGATGGTGTGTGATGCGGAACCGACCGTCAGGCAGATTGTCGCGACCCGCGCGCAGGAAGGGCTTTTGCTGAAACTGGCCTGTGACGACGACATTCGTGTCCGGTTTACGTCAATGGAGAGGTTGCCGCTCTCCATTGTTGCGACGCTGCCTGAGGATAGCGAGAAAATTATCCGCGATCTGGTGGCGCGTAGGCTGGGGCGGGACACGCACGAAGCCAACAAAAGGAAGAAAGATCATGGGACTGGGGCGTGAGGAAGAGGTGGAAACACGCGGCGTGCCGGTTTTCATGCCCGGCACGAAAGTTCGTGCGACACGCTATGTCAAAAATGACGGCACGTTCGCCGGACGCGAGATTGGCGACATGCTCGTGCATAAAGGCGACGTCGGATACGTGCGCGATGTCGGGGTTTTTCTGCAACGTTACTATATCTACGCGGTAGAATTCATAGAGCGCGGCACGATCGTTGGAATGCGCGCGCGCGAGCTTCATGCGGAAAATGACTCAGGGAGTGCATCATGAAGGTGATGTTGCGGCGGAACGAGCGCGGGCTTTCGGTGTATGTGCCCAAAAAGGACCTGGAGCAGCCTGTCATGGAGCAGCAGCGTGAGACGTTGTGGGGCGGGTGGGTCCGCCTCAAAAATGGCTGGGTGCTTGAGCTTCCGGCTTTGGATGAAGGCACAAGATTGCCGGTTACGGTTGAGGCACGCCGTATCGACGGGGGGAGTGAGGTATGACCGGCTGGAATGAGCTTTTTTCCGCCATTCGGGCCGGGCATCTGGCCCCTTATCTGGGGCCGGGTATGACCGCCATGGCGCTGGAGCTTCAGAAATTACCGCAAAAGGCCGATATCGCGCAGGACGGGGCGCTCGGAAGCAGGGTGCCCGCCAGTACGCATGAGCTGGCCGCGTTTTTCAGCACTAACGTAGCCCTTCCCCGGCGCGCGCGGGGCAACCCGTGGGCATCGGCGCAGTATATTGAAAGTAACAAACACCGCGCAACGCTTATAGCCTTGATGGACCGGGCGTTTTCCGCACCGGTGGCGCCATCGCCGCTGCATTTCGCGCTCGTGGCCTGCGCGCCGAGAATGATTGTTGACACATGGTACGACGGCATTGTGCGGTTGGCGCTGACCAGCACGGCCGCCACGGACTGGGGCGAGATACAGGGCACCCCCAGGGCGGGCGTGGGAGAAACCAGTTGGTATCGGGCGTATGACGCAGAGGGAGACGGCGTGCCGGTTGACAGGGCACAGGGCTGGAAAACCCTTCTTTACAAGCCGCATGGCGCGGTCTCACCCGCGCATCATTATCTTGTGGCGGATTCCGACTATGTAGAGGTTCTTACGGAAATCGACATTCAGACACCCATACCCGACATTGTCAGACAGAGCAGAAAAGACATGGGCTTTCTGTTTCTCGGCTGTCGGTTTGATGACCAGATCCTGCGTAGCTACGCCCGGCAGATCCTCAAACGGTCGGCGGGGCCGCATTACGCTATCATGGCCGATGGCGGATTAACCAGGAACGAAGAACGCTTCTTGCAGGATATGCAGATTTCTGTTCTCGATCTGCCATTGGTGGCTCCGGATTATGTCGGCTACTGCGCCTGATAGCGGGGGCTCTCCCGACAGGTTTTTCCGCACGGCGCGGTATCACCGCAGGCGCGTTTTTTAAGTGCCCGCTCTCATTGCAGGGAAAGAGGCGCGGCGGAACGTCTTTGGCATGGAGTTTGCGAAGTTACCGTGTGTGTCGGGCGCAATGTCCGAAACAGGCAGTTCCATCAACACAGGACAGAAATCATGGGTAAGCTTCGTCAGATCGCCTTTTATGGCAAGGGAGGGATCGGCAAATCGACCACTTCCCAGAATACGCTCGCCGCTCTCGTCGAGATGGGGCAGAAGATCCTGATTGTCGGTTGTGACCCCAAGGCCGATTCAACACGCCTGATCCTGAACGCAAAGGCGCAGGACACGGTTCTGAGTCTTGCCGCCGAGGCGGGGTCTGTTGAAGACCTTGAACTCGAGGATGTTCTCAAAATCGGTTACAAAGGCATCAAATGCGTGGAATCCGGCGGGCCTGAACCCGGCGTAGGCTGTGCTGGACGTGGCGTTATCACGTCCATCAACTTCCTTGAAGAAAACGGCGCGTATGATGATGTGGACTACGTCTCCTATGACGTGCTGGGCGACGTGGTGTGCGGCGGCTTTGCCATGCCTATCCGCGAAAACAAGGCGCAGGAAATCTATATCGTTATGTCCGGCGAAATGATGGCCCTTTATGCGGCCAACAATATCGCCAAGGGCATTCTCAAATATGCTCATTCGGGCGGTGTGCGCCTGGGCGGGCTGATCTGCAACGAACGCCAGACTGACCGGGAATATGATCTGGCGGATGCGCTGGCCAAGCGGCTGAATTCCAAGCTGGTGCATTTTGTCCCGCGTGACAACATTGTCCAGCACGCTGAGCTGCGCCGTCAGACGGTTATCGAATACGCGCCCGACAGCCAGCAGGCGGCCGAATATCGCGAACTGGCCCGCAAGGTGCACGAAAATTCGGGCAAGGGCACGGTGCCCACACCGATCACCATGGAAGAGCTGGAAGACATGCTGCTCGAGTTCGGCATCATGAAGACCGAAGAGCAGCAGCTTGCCGAACTGGCGGCCAAGGAAGCCGCAAAAGCCGCGATGGCGTAGTCCTGAGCCGGGCGGAGCGGGATATGTGCATCCGCCTGGCTTTTCGTTTTCGAGATACAGGAGAAAGACGATGAGCCTTGATGAAGGGACCATCAACGACAGCGCGCTGCCCGAACGTCTGATTGCGGAAGTTCTGGAAGCCTATCCTGACAAGGCGCGTAAACGCCGTCAGAAACATCTGGGCGTTTCGGTCACGCCGGATGCGGAGGAAAAGGCCGAAGGCGCGCTGAGCGAGTGCGACGTCAAGTCGAATGTGAAATCCGTTCCTGGCGTCATGACCATTCGCGGTTGTGCCTATGCCGGTTCGAAAGGGGTGGTGTGGGGGCCGGTCAAGGACATGGTTCATATCAGCCATGGGCCGGTGGGCTGCGGACAGTATTCGTGGTCACAGCGTCGAAATTACTATATCGGCAATACGGGCGTTGATTCGTTCGTAACGATGCAGTTTACGTCCGATTTTCAGGAACGCGATATTGTTTTCGGCGGCGACAAGAAGCTCGAAAAGATCATCGATGAAATTGACGCGCTTTTTCCGCTCTCAAAGGGTATTTCCATTCAGTCCGAATGTCCGATCGGCCTGATCGGGGATGATATCGAGGCGGTTTCGCGCAAGAAGAAGAAGGAAACGGGCAAGACCATCGTACCCGTTCGGTGCGAGGGTTTTCGTGGCGTTTCACAGTCTCTTGGCCACCATATCGCCAATGATGCCATCCGCGACTGGGTGTTCAACCAGGATGGTTCGGAAGAGGCATTCGAGACAACGCCTTATGATGTGAACGTCATCGGTGACTATAACATCGGCGGGGACGCGTGGTCGTCGCGCATTCTGCTCGAGGAAATCGGCCTGCGGGTCGTGGGTAACTGGTCTGGCGATGCCACGCTGGCCGAGATGGAGCGCGCGCCCAAAGCCCGCCTCAACCTCATTCACTGCTATCGTTCCATGAACTATATCTGCCGTTACATGGAAGAAAAATACAGTATTCCATGGGTTGAATATAATTTCTTTGGCCCGTCGCAGATCGCCGCCTCCCTGCGCAAGATTGCTTCCCTGTTTGATGAAACCATCCAGCAGAATGCCGAACGGGTTATCGCCAAATATCAGCCGCTGGTTGATGCGGTGCTGGCGAAATTCCGGCCCCGCCTGGAAGGCAAGACCGTCATGCTCTATGTCGGTGGCCTCAGGCCGCGCCATGTGGTCAACGCCTACGACGATCTGGGCATGGTCATTACCGGCACGGGCTACGAGTTTGCCCATACTGACGATTACCAGCGCACCGGCCATTATGTGCGTGAAGGTACGCTCATTTACGACGACGTGACTGGCTATGAACTGGAACGCTTTATCGAGGGTATGCGCCCTGATCTTGTCGGCTCCGGCATCAAGGAAAAATATCCCGTCCAGAAAATGGGTATTCCGTTCCGGCAGATGCACTCATGGGACTATTCCGGCCCGTATCATGGCTATGACGGCTTTGCGATTTTCGCGCGGGATATGGATCTGGCCATCAATAATCCGGTGTGGGGGCTGTTCAAGGCGCCCTGGAAAAAAGACGCGGCGTGATGCCGCCTGAGCATCACTGAATTGAACAGGCGTGTGGTGCCGTCTGGCGCACCCACGGCCTGAGTAGGAGCAAGGACAATGCCACAGTCCGCTGATAAAATTCTCGATCATGCGCCGTTGTTCTGCGAGCCGGAATACAAGGAAATGCTCGCGCGCAAGGCTGAGTTTGAAAACATGCCGCCTGCCGAGCAGGTCACGCAGATTGCCGACTGGACAAAAAGCTGGGACTACCGCGAAAAGAATTTCGCGCGTGAAGCGCTGAGCGTCAATCCGGCCAAGGCGTGCCAGCCTCTTGGCGCTGTGTTTGTGGCTTCTGGCTTTGAGCGCACCATGAGTTTTGTGCATGGTTCTCAAGGCTGTGTTGCGTATTACCGTTCGCATCTTTCACGGCATTTCAAGGAGCCATCTTCGGCGGTTTCTTCTTCCATGACGGAAGATGCGGCCGTTTTTGGCGGGCTGAACAATATGGTGGACGGTCTGGCCAACACCTACCAGCTTTATGCCCCGAAGATGATCGCCGTTTCCACCACCTGCATGGCCGAAGTTATCGGCGACGACCTGAACGCCTTCATTTCCACAGCAAAGGAAAAAGGCTCTGTTCCGGCGGATTACGATGTACCGTTTGCCCATACACCGGCTTTTGTCGGGAGCCATGTGACCGGCTACGACAATATGCTCAAGGGTATTCTGGAGCATTTCTGGAAAGGCGCTACGGCCAAGCCTGACGGCTCGCTTAACATTATTCCGGGGTTTGATGGTTTTGCGGTGGGCAACAACCGTGAACTCAAGCGTATGCTGGATATGATGGGCGTGGACTACACGATCCTGTCGGATGTGTCAGACCAGTTCGACACGCCTTCGGATGGTGAGTTCCGCATGTATGATGGCGGCACCCCGATCGAGGCGACCAGAAACGCCGTCAATGCAGCAGCGACGTTGTCTTTGCAGGAATACTGTACCCCCAAAACGCTGGAATATGCGGCGAGCTTTGGTCAGAAAACGAAGGCCCTGCATTATCCGATGGGCGTGGGTGGTACGGACGAACTGCTGGCCAGTATTTCGGAACTGACCGGCGAGCCGGTGCCCGAGGCGCTGGAGCTGGAGCGCGGCCGCCTTGTGGATGCCCTGGCGGACAGCCAGTCATGGCTGCATGGCAAGACATACGCGATTTATGGCGACCCGGACTTCGTTTACGGCATGGCGCGTTTCGTTCTGGAAACGGGCGGTGAACCCAGGCACTGCCTCGCGACCAATGGTTCTAAAGTCTGGGAAGCCCAGATGCAGGCGCTGTTCGACAGTTCTCCCTTTGGTGCGGGCTGCAAGGCGTGGGGCGGGCGCGACCTGTGGCACATGCGCTCCCTGCTGGCGACGGAAAAGGTGGACCTCCTGATCGGAAATTCCTACGGGAAATATCTGGAGCGCGATACAAAAACGCCCCTTATCCGCTTGATGTTCCCGATTTTTGATCGACACCACCATCATCGTTTTCCGGTGTGGGGGTATCAGGGCGGCCTGCGGGTTCTGGTGACGCTGCTCGACAAGATTTTCGACTGTCTGGATCAGGATACGATTGAGCCAGGCGTTACGGATTACTCTTTCGATCTCACGCGCTGAAGCGGGCCTATTTCACCATGCCCCGTCCATGGCTGGGCGGGGCGTCTCTTGCAGGAGCATGGCATGGCGGAATCCCTGAACGCGAAGGTCGCGGCCCTTTTCAATGAGCCGGGCTGCGACAAAAATGCGGCCAAGGACGAAAAGGCCCGCAAGAAAGGCTGCTCAAAGCCGCTTCAGCCTGGTGCGGCGGCGGGAGGGTGTGCCTTTGACGGTGCCAAGATTGCCCTGCAACCGATTACCGATGTCGTGCATCTGGTGCATGGTCCACTGGCCTGCGAGGGCAACGGGTGGGACAACCGCCACGCGGCATCGTCAGGGCCTGTCCTGTATCGTCTGGGGGCAACCACGGATATTACGGAAACCGATATTGTCATGGGGAACGGCGAAAAGCGCCTTTACCGTGCCTTGCGTGAGATTGTCGACCGGTATGCGCCGCCCGCGATTTTTGTCTATTCGACCTGTGTGACGGCCCTGATCGGCGATGATATCGACGCCGTGTGCCGCCATGCGACGGAAAAATTTGCAACGCCCTGTATCCCGATTAACGCGCCGGGTTTTGTCGGGTCGAAAAATCTCGGCAACAAACTGGCGGGCGAAGCCCTGCTTGAGCATGTGATCGGCACAAGGGAGCCGGCTACCAGCACGCCAACCGATATTAACATTCTGGGGGAATATAATCTCTCCGGTGAATTATGGCAGGTTAAGCCCCTGCTGGAAAAACTGGGTATCCGCCTGAACGCCTGCATTACAGGCGATGCCCGGTATCATGAGGTTGCCTCTGCCCATCGTGCGCGGGTCAATATGATGGTGTGCTCCACCGCGCTGATCAACGTGGCGCGCAAGATGGAGGAACGGTGGGGTATTCCGTATTTTGAAGGGTCTTTTTACGGCATCAGCGACATGTCTGACGCCCTGCGGAACATTGCGCGGCTTCTGGTTGCACGCGGGGCCGCGACGGACCTTCTCACGCGCACGGAAGCGCTGATCGAGGAGGAGGAAAAACGGGCCTGGAGCAGACTGGAGCCCTACCGCGCGCGTCTGGCGGGCAAACGTGTGCTGCTTTACACCGGCGGCGTCAAATCCTGGTCGATCGTATCTGCCCTGCAGGAAATGGGCATGGTGATCGTCAGTACGTCGGTGCGTAAATCGACCGATAATGACAAGCAGAAAGTGAAGGACCTTATGGGGGGAGACGCCCATATGGTCGACTCCATTCCCCCGCGTGAGATGTATGCCCAGCTACGCCGTGGCGATGCCGATATCCTGCTTTCGGGCGGGCGTACGCAGTTTGTCGCACTCAAGGCGCGCACGCCGTGGCTGGATATCAATCAGGAACGACACCACGCCTTTGCGGGATACGACGGCATGGTGACGCTTGTGCGGGAGCTTGATGCCTCCCTGTCCAATCCGGTTTGGGCCGATGTCAGGCGCCTGGCGCCATGGGAGGAAGAAGAGGGCGAGACCGATTTTGACGATGAGGGCGTTCAGGCCCTGATGCCGATTGCTTAGGGAGGGGATGAGAGATGGCCATGATTGTCCAGCGTCGTCGGGCGGTTTCGGTAAACCCGCTGAAATCCTCGGCTCCTTTAGGGGCAGCCCTTGCCTATCTGGGGATTGAAAAAGGGGTGCCGCTCTTTCATGGAGCGCAAGGCTGCACGTCTTTTGCCCTTGTCCTGTCCGTGCGGCATTTCAAGGAGGCTATTCCTTTTCAGACCACGGCCATGGATGAGGTGGCAACTGTTCTGGGCTCCGCCACCAATCTGGAGGAAGCACTGCTGACCGTGGTGCGGCGGATGAAGCCGGGCTTTGTCGGTATTGCCACCACAGCCCTTGTGGAAACGCGCGGCGAGGACAGCGCGGGCGATCTGCGGCTGATTCTGGCCAGAAATGCAGAACTGGCAGATACAAAAATCGTTCTGGCGTCCACGCCCGATTATACGGGCGCTCTGGAAGACGGGTGGGCGAGCGCAACCCGCGCCATTATCGAAAATCTTGTCGAGCCGTGGTCGCCAGCCATCCGTTCCTTTCAGCAGATCAATGTGCTGCCGGGCGTGCACCAGACGCCAGCCGATATAGACGCCTTGCGTGAGATTATAGAAAGTTTTGGATTTTATCCCGTTATCCTGCCGGATATTTCATACTCCCTTGATGGGCATGTAGCTGAAAACTGGACGGCGACCGCATTGGGCGGCACGCCTTTATCTGAAATTTCCAATATGGCCCGTGCTGTGCATACCATTGCCATTGGTGAGCATATGCGCGCTCCGGCTGATACGCTGGGGGCCCTGACAGGTGTGCCGGTTACGGTTTTTCCAACCCTGACAGGGCTGGAGCCGTCCGACAGGCTCGTGTCATTGCTGGCGCGGCTTTCTCTCAAACCGGTTCCGGGCCGGTTGCGGCGGCAGCGGGCGCAGCTTGTTGATGCCATGCTGGATGGGCATTTCCATTTTGGGGGCAGGAAAGTTGCCATTGCGGCTGATCCTGACCTTCTGTTCAGCCTGTCACAGTTCTTTGTGGGGATGGGGGCGAAGATTGTGACGGCTGTTGCCTCTACCGGCACCGGGCGACACCTGAAGTCCGTACCCGCAGAGACGGTGATTGTCGGAGATCTGACGGACCTGGAAGACGGCGCGGCGGCTGCGGAGGCTGATCTGCTGGTTACGCACAGCCATGGGCGGCAGGCGGAAGAGCGCCTTGGTATCCCGCTGTTCAGGGTCGGTTTTCCGATTTTTGACCGTCTTGGTGTCGCGCACGAGGAAACCGTGGGGTATCGCGGCACGCGGTCTCTGATCTTTCGCGTGGCGAACCAGCTCATGAGTGAAAACCATCATGCGAAAGAAGAGGATTTCCGCACAGCTATCCCAGCCGTGCTGAGTAGTATGGAGGAGGGACGCCATGTCGGCGGTTCATTTGCAACTCATTGAAACAGCGCGGCAAAACGGGGCTGACGCTCAGCCTGAAGGGGGGCCGCGCCTCAGGATCGCCATCGCCACGCAGGACATGAAGTCTCTGAACGCGCATTTCGGGTCGGCCAGGCGGTTTGCAATCTGGGAGGTCAGCCCCACCGAGGCGCAGTTTGTCGAGGCGGTCGGCTTCGACGATGTTTCCGATGAAACCGGAGCCCACCAGACCGAAGGGGACGACAGGATAGGCCCCAAGGTTGAGGCGCTGGCCGGATGCAACCTGTTGTTTGTGTTGGCCATTGGCGGGCCAGCGGCGGCCAAGGTCGTGCGGGCGCATATCCATCCCGTCAAGTTGCAGGCGCCCGAGACCATTCCTGCCGTGATCGAGCGTGTGCAGGCCATGCTGGTTGGCAATCCGCCCCCGTGGCTGCGCAAGGCCATGGGAATGAAGCGCACACTGGATTTTCTGGATGAGGAAGACTGAGCATGTCTGAAAAAGCAGCAATCGGCATTGCGGATATGCAGGTCGATCCCATGCGGACGCCCTTTCTGAAGTCTTTGATCAGCCGCATCCGTGCGGAGGACTCCTTTGGCGTATGGGAAAACAAGCCGGACCTGTGGCTCTTGCGCGACTATCTTGTCAGCCGGGAGGAGCGGCGGGCTATTCCTCTGATTGGCGATCCTGACCCCGATATTCTCTCGCGGGTGGAGCATTTTTATCAGGCTGTGGGTCTGGCTATAGAGCAGGTGAGCGGCCTGATGGCGTCCCCCATGATGAAAATGAGCCATGAAGGCTTTGGGCGCGTTATTCTGACAACAGGGCGGCTGGTCGTGTTTTCGAAAACCCTGCGGGACGTGCATCGGTTTGGCTTTGAAAATATCGAGATACTGGCGGACGAAGGCATGAAATCCGTACGCATGGCGCTTGATGTCATCAATGAGTATCCGGATGTGGCGAATGCGTGAAGGAGCAAGCAGTATGGCTGATATTGAAGCGCTGCGCGCACAGATGAAAAAACTCTCGGCCCGGGCGGTCAAGGCCAAGATGGACCTGCATGACCTGTCCGAAGACCTGCCGCAGGGCTGGGGGAGTATTCCCGACGTGGCGGCGCGCGCTCACGAGGCCTACGCGCAACTGGAGGCGCTGCGGTCTGAACTGCGCGTGCTTGAAGAAAAGGGGGCCTGAGCATGAGCGCACAGACGCGCGACGGCCGAAGCTGGGTTCCGTCCTATCTGACGGCGATTGACGCCGCACTGTGTATTGGCTGCGGCCGTTGTTACAAGGTGTGCGGCCGCCATGTCATGACCCTGCGGGGCGTGAACGACGAAGGTGAGATCGTTGAGGATGAGGACGACGAGGACGTAGACCGTCGTGTTATGGCGCTGGCTGATGCCGGAGCGTGCATTGGCTGTGGGGCCTGCGCGCGCGTTTGTCCGACAAACTGCCAGACACATACGGCCGCCTGAACAGGGAAAGACAGCCGATGGGAGCCGCCGATCTTTATGCCTGGCTTATGCCCGCCGTCCGGGGGGAGCTGTGCAACGGGTTTGATGCGCATGTACTGGCCTCCATTGTGGCGGTGGGGCTGACGGATGCCCATGAGCGCGGCTGTATGCCTTCGGAAACGCTGGGTATTGGCGGTGTTCGACTGTGCGGGATGATTGATGAAGTGTTTCCCGCACTTCGGACCGTTTTCAGCAAATTCGAAACACTGGCCGAACCGGATATGGCGGAGGACGAAACCTGCCTGCGTGACCTGCTGCGGCGCGCTACAGCGGGGGCGGAGCGTGATCTGCTCCTGGCGGATATGGTTGCGCGCCGCGCTATGGCTCCCAATCATCTGTGGCAGGATTTGGGGTTACGCTCGCGCAGGGAACTGTCGTGGATCATGGAACGGCATTTCGAACCGCTGGCCCTGCGCAACACCGCCGATATGAAATGGAAAAAATTCCTTTTTCGCATGATATGCCGCGATGAAGGATACCGCCTGTGCAGCGTGCCGGTTTGTTCGGAATGCGACGATTTTGATCACTGCTTTGGTGACGAAACGGGCGAAAGCCGGATGGCGCGTGTGCGGAATGCACAGTGACCCGTTACGGTCTATCAAATGCTCCAATAGGCTGAAGGCTGGCGACTGATTCTGGCATGGCCCTTGCGTGTTCTGTTTTGCAAGCAACACGGGGGAAGAGAAAATGATCCAGTTGACCAGCGCGGCGCGTGATGCGGTACGTTCTGCCATTGCTTCCTCAAGCAACCCGGCTGAGGGCATTCGTATTATGGTGGAAGCCGGGGGCTGTTCCGGCTTCAAATATATGATGGGCCTGGTTTCTGCACCCGAGAGCGGTGATCTCGTCATTGATTGCGATGGCGTGAAGGTTTTTGTTGATCGGGAAAGCAGCCCCCACCTTGCGGGCACGACGGTCGATTTCGTGGTGTCTCTGGAGCAGTCCGGGTTCTCGTTCGATAACCCCAACGCGGCATCGAAATGTTCCTGCGGAAAGTCTTTCAACTAATACCCGCAGGAACTTGGGAACAGGAGTGGCGTGCGATGTGGGAATATTCAGACAAGGTCAAAGAGTATTTTTTCAACCCCAAGAATGTTGGTGTGATCGAGGATGCCAGCGGCGTAGGGGAGGTAGGGGCCATTGCCTGTGGCGATGCCCTCAAGCTGATGATTCAGGTTGATCCCGACACAGACCGGATTACAAGTGCGCGATTCCAGACATTTGGCTGCGGGTCGGCCATTGCGTCTTCTTCGGCGTTGACGGAAATCATTGTCGGTAAAACCGTTGATGAAGCGCTCGGGATTACCAATCAGGATATTGCTGACTTTCTCGGTGGTCTGCCGCCTGAGAAAATGCACTGTTCCGTCATGGGGTATGAGGCCCTGCGCGCGGCTGTTGCCAATTATCGTGGCGAGACATGGGAAGACGACCACGAGGAAGGTGCGCTCCTGTGCAAATGCTTTGGTGTCGATGAAGGTATGCTTGAGCGGGCGATCCGCAACAACGGGCTGACGAGCATGGAGCAGGTCGCGCAGTTCACCAAGGCGACGGCAAGCTGTTCCACCTGTGCTGAAACGGTTGAGGAAGCGCTTGAGCGCATTAACGCCGCCATGGTGAGCGAAGGAGCGCTGGACGCGCGTGACGCCTTTGTGGTCGGCGCGCTGCCACCGGCCCGCCGCGCCCGCAAGACATCGCCTCTGGTCGATCTGACAGCGCCGGCGACGCCGACGAAGCTGACAACGGTGCAGCGGATTCGCGCGGTGGAGGACGTACTGGCGGAACTGCGTCCGGCCCTGCAGGGGGATGGCGGAGACTGCGAGCTGGTCGATGTGGACGGCAACAAGATTATGGTGAGGCTGAGCGGTGCCTGCGTGAACTGCCAGCTGGCGTCCGTTACCGTACAGGGCATCCAGCAGCGTCTGGCGGAACGGCTGGGAGAGCCGGTGCGCGTACTTCCGCTTCCTGCCACACACTGATTTTTCATATTTGTCATGAGGCGCTGAGAACAGGGGCGTAAGTGCTCCAACCATAAGACGGGAGAAAACAGATGCAGCCGGTTTATCTCGACAACAACGCGACGACACGGGTTGACCCGCGCGTGGTGGATGCCATGCTCCCATATTTTACCGAGCAGTTTGGAAATGCCTCCTCCATTCATGCCTTCGGGGCGGATGTTGGCGCGGCCATCAAGGGGGCTCGCAGGCAGTTGCAGGCTCTGCTGGGGGCGGAATTCGACCACGAAATTGTCTATACCGGCTGTGGGACGGAAGCAGACAACACGGCCCTTTTGTCCGCACTGGAAACGCAAGCGGGGCGCAATGAGATCGTGACCACCTGCGTCGAACATCCGGCCATTCTGGCGCTGTGCGCATGGCTTGAAAAAAGCCGTGGCGTGAAAGTCCATTATATTGGCGTTGATTCGCGCGGGCGGCTGGATATGGATGCCTATCGCAAGGCTCTGGGGCCGAGGACCGCCATTGCGTCCGTTATGTGGGCGAATAACGAAACCGGCAACCTGTTCCCGGTGGAAACTCTGGCCGAACTGGCGCACGAAGCGGGCGCCCTGTTTCACACGGATGCGGTACAGGCGGTGGGCAAGGTACCAATGGATCTGAAAAGCTCAGAAATCGACATGCTTTCGCTGTCTGGACATAAATTCCATGCGCCCAAAGGGATAGGCGCGCTTTATGTGCGCCGGGGCGTGCGCCTGCGGCCCATGATCCGTGGCGGCCATCAGGAGCGTGGCCGACGGGCCGGTACGGAAAACGTGCCTTCCATCATCGGTATGGGCGTGGCGGCCGAACTGGCCATGCGGCACCTTGATGAAGAAAACACGCGGGTAAACGCCTTGCGTGACCGGTTGGAAAAAGGCCTGATCCAGCGTATTTCCCACGCCATGATTACAGGGGATGAAGACAACCGCCTGCCTAACACCTCCAATATCGCGTTTGAGTATATAGAGGGAGAAGGTATTCTTCTGCTACTGAACAAAGCGGGCATTGCGGCATCTTCCGGCTCGGCCTGTACGTCCGGGTCGCTTGAACCTTCGCATGTTCTGCGTGCCATGAAGGTTCCCTACACGGCCGCGCATGGCGCTATCCGCTTTTCTTTCTCGCGTGAAAATACGGCGGAAGATGTGGATCGTGTTCTGGAGGTCATGCCCGGCATTGTCGAGACCCTGCGGGGCATGTCGCCGTTCTGGGACGGGGCGTCAGCAACCCGGAGTGCCTTTACTCCCAGCTATGCCTGAGCGTTCCGGCAAAAAGGGCAAGAAACATGAACGACCTGTCGCATGTTCGGCCTCCCCGTCGTTTTAAGGTGAATGACAGTACCCTGCGTGATGGGGAGCAGGCTCCCGGCGTGGCGTTTACGGCAGCGGAAAAACTCGCCATTGCCGATCTGCTGGACAAGGCTGGCGTGGATGAGATCGAGGCCGGTACTCCGGCCATGGGGCCTGAGGAACTGGCGGTTCTGACCCGTATTGGTCAGTCGGTTTCCCATGCGCGGGTTATTCCGTGGTGCCGGATGACGCGCGGCGATCTGGCGCTGGCGCTGGCGACAGGCCTTGGCAGCGTGCATCTGTCCGTTTCGACATCGCCCATGCAGATCGTGGCAAAGTATCGCATGTCTGCCGCACAGGTTCTGGACATGACCTATGAGGTCGTGTCCCGCGCGGTGGACGCGGGGTTGCTGGTTTCTGTCGGCGCGGAGGATGCCAGCCGGGCAGAGCGCGGGTTTCTGGCCGATTTTTTAGGTCTGTTGGCCCAGGCCGGAGCCGCGCGGCTCCGGTTTGCGGACACACTGGGCGTGCTTGATCCATTTTCGACCTTTGAAGCGCTTTCGTGGTTGCGAGCACGAACCAGTTTGGAAATAGAGTTTCATGGACATGATGATTACGGACTGGCGACCGCCAACACACTGGCAGCCCTCAGGGCGGGTGCGGATGTCGCCAGTGTTACCGTTCTGGGGCTGGGAGAGCGCGCGGGCAACGCGGCGCTGGAGGAGGTGGCGCTTGCGGCTCCCCGTTTGCTGGGTTGTGTGCATGGGGTTGATTTGTGCCATCTGAGCACGCTGGCCGACAGGGTCGCGGTCGCCTCAGGAAGAGCAGTGCCGGATGGAAAATCCGTTGTGGGGCAGGCGGTGTTCCGGCACGAGTCGGGTATTCATGTCTCGGGGTTATTGCGTGACGCGAGCACCTACGAGGCGATCGACCCCATGTTGCTGGGGCGCGAGCGTGAGATTGTGTTTGGTAAACATTCCGGCCGTGCCGCCATCCATCATGCGCTCGGGCAGTTGGGGCTGACAGCGAGCGAGGCAGAGGTAGCCGCCTTGCTGGCCGATGTGCGCCATCTGGCCGAGCAGCGTAAACACTCGGTCAGTCTGGGCGAAATAGCGGCCCTGCTGGCAGCTTTACAGTGCCGGGCAGCCTGAGCAAACCGTAAGGAAACCTGATGATGCAAATTTTCAAGGAACTCCGTCGCCTTTCCGCTGCGGAAGAGTTCTTCGAGCAACTGGGTGTTGCCTACGATCCGGCGGTTCTCAATGTAGCGCGGCTGCATATTCTGCGGCGTATGAAATCCTACCTTGATGCCAATGAACTGGAAGGTGGGCAGGACGAGGAATCAGTGCGCGCGCATTGCCGCGCTATTTTGTCTCGTGCCTATCAGGATTTTGTCGTTTCTACGCCGATCGCGGAGCGTTCGTTCAAGGTGCACCGTGATGCCGTGCGCGCGCCGTCCCCCATGATGGTCACGCTTGAGGACATGACCGTGGCATCGGGCCATAACAGCGTGACGCCAAGCTGACATGTCGTTTTTCCGACAGATACAGGAGCCGCGCTGCGGGGGTTGAGCCATTCTGCTGATAACACGCCGCTTTGCGAAATGGCACGCGCTTTGCGGGAACAGTCAGAGACAGGAAGGGCCAATAGCAGAGGGAACAGGGCGATGCGTATCTTTGTCTGCATCAAGCAGGTGCCGGACAGCGCGCAAATTCGCGTGCATCCGGTTACCAACACGATCATGCGTCAGGGCGTGCCGACAATCATCAACCCCTATGACCTGTTTGGTCTGGAAGAGGCATTGCGGCTGCGCGATCGGTTTGGTGGCGAGGTTACGGTGCTGAGCATGGGCCCGCCCATGGCATCGGAGAGCCTGCGCAAGGCTCTGGGGTACGGGGCCGATCGCGGGCTGCTGCTGACAGACCGTTTTTTTGCCGGATCGGATACGCTGGCGACAAGCTATGCCCTATCGAGACTGATAGAAAAAGCCGCCGAAGAGCAGGGTATGCCCCACATTGTCTTTTGCGGAAAGCAGACCATTGATGGCGATACCGCGCAGGTCGGGCCGGGTATTGCCCAGCGTCTGGGCCTGTCTCAGCTTACCTATGTGTCTGCTATTGATGCGGTCGATCCCGAGCAGGGCACGATTACGGTGCGCCGCAGGGCCGACCATGGGGTGCAGGTACTGTCCTCACGTCTGCCCGCCATGATCACCATGCTTGAGGGCAGCAACCAGATCCGCCGGGGCACGCAAAATGACGTGCTTAGGGCAGCGCGTTCCGACATTACGCAGTGGAATGCGGCGGGTGTCGGGATCGAGGACCTGTCCCTGTGTGGGCTGCGGGGTTCGCCTACTGTGGTCAAACGGGTTTTTGCGCCGTCCGTCCGGTCTGAAAAAGCGACGATTATTTCATCAGAGTCCGGTGTGGCTGCAACAGCTTCAGCGCTGATCGGGGCTATTCTGGAGCGGCAGCCAGCTCTTGAGACCGACCTGCTTGAGCAGGCCAGTGGGTATTGAGCGGCCTGCAGGCCGTGGAAGGAAAAGCGCGACATGACAACGTCTTCACCTCAGGCTGCGGGCCAGCGTGCAGGCATGAAAAAGGAACTGCCGGAACATTTCCGCTCCTATAAACATGTCTGGGTTTTTATCGAGTTCGAGCATGGGCGGATTCATCCCGTTTCGCTGGAACTGCTGGGCGAGGGGCGCAAGCTGGCGGATAAGCTAGGTGTGGAACTGGCGGGCGTGCTGCTGGGTAGTGGGGCTGACAGCCTGGATGATGCTACCCGGAACTGTTTTGCGTACGGCGCTGATGTTGTCTACCGGGTTGAGCATCCCGTACTCGCGCAGTACCGTAACCAGCCCTACACAAAGGTCATGACGGAACTGGTCGAGAAGTTCCAGCCCGAAATTATGCTTCTGGGGGCGACTGTTCTGGGGCGTGACCTCGCCGGGTCGGTTGCAACGACCCTCAAGACAGGCCTGACAGCGGATTGTACGGAACTGGCCATTGATGATGAACGCTCGCTGGCGGCTACGCGGCCAACCTTTGGCGGTTCCTTGTTGTGTACCATTCACACGCTGAATTACCGGCCTCAGATGGCAACAGTGCGCCCGCGTGTGATGGCCATGCCCCGACCCGAGGAAGGGCGTGAAGGCCGTGTGGTTGTCTACACGCCGGAGCTGGAAGAAGAGCGCATCATTACCAAGGTGCTGGATTTTCTGCCCGATGATGCGGCGGAGGCTTCGGGTCTTGCGTTTGCCGATATCGTCGTGGCGGGTGGGATGGGGCTGCGGTCTGAGGAAAATATCCAGCTTGTCCGCCAACTGGCGTCGGTTCTGGGCGGAGACTGGGGCGGCTCGCGCCCTCTGGTGCAGAAAGGCTGGATTTCGGCTGACCGGCAGATTGGCCAGACCGGCAAGACCATCAGGCCCAAACTGTATATTGCAGCCGGGATTTCCGGCGCGATCCAGCATCGTGTGGGGGTGGAAGGGGCCGACATGATTGTGGCCATCAATACTGACCCCAATGCGCCGATTTTCGATTTCGCGCATTTGGGGGTTGTGTCCGATGCTGTCGCCCTGTTGCCGGTTCTGACCGAGGCTTTCCGCCAGCGGCTGCTTGTTAACCGGATGGCAGGCTGAAGGGAGAAAAAGCCATGAGCAACACGACAAGATTCGACGCCATTGTGGTGGGGGCGGGGCCTTCCGGCAATGCCGCCGCCTATACGATGGCCCGAGCCGGGTTGAATGTCCTGCAGATCGAACGCGGTGAATATGCCGGGTCTAAAAACGTGCAGGGCGCCATTCTCTATGCCGATGCCCTTGAGCAGATGATCCCTGATTTCCGTGAGGAAGCGCCGCTTGAACGACACATCGTCGAGCAGCGTATCTGGATGATGGATGACAAGGGCCACACCGGGATGCACCATCGTAGCGACGACTATAACGAGGAACGGCCCAATCGCTACACGATCATTCGTGCGCAGTTCGACAAGTGGTTCAACCGTCAGGTGCGGGACGCCGGAGCGACCGTTCTGTATGAAACCACCGTTACCGACCTGCTGCGTGATGCTCAGGGGCGCGTCATCGGTGTGCAGACCGACCGGGAGGGAGATGGCTATTACGCCGATGTGGTGGTGCTGGCGGAAGGGGTCAACGCTCTTGTCGGGCAACGATCCGGCCTGCGGCCTGAGCTGCGGGCGGAGGATGTTGCTCTGGCCGTCAAGGAAATGCACTTTCTACCACAGGAAACAATAGAAAGCCGGTTTAACATTACGGGTGGGGAAGGTGTCGTGATTGAAGCCATGGGCACGATCACGGAAGGTATGGTTGGGACCGCTTTTCTTTATACGAACAGGGAGTCCATCTCCATCGGTATCGGCTGTCTGGTCAGTGATCTGAGCCGCGTTGGTAAATGTTCACCCTATCAGTTGCTCGACCGCTTCAAGGCGCATCCCTCCATCCGTAGTCTTCTCGAAGGTTCGGAAATGAAGGAATACGCCGCTCATCTGATTCCTGAAGGCGGGTACAGGGCTATTCCAGAACTGGTAGGGGATGGCTGGATTGCTGTTGGTGATGCGGGACATTTTGTCAACGCCGTTCACCGGGAAGGTTCAAACCTTGCCATGACCACGGGGCGTCTTGCCGCTGAAACCATTATTGATCTGCGCAGGCAGGGGCAACGTTGTACGCGGCAGGCGCTGGGCGCTTACAGGAAGCGTCTGGAAAATTCCTTCGTTATGAAGGACATGAAAAAATACAAGGATGTTCCACGTATGCTGGAAAAGCAGGGCAGCACCATCATGGATCTGTATCCACGGTTGATGAATGGTGCCGCCCAGACATGGTTCCGTGTGGATGGGCGCGATAAGAAAGCCAAGGAAAACGCCATTGTAAAGGCCGCCTGGCACGCGCGTGGGCTGGGACTTCTTGGAGATGCTGTCAAACTGGCGAGGGCATGGCGATGAGCGACGCTATTGAAAACCGTCTTTTTCAGAACCGCTATATTGTCGATGCGGGGCAGCCGCATATCCGCGTTACGCCGCATGAAACCCCGTCGGAGGCATTGCAGTCCATGGTGCATGTCTGCCCGGCGGGCTGTTACAGCAAAAACGAGCATGGGCAGGTGGAAATCGTTGCCGATGGCTGTATGGAATGCGGTACATGCCGCGTCGTATGTCAGGACACGGGCGAGATTGAGTGGAGCTATCCGCGGGGCGGGTTTGGCGTTCTGTTCAAGTTCGGCTGAACGACACTTTTTACCAGCCCTCGTCCCATTCTGGACGGCCTCTGAAATAGTCAGCCAGAAAATCGGATAGCACACGTACTTTCAGGGCAAGGTGGCGGGCAGGCGGATAGAGCGCATGAACCCCAAGAGGGGGAGACTCTGCATCGCGCAACAGAGGAACAAGCTTGCCCTCGCGGATTTTTGGCCCGGCAATAAAGCTGGGCAGCAGGGCTATGCCAAGTCCGCGCTCGGCCGCCATAAGGCAGGCCTCGCCATTGGAAAGGGTGATCCGCCCCGTGACCGGAATCGTAACGGACTGGCCGGATGCCGGATTGCGGAAAGGCCAGCTATGGGGATTACGGAAGTTGGTGTCGATAATACATTCATGATGCGTCAGGTCTTCCGGGGCGTTCGGCAGACCCTGCGTTGCGATATAGGCAGGAGAGGCAACCATGACAATTCTGGCATCGCAGAGCCTGCGTGCAATCAGGCTGCTGTCTGACAACTGGCCTATGCGCACAGCCAGATCAAAGCCCTCCTCGATCAGGTCAGCCAGACGGTCGGAAAAACTGACGTCGAATTTCAGGGTTGGGTAGTGCTCGGCAAAATCCAGCAGAGCGGGCATGAGCTGGGCTGAGCCGAACGACATAGGCGCTGTGATACGCAGGCGGCCGGAAGGCGCACCACTGGTGTTGCGTATGGAGGCATCCAGTTCATCACGCTGTTCGAGCAGAACCTTGATGCGCTCGTAATAAACCTGTCCGATTTCCGTTGGGGAAAGGGCGCGGGTGGTGCGTTTGATAAGCTGGACACCCAGATCGGCTTCAAGCCGGGACAGCATCTTGGAGGCCTGACCGCTGCTCACCCCCATACGCTCGGACGCCGCGACGAAACTGCCTGTTTCGAGAACGGAGACGAACAGACGGTCCAGACTGATGCGATCAACCATACAGGGTGCCCTTATAGTGAATGCGTGACACCCCTCGCTGTCCGGCTGGCGGCTGGCACGTCCTCAATGCTGAATTATTGCCCGATGGCAGGCGCACTGCCAGCCCTGTGGCCAAGGCGGTTGGCCCATGCCAGATCAGGGCCGAGCGGGACGATTGTGGTGGGGTTGAGGGCCTTGATCGAGTAGTAGCCTTTTTTGATGTGATCAAGATTAACCGTTTCTGCAACGCCGGGCACAGCCAGCATCCGTTCAAGATGGCGGCTGAGAGCCGGGTAGTCTGCAATGCGCTGGCGGTTGCATTTGAAAAGCCCGTGATAGGCAGCGTCAAAACGCACAAGCGTGACAAACAGCCGGATGTCGGTTTCTGTCAGCACATCCCCCACAAGCCAGCCATCGTGTTTGGCCAGCCGGGCTTCGAGCGTGTCGAGCATCCCAAAGACATCGCGGAAAGCTTCTTCGTAGGCGTCCTGCGTGGTGGCAAATCCTGCGCGGTAAACCCCGTTGTTGAGCCGCTGGTACAGGGGCTCGTTAAGCGCATCAATCTGCGCGCGCAGGGCTTCGGGGTAAAGATCATATTCCGCCGAGGCCAGAGCGCCGAAGCCGCTGTTGAACATGCGGACAATATCGGCGGACTCATTGTTGACGATGGTCTGCGTTTGCTTGTCCCACAGCACCGGCACTGTTGCGCGGCCAGTAAAATGCGGGTCTGCGCGGGTGTAGAGTTCATGCATCCATGTCGCGCCGTTGAGCGTGTCCTGATCCGCTCCCGGATAGGTGCCGAAGCGCCAGCCCTGATCGGTCAGACAGGGCTCCACGACGGACACGGATACGCTCTGCTGTAGCCCTTTCAGCCTGCGGGCGATCAATGTGCGGGACGCCCACGGGCAGATCAGCGCCACATACAGGTGGTAGCGTCCTTTTTCGGCGGTAAACCCGCCATGGCCGGTGGGGCCGGGCCGTCCATCCGGCGTAACCCAGCTCCGAAAGGAAGAGGTCTGGCGGACAAAACCGCCTTTTGCATCCTTGTTCTGCACGGGCTGCCAGTTTTCAACCCATTTTCCATCAACGAGCATAAGGGGCCTCTGTTCCTGTAATGGGGGTCATACGGCTGAAACGACCCTGACTGGTTGCTGTTTCAGGCGCATACTGCATGAACCCTGTGTAGGCTTTCCTTTCCTTCAGGGGTATCAGGGCGAATGGCACTGCATTTCTTCCATGAGGGAAGGAATGGAGGCGGAGCATCCGGCCAGTTGCGGGGGTATGCAACCCGCATTGCGGTCGGATAAAAAGGTTTCCAGAAAACCGAGGGTCATTCCATGAATGCCGGAAGCTCATCCATGCAGGGTATGCGCGCCCCGCTTTTCGGCCTCGTGCTGACAGGGGGGCTGAGCCAGCGCATGGGTACGGACAAGGCGGCTCTACCCTATGCAGGGCGGCCACAGCTTGTCCGGGCGTTCACCCTGCTCAGCGCGCGTGTTGCGTCCTGTTTTGTCTCGCTGCGGCCGGTACAGCGTCACGACCCGTTGCGGCGGCAGTATCCGGTCATTGTTGATACGCTGGAGAATTGCGGCCCAACGGCGGGCCTTGTCGCGGCGCACACAGCATATCCCGATGTCGCATGGCTGGTGCTGGCCTGCGATATGCCGTTGATGGACGGTGCCAGCCTTGATGCCCTGATTGCCGCGCGTGACCCCCGCTATCATGCCGTGGCATTCCGCAGTGCGTATGATGGCCTGCCCGAACCGCTTTGCACCATCTGGGAACCGCCCGCCCTTGCGCTGCTGTGCCAGCAGGTCACGGCGGGAGCGTTGAGCCCGCGCAAGGTTCTGGCCGGTGAGACCACGCGGGTTTTATCAGCCTGTAACCCTGCGGTGCTGAACAACGTCAATACCGGGGAAGAGCGCGAAAGGGCCGTTGAGATGATGGAAAACAGGCGCGATGGTGTTCGTGGTGAGTGAAAAGGCCAGCAAGGACGCGGGGCCTCGGCCTGCACGTCCCCTGTTTGAAACGCTGGACGTAACGGCATTGGACATCCCGGACGCGCTGCTGGCACTGAATGTTGCGGATGAAGTGCCGGTCAGGCTGGTTTTCAACAGTATTTTTCCGCACGGCACCATGATGCTGACACCGGATGATCTGGAAGATTTTGCGTTTGGCTACTGCCTGACCGAACAGATTGTGGACAGCGCGGAGCAGATACGCGCCGTTGCCATCGTGGATGAGGGCGACGGTCTGGCGTTGCATATTACCATTACGGGGGAACGGCTGGCGCTGCTGCTTCGGCGCAGGCCGCGTGTCCAGACGGGCCATTCGAGCTGCGGTCTGTGCGGGAGTGATGAAGTGCCCGCCCCCGATGCGGTGGGGTGTGCGCCGTTTGCATGGGACGGCACGATTACCGCCGACGCCGTGCGTAGCGCCCTTCAGGCGCTTGAGGCGTGCCAGACGTTGAACGCCGCCACCCGCATGGTACATGGTGCGGCCTGGGCAGACCCGCAGGGGCGTATTGTGCTCACGCGCGAGGATGTCGGGCGACATAACGCGTTGGACAAGCTGATAGGCGCGCGGATGCGCGGCGGTCTCCTGCCTTCAGGCGGGATCTGCGTGCTGACCAGTCGGTATTCGTTTGAAATGGCGCTCAAGACCGTGCGCGCGGGCATGAATACGGTGGTGGCCGTGTCCGCCCCGACAGGGCGCGCGCTGAAGCTGGCTGAACGGATGAACCAGACCGTTATCGCCATTGCGCGGCCGCACAGGCAGTTTGTGTTTTGTGGCGCCCGTCGTCTGGTCGGGCGATAAACGGAACAGGCCGGGCTGGTTCAAAAACGGCCATGTCTGGTTATGGCGGTAAATAGTGCCAAGTTAATCACTATAATTCGGCATATATAGACACAGTGAAAGCGCCTCAGAAATTTAAAACCATTGAACACAATGTCTTGATTGGGATCAAAGACATAGTAAAGCATGCGTGTTTAAAATATTCTCGACTTCCGCGATCAGAATAACAGGACATTTCCCTATGACGAGCCTCGGGCGCAGAGCGTTTTTGGTGAACACCGGCACGTGCGTCGCAGGTGCCAGTGCTGTTGCCCTTGGGTTCGTCGCGCCCCGTGTGCAGGCGCAGGAAACGCGGCAGTACAAGCTGCTCCGCGCGCGTGAGACACGGAACAACTGCACCTACTGTTCCGTCGGCTGCGGGATTCTGATGTATTCTCTGGGCGACGGCGCCAAGAACGCCAAGCCCTCCATCTTCCATATCGAAGGCGACCCGGATCACCCTGTAAGCCGTGGCTCCCTCTGCCCCAAGGGGGCGGGGCTGGTTGATTTCATCCATAGCGAAAGCCGCCTGCAATATCCGTCCTACCGCGCGCCCGGCAGTCAGGAATGGACGCGCATAAGCTGGGAGGAGGCCACCGACCGGATTGCCCGCCTTCTCAAGGATGACCGGGACAGAAACTTCATCCAGACCAACGAGAAGGGTGAGCGCGTCAATCGCTGGATCAGCACCGGTATGCTGGCCTCATCCGCCGCCAGCAATGAAACGGGGCTGCTTGATTTCAAGTTTGCCCGCGCGATGGGCATTGTCGCGCTGGACTGTCAGGCGCGGCTCTGCCACGGGCCGACTGTGGCCGCCCTGGGCTCAAGCCTCGGGCGTGGCGCCATGACCAATAGCTGGGTGGACATCAAAAACGCCAACGTCGTGCTGATCATGGGCGGCAACCCGGCGGAGGCGCACCCGGTCGGTTTCAAATGGGTGGTGGAAGCCAAGATCCGTAACGCGGCACATGTGATGGTGGTGGACCCGCGCTTCAACCGTAGCGCGGCTGTGGCGGACTTCTACGCGCCGATCCGGGCGGGGTCCGATGCGGCGTTTCTGCTTGGCGTTGTCAATTACCTGCTGTCGCATGATAAAATCCAGCATGAGTATGTTGCGGCGTACACTAACGCGGCCCTGATCGTGCGCGATGATTTCCAGTTTCATGATGGCCTGTTCACCGGCTACGACGCGAAAACGCGCAGCTACGACATGTCCTCGTGGGAATATGAGCGTGATGAGCAGGGTTACGCGAAGAAAGACCCCACGCTGCAAAACCCGCGCTGTGTGCTCAACCTGCTGCGCGAACATGCCAGCCGCTATACGCCCGAGCTTGTCTCGCAGATTACCGGCACGCCCGAGAAGGATTTTCTCCATGTCTGCGAGACACTGGCCAGCACCAGTGTTCCCGACCGCACCGCTACCATCCTGTTCGCGCTGGGCTGGACGCATCATACCAATGGCTCGCAGATTATCCGCACGGCAGCCATTATCCAGATGCTGCTGGGCAATATCGGTATGCCCGGCGGCGGCATGAACGCCCTGCGGGGACATTCGAACATTCAGGGCTTTACCGATCTGGGCCTGCTTTCCACCCGCCTGCCCGGTTATATGAACCTGCCCAAGGACAGCCAGCAGACGCTTGATACCTATCTGCAGGCGGTAACACCTAAGGCGGATGAGCAGGGTGAGGTCAATTACTGGCGCAATACGCCCAAATTCTTTGTCAGCCTGATGAAAACCCTCTGGGGCGACCACGCAACCGCGGCCAATAGCTGGGGGTACGACTGGCTGCCCAAGTGGGATCGCAGCTATGACATGCTGGCCTATTTCGAGCTGATGGGTCAGGGCAAGGTCAACGGCTATATCGCGCAGGGCTTCAATCCGCTGGCGGCCATGCCGGACAAGAACCAGATGCGCGCAGCATTGTCGAAGCTGAAGTTTCTGATAACGATCGACCCGCTGGATACGGAAACGGCCAATTTCTGGCAGAATGAGGGCGTATACAACGACGTAAACCCCAAGGAAATCCAGACCGAAGTCTTCCGTCTGCCGTCCACCTGCTTTGCGGAGGAAAACGGCTCCATCGTCAATTCCGCGCGGTGGGTGCAGTGGCATTTTGCCGGAGCCAGACCGCCCGGCGAAGCGTGGGGAGACGGCCGGATTCTGGGCTCGATCTTTACCAAACTGCGCGCCCTGTATGCCAAGGAAGGCGGCGCGTGCCCCGAACCTGTGCTGAACATGCAGTGGAACTACCGCGATCCTGAAGAGCCCTTGGCTGAAGAAGTCGCGCGGGAGGCCAATGGTTACGCGCTGGCTGACATTCAGGATGGCTCCGGCGCCGTTGTCCTGCGCAAGGGGGAACTGCTGCCTGATTTCTCCGTGATGAAGGACGATGGCACGACAAGTAGCTACTGCTGGATTTTCGCGGGTTCCTGGACACAGGCGGGCAACCAGATGGCCCGGCGCGACAATACGGATACGGGGCTTGGCAACACGCCGGGCTGGGCCTGGGCGTGGCCGGCCAACCGGCGGCTGCTGTACAACCGCGCCTCTCTTGATCCGCAGGGGCGGCCTTGGGACCCGCGCCGTCAGATTATCGAATGGAACGGGCAACGCTGGGCCGGGGCCGATGTGGCGGATTATCCCCCAACGTCGCCGCCGGGCAGCGGGGTCGGGCCGTTTATCATGCAGAGCGAAGGCGTCGCGCGGCTGTTTTCCCGCAAGGCGCTGGTCGATGGCCCGTTCCCCGAGCATTATGAACCGACGGAAAGCCCCATTGCCGGGGCGGCACTGGGCAAGACCGTGCGGCATAATCCGGTTGCACGCATGTTCCCCGATGATGTGGCGCGTATGGGCGGGCCGGAGCAATTCCCCTACGTGGCCACGACCTATTCGGTTACGGAGCTGTTCCGCCACTGGACAAAGCACTCACGGCTGAACGCCATCATGCAGCCGGAGCAGTTTGTGGAAATCGGTGACCGTCTGGCGGAAAAGTTGGGTATCGCGGCGGGTGATCGGGTGCGGGTCTCTTCCAAGCGCGGGTATATCGAGGCCAAGGCGGTGGTGACAAAGCGGCTCAAGCGGCTGAATGTGCTGGGGCAGCAGCTCGATCAGGTGGGTATCCCTTGTCACTGGGGTTTCAAGGGGGCAGCGCGCAAGGGCTTTCTGGCCAATACGCTCACACCGGCCATGGGGGATGTGAACTCCCAGACCCCCGAGTTCAAGGCGTTCCTTGTCAATGTCGAGAAAATCTGAGGAGCGCTGAAAGATGGCTATGCAGTCACAGGATATCATCAGACGCTCCGCCACCAATGCTTTCACGCCCACCCCACAGGCGCGCAGTCATGAAACCGAGGTGGCCAAGCTGATTGATGTTTCCCTCTGCACAGGGTGCAAGGGCTGTCAGGTCGCGTGTTCCGAATGGAACGACCTGCGTGACGAAGTCGGCCATAATGTGGGGGTTTACGATAACCCTGCCGATCTGACTTCGGAAACATGGACAGTCATCCGGTTTGACGAGGTGGAAGACGAAAGCGACAAGCTGGAATGGCTCCTGCGCAAGGAAGGCTGTATGCACTGCGAGGACCCGGGCTGCCTGAAGGCCTGTCCCAGCCCCGGCGCTATCCTGCAGTTTGCCAATGGTATTGTCGATTTCCAGTCCGAACAGTGTATCGGCTGCGGGTATTGCGTGGCCGGGTGCCCGTTCGATATTCCGCGTATCAGCAAGACAGACAACCGGGCCTATAAATGCACGCTCTGCGCGGATAGGGTGGCTGTCGGGCAGGAGCCAGCCTGCGTGAAAACCTGCCCCACCGGCGCGATTTCCTTTGGCTCCAAGGCGGAAATGAAAGATCTGGCCGCCGAGCGGGTGGAAGAACTCAAAGGGCGTGGCCATAATGGCGCGGGCCTGTACGACCCGGCGGGTGTTGGCGGCACGCATGTGATGTACGTGCTGACCCATGCGGACAAGCCCGAATTGTACCACCGTCTGCCAGCCGATCCGACTATCAGCCCTGTCGTGCGGGGCTGGAAGGAATGGCTCAAACCTGTGGGCGCGCTGGGCTTTATCGCCACTGTTGCCGGGGCTTTTGCCCATTACATGGGTGTCGGCCCGAACGAGACGGATGAAACACCCCCCACGGAACCGGCCCCAAACCCGGTGCAGGAGAAGGCCGATACCGCGCCTTCAGACAAGACGGGAGATGCGTGATGGATACGGACAATCGCGTGCTGCGCACCAGATTTGGTGACCGTCTGCTCCACTGGACAATGGTAAGCTGCTTTTTCCTTGTCGCCATGTCCGGCCTGTCCTGGTTTTTCCCGAGCCTGCACTGGCTGGGCAGTGTGCTTGGCCCACCGCAGTTGGCGCGTATCCTGCATCCGTTCCTGGGCGTGGTGGTATTTGTGCTGCTGATGTGCATGTTCGTGCGCTTCGTGCACCATAACATGCCGGTTCGCACGGATGCCGTCTGGTTCCGTCATGTTCTTGATGTGCTGCGGAACCGGCATGGGCAGAAACTCCAGATTGGCAAATACAATGCCGGGCAGAAAATCCTGTTCTGGGGTATCATGGCGCTTATCAGCGCGTTGTTTGTGACTGGGCTGGTTATCTGGCGGGCCTATTTTGCCGTGTATTTCCCTATCCCGGTTATCAGGCTTGCCCTTCTGGCGCATTCAGCCGCGGCGCTGGCGCTTATCCTGCTGGTGCTGGGGCATATCTATATGGGGCTCTGGGTGCGTGGGTCGATCACGGGGATGGTAACGGGCTATGTCTCGCGGGCATGGGCACGCCAGCATCATGACAGATGGTATGCGGAGGAAGTCGCTCCCGAAGACACCACATCCGTAAAGCACCACTCCTGATGCGGGCGGATTCCGACATTGTTCCGCTGGACAAGCGGGCGCCGGGTGTGGCGGCTATCGAGCCGCTGATTTTTCCTGATCTGGAGCGCCTTTACGCGCGACGGGCCGCCAAACTGCGGGCGCTGACCAACGAGGATCAGGAAGACTATATCCTGCTGAACAAAGAGTATTTCCTGTTTCTGTCGCACCTTGTCGATGGGCAGAAGGAAATCGTGCTCCAGTCTCCGCTGAGTGCGGCGGATGTGGCGACCATCCGCGCTCTGGCCGCCGATCGTTACGGAGATGAGCGGCTTACGGAGAGGCTTGAGGCGCTTACGGCCTGGCAGACAGCCTATGCGCAACTCGTGGAATACCTGACACCGCATCTGAAACCGTCGATCGCATCGGACTTCGCGGCTGATCTGGAGAGGCTTGACGTGCTGAGCGGGCAGGCGGCCCTGCTGCTGCGCGGGGCGTATGATCAGGTGGATGCAGGTCAGGCTGTTCTGCTGTGGGCGGCCTTGTCAGTGTGCTGGGCGCAGGCCATGCGGCAGCACGACGGGGTGGACGGTATTGGCCATGCCACGCATTGTCCCTGCTGTGGTGCGCTACCGGTCGCCAGCCTCGTGCTGGGGGGCGACCGTGAGGGCTTGCGCTACCTCCAGTGCAGTCTTTGCGAGACACGTTGGCACAGGGTGCGCGGCGTGTGCGTCAACTGTCATTCCCCGGCTGAAATCCAGTACTACATGCTTTACGAAAAAAGCCCCGTGCAGGCGGAAGCCTGTGATGCCTGCAACACCTTTATCAAGATGTTCCGTCTGGATTACGACCCTGAACTGGAAGCGGTGTCGCAGAACCTGATTGACCAGTTTCTGGACAGTCTGGTGGAGCAGGAAGGATTTGTCAGGCTGGGGTTCAGTCCTTTTTCCTTTCACGAATGAGTCTGTCCCAGACAGAAGACCCGCCACAAGATACGAGAGCCTGCATGCCGGACGATACACCCTGTTTGGTTGACTACGATACCGCACAGGCTCTCCTGACTTCCGCGCTCCAGACCCTCCTGCACGACAGGGTGGATACTCTGCCTCCCTTGCAGGCCTGTGGGCGCGTGCTGGCCGAGGACGTGCAGGCGCGTAGCCCCCGGCCGGAGGTCGATATTTCCGCCATGGATGGCTACGCCTTCCGTGCAGGCGAGATGCAGCAGGCGGGTGGGGCGGGGCTTCCGGTGCGTGGGTATGTGGCGGCGGGCACAAGACCTGCCCCGCTCGTAGCCGGTGCGGCCTGCGAGATCCTGACAGGTGCCCGTATCCCCAATGGGGCGGATTGCGTAGTGGCGCGTGAGCGGACGGCGGTTGTCGGTGGCCGTGTCGTTCTGGCTGAGGGCATTTCTGCCAGAACGGGCGCGAACATCCGCTGGGCTGGAGAGGAGTTTGAGGTCGGGCAATGCCTGCTTAAACGCGGCACCCCCCTGGACTGGCGGCATGTGCCCCTGCTGCTCGATCAGGGAAAGACGGCAGTGCGCGTTTACAGACCGCTGAACGTCAGCGTGCTGGCCAACGGGGCCGAGTTTGGCTGTCAGGCGGAAGATGGCCGGATCGAACTCAACACCCATATGCTCGAGGCCATGCTGCGGCGTGAAACCGTGCATGTAACCAAGCAGACTTCCGCCTCCGACAGCCCGGACGAGCTGGAAAGTGCCTTGCGCCGCTGCGTTGCGCAGGCTGATGTTGTGGTGACGACGGGGGGCATTTCCGTCGGCCAGACAGATCATGTTCTGCCCGTTCTGCAGCGCATGGGGGCCGCGTGTCTGTTTCGGAGGGTTCGGATGCGTCCGGGCAAGCCCATGACGGTCATGCGGCTGGGGCGGACGGTCGTGTTCTGCCTGCCGGGCAATCCGGGGGCGGCGGCGTTATGTGCTCAGCTTTTTGTGGTGCCGTTTCTTGCGGCCATGAGCGGCTGTGCTGCGCAGTTGCAGCCCCGTGTGCCTGTCATGGGGCGGAGCGATTTTGCCTACGCGCCGCCGCCCGATGCGACGTGCTTCCTGCCGGTTTCCGTTACGGGGGAGGGAGAAGAAACCCGATTCAGCCTTGTGCCTTCGGTCGGGGCGTCTGACATCCAGTGCCTGACGCGGGCCAGCGGGGTCATGCGGGTTGATGCGGGCCGGGCCGTGCAGGCAGGGGACCGGGCCGAATTGATGCTATTCAGCCGCCTCAGCATGTAGGCTCCGCCTGATCCAGCGTTATGGATGCGGCGTTTTTTCTTATAAACGCGGCAATGTTTTCAATATCGTCCAGCTTCATGAAGGTCAGGCCGGGCCTGCCTTGTGGCGTGTCCGGGCTATCTGTCACCACCAGAGAGATGGCGGGCGTATCTGGAAAAAGCGGGGGCTTTTGTATTGCGGGCCGCCAGACTTCCAGACTGGTCGGAACCGTTGCATGAAAGCCTTCGACCAGAATCAGGTCAACAGGGCTCATAGCCCGTAAAAGTTCTTTCAGGGATGGTGGCGTTTCCATTTCATGTTGCAGTACCCAGCGCTGGGGCGTTGCCAGCATGACTTCGTGCGCACCGCTTTGCCGGTGCAGAAAAGTGTCCTTGCCCGGCTGGTCCATATCCACCCCGTGGTGGGTGTGCTTGATGGTGGAAACCCGTATGCCGATTTCTAAGAAAAACGGCAAAAGTTTTTGAATAAGCGTCGTCTTTCCAGAATCGCTACGACCTGTAACGCCAAAGACGGATTGTGTGCGGGGGACTGGCATGTGGGATGTGACCTGAACTGAAAAAACGTGTGGTGGTTACTGAATTCGCACCTGTGTTATCCTGTGCGCCGGAAGCATGTGGCGTCGTGATCGTTGATAATGCCGCAGGCCTGTAGCCAGGCATGGACGATAACCGGGCCGACAAAGCTGAATCCGCGTTTTTTGAGGGCGAGAGAGAGGGCGTCTCCCTGCGGGGAGCGCGGGTTGCCTGAATCGCCATGGCCCCTGATGGGCTGGTTGTCTGTAAAACTCCAGACAAATGCGGAAAAGTCCTCGCCATTGTCCTGCATGGTCAGATAAGCGCGGGCATTGCGGATTGTTGCGGTGATTTTCTGCCGGGACCGGACAATGCCACTGTCCGCCATAAGCCGTTCAATATCGCTCTCTCCGTATAGCGCGATCCGGGAGGGGTCAAACCCTTCGAACGCCCGGCGGAAGGCCTCGCGTTTGAGCAGGATGGTGCGCCAGGAAAGACCAGCCTGAAAGCTGTCGAGTATGAGGTTTTCCCATAACGTCCGGCTGTCGCGCACCGGCACGCCCCATTCATGATCATGATAGGCCCACTGGGTGGGGTCGGTTTGTGCCCAGCGGCAGCGCGGCAGGGGGGCGTTCATAGTGTTTTCCGAAAGGTCAGGTTATAGCGCAATGCCCCTGTGAGCGGGTGCACACCGTCTTTGAGTTCGCTGATACCATGAAACATCAGGCGTGACGGGCCACCCCACACAGCGACATCACCATGGGTCAGGCGGTATCGGGTCGTGCGGTCGCGGCGCTCAAGCCCGCCCCATAGGAAGGTCGCGGGCAGACCGAGCGAGACCGAAATAATAGGCGCATGGTGATCCTGTTCATCGCGGTCCTGATGGAGGGACAGGCGGGTGCCCGGCGCATAACGGTTGATGAGGCAGGCATCGGGAACAAACGCCTCGAAGCCCAGAGTATGCGCGGCCCGGCTGGCCAGCTCAAGGAACACAGGGGGGATGGGCGGCCAGTTCCGGCCTGTCTGGGGGTCTGTCCGCTCGTAACGATAGGCGGATAGGTCTGACACCCAGCCTAACGAACCGGCGTTGAGCATGGCCACGGACATGCGTCGGCCGCCCGGTGTCTGCATATGGCGGAAGGGCGCAAGAAGGGAAAGCCGCTCGATCTGTTCAAGCAGCGCGTCGGCCTGATCAAGCGCGAAGCCGCCAAGGATGGCAGCGCCCGGCCCGAGATCGACCCGCCGGCGTTCGAAGGAAAAGAGATCAGGCAGCATCGTGCAAGGCGCGGTCTTGTGCTGTTGGGGGCTGGCGTATGGACCAGTCAGGGCCTGCATAACATGGTGGCGGTCAGAGCCGAACGCCAGAGCCGGGGGCGGTTTTCAGCGCATGGGGGTGGTGTGCGTATCCGGCGGCGTGAGGGCCTTGCGCTGTTCAATCAACCAGAGTCCCTGCACCATCGCCTGCAGGTGGTGGTCCATGTAGGTCAGAATTTCCTGCCGCGGGATGTCCTGACTGGTGCGCATGGCGCGCACCATGCTGTCTGCGTTGGTCATGAGCCATTGGTGCTCCCCAACGCGGCTGCTTGCCCGCCCGACTGCGCGCAGGCGGCGCTCAACCCACGCGGCGGTGCGCCGCAGGTGGCTGTCCGCCCGGAACGGCAGAATGGTGCCAAAGGTAAAGCGTACGAACAGCACCGCCGCCAGAAACGCCAGCGTGGTGTTGAAAAAGGAGGCCTCGTCCAGCCGCCCCGTATTGGAAGGGCCGATCAGAACAGGCAGGAACATGTTGAAGGCAAACGCCTGATTGACCAGCCGGGGCGAGCGCGCGGCAAGCCCGCCCACCACCATCGGGACGAGCAGCACCAGCGCCAGACATTCCGGCGCTGTGACCGCCGGGATAACCAGAAAGACACAAAGTCCCGCAACCCCGGCGCAGAGGGCAGCCCCGTGGTAGAAACCGGCCGAGGCCAGGGCTGGCACTTCTCGCGTGGCCAGCAGCCCGTAAACCAGCGCCACGAAGGAAACAAAAGTCGGCCCGGCTGGCCATGCCGTGATCGTCCAGACCAGCCATGCGCTGAGAATGCCAAAGGTTGCCCGGATGCCATTGTGCAGGGCTTCGACAGCATGGCGGGGCGAGCGGCTGGCGAAGCGGAAGCGGTCCCGCCGCGGGGGCGCCAGAATGGCGCTGATATGCTGGCGGGCCGCCTCCAGATCACGCGCGCAGGTGGCAGCCGGTGCGCCCCCACGCGCATGGGCCATGGCGGCAAGCAGGTTGGCCAGCGCCGCGCGGGCATGGTCGGCCGCACGGCCCTGACCCCCGCCCATTTCCAGCACGTCGAATTCGACCCGGACATTGGTGGCGACGAGATCGCTCAGCAGATGGCTTTCCGCCTCAACATCGAAACGGCCGGATGTCGGGTTGATGCCTGCCGCCACTCTGTCCGCCAGAGCGCGCAGGCGGGCAGGCAGGCGGATGCGCGCGGCCGCGCGCGCGCCGGGGAGAAACAGGATGGCCAGAACGGACTCGCACACAATCCCCAGCACGATGTAAGTGCCGCGCGCCATGGCGATATCGAAAACGCTGTCTGGCTGTTCAATGGCGCCGGCGGCAACAATGGCCGAGGTAAAACTGGCGACAAGCAGGGCGTAGCCCCGGTATCCGTCAAAAAAGGTCGCCCCGCCACAGCACAGGCCGATCCATAGCGCCAGCCCGACAAAAAACAGTCCCTCCTGCTGTGGGAACGCCGCAATCAGGCTGATACCCGCAACACAGCCTATGCCTGTGCCCACCAGCCTCCAGCGCGCCTTTGACAGCGATTCTCCGCGTGATGCTGTGGCGACCACCCAGACTGTCAGGGGCGCCCATTGCGGGCTGTCGAGTTCCATCCACATGGCGATGAGCAGCGAAAGCTCCGCCGCCAGCGTATTGCGCAGGGCAAAGCCCAGATCGGCCAGGGTGGGAGCGGTCAGCCAGCGCCAGCGGGCGCTCCATACGGGCAGGTTGGCGTGTGCCCGCCCAGCGCCTCTTGTTGCTTCCGCCACCGTTCCGCTCCGAAAAAACGGCAGGTTGGGCTTGTGGTGGCTCTCCGTCCAAGTGTTTGTGTTCATCTTATCATAAGCATTGCTTATGACATGGGGCGTGGCACGGAATGGGGCAGAGTGTCGGGCTTAAAGGGTCAGCACGTCATCCAGAACAAGGCCGCAGGCAATTTCCCAGCTACGGGCCATCAGGGCCGTTCTGGCGGGCTGGCGCAGGCGCACAAGCCCGACCTTGGACATGGGGCAGGGCTCAAGGAGCCGGGTCTGCAACGGGCCAGCCACATCGCCGCGCGCGGGTATGGCGGCAACAGGCAGAATGCTTGCCATGCGCCCGGCCAGCAGCTCGGCATGGAGCAGTTCCAGCGCATTGGTTTCCAGCAGCACGGTAGGCTCGCACCCTGCCGCGTGAAAACCGGCATCTATGATCTGGCGGCTGCGGGTGCCGGGTTCGAGCAGGCAGAGCGGCAGCATTGCTGCATCCTGCCAGCTACAGCGGCGGCGTCCGGGCAGGCGGATGCGGGAGGATGCGATCACGACAAGCTGTTCGGCGTACAGGCAGTGCGTTTCAAACGGGCTCTCGGCAGGAATCTGATCAAGATAAGCCAGCCCAATCTGTGTGCGCTGCTCGGCCAGATCACGCAGAATCTGGGCATTGGGGCCGACAGTCAGCGATAATTGTAGCGCGGGCACGACCGCGCGCAGGTTTTCCATCAGGTGCGGGATGATCTGTATGGCGGGCGGCACCACGCTGATGGACAGGCTGCCGCCCGCCACAGCCTGCGCGAATCGGGCTTCCTGCCGCAGGTTGTCCAGAGCGGCAACGCTCTGACGCGCCCATTCGAGCACGCGCTCGCCTTCCTTTGTCAGCCCGAATACGCGCCGGTTGCGCATGACGATGGTGACGCCCAACTCATGCTCAAGCTGGCGGATTGCTGCGGACAGGGCGGGCTGCGATACCCCGCAGTACTCCGCAGCGCGCGAAAAATGACGAAAACGGTCCAGCGCGATCAGATACGTCAGTTGACGGAGAAACACACCGGCCTCTGGTGCTGAGCGCCGTGCGGAAAAGCCAGGCGCATCAGCCTGCTTCCTCTGTCAGACGGCGGCGTTCATGGGGGGTGATAACATCGGCCAGAGTGTACTGATCAAGCACGCCGAGCATGGCCCCCATGGCCTGTGACAGCACGCCGCGCAGGCGGCAGGCTGGCATGAGCGCGCACAGGTCAGCCTTGCTTGCGCTGTCTGGCTCCATGCAGGCAAGCAGGGAGAGGTCTTCTTCCATGTAGCGCACGACCGCGCCAATCAGGATAGTTTCGGGTGCTCGACCAAGCCTGACACCCCCATTGCGGCCCCGGACTGTCTCGATAAATCCGCCCATGCCCAGCCGGTGGATGACCTTGATCATATGCCCTTCCGAGACACCGTAGGCCTGTGCGATCTGCCGGATCGAACACAGCCCTTCAGTGCGAACGCCAAGGTAGATCAGGGCGCGCAGGGCATAATCAGTCTGCAATGTTAATTTCATAAGGCGGAAGATGCACGCACTTGACAGGTTTTCCAAGATATAAAAAGGTATACGTGTCGTATACCTTTAAGGACGCAAATCCCATGCCGACTCCCCTTGATGAGAAAACCCGCTCCATAATCCTCGCGACCGTGCCTGCCCTGAAGGCGCATGGCCTGGTTATTACCGAGGAAATGTACAAGCGGCTTCTGGTTCGCCCCGAAATCCGCGATCTGTTCAATGAGTCGCACCAGCGCGATCTTGAGCAGCCCAGGGCACTGGCGCTGGCGGTGCTTGCCTATGCCCAGAACATCAACGACCTTGGGCGGCTTGGCGGTATGGTTGAACGTATCGCGGAAAAGCATGTTGGCCTGAACATCCTGCCCGAACATTACCCCTTCGTGGCGGACGCGCTTTTGGGCGCTATCGCGCACGTGCTTGGCGATGCTGCAACACCGGAGATTATGGATGCCTGGGGCAAGGCGTACTGGTTTCTGGCCGATGTTCTGATCGGGCGCGAAAAGCAGATTTACGATGAGCACGAGCAGGCTCCGGGCGGGTGGAAAGGCTGGCGCGCGTTTAAAGTGCGCGCCCGGCGGCAGGAGACGCCAGAAATTGCCTCTTTCGATCTGGTGCCCGCTGATGGCGGCGCTCTGTTCCGGCATAAGGCTGGCCAGTATCTGAGCTTCCGGCTGGACATTCCCGGCCATGGCTCGCAGCGTCGTAATTACAGCATTTCTTCGGCTCCCGGTGCGGATCACTACCGCATTACCGTGCGGCATCACGCACTGGGCCTCGTTTCCTCCTGGCTGCATGAGAACGTGCGCGAAGGTGATACGCTGCTGGCTGCTAATCCGGCGGGCGATTTTTTCCTTGATGAGACCGCGTCCAACCCGGTTGTGTTCCTGACGGCTGGCGTGGGGCTAACCCCCATCGTGTCCATGCTGGGGGATCTGTGCGGGACAAAGGCAGCGCGTGCGATACGCTACGTCCATGGTGCGGATACGCGGGAACTGGCAGCCTTTGTGCCGGAGATCACCGCTCTTGCGGCTGATAACGTCCTGAGTGCCGACTTTTTTTATGCCCGAGACTCGGTGCAGGACGAAGCCTCTCAAAAGGGCGTAACGCGACATGCCGGGCGGATCAGCACCGAGTGGCTGCGTGGGGCAGTTGATCCTGCGGCCACGTATTATATCTGCGGGCCGGAGGGGTTCATGCAGGACATGATCGGTACCCTGCGTGATGCCGGCCTGCCAGCCGCCCAGATTCGCTATGAAATTTTTGGTTCGGCCACGAATCCCGAACTCGTCCTTTGAAATAACAGGTTTCCCTTGCGGCTCTCATAACGGGAGCCGCAAGCGGCGGCATTGCTGACGACAGGCGCACTAAAGCCTCAGGCGCTCTTGCAGCGCATTCCTGAACGTTCGCAGCCGGAAAGACGATGCGCGGCCATAGTCATCGCGCTCCGCGCCAGCAGACCGGGCTTTTGCCCGTGTCCATACGGTTTTTCTTCACAATTACGTTAGTTTTTCCGGAGAGGGCCTTCCTGCAGCCGTGTTTGAGGCGTGTACGGGGGCCTTGATGCATATATCATTTTCATGAGAATATAATATCGCTATGGGAACAACACAGCCGTGCAAAAAACGGCCATTGGCGGGTGAAAGGGGGGCGCGAATTGAATTGCAGAAAACAGCCGTACATTGCTGATTCCGATGTGGATGGCATGACTTTTACGCTGGGAAAAGGACACAGGAGAAAGAAGGAGCGTTTTCTTTCCCAGGGAACATGGTTTTTGACAACAGCGTTTCTTATGCTTGCCAACGGCGTGGAAGCGCGCGCCGAAAAGACGCTCGTGTCGGTCAAGGGCCTGACAATTCAGGGTGGTCTTGATATTGGCGGTGACGCCTTTTACCTGCCTAATACCAATTTTGGCGCTGGTTCTTACGAATTACATAAGTCTGGCCGCTACACCCGCAACAGCAATGTCAGTTACGGCGAACTCTACGGAAAACCCATGTTGTCCGGGAAGTGGCTTACGCCTTGGGGTTTCAATGTTTTCGGACTGATTTCAGCGGTCGGCTCTACAACTCTGGGCGATGGCGATGCGGAGGGCGTGTCCCAGACTTCTGGAACGCCGCGCGCCGTAACATTGGAAGATGCCAATGCCGGGGTGGAAATACCGTTCCATTTCAATGGGGGGCAGCAGAAGCTGGTGATCGAGGGCGGACGCCAGCGCTTCCAGATTGACGATGGTTTTTTGATCGGCAAGGGCACCTATAGCTCCGGTGACAAGGGAGGCTGGTGGTACGCGCCGCGTTATGCGTTTTCGGGGCCTGGGGCCATCAAGTTTGAAGGCGAGTCAATCCGCGGCGACATTTTCATGCTTGAGAGCAACAGCAACAACGTGATGGATCGCGGGTATGACCGGCCCGAAACCAAATTCGTCGGTTTTGACGTCACGTTGTTCCGTAACAAGGCAGGAGGCAAGGGCGGTTCCGTTTACGAGGATCGCGCGGCGTATGTAACCCTGACCTATTTCCATGTGCGGGATGCGGATACGTCTTCACACTATGATTATAGCTCACGCGCTGACCGTAACGGCATGAATGTCGCTGCCCTGAGCTGGGGGGGAACGGTTGTTCCTGTCAAGGCACTGGGCATATCAAAGAATTTTACGTTCTATGGGGATTTCGTCGCACAGGAAAACAGCCATGCCGGCAATGGATACAACTCCGTAGAAGCCTACGGTATGTATTTCGAACCGGGCTACACGTTTTCCATGCTGCCCTGGAAACCGCATATTTTCTACCGTTATACCCGTTTCAGTGGCAACAAGACCTCCAACGGAACGGTCAAGCGCGGGTACGATACGTTCTTTCTCTATGATGGACGCCGTTATACCTATGGCGGTTACTGGCCGGGCGAAATCGTGGGGATGTATCTTGCCCCGCTGTCTGACCTGAATATCCATCAGGTCGATCTGACAGGTGTGCCGCCGGTCCATCTTTTCAAAAAAGATGATGAGCTCAAACTGGGCGTGCATTTTTATGACCTGTCGCTCATTCATCCTGCAGGCATGGGGCTCAAACCGGGCACGGGTAATCATATTTCGGACGAAGTTGATTTTACCGCTGAATATATGCTTGACCCCACGACGTCGGGTGCGGTGGCCGGTGGCGTGGCTTTTGCGGGGCCATCCGGCAAGGCGCTGGCAAAATCAGGCGTACCGACGGGTGAGCCCATACCGCGTATGGACGGTACGGCAGGGGTTCTGGAGGTGTATTTTTACAAACATTTCTGATGGCTTTGCGGAGCAGTTCATTTCATAACCATTACAGAATGCAGCAACAGAGGATGTTTTGATGTCAGAAAGTACTTCCACGTCCGCGCCTCCTGTCCAGGGCGGCTTGCGCAATCGTCACATTGCCATGATTGCATTGGGCGGCACGATCGGGGCGGGTTTGTTTGTCGGCAGCAGCGCTGCGATCGTCGCGACAGGCCCGGCTATTCTGCTGGCTTTCCTGCTCGTCGGCGGTCTGATCATGATGATCATGCAGATGCTGGGCGAAATGGTGGTGGCAAACCCTGGCCGTGGTTCGTTTGTGGAGTACATCCGCATCGCCCATGGTGATCGGGTGGGATTTACCGCAGGCTGGCTTTACTGGTTCTTCTGGGTTGTGGTGCTGGGAAGCGAGGCAATCGCGGGGGCGCTTCTTCTGCAGGACTGGATTACGGCGCCGGCGTGGATTCTGGCGGTCGGTCTTGTGGTGGTCATGAAGATCATCAACTTCTTCGCGCCGCGCATTTTTGGCGAGTGTGAGTTCTGGCTGTCCAGCATCAAGGTCTTTACGATTGTCGCCTTTGTGGTCATGGGCATTCTTTATGTGCTGCATGTATTCGGGCCGGGCGTGCCAGTGGTGCAGAACGTCTTTGAGCATGGCGGTGTGTTTCCGCACGGCTTCATTGCGCTGCTGTCTGTCGTGCCTACCGTGCTTTTCACCATGATGGGTTCAGAAGTCGCGACAGTAGCAGCGGCAGAATCCTCGGACCCCGGCCGGAACGTGGCACGGGTTACGCGCAGTCTTGGTGTTCGGATCACGCTGTTTTACGTCGCTGCGATTGGCCTGATCCTCATGGTTATTCCCTGGACTTCCGTTGTGCCGGGCAAGTCGCCTTTTGTGACGGCAATGGAAATGATGGGCATCCCCGGTGCTGCTTTCATTATGCGGATTGCTGTGCTGAGCGCTGTGTTGTCCTGCCTGAATTCCAGCATGTACATCACGTCACGTATCTTGACGGAACTGGCTGATCAGGGCGACGCCCCCGCCATTCTGACGCGCGCTTCGGTCAATGAAGCACCGCGTATGGCCATTACGTTTAGTTCAGTGGCGGGGATGTTGGTGGCGTTCTCTTCCATCCTTGCGCCGCAGACGATTTTTGCCTTCCTGCTGAGCTGCAGCGGTGGCCTGATCCTGCTGATCTACTGCATGATTGCGACGTCTTATATTGTGGTGCGCACGGCCGCGCGGCGGCGCGGGACGGAAAAGACCGACTTCAGTATGCCGCTTTTCCCGCTGGCCAATTACCTGACAATCGGCGGGGTGATTCTGGTCTTTCTGGCCATGCTGGCCAATCCGTCCGAGCGTATGACCGCCATTGCATCGCTGGGTACGGCGGTGGTGTGCTACGGGCTGGCCACTTACTTCTCACGCAAGACAGCAGGTGCTGTGGGTTCGACCCGCTGAGGCCTGCTGATCAGGCGGCGCTGTCAGTGATGGCGCCGCCTCTTGTCCTGTCTGGGTGAAGGCGTTCTTCTTCAGCCCATTTTCTTGCGGCGGCGCATGACTTCGATGGATGTTGCCGCTGCTTCCAGAATATGTTCCCGCGTCAGGCGGGCGCACAGATCCGGGTCGCGCGCGCGGCAGGCATCCAGAATGGCTTTGTGCTCGCGATCCGTGATTTCCTTCCGCCCCTCGAGAACCAGATGGGCGCGGATATAACGATCAAGCCTCACATGCAGATCGTCAATCATCTCGAACAGGCGTGGGCGGTGAGCCGCCTCATAAATGGCGTTGTGAAACGCACGGTTGAGGGTGCCGGACTGTACGGCGCCATCGCTCTCTTTTACGCCGCTTACAAACGCTTCGTACGCGTCTTCTACCCGCGCCAGCTCCACCCGCGTCATGTTGCGCGCGCCTTCGGCTGCTGCCTGTTCCTCCAGCAGCGCGCGAATGTGGGAGTATTCGTCAATATCGTCCTCGTTCAGGCCCAGCACCATCGCGCCGCGATTGGGCAGGCACGACACAAAGCCTTCGGCTTCCAGGCGCTTGAGAGCCTCCCGTACGGGAATGATGCTGACGCCAAACCCCTGCGCAAGCTCCGCCTGCGGTAACGCCTGCCCCGAAAGCAGAACCTCCTGACTGATGGCCGCTCGCAGCGCGCCGCAAATTGTCTCGGCGGCTGTGCCATGACCAATTTCAGCCGCACTGGAGAAAATTGAGGAGGGCAGCATGAGGCGGCTCCAATGGTTGTTTAGCGAGGGGCGGGAACTCCGAGACACTAAGGACTTCTTTGCGGGGTTGCAACGTATGGCCCCTGTGGCCTGAAATCGGGCTGAGCCCAGTGTCAGACTTGAGGAACGTGTTTTTGCCCCGGAGCATGAGATTTATTTTAAGGACCGACATAATATACAATCTTGCAGATAATATATTTCCATGCCATGAAGCGCGGTCATTATGCTATCGGAACCAGTTGCCCATACCCCCTCATCATGAGGAGGAACCGGCTTTTCGGAATGCAAGTCCATGCCCTCCACCATCACATCATCTCCTGATTTTTCAGCCCGCTCCCTTCTGCGCAAAGCGATTGTCGAAGCGTTCCGCACTCCTGAGGCCGAGTGCGTGGAAAAGCTGACCCCTGCCGCGTCTCTTTCCGCTGAGGAGGAACGCTCCACCACGGCGGTGGCGACCCGTCTGGCTACGGCGCTCCGTGCGCGCCGGAACCCCGGTCTGGTAGAAACGCTGGTGCAGGAGTTCTCGCTCTCCTCCGCCGAGGGCGTGGCGCTGATGTGCATGGCTGAGGCCCTGCTGCGTATCCCTGACGTCGCCACGCGTGATGCCCTGATCCACGACAAGATTGGCGAGAGCGACTGGCTGGCCCATGTCGGGCGTGGCAAGCCTCTCTTCGCCAACGCGGCGGCCTGGGGGCTGGCCCTGACGGGGCGTATCGTCGGCGACCACGATGAGAAGAAGCTGACCGGGGCGCTGATGAACTTCCTGGAACGCAGTTCCATGCCAGTTGTCCGCCGCGCTGTGGATGCCGCCATGCGCCTGATGGGCGAGCAGTTTGTTCTTGGCCAGACCATCGAGCAGGCGCGTAAGAACAGCGCCAAGCTGGAAGAGATCGGCTTTGCCTACTCCTATGACATGCTGGGAGAGGCCGCCTTTACCGCGCAGGATGCCGCGCGGTACCGTCAGGACTACATCAACGCCATTCATGCCATTGGCAGCACCGCCAAAGGCGCGAATGTCTACGAGCGGCCGGGCATTTCCATCAAACTGTCCGCCCTGCATCCGCGCTATGTGCGGGCCCAGCGTGAGCGGGTGATGACGGAACTGCTGGCCATCGTGCAGGATCTGACCCTGCTGGCGCGCTCCTACGATATCGGCATCAACATCGACGCCGAGGAAACTGAACGCCTCGACCTCTCGCTCGACCTGCTTGAAGCCCTGTGCCACACACCTGGGCTGGAAGGCTGGAACGGCATCGGCTTTGTGGTCCAGGCTTATGGCAAGCGTGCACCGTATGCGCTGGACTTCATTATCGACCTTGCCCGCCGTACCGAGCGCCGGATTATGGTGCGTCTGGTCAAAGGCGCTTACTGGGATAGTGAGATCAAGAAAGCCCAGGTTGAGGGCATGACGGATTTTCCCGTCTACACCCGCAAGTGCCACACGGATATCAGCTACATTGCCTGTGCCCGGAAGCTGCTGGCCGCGCGCGATGTCATTTTCCCGCAGTTTGCCACGCATAATGCCCGCACCTTGGCTACCATCTACACGCTGGCGGGCCCTGATTTCGAAGTCGGCTCCTACGAATTCCAGTGTCTGCATGGTATGGGCGAGACGCTCTACAAGCAGGTAGTCGGTTCTGAAAAGCTCAACCGCCCCGCCCGCATTTACGCGCCCGTTGGCACGCATGAAACCCTGCTGGCCTATCTGGTGCGTCGCCTGCTGGAAAACGGCGCGAACTCCTCTTTCGTGAATCAGATTGGCGATGAGAGCATTCCTCTTGCTTCCCTGATCGAAAATCCGATTGAGGTTGCGCAGCGCTACACGCCATACGGAGCGCCCCACGCGGAAATTCGTAAACCGGCTGATCTGTTCGCGCCGGAACGCACAAACTCCGCCGGGCTTGATCTGGCCGATGACCGCGTGCTGGAAGACCTGCGCCATAGCATTGCCCAGGCGCCACAGCTCTGGACCGCTGGCGCCATCATCAATGGCGAGACCGTTACGGGTGCTGGCAGCCGCGTGCTCAACCCGTCTGATCAGCGCGATGTGGTCGGCAGCGTGACATGGAGCACGCCCGAAAGCGTGACCAAAGCTGCCGATGCCGCTGAGAAGGGTGCTGCTGAGTGGGCCGCTACGCCTCCTGCGCGCCGTGCTGAAATTCTCATCAAGGCGGCTGAGCTGCTGGAAGAATCTCGCCCGGCCCTGATGGCGCTTCTGGGCCGTGAGGCGGGCAAGTCGCTGCCCAACTCGATAGCGGAAGTGCGGGAGGCTGTGGATTTCCTGCGCTATTACGGTGCAACCATCGCGCGTGACTTCAACAATGCCACGCATAAGCCGCTGGGCATTGTTACCTGCATCAGCCCGTGGAATTTCCCGCTGGCCATCTTTATCGGCCAGATTGCTGCTGCCCTGGCGGCAGGCAATGTCGTGCTGGCAAAACCGGCCGAAGAAACGCCCCTTATCGCCGCCGTGGCGGTGGGTATCCTGCATAAAGCGGGCGTCCCGACATCCGCCCTGCATCTTCTGCCCGGCGCGGGTGAGATTGGCAGCGCTGCCGTGGCTGATTCCCGGGTGATGGGCGTTATGTTCACCGGCTCGACAACGGTCGCGCAGATCATCAATCGCCAGCTTGAAAAGCGCCGGACATCCACCGGTCAACCCGTGCCCTTCGTGGCTGAAACGGGTGGGCAGAATGCCATGATCGTGGATTCCTCGGCGCTGACCGAGCAGGTTGTGGCTGATGTTCTTGCCTCTGCCTTCGACAGTGCTGGCCAGCGCTGTTCAGCTCTGCGTGTGCTGTGCGTGCAGGACGATTGCGCCGATCATGTGCTGACCATGCTGCGCGGCGCAATGCAGGAACTGCGCCTTGGCAACCCCGCCGAGCTTTCCTGTGATGTCGGCCCCGTCATTACACAAGAGGCGGCAGACGGCATCACGGCGCATATCGAGGCCTTCCGCCAGCGTGGTGCCACAGTGTTCTCTCTTGCCCTGCCGGAAGCCTGTGCGCATGGCAGCTTTGTGGCCCCGACTTTGATCGAGGTGAACAGCATTGCGGAAATCGGCCCCGAGGTTTTCGGCCCGGTTCTGCACGTGCTGCGTTACCGCCGTGAAAAACTGGACGACCTGCTGCGCGCCATCAACGCCACAGGGTATGGTCTGACATTCGGGCTGCACACACGGCTTGATTCCACAGTGAACACCGTTCTGGCGCGGATTGATGCGGGCAATCTTTACGTCAACCGTAATACCATCGGCGCGGTTGTCGGGGTTCAGCCTTTTGGCGGGCGTGGGCTTTCGGGCACCGGCCCCAAGGCGGGCGGGCCGCTCATCCTGCGGCGTCTGCTGAGCGAAGTGCCTCGGCTGGATGCGGCCGGTCACTATGCGCCTTCCGCTGTCATGACCGGGTGGGTCGACTGGCTGCGTGGTAAGGGCGAAGCCAGAGCGGCTGAAATGGCCGCTGCCTGCGTACGGTCTTCCTTGCTGGGAGAAGAGCGCGCTCTCCCCGGCCCGGTAGGGGAGCAGAACCTGTACCGCCTGACGCCGCGCGGCAATGTGCTGTGCGTGGCGACGACACGGGCCGGGCTGTTCGCGCAGATCTCGCTGGCGCTCGCTGGTGGTAACACCGCGCTGGTGATGGCCGGGCCGACATTGACCGAGTGGATGACGGCCCTGCCTGACAGCTTGCGCCGTGTCATCCGCCCCGTTGCGGATGCCACCACGCTGCCTTGCGCGGTGCTTCTTGCGGAGGAAGATAACGATGCCTTCCGGGCGGCCCGCAAGGCCCTGTCGGAAGGCAATGGCCCCATTGTTTCGGCCTGGCTTACGGGGCAGGCGCTGCCGTCTATTGAAAATATGCTGGAGGAGCAATCCCGCAGCATCAACACCACGGCTGCTGGTGGCAATGCCAGTCTGATGACACTGGCATAATCCCGCGTCCTTTGCGGGACGGCCGAAACGGCAAAATAGCGTTTTGAACGGGTGAGGGGATCGGGCGGTTAACCGCCCGATCCACGTTTGTGACACTACCATATCAACACATGGCTTTTTGGAAACAGAAGCCTTTCTGAAAGCATGTCGGCATCAGGCAGCAATGCTGAAAACTGCGCGCGTGTCAGCGGACGTGTGTGGTAAACGGCCATATACTGGTCATCTACTGACATGGCTTTGAAAGCTGGACGGAACAGCCTGATGATACAGACCTGCAAAGGGTCGGCCAGCCAGTGAATGAAAGGGAGCAGAAAATGCTGCTTAAGCGGGAATTCAAAGGCAGGGGCTTGAAACCACCCGCGCTTTCCAACCCGTCGGGCTTCATTGGCGGCTTTTCGCATATCCAGCCAGTTGCCGACATGCTCAATCACCGAGTTGCAGACGACGATATCGAATGACTGATCGGAAAACATGCTCAGGTCGCGCGCATCACCCACAATCATGTTGACCGTTTTGCGAAGACTTTCTTCTTCCGGCGGGAGATTTTCAAGAACACCCGGCATGTATCGCCCCGGCCTGGAGCCGGGTGGTTGATAACGCGCACGCTGGGACACGCGCCTCCCGTATTCCCTACGAGAGGTGTTCTATTTCGGGAGCCGCCCGACATAAGGGCCTCCCAGCGTTCCGCAACAATGCGCACCCTTGACCGGTTATCACGCCAGTCACAGGCGTCCTGATGATAGCATAGTGCCGAAGTCCCTACCATAGCGCGTAGCTGCTCATTCATTTCGAGACTTCGAAGGTCGTGTACACGGCGATTACGGCCTGTCCGGCTAACGTACGGCGGACAGGCGGTTTGGGGGGGGGAACGGAAGGTCGGCTGTCGGGAAGCGATAGCCGAAAGTAGCCATTCGCAGCACGCAGGTTCATGACGCCTACCAACCATCTGCAGACTGACCGCTTCCCGGCTCGCTAAATGACAGAGCGAACGGCAGCAGTTGGGGTGCCTTGCTGACCGGCGGGTATAACCGGACGCAGTTCAGCCGCTGCTGGGCCGCCATCTGCCTGACCGTTTTTGGGCTCTTCAAAAGCTCGACCGTCCGTTTCACACGATTGTAACGAAATCAAATAAAATGCTATGCTAGCATGCATGGAAGAGGACGCTCGGATCGATGCACTGCTTGGGCGCGGCTATTTGCCAAAGGAACTTCCGCCGCCGTTCACCAGCGTAAGCTTTGCCCGCAACATCACGCTCGTCGCCGCTGCTTGGAAGACTCATGCCGACGCGTTGCCTGCGAAGGACAAGCGCAACTACCCCTTTCCCTCGAACTGTGGCCGCTTCGACATGGCGCGGAAGGGGCATTCTCGTCGGATGCTGGCTATCCCCAACCCAATCAACCAATACTATCTGGTGCAGGCCCTCGCCCAAAACTGGAGGGCTATCGAAACCCAGATGGCGACGTCGGCGATCAGCATGACACCGGCGCTGGTCACGCCTCTCGATAGCCGCGCCGTGCCGATGCCCAAGTTGTCCTTGCTCGCGGAACACCGGATCAAGGCCTATGCTACGAGCCGCGCAATACTGCAGACCGATGTGCTCAGCTTCTACCACGCGATCTATACCCATTCGATTCCTTGGGCGCTTCACGACAAGCGCACCGCCAAACGTAACCGTCATGACGCGACCCTACTCGGCAACCGCCTCGATTTCTTGATGCGAGGCTGTCAGGACGGCCAGACCATCGGTATCCCGGTTGGGCCAGATAGCTCGCGAATCCTTTCCGAACTTATCCTCTGCGCAGTCGAACGTGAGATCGATCCCGCCATTTCTGCCAGCCTTCTCGGTGGCTATCGATACGTCGACGATTTCTTTCTCGCCTTTGGCTCGCATGTCGATGCCGAGCGCTATCTGGCCGCACTGCGCGGCGCTGTTTTGAAATTCGACCTGCAACTGAACGCATCCAAGACAGCGATCACTGCGGCACTCGATTTCAACGAAGCGAGCTGGCCAGGAGCGATCGCCAGCCTGTCGCTCGCCGCGTCCGCGCGCGATCAACGGCACGACCTGATGCGCTTCTTTACCGAAGTAATCGCCTTGTCGAAGTCACACCCAGACGAAAGCATCGCTTCTTATGCGGTGCGGACAACCTCCCGCGTCCTGATCCAACGCGAGAACTGGGGCCTGTATGAGCCATTCCTGCTGCGCGTTGCACGCGAGAATTCAAGTTGCCTCGACGCCGTCGTGAAAATCCTGTGCACCTATGCTGCGGCTGGCTATCCCGTAGGCTCGGCGGTCAACGACTTTGTCGAACGGATGATTGAGGATCACGCGCCCTACAACCATCATTTCGAAGTGGTCTGGGTGCTCTGGCTCTGCCGTAGCCTCGAGATCAAGTTGAGCGAGCGCGCCACTGCTCTCGTTGCGCGTATCGAAAACAGCATCTGCGCCTGCCTCGTCCTAATGCTGCGCTCCCGGCGTCTACTGAGCGGACGCGGTGCGGTTTCAGATTGGACGGGCACGGTCAATACTGAGAGCCTTCGCGGCGAGCATTGGATGCTGATTTATGAGGCGGGCATCCGCAAGACTTGGCGGGTCCCTGGCGCGCGAGAGGCCGTCCAAGCCGACACGCACTTTCGTGCGATGCGCGACGCCAACGTCTCCTTTTTCGACAATAGCACCACTAACCTGCCGCTGGCCCTCCCGGCAATCGGCCCTAAATTACAAGAGGCTCTTGAGGGGCGCCGCTCGGCGATCCTTCGCGGCGCAATCGAAATCATCTCCAGTGTGCCGCCGCGGTCCCGGCGCTATGAAACTCTAGGCGAGGACTACGGCTCGGATTCCGATGTCCATGACTGGGAACGTTGGAGAAATCCATTCAACTTTGACGATGATGATGACTATGACCTACCTTTCTGACTTCTGACGTGACTTCCGTCTTTCATTCACGGCACATGGCCGCCGCTATCAGCAGAAGCTGGATAACGGCGAGCTGGGTGGTCCAAGAACGGGTAGCAGTTCAGCGCGAACGGACTGTCTTCATTCGCCAAAGCGGACCGGCAGAAAAGTCCTCAAACGCAGTCTATTGCGGTTCACCTGAAAATGCCAACTTTCGGGCAGCCGCCATCCCCACTCCGATGTCCGGCTTGAGGCGAAAGCTGCCGATCTTCTTAATTTTTGAAACCGACAGACGGCTTTGTAAGTGGGGGAAGAAAGCCAGCCAGTTGCCGAGATGCTCGATCACCGAATTGCAGACGACTATATCAAATGACTGATTAGCGAACATGCTCAGGTTGAGTCCTACGACAGGCGCGTTTGAGCATCGCTGCCTTCTGGCGTCGGGCAGGTTGTAGCGTGTTTACACAAGGCATAGCCACGTCCTGCCTATTTCCCCGGCGGACCGCTGTCGCCGTTCACCGTTGAGACCTGTCAGACCGGGTGTTCTATTTGGGGCAGGCCACCCGACATAGGGGCCGCCTCGTGTATAAAGGCGCTACAGCACGCTATTTGCTACGAAGCCACTGCCACACTGGCTTGCAACCCCTTAATGTAGAAAGATAATTACAAATTTGTAAGTTAATCAGGGTATGCCCAGCGCGATAATGATTGTCAAAATATTTGTGGTTTGTACTATGGTTCATAAAATACTGATTTTACCGTAGTGTTATTAGTGTCGATTAATATCTACGTTTGTAAAATAAAAAACTCATAAAATGAGACGTAGTGCTTATTTATTTTGTTTGAAATTTATCTAATTGCTGTATTAATATACTAATTTTGGTCTCGATTTGTGCCAGAATACTATTTCTCCATGCAATCGCGTGCCGCCTTTTGGCTGGTCAGAAGGTGCTAACATACGGTCGCGTAGTTGACGGCTGATAACGTACTTTAATTTATCGTTAAAAGAAGGCAAGCTTCGTTAGGTTGGCAGGCTACGGTCTGGCAAATTGCTGTTCGATGATTTTTGAAACCGGCATTGAAGATTACATATATTTTATAACAGGAAACCTTCGTGCAATTATTTTTCACGGCAGAAAGGGCTTCTGGAGCCACCGCCACCAAACGCACTCTTGTTTTTATCGGCCTGATCCTGACCATGATCATGGGGGCGCTCGACCAGAGTATTGTCTCGACCGCTCTGCCGACCATCGTCAGTGATCTGGGTGGTCTGGCCCGTATGTCATGGGTGGTGACAGCGTTTATGCTGACGTCCACCATCACAACGCCTTTCTACGGCAAACTGTCTGACATGTTCGGAAGACGGCGCCTGCTGGCATTCAGTATTGGCTCGTTTCTTGGTGCGTCGCTGCTGTGCGGAACGGCCCAGAACATGTGGGAGCTTATTCTGTTCCGCGCACTGCAGGGGATTGGGGCCGGTGGTCTGATGACACTGTCCCAGACGGTCGTAGGGGATATGGTCTCGCCCCAGCAGCGCGGACGCTATCAGGGGTTCCTGACTGGTGCGTTTGCCGTCAGCAGCGTGACCGGGCCATTTCTGGGCGGTGTGGTCACAAGCGCGCTTTCATGGCGATGGGTGTTTCTTGTTAACCTGCCGATAGGCCTTTTTGCTTTTGTGCTGGTTATGCTGTGCCTGCCTGTCGGCCGAACGGAAGCCAAACCCAAAATTGACTATCTTGGGGCCATGCTGCTGAGCTTTGCGACAACCGGCTTCCTGCTCCTGTTCAACTCGAGGGGTGTTTCGCTGGCATGGTTTTCACCGCTGACTTTCCTGTCGTTTGGAGTCATCGCGGCTCTGTTTACGCTGTTCATCTGGCAGGAGCAGCATACGCCAGAACCGTTGATCAGTCTGGAGCTTCTGCATATTCCGGCTTTTTCCGTGTGTGTTGCAGCAACGGCCATCATGTCATTCGCCATGCTGGGGTCCATGATTCTGCTTCCGCTCTATTACCAGCTTGTTCTGGGGGAGACGCCTGTCAAATCCGGCCTGATGACGTTGCCTCAGGTCTGCGCCATGGTGGTGAGTTCGGTGGCAGGGGGGTACGTCTCGTCAAAAACACAATGTTATACAACGTTGCTTGCCATTGGGGTGGGGATTGAGTTCACAGCCCTAACCCTGATTGCCATCTGCGCGCATTACGGTGCACCGACCCTGTTTTTTCTGGTCAGTCTGGGGTGTCTTGGTACAGGCATGGGTATTGGTATGCCGAATGCAATGGTGACAATCCAGAATGCAGTGCCGGCGAAGAGGCTGGGCATTGCCACCGCAATGATGTCCTTTGCGCGTTCAATAGGTGGGTCACTGGGCGTGGCCCTATCCGGTGGCGTGATGACATTCACGCTGCAGAAACGGCTGCAGGCACTGCCGGACAGCGTAGATATACCTGCCTTTCTGGAAAAAGGCCTGGTCGCGCTGCGGACACTGCCGCCAGCCATGCACAAAGAGGTAACGCAGGCCTACAAAGGTGCGATCAGCGCCAGCCTGAGCGTAAGCAGTTGCTTCATGTTTCTGGCGTTCCTGCTGATCATAAGGCTGCTTCTGCGGCAGACACGTATGACGAAGTAAACTGTTGAGCGAATACGCGTGGAAAACATCAGAGATATAAAATTAGCCATAATAATATAGGAAAATTTTAGTTTTTCTATTTCCTGATGGTCACGGAAGAAAACAAGCTTTGCAGCCAATTTTGGGAGAAATTAGCGGATCGGGGTAAGCTGATAAGCGGCTTCTTCCACTTGTTTTTACCAGATAGCTACGTGACTCTTGGGGAACAAAAGCCGTTCTGAAAGCATATCGGTATCAGGCAGCAATGCCGCAAACTGCGCTCGGGTTAGTGGGCGCGTGTGATAAACTGCCATGTACTGATCATCTACTGACAATGCCTTGAAGCGTGGGCGGAATAACTTGATAATCCTGACTTGCAAAGGGTCAGCCAGCCAGTGAATGAAAGGCAGCAAAAAGTGCTGCTCAAGGGGAAATTCAAACGCAGGCGCCTGAAACCATCCACGCTTTCCAACTCGTCTCGCTTCATTGGCTGCTACCCGCATATCCAGCCAATTGCCTACGTGTTCAATGACAGAATTGCAGATGACCATATCGAATGACTGGTCGGCAAACATACTCAGGTCGCGGGCATCGCCCACAATCATGGTGACAGTCTTGCGAAGGCTTTCTTCTTCTGTTGGGAGCTTTTCAAGAACGCCCGGCAGGTTAAGAGTATGTATACTGCACTTTTTGCGTGTGATTTCTGGAATGGAGAGCCAGAAAACAAGAGATCCGCCTATATCAAGCACATTCACCGGCTCGCCGGTTGCCTGATGCAGCTTGTCTATGATTTCACAAAGCGGACGGTTCCTCCTTTTCCTAAAATACAGACTGACTCTGCGTAGTGGCTTTGGCAGCATGGAACCTACCCTTTACTTTCCCGATACCTTCAAGGATCTTTTGTCAACGCAGCCTAGAGGTTCAGGCTGACTTTTATCGCCTGATCAACTTTTTCATGACGCTTTCTGGCAATCTGGAAATTAATACAGATATGCGTTTTTTATCAATTGTTCTGATCTGCCCGCATTCAATCACAGCGTCTTTTCCTTCATTTCCACGTTCTGCTGCACTAATTTTGACTTGAATTGGTAAATTCTTGCTTTGAGAAATATCGTTTAATGGAACAATAATGGTCATGGGTGAAAATTTATTACCCACATCATTCTGCACCACCAGGCAGATGATATTTTTCCCATTCCGCTCTGTTCCAATCGCGCCTTTCAGATCGGCAAGCACGACGTCGCCACGACGGATAGTGTTCAAATCAAATGACATATGAAGAACTTTGCAAAAAACTACGGACCTCACATCAGCGAGGCCCGCAATCCTTCAGGTTACTGGAAGAGAGACAGGATGCTCTGAGACTGACCGTTGGCAATCGTCAGAGACTTGATGGCCAAAGACTGTTTGGTCTGCAATGACGTCAACTGCGCACTTGCAGCCGCCATGTCGGCATCAGTCAGTGCGCTCACGCCATTGGTCACGGCGTCTTTCAGAGAGGACGAGTAGGTGCTCAGGCCGGACAGTATGTTGCTATAGTTGCCAAGGTTCTGCATGACAGAACTCATGTTAGTGATGGCAGACTGAATGGCAGAAACGGCACTTGCCACGCCGCCTTTAATCCCTACAGCAATCTGGTCAGCGGCAGAGCCATTCGTGGCTATAATAGGTGCGTTAGCTGCACCTGTAGTTACCGCTGTCGCACTACTATCGAGGGCAGAATCTGGAGTGCCTACATCGCCCTGTGCGAAAGTTATCGTGCCAGCGGTTGTACCGGCGACCGTGTAGGTTAAATTAGAACCACTGGCAGTCAAACCTGTAATACCTTTGTTTGCAAGGGCCGTGGCAATATCCGTAGCGGTTGCACTGGAACTCACGGCGATTCCAATGTTGCCTGAGGTTGTCTTTCCGTTGGCATCCAAAGTTGCTGAATTACTTACAAGTTCATAATTCTTGCCGCCAATGGTGAATACATCACCCTTCTTCCCGCTCGTATCAGTTCCATCGCCGACGGCAAACGTCGTGCCAGAAAGGGCGAATGCTTTAGACGTCATCTGCTGAGTCAGAGTGCCCGTCACATTTGTGGCCGGGTCAGTCCCGCCAGTATAAACAGCGATGGAGTTATCACTGTTCAGGGAGGCGTTTACACCAGCGCCATTCATGGAGCTTACCAAGGCAGAGAGAGCGTCTTTGGTTGAGAAACCACTGTCCAAAGTTACTGCGATATTGCTTGCAGTGGACACACTCTTGCCACTTTGAACAAATTCAAAAGTCTTTCCATTAACCGTAACAGTAGAACCCGCAGTTGTGCCGTCACCCAACAAAATCTCGTTGGACGTCAGATTGCCTGTTTTGAGTTCAGCTACGTTGTTTTTATTGAGAGACGTAAAAATATTCTGCGTGGACTTTGCAGCACTACTGCCGGAAGCGGAGTTGCTTGTCAGGCCCAGAGCGTCCACCAGCGTTGTGCTGGAACCAGACATCGTTGTGAATGCCTGTGTTTGTCCCTGCACGTTCGTAACGGTTCTTAGTGTAGTGCCATTGTAGGCATTCACAGCATCGCTGCCGCTGGTCAGCAGGTTAACGCCAGAGAATGTGGCATTACGTGCATAAGAGTTAATGCTGTCAAGCGTGCTCAGAATCTGGGTAGCCATGGCGCTGGCGTCGGTGCCGGTCTGCCCTGCGGTACTGACAGTGTTCTGTAACGATTGCAGAGAAGTGACAATTTGATTTCCTGCAGTATTCGCTGTGGCAACAACCTGCGCGCCAAGAGAAAGAGAGTCTGAAACAGCAATCATACCCTGTAAGTTACCGTTCATCTGAGCGGCAATTGAGTAAATGGCTGGGTTGTCAGCGGCATTGCTGACTTTTTTACCGGTGGAAACCGTATTTTCGGTCTTACTCAATTCACTTTGTGCGGCATTAAGTGCTTCAAGAGCAATGAGAGACGCTGAGTTGTTGTTGATCGAGAGTGACATTTTCGAACCTAACCTCTAG
>LAHS01001018.1_pt1 | contig 157828 bp, 162 predicted proteins | sample 329651 | NCBI WGS metagenome assembly LAHS01 (sample SAMN03275699, study PRJNA271635) | activated sludge metagenome | isolation source: sample C-1 Sludge from hydrolytic chamber (first chamber) of Anaerobic...
AAGCACCGCCGAAGCGGACAACAAAGGCACAGCAAAAAAGTGTTAGATTGATGGGTTGTCAATCTAACACTTTTCCTGTTTGTGTCAGCATCTTATGCAGGCATTTCCGTTGGAGTTGGTTTTGCATAACCATTTTTGTATGTTTCATCAATTGTTTGGCGGATTTCTTTTAATGTCATGCCATCTTTATGCATTTTTGCTGATTGTAGTGCAATTTCCAAACAAACAGCGCAACGTGTGCCATGATCATCCCATACAATTGTTCCATCTTGCCTTTTTTCTTGGATAAAGCAGTTTAAATTACTTTTATGTCCAACAGATTCTCCACAGCCACAGTAGCATGGCATCCATTCTAAAATTTCGGTTGATTGTCCAGCTATTTGGTAGACTAAGCGAATATTTTCAGATTGGCTATCTAAAAATGTTGGCAGGACATCAGCACTTGCTGTCTCTTCCTGAATATCTCCTGTCACATGAGCATGTCCATCATGTGAAGCTTCATTTTGAGTATCTTTTGGCTGTTCTTCAGTCGCTTGTTTGTCAGTCCCACAAGCACTTAACACGAGCAATAACAACGTAAAAATGGATATTAGCTTTTTCAAAAAAACGCCTCCTACATGTTTACAATATTTCCATTATAACATTGGTCGCGTCAATATTTGTAGCAAGGGTGGTCACAAATTAGTGAAAAATATCTAATCCGCGTGTTTTGTTCATTAAAAGTTCCATTTTTTCGCCTAGCAATTTTTTTAAGAACAAACCAAACAACAGAAAAACTAGCCAGAAGCTTAGTAAGAATGCAAGGTCTATCCATATTTTGGACCAAATGATGCCACCAACTGCTTCACGCATCATGCCGATTGCATAAGTAAACGGTAAAAATGGATTAATTACTTGGAAAAACTTCGGTAACAATTCAACGGGATAGGTACCGCCAGAACCAGCAATTTGTAAGACCAACATCACAATGGCTAGTGCTTTTCCTACATTTCCAAATACGGATACTAGCGTGTAGACCACTGTAATAAAAACAAAACTAATGATCAAACCAAAAAGAATAAAGTAAAGAGGCGCACGAATGGAGACGTCTAATAGTAAAACATCACCAATTGTAATAATCAATGTTTGTATAACGGATATAGTTGCAAAAGTCATTAATCGCCCAAAATAAATTTCACGAATGCTATATTGTGGGTTGTCGTGAATATTCACTGCAAGAAGAGAAATTAGCAACAAACAACCGACCCAAATAGATAAAACGGTATAAAATGGTGTCATGGCTGTTCCGTAATTTGCAATTGGGAATATTCTATGTTCTGCTAGTTTGACTGGTTCTTCAAAAAAATCTCGCTCTGCTTCAACGTCATTTTTTAACAATTGAACGATTTCAGAGATATCGGTTTCGTTTTCTAATGTCCGTAGCTTATTAGCAAGGTCGATAATTTTAGTACTTAGCGTAGGGAAGTCAGATTGAATAGTTGCTATAGCCTGATTGGCTGTAACTAACGTATTTTTTGCATTGCTTAACCGTTGTTTTGCCTGTGGAATGGAGCTTTGCACCTTCGTTAGCATAGTAGATGCATTTGTTAATGTATCCTTTGCAGCATTCAAGGTTGTATGAATTTGTGGTTCCAGTTTATCTGAATAATAACTAAGAAACTGATTTAAATGATTTGCAGCATCTTGAGCCATTTTTTGAACTGCGTCAATATCTTTTTTCACTGTTTGCTCGTCGATATTATTGAATTGTTGTACTTTATTTGAGACATCCGTTACTAGCGAACTTAGTTGACGTAATGTAGAGAGCACACTAATCATAGAGTCGCTAGCAATAGGATTTGCTTGTAACTTTCCTTGTATGGACTCCAATTGCTGAATAATACCTTTATTATCTAATAGAGCGATAACATCGTTCGATTGCTCCTGTTGAAGCGATGAAATCACCGTTTGGAGCGAGTTTTCCAGTTGTTTACGAGAGGAGGCATCTGCCTGTGTTAACTTCTGTAAAGCTTCCAACGTTTGAATACTACTATTTACCTTATCTTGTGAAGATGTTAACTGCTTTTGCAGTTCGTCTTTAGATTTTGCTAAGGTAGCTGTATCTGTCCGGATAGTTTGCAATTGCTCTAAAAGCTGTGAGAACTGTTGAGCAATTGTTTGTACGCTTTCTAAATCTTCTTTTACAATGGGTGAAAGCTGCGAGAACAGCGTATCTGCCTCATTTATCAGCTGTAGACCATTTTGGACAGTTGTAAGACCGCTAGCTGTTATTTTTTCTATCTCGGGTATTTCACTGATAGTAGTGTCCAATAATTTTTCAGCATCTTTTCCACCTTGTGCGGTTTGAGCTAAAAATGATTCAATATCTGGAAGATGCTGTTCAATTGTGAAAATATAATGTTCGAATTTTTTGAAATCTGGAATATCGTGTTCGATTTCAATGCCAATGGTATTAAACATAGAAAAAAGTGTGCCATTGACTGTCGAGATAAATTCACTCGAAACTTGTTGGGTAATAACACTGGCGCCTTTACCTGTAATTTTAGGAGCAATAGGATTAATTTTTTCATTTACATAATAATCAATATGCGCTTTTGTAGGTTGATCAGTCAAAATAGATGTGAGCTTTTTGGAAAAATCGTTAGGAACGATAAGTACTGCAAAATAATCACCATTGTTTAATGAATCGAGCGCTTCTTGCCTTAGGAGAAAATACCATGAAAAGCTATTGTTTGCTTGTAAATTGCTCATTAATTCCTTTCCAATGTTTAAATTTTCACCTTTAATCGTAGTGCCGTCATCTTCATTGACAACGGCAATTTTCATATTTGCCGTGTGCGCGTATGGATCCATCGAAGCATAGATATTCAACCATGCATACAAAGAAGGTAAAAAAATGAGCCCACCAACAATGACAGCAACTACCCAGTTTGATACTATATTTAAGATATCACTTTTATAAATTCGAAAAACATGTTGGAAAGTAGGTTTCATAGTAAATTTCACTCCAAATTCATTTTGAGCTTTAGTAAGTAGGTTTCCATAAATACACTAAATTATGTTTGAATTGTGCGAAAACTTACTATGAAAGACGAATTAGTTTACTAGGTTCTAAAAACACTTTATAATCAATTCCAAATACACTAAAAGTAGGACATTTTTTATGTGAAATCGGAGGAGTTTAATTGAAAAAGCTACTAATTATTGGTTCGGTTATTGTTGTTTTGTTTGCAGCGATTATTGTACTTACAAATGTATCGAACAAAAACAAACTGGCAAGTGCGAATAATCCATACGGTGACAAAAATCTAAAACAAGAAACAATTGACCAATTAGATGATGAAAATTACCAAAATATTATGTTGCCTGATGAGCTAGAAAAGAAGATTAAAGCAGGGGAAGATGTCAATGCGTATTTCTTTAGTCCAGTTTGTGTCCATTGTCAAGCATTCACACCCGTATTAATGCCGATTGCAGATGATTTAGGCGTAAATATTGCCCAATTAAACGTATATGAATATGAAAATTTGTGGAACAAGTATAATCTCGAAGCAACGCCAACTTTTATTCGTTTTGAAGATGGCAAAGAAACTGCACGTTTTGTAGGGGCATTAGCTGAAGAAGATTTACGAGCTTTCTTAGATAAAGAAGTATTAAAAAAATAACGCACAGAAGAGACTGAACCAATTGGACAGTCTCTTTTTTGTTCGAATAGATAGCAAACGAAATGGAGGGTGCTTTACAGAGTGAAGTATGTATAATATATACTATATAGAATGAGGTGTATGAAAACTGGAGGAAGAATGGATGACAATGGAAGAATATTTTTATAATGGAGAGCTGATGAAATGTTATAAGGCTGCTTTGCAAGTTGCAGATGGGCCTGATAAGGAGTTAGCTACTAAATATATTACCTTGTTGGATGAGTACGATGTTGCTACATTGCCGAAGCCAACACTTTTCGTGGAAACACAGCATAGTGAACGGGCGAATGAAAGTTATCCTGAATCAGATGATGTTTTAGAAATACGTGCTATAAAAGATGAAGCGGCATTTGCGAAGCGAGTGAAAGCGCTAGAGGAAATGGCTAAATCGGGTTCAGCTAATGAAAAGGCACAATCATTTTTTACGCAGGGCGAGCTGTTTTTATTTGCCCATCATTACAATGAGAGCGTCCATTGCTTCAAGCAGGCAGTGAAAGCAAATCCTAATAAGGCTTTGTATTGGGGTATAACAGGTCAGACGATGCATCGTTTTGGTTGGATGCCTTTTGATGCACTTGCTTATTTAGAGCAAGCGATTGACTTAGATCCGACAAATGCTCGCTGGAAGTGGAATAAAGCACTTGTGTTAATTCAGCTTGCAAAAGATTTACAGATGGCACCGTTTATAGCTAATGCAGCGATTGCATTAGAGGAAGCCATTGCTTCTTGTGGTGAGCATCAACGATCGCTTAAAGATGCGATCCAAAATACCATTGATAATATGGATAGTTATGTATTTTCATAACATGAACATTTAAGACTGAAGATAAACTCGTTAATTGTGGGGATATTTTCAGTCTTCTTCCTTTTTCCAACAGTTGAAACATTTTATCCATTTTTCTTTCATTGAATTTTAGGTATATCATGGTAATCTATTAGTAGAATCATCTCAAAATTATTTATACATAATGAATTTTATAAAGTAGCGGTTATCAGCCAAGTGAAAGTAGGGATCATCGTGTGGGAATTAAATAAACATTTTTCTTTATTTAGGAAAGGAATACTATTCATATTTTTCTCTAGCGTATTATTGATGATCATTGGTTTTTGGAGTGATGAATTTTACGGGATTTTTGGAAAGAGCAATTATGTTTCGATTCATTTGCTAATAGAAATTTTGATCATTGTTGTGACGATGACGATTGCCATCCAATCATGGTTAACAACACCTTATATTCTATCTAATAGAACACTATACATAGGTGCGTTATTTTTAACGTATAGCTTAATTGAAATTGCACATGCACTTTCTTATAAGGGGATGCCACATTTTATTATGGAGAGTACCCCCTATGCTGCAACATGGTTTTATATTATTGGAAGGCTAGTGTTATCATGTGGTATCTTGCTCATATTTTTTATTAAGGAAAAAGCCATTCTTAATAAAACTTATCGATGGTTCATTTATAGTACACCATTTGTTGTCATTGTTGGATTATTCATGCTTATATATATACCGACTACTCCTGTTCTTCCACCACTTGTTGTTGAAGGGGTCGGTCCAACGCCTTTAAAAAATTCGTTGCAGTATGTTGCAATGGCATGCCATTTTCTCATCATGTACTTATTAATAAAAAAATTCAAGGTAGCACCCAACATTATTTTCTTGTTGGTAGGGAGTGCAAGTTATTTAATCATTAGCGATTTTCTTTTTACTACTTATCGTGACGTTTACGATATTAAAAATTTTATTGGACATATTTTTCAATTGTGTTCTTTTTATCTGCTTTTTAAAGCAATTTATTTTTCGTCCATTGAAAAACCGTTTCAGGATTTAATAGAAATGCAGAAACATTTAGAGAAATCTAGAGAGAAGATGCACTATATGGCTTATCACAACGAGGTGACAAACTTACCAAATGAACGATTTTTAATGGAGACATTACATAAGAATTTATATAAATGTAATGTTAAGAAGGCTATTTTAGCTATAGAGATTGAGCGCATTTCAGCTATTAAAGCGTCACTAGGTAGTTCATATGCAGATAAATTAATTAGTCAAGTTGCACAGAGACTAAAGGATATTTTACCTGAGCAGTATTTACTAAGTATGCTTCGAGAAGATTATTTTATCGTATTTATTGATGATGCAAATCATACACAACGAATAATGGAGCTTTGTAAACAATTGCAAATGGCAATGGCGAAATCCTTCCAAATACAACATATTTCTTTAAATGGGCATTTGAATATTGGCATTTCTTTATTCCCGACTGATGCCTACAAGGAAGAAGAGCTTGTCAGGTTTGCTGTGTATGCGATGCAGGAAGCGAGAAAAGTACCTTCACGCATCGTATTTTATGAAACTTCCATGTCTAGCGATATTACAGAGAAAATTATTTTAGAAAATGATTTACGTCATGCTTTAGAAAACCGTGAGTTGTTTGTGGAATATCAACCGCAAATAGATTTGCAGACGGGGCATATATTATCGGTTGAAGCACTAGTCCGTTGGCAGCACCCAAGTAAGGGCATGGTTTCACCAGGTTTGTTTATTCCAATTGCCGAAGAGTCCGGTATCATTATTCCGATTGGACAATGGGTATTAGAAACGGCGTGTAGACAAGTGAAGCAGTGGGAACAAGCAGGCTTACCACCTATCAAAGTAGCGGTTAATCTTTCTTTAGGCCAATTATTTCAGCAAGATCTAGTGGAGATGATTCAATCTGTACTTAAAGAAACTGATTTAGACCCAAAATATTTACAATTAGAAATAACGGAAAGTATGACCATTAATATCGATCATATAACGATGATTTTACATCAATTAAAAGCGCTTGGCGTGACAATTGCTGTTGATGATTTTGGAACTGGTTATTCATCGCTATCCTATTTAAAAGATTTTCCAATTGATTGTTTGAAAATTGATCGCTCTTTTGTCCAAAAAATTCAAAGCGATCCTACTGATAAAGCATTAGTTGATATGATATTATCAATGGCTAAACATTTACGTTTGAGAGTAGTGGCAGAAGGAATTGAGGAAGTAGCACAGCTCAATTATTTAGTAGCAGGGCATTGTGAAACGGTACAAGGTTTTTTATTTAGTAAGCCATTGCATCCGACATACTTACAAGATAACTATCAAGTACTTCAAGATAATGCACAAACGATTTTAGAAGCGTTACATACCCGATGCTGAAAATGTAAAACAACCTTGTTTCGAAATGAAACAAGGTTGTTTTTTTGTATGAATCACTTATTTTTGGATAGTATTAAAATGAAAACGATTTCACTTATTTAAAATATTCTAAAAATATTAACAATTTAAAAAGTTTTATATAGGATTGCGCTTGACGGCGTTGACTTTAGTTGGATGAAGTAATATAATTTTCAAAATATAACAAGATTAATTATTTAGAATAGTATTACAATAATAATTTTTTTGTTGAGCATGAATGGAAAAAATAAATGACATGTAGATAGAAGATAGGAGTTTAGACAATGGATATTATGCAAAAGGCAAAAGAGATGCACAAAGAAGCACAAGGGAAAATGGAGATTGTAGCCAAGGTACCTGTGCAGGATACATATGATTTAAGTTTAGCTTATTCACCTGGCGTTGCGCAGCCTTGTATTGAAATCGAAAACAATCCACAAGCAGTGTACGATTATACAATTAAAGGAAATCTTGTTGGCATTGTGACAGATGGGACAGCAGTTCTAGGTTTGGGTGATATCGGCCCAGAAGCGGCATTACCAGTGATGGAGGGAAAGGCGATTTTGCTAAAACGTTTTGCCAATGTGGATGCATTTCCTATTTGTCTCGCAACAAAAGATGTGGATGAAATCGTACGCACAGTTAAGGCGATTGCTCCAACATTTGGTGGTATTAATTTAGAGGATATTTCCGCTCCGCGCTGCTTTGAAATCGAAGATCGTCTTCGACAGGAGTGTAATATACCCGTATTTCATGATGACCAGCATGGTACGGCGATTGTTGTTGGGGCTGGCTTAATGAATGCGATTAAAATTGTCAACAAGAAACCAGAAGATATGAAGGTCGTGATAAACGGTGCGGGGGCAGCCGGCATTGCTATATTACGCTTATTGCTTCAAATGGGTTATAGAAACGTCGTGATGTGTGATACGAAGGGGATAATTTATGACGGTCGTAAGGAAGGGATGAATAGCATCAAAGACCAGATTGCAAAAATTTCAAACCCATTAAAATTAGTTGGGACATTAGAAGATGCGATTGCTGGTAGTGATGTTTTTGTCGGTGTATCCGTTGCAAATTTATTAACGAAAGAGCATATCGAATCAATGAACGAAAATCCAATAGTATTTGCGCTAGCTAATCCAAATCCAGAAATCACATATGATAATGCCCGTGCTTGGGGTGTCCGCGTTATGGGCACTGGACGTTCAGATTATCCGAATCAAGTTAATAATATGCTTGCTTTTCCTGGTATTTTTAGGGGTGCATTAGATGTCCGCGCTACAGATATAAATGAGGCGATGAAGCTAGCGGCGGTAGAAGCCATTGCTTCGTTAGTATCAGCAGAAGACTTATCAGAAGAATTTATTATTCCAAAGTCGATGGATGAGCGTGTAGCGAGCGTTGTCGCGAAAGCTGTCGGCAGTGCTGCTATTGACTCAGGCGTATCGGTGTTATTCCAGCAACCACATCAACATGCTTAAACGTTGTCCGTTTCTTTCTATTTAACAATCATGGTATGATAGAGGTGTAATGATTTGTTGAGATAAGGACGGGTTTCGATCATGGCACAGGAAGTAGCGAATAAATTTATTGAAAATGTATGTTATCATTTAGTACGTAATATGGATATGGAAAAGGTTGAGCAACACTTTAATCAGACGATTGCTATGCAACGTCAATCGGCTAGTTCGGAAACAGATTTTTGGGATAGGCTGATGGTGAATATGCTGTATTTTACTGACAATGAGCAAGTTTGGGAAAATCAGCTTATCAATATGCTAGAACAGAAACAATGGGTAAAACCAGAAGTGCTTGAAGAGGAATTGCTTATGCATCAAATGCGAATTCGTCAGCAAGTAGCTGAACGAATGGAGATGGCAAAAGAATTGTTCCATCAACAGTATGACGCTGAAGGCCTTACAGAGGAAGCCATTATTTATGACTATGCCTATAGCGCTGCTGGGCATTCGATGCGAATGGATTTGCTCTCGGTTCTTGTATCAACGCCTGCACAATCGAAAGTGCTATTTGACGCTGATCCACAAGAAACACTTCGCATCATTAACGGATATATAGCCTATCATATAGACGGGCTTATTTCGAAAACAAATTTAACATAAAGTTTGGAGGCATGGAATTAGAGAAAGTTCTTTAATTCCATGCCTTTGTAGTGTCAGGCAAACAAACAATTTTCAAACAATTAGGGTAAGATTCCAAAATCAACATCTGTGCAGTATAATTGGGCAATATGTTAAAATAGTTTTGATTTTACTTGAAAGGAATTATCGCAATGAATACACCATTCACTTTTAAACATACACAACCAGCAAATATGGACCCTACTAAAAAATATCCAGCGATTTTTTTATTGCATGGAATGGGTAGCAATGAGGATGATTTACCGCAATTGGTACAAGATTTTCAAGACCAATGTCATATCATTAGCTTGAGAGGTCCTATCGCACAAAAGCCGGGTTTTGCCTTTTTTACGATACAGGAAGTGGGAAAGCCAGACCGTGCTATTTTTGATAAAGTGTTAATTGCGCTGCAACGATTTATTTTAGAAGCAATTGAAGAATTTCAAATTGATCCGCATAAAGTATTTGTCCTTGGCTTTAGCCAAGGGGCTGTTCTCGCACAGTCACTAGCTTTTGTTATGGGCAATTTAATTACAGGCATTGTAGCATTAAGCGGATATACGCCAAAATTTGTTACAGAGGAATATGCGATTCGCACGGTCAATCATTTACATGCTTTTATTTCTCATGGTGATTATGATTATGTGATTCCTTCGCAATGGGGTATGGAAAGCAAAGAACTGTTTGAGCAATTTGGCGCGACTGTAACATTCAAGCAATATCCAGATGGACATGGTGTTACACCAGAAAATTGGCGAGATTTAGGCATGTTTTTAGCGCAACAACTACAAGAACAAGATCATATGCAGTAATGCCAATAAATAGATAAAAGGCATCGGGAATTCAACTTCTCGATGCCTTTTGTTTGTGAATATTTATTTAGAGAGACTGCGGTCTTTATCTGTTACAGCTGCAACAGCATCATGGATTGTCGTTTCGAAATGATTGCTTTGAAGGGAAGATACGCCTTGAATGGTTGTTCCACCTGGAGAGCAGACTTGATCGACCAGCGCCCATGGATGCTCTTTTGATTGTAAAATCATTTTCGCACTGCCGAGTACGGCATTTGCAGCAATGTCGAGTGCCATGTTTTTCGGCATGCCTTCACGCACAGCAGCGCGCGCTAATGCATCGATATACATATAGGTGAATGCTGGTGAAGCCCCACCAATTGTTGTAAAGATGGAGAATAAGTGTTCAGGTACTTCAATTATTGTGCCGATTGTTTCAAATAACATGGTGATAAGACGAAGTTGTGTCTCTGTTACTTGCTCATTTGCTGTATAGCAACTTGTTGATGCACCAATTAGGGCATTGATATTCGGCATTACGCGAATAATAGGCGTGGACTCGGAAAGATAACCATGGAAGTAATTGAGGTTTTTTCCCGCAGCAATGGATACGATCATATGCTTTTCTTGTAGATGTTTTTTAACCTCAGGTAAAACATCAGGCAACATTTGGGGTTTCACACCTAAAATAATAACATCACATTTTGTCATAAGTTCCTCGATGGAAGTTGTTGCTTGTATACCATAAGAGGTTGCGAGTTTTGTTGTTTTTGATTTTGTACGATTATAGCCATATATATAAGAGGAATCAAAATCTCCGCTATTGCACATCCCTTTAATAATGGCTGTGGTCATATTACCTAGACCAATAAATCCGTATTTCACGTGTTAGACACTCCTTCGTTTAGATAGAACATACCCATTAGTATAGTGCAGATTGTTTTTCTTGAATAGTATTATGCAGGAAAGAAGGCAATTAGGTTCAAATTCATGCAAGTCGGTGGTATCATAGAAGGAGTTGTGAATTGACATTATACCTTCTATTGATAAAATCATGTACTTTATGTGAACTTTGAGACATAGCGATCCTAAAAGGGGTAAAATAATAATTTGATATGTTTAATGCAAAAAATGTCTCATTCTATCGAAGGACGTAAGTAGAAATTATAAGAGAAAAGGAATTAAGAGGAATGGAACAAAATCTAAAAACGGACCAAAATCCACAAACTGTAGAAAAAACAATAGAGAAACATTCGCGCTCTAATGTTTTAGCTCAAACAGTTAAAACAGGTATCATAAAATCCAATTTAATTCCTATGTGGGCTGGCTTGTCGCTAGGGATGTATAAAAATAAAATGACATTATTGGACAATATACCAGAAATCATTTTCGCAACAATTGGTTCGGCACTTGTTATCGGTGCGGCAGGAGCTTTTAATAATGTGTATGACCGTGATATAGATGCCATTATGCCACGTACGAAAAATCGTCCGACTGTAACAGGTGAGATGTCAGCAAAATCCACGATGATATTAGCGATTACTATGCTTATTGTTGGAGTAGCTGTACTAGCATTAGCCTCACCATTAGCTGCATTATTTGGATTCTTAGGTGTATTTTTATATGTTGTACCGTATACAATGTGGACAAAACGACGCACTATTTATAATACCGAAATTGGTAGTATTTCAGGTGCAGTACCACCTTTAATTGGTTGGGCGGCTGTATCTACTGATATTACACATCCTGCTTTAATGGGGCTCTTTTGTGTGATGGTAATCTGGCAAATGCCACACTTTTATGCAATTGCGATTCGTAAGCATGCGGATTATGAAGCAGCTAACGTTCCGATGCTTCCTGTAATAAAAGGGATGCGCCGCACGTATTACCAAACGAATTTTTATTTAATCCTGTTAATACTATCAAGCTTTTTATTTGGTTCATTAAGTATTGGTATTATGCTTGTCGCACTTATATTAAGTGTTGCCTGGCTTGCAATGAGTATTTACGGTTATCACAGCAACACGGATCAAGTGAAGTGGGCGACGAAAATGTTTGTTTTCTCGCTTTTCCATATGACAATTCTCTTCTCAACAGTTATTATTTATTCCCTAGCTGGGGTCATTTTTAAATTATATTAAATAGCTTATTTAGATGAATCATGATTGAAAAGCCAACAAGTTATTCTAAGCTTGTTGGCTTTTCTTTTGCAACAGATGTTATTTGTCGAGTTGGCCATTCGAGCGCATGAAGCTGTCCTCCAAAAACAGCACCTCCATCAATACCAATAATATTATTATCACCGAAATAAACACTGTAGTTTGTTGGATCTTGATGCAATTTATAGGTTGGCGTATGCCCGAAAATTACAGTTTTCTCACCATCGTAGCCGGTATGAAACTCCTCTCGAATCCATAAAAATTGTAAAGGATCTGTGTCCGCTAAGGCTTTACCAGGTACAACGCCACCATGAACAAAAATGGCATCTTCCAACTCTATATACATTTCAAACGTCTCAATAAGCTGTAAATGTTCTTCAAGCTTTGGCAATGTTTGAATAAAGCTAGGTAATGTGTTTTGTGCAATGGCATCTTCAAAATCTTCTGGCTGATAGCCGTAGCTTGCAAGTGTTGCATCCCCGCCACAAAGTGAAATCCAATGATGCCATGCTTTTGGAATACCAGAACGACAAGCTTTGAGCATAATAGCCTCGTGATTTCCTAGTAGTACACGTGCCCCCGTTGCTTGTAGTTCCTCAATTATATTTAAAACACCACAAGATGCAGGACCTCGATCAATATAATCCCCTAATAAAAGTAATTTATCTTGTGTGGCATCGAACTTCAATTTTAATAATAATTTTTCCAGAAGTTCTAATTCTCCGTGTATATCACTAATTGCTAGTATACGTGTCATAAAAAAGCATCCTTTCCAGTATAACAGGCGTTACTAATTATTATAGAGAAGAATGTTACAAAATTCGACTTTTCGCGTTTATTGATGATTTCACAGGTATGGAAGAAATATTTTAAGAGAAGTGTTGTACGATATAGTAACTTTTCGCGATTGTCGTGTGATTCTATCTTATGTCACAATGGTTGAGAGCTATTATTCGTTTGTCCATAGATTTCGAATAGTGGGGAGGGATGTAGTCAATGTGCTAGTGGATGATGCAATATAATTCAGAATATTAGGTGATTTGAATATAAACCTTTTTTGGAAGTCTATATTCAAATCAGTAAATATTAATCCTTAAGGTTGTTCCATTCTTTCTGGGCAATTGTTTCGTCAAAGGTTGACAGCAGGCGATAGTTGTCGGTATCTAAAATGCGATAATGTTGACTAATGACGTTTTGTTGTAAACGATAGCCTTGCCATTCATTTAGGTTTTTCCACCATATGTATCCGCCCATCGTTTTTTCCTTTGGCGGTAATGTGCCATTATTGGCGATTAAGTCAACCACCTCAAGTGGATCACCACCTAGCTCATGCTGCAATATGGAACTTTCACGACATAAAGCACATACGGCAACTGCAGTTGTCCATCCGGTTTTAATACGACCTTTTTCAATTTGCACGAGTGTTTTTTTGGAAAGCCCAAGAAGATCGCTCATTTGATCTTGCGTTAATGCTTTTTCTGTTCGAATTAATTTTAGTTTTTCTGAAACGAGTAAAATGAGTTGTTCACGATTCATTTAAACACCCTTTCTTTCAGGTTGTTACGCTCCATTATACATGAAAAAAGTAGAAGAAGGTGTGCAAGCGATGATTTTGGAGATAGAGTTAAAGGAGGAACTTGGACAGAGCTAAAGAAATAGACTGCTCAAAGAAAAAAGCTTACTCATTGAGCAGTCTAGTCTGTTAATTGTGGAACAGGCCATTACTTAATATTCATATTTTTTTGTGTCCGAAATAACACGGAAATGGATTCCTTTGATTTGGGCACTTACCTTATGTCGAAGTGTATCAAGATATACTAGCTCGTCTCCATCGTTTACACACTCAGCAATTTCCTGTAAAAGTTTAGTGAATGCCTCTTTGAATAATGAGCGCATATTATCAAAGTCAAGACTTCTAAAGCTACCGTCGATATCGAACGCCTCTACAGAATTTAACTGCTTGGAAGCACCAGCAAAGCGGTCATCGTATACTGTGTAGTTTTCATCTGTTACAACGATAATATATAATACTTCTCCTGTAATTGTTTTTAACTCAATATTTGTTTTGTGTTTTTTTACATCGGTAATAATATGGATACCGTCTGAATGATAAAGTTTAAAAAGTTTCATAACAATGCCCCCTGATCATAAAATCATATACAGATTTATTATATCGAAATATGGCTAATAATGGAATAAGGAAAAAGTATTTAGATAACTTTGTATAGCCCTAAAGTTGTGAAAGCTATATCATCTTAGCCTTTCGTTTACTTTTATTAGCCTTCTGTAGGAACGGGTGCAACTTTATGAAGAGGACGCACTTCGATATAGTGAAGTTGATGACCCTGTTGTTCATAAATGCTAAATACATATTGCGCTAGCTCGATGTTTTTAATCGCTTTGAGCCCATTGTTTACTGTTAAGAACCAACCACCAAGTGTTTCTACTTCTTCGTTATCAAGGGATACTTGCAATAAATTTTCTACATCTTCTACAAGCATTTTTGCATTCAAAATATAATGATTGTCACCAATCTTCCGAATTTCTGCAACTTCATCATCGTCAAATTCATCACGAATTTCGCCAACGATTTCTTCTAAAATGTCTTCCACCGTTACAAGCCCAGAGGTACCACCATATTCATCCATTAAAATCGCCATATGAATGCGTTCTTTTTGCATTCGAACTAGTAATTGTTGAATAGGGGTTGTTTCAATTACTCGAATTACAGGGTTAATAAAGTTTTCGAGCACTAAAGAATCATCAGTTATTTGCTCTAATAAGCCATGTGTAAATAACTCTTTTGCATTAATAAAGCCTAAAATATTATCACGGTCACCATCATACACAGGGTAGCGAGTATATTTCTCGGATGCGATAAAGTGAATAATATTAGTGAAGGTTTCGTTAATTTCAATACCCGCAATTTCTGTTCGGGGGATCATAATTTCGCGAGCGATCCGTTCGTCAAATTCGAAAACATTATTCACGAACTTCAACTCGGTTTTATTGATTTCACCATTTTTAAAACTTTCAGATAACAAGGAACGCAATTCTTCCTCTGTATGTGAAATTTCATGTTCATTCGCCGGTTTCATGCCGAAGAAACCTAAAAGTATACGCGCCGATCCGTTTAAAAACCAGATGAATGGATACATCAATTTATAGAAAGCGATAATCGGTTTAGCGAAAAGCAATGAGATTGTTTCCGTCTTTTGAATAGCTGCCGTTTTTGGCGCTAATTCACCGACAACGACATGTAGAAAAGTAGCGATAGCGAAAGCAGAACCGATTGTGAAAATAGGGATAAATTTATCCGAAATGCCGATTATTTCAAAGAATGGATGCAACATAAATTCAAAGGTTTTTTCACCAACCATCCCGATACCAAGTGCTGTTATAGTTATACCAAGCTGACAGGCAGATAAGTATTCATCTAAATGGTTGACAACGTGTTTCGCAGGTATTGCTTTTTTATTGCCCTCTGCAATTAACTGATCAAGTCTAGAGGAACGCATTTTAACAATCGCAAATTCCGTTGCCACGAAAAAGGCGGTTAAAGCTAATAAAATAGTGAAAATCGATAAATTTAATATGGTCTCCAAATAGTCGTTCTGCAAAACAGAACGTCACCTCCTAGGTATTAATGAGTAATAATAAAGATTGCATTAATGCAATGCTTTCAGGTGAAACATTTTTTTTAATTGTTTGGCTATATTTCATGTCTTGATTGTTCATTTGTTCCAGTAGAGAAGTTACATCATGCTCTAAATCTTGCATTTTTAAACGTAGTATTTGAACATCGATTTCTTCATATGTTGTTGTGACATTAAGTGCTTGTTGTATTTCTACGAGTGAAAGTCCTTCCTGCTTACGTTCCTCGATGAAATGAAGTCGATCAATCATGGCAGGATCATAATAGCGGTAGTTTGATGGGGACCGTTCTGCCTCCAACAGGCCTAAATTTGTATAGTAATCAATCGTTCTTTTAGTAATGCCAGTTTTTTGAGCAAGTTCTCCGATTTTTAGTTTTTCTGTCCCAATGCAAATACCTCCCAACCATCACGTGATGCTTTGATTATAACGTGACAGTTTTATAGCATACAAATAATACGCTTTAAAATTTTTAAAAATATGATTTTTTTGTGAATACGGATTGTTGATAAGGGATTGCTAAAGGAATCATCAATCGTTACAAAAAAAGCTTTTCTAAACGATAAAATCGTTAGAAAAGCTACAGACCTTATTTATTTAAATAGGTATCGTATAGTTGATGTAATGCATCCTCACCATTCATTTGTAGTATTTTTTCTTGATTTAAAACAACTGTGACAGCTGTTTGCGCGCCATCAATTTGATCGTCATCTATTGTACACGTAACAGTCACTACACCCGTTTCAGCAAGCTTCTTTTGCATAGTCGCATCCCATGCTTGGTCAGAGAATAATGGTGCTTGCCATGTACCTTGAACATGTAGTTCATTTATTTCGGCGTCATATTCCCAGCGTATGTCACGTAAAATAGTTTTAAATAGGTCATTAATAGTAAATGTTTGGTCTTTGTAGTTAATCGTTAGCGCTCTTATTGCATGGACATCACGACTAACAGCGCTCGCGGCAGCATCAGCTGCTGAGTTAATGCCCGATGCGGCATCTTTGATTTCGGATATTCGATCGCCACAGCCGGAAAGCAAGGTAGACAGGCATGCTACAAAAGTGAGTTTTGTCATCCATTTCACAAGGAGTACCCCCAGTTTACTAGTTGTTACTACTATATTAACGAAAAGAAAATTGTGAAGAAAGGGTATGTAACCGGCATATTGTGACGGTTTTGCAACGATACAACCTTTTCAAATGTATTAGAAATAGTAATGGTAATCTAGAGTGAAATTTTGAGTAACTTATATCAAGAAGGGGAGCGGTTTCATATGAAAATTAATGATGAGATACTCGATCGATTAGGAACATATTTTGTTTATCATGCGGTCTATGATAATTATGGAATAACCTTCGAAAATTTTGTGGAGCGTTGGCTGCGAGGGATACTTGAAGTTTAGAGATGTCAATAGATAGAAGCTAACAAGGAAGTCCATCTGGTAAGACAAGTTCAGTTAGGGTTGCATCATTGAAGGGAACATCAACGTTGACGACAAAAAGTGTTAGATTGATCACAGTCAATCTAACACTTTTATTTTTAAAATATTTTCTTGCAAGTATTACTTAAAGTAGTTCGAAATAAACTGATTTGCTTCTTGCCAATTATACACTCGCACAACATTGTCAGGTACAGCAAGACGATTATATGGTGTATCGAATAAAATAACAGGTATTTTTAATTCTTCAGCAAGCATCACAGCATTATCATGTTTATCTTCAAAGAAAGCTGCGACATTATGCTTTTTCGCAGTCGCTAATTTATCATGACTTCCGATAAGTTCAATATGATCATACGGAATAGCCTGTGATTTAAACCAGTTCATCGTAATATCAGAAACATTCTGACCACGTGCAGAAATATAATATAGCTCATAAGTATGTTGCCAAGCATTTAAAATAGCTTTGGCATCTTTTGCAGCTTCTGATACTTCATACATATAAGGCTCATTTTCCTTAAACCATGCATTAAATGCAGTGCGATCTACTGGATAAGGAAAGGCCGATAAAAAATCATATTCACAAACATCATCCAGTGTAATATTGACATTATAGTGCTTATTAATATGCGGGATAAGTGTACTCGGACATGTCACGGTGCCGTCAATATCAATACCAAAACGGGGCTTTGTCATGCAAGCACCTCCCTTAGGCGTTCGCTTTGGCAGCTTCTTCAGCCGCACGTTTTTCTGCCATTTCTGCAGCTAGCTTATCAATTTCTTTTTTCAATTCTTCTACCATTGTTTCTTCTGGAACTTTACGAACCGTTTTGCCTTTCATGAATAGCAGACCTTCACCACGTGCACCCGCAATACCGATATCGGCTTCACGCGCTTCACCTGGACCATTTACTGCACAACCTAGAACGGCTACTTTTAATGGTACATTTAATGTTGAAATATATTCTTCCACTTCATTTGCAATAGAGATAAGGTCGATTTCAATTCGGCCACATGTAGGGCATGAAATTAACGTTGCCATGTTAGACGCTAAACCAAATGATTTTAATAGCTCACGTGCAACTTTCACTTCCTCCACAGGGTCGGCAGATAGAGAGATACGTAGCGTATTACCAATACCTTTTGACAGGATTGCGCCAAGGCCAGCAGCAGATTTTACAGTTCCAGCAAACAATGTACCTGATTCTGTAATACCTAAATGTAGCGGATAATCAAAAGCTTGTGCAGCCTTTTCATATGCTTCAATCGCTAAATTGACATCGGATGCCTTCATTGACACGATAATATCGTGGAAATCTAAGTCTTCCAAAATTTTAATATGGTGTAATGCTGATTCTACCATACCATCTGCAGTTGGATAGCCGTATTTTTCAAGAATGTGTCGCTCTAGCGAACCGGCATTTACACCAATACGAATAGGAATGCCTTTTGCTTTTGCAGCTGTTACAACGGCTTCTACTTTTTCTTTACGCCCAATATTACCTGGGTTAATACGAACTTTATCAATACCATTTTCAATTGCTTTCAAAGCTAATTTATAATCAAAGTGAATATCAGCTACTAATGGAATATGGATACGTTTTTTTATTTCGGCAATTGCATCAGCCGCACGCTCATCTGGCACTGCAACACGAACAATTTGACAGCCCGCCTCTTCTAGTCGCAGAATTTCTGCAACAGTTGCTTCGACATCATGTGTTTTTGTTGTACACATACTTTGAATGAATAATTCATTACTACCACCAATTGTTAAATTACCGACACGTACAGGACGTGTTTTTGAACGGTGACAAATTTCACTCATTAACTTTCTCTCCTTTTCGGGCCACTACTTTCAGCCGTCACTGACACTTATTTTAGCAGTGTAAGAAAATAAGGACAAGGAAGAAACGTTAACTTTTCATTTTCCGCATGCGTTTTCGAATTCAAAAGAGAGGGGAAGCTTAATATTTTCGCCTGGTACAAGTGCTTGTAATTGTAAATGAGGATTTAATTGATAAAAGAGCTCCAGTCGTTCTGGAAAGGTCATCGGCATTTTTGCTGGGTGTAGTGCAAATAAGCTATGGATGGTATCGCCTTGAATTGTTTGTACCGTAATGTAAGCTGGCTCGCGCTGGTCTTCGCAAAGTGTATTTTGCCCATCTTTTGGATAGAAGGCAGCGAGAGATAATGTGCCTTCTGTTAAATCTACTTTTACGACAAATGCGATAAGCACAATGGCAACAGTTAACAAGAATGCTCGCAAAAAAACCCCTCCTTTTTCTACACTATATTGAGAAGAGAGGGGAATCATGCCTATTATTTTGAAATTGGTTGTTTTGGATATTTTGTAAAGGCAATAATTAATAGAGTAATCGTTAAAAGTAATGACAAGATTGAGAGTATTGTTCGGGCAGTTGGTACAAATTCTGCTAACATGCTTAAAATAGTCGCCCAAGTAATGGCGAATGTTGTAGTGCGCCAAATATGGCGGTATTCACCACGACGTTTCATAACTTTTAAAATAAATAAACCTGCTAGAGCATAGAGCGCAATTTGACCAAAAACTAACATCGTTGTTAGTACAAATAACATGATGAATGTGACGGGGTACAACAGCCATTTTATTTGATCTATGTATTCCGTTATTCCACTTATATCAAGAGTATTAACAGACATATCAGTAGAAAAACGTCCAAATGAAAATACAGTAACAATGGTAATTAATAAAAAGGTATATTGAATGACTTTGCCGATAGGTAATAAACGATAAGCTGCTAGTTTTTTAGGGTGCAATAAGCTATCGATTAATAATTGTGAGTGTTTCATATTTATATCTCCTCCATTCGCTATTCTAACATGTTCGTGAATGACTAGAAATGGATTGCATCACTTTAACTGAGAATGACCTGCTAAAATGTTAACATTGTGTAAAGAAGTTAAAGGTTTTCTTTACTTTTTGTACATTTTCATTTAATGATTAGGAATAGATTAGTAGAGACGTAAGAATTGGAGCGAATACCATTGACAATAGATTGGCAAAGCATATTATTTCAATTTTTAGGCGGATTAGGGGTCTTTTTGTTTTCCATAAAATATATGGGAGAAGGGTTGCAAAAATCGGCAGATGACAGACTCCGTGAATGGTTGAATCGATTTACAACGAATCCGTTTATGGGTGTGTTAGTTGGGATAATCGTTACGGTTTGTATTCAGTCAAGTTCGGCGACAACAGTGATTACTGTTGGTTTAGTGAGTGCAGGCTTCTTAACATTACGACAAGCAATAGGCGTTATAATGGGGGCCAATATTGGAACTACCATAACGGCATTTATCATCGGCATTAATATAGGTATTTATTTTTATCCACTCCTCGCAATTGGCGCTGCATTTTTATTTTTCTTTAAAAAGGCTATTTATCATCATATAGGTCAAATTTTATTTGGTTTTGGTGGTCTGTTTTTAGGGTTGGAGCTAATGAGTGCTAGTATGCAGTCGCTACATGAATTAGCAGACTTTGCATCATTAACTATTCATTTGAGTAACCAGCCGGTAATCGGGATATTTTTAGGGACTATTTTTACCTTGCTCGTTCAAAGTTCGACAGCGACAGTTGGCGTTTTGCAAGGCTTATATGCTGAACAATTAATCGGTTTAGATAGTGCGCTACCGATTTTATTTGGTGAAAATATCGGTACGACAATTACTGCTGTACTCGCTTCATTAGGTGCTTCGATATATGCAAAGCGAGCAGCGGCTGCCCATGTGTTATTTAATGTGATTGGGACGGTTATTTTTATGTTGCTGTTTACCCCTTTTATAAATTATGTACAGTGGATTAGTCAGTTGTTTCATTTAGAGGCTCGCATGCAAATTGCTGTCGCACATGGTTCGTTTAATGTCTTTAATATGATGATCCAACTACCGTTTATCGCAGGATTATCATTATTAGTAACCAAAATATTGCCTGGACATGACGGTGGTATTGATGTTGCAACGAAACATCTGGACCCATCCTTCATTGATTCTTCGCCAGCCATTGCATTAGGGCAAGCGAAAGAAGAAGTTTTACGGATGGGTGAGCATGCACTAAGGGGCTTAGAAGAAACGTTTTACTACATGAAAACAGGGGAGTCTTCCCATATTCCTACCGTATTACAGTTGGAAGTGGCACTTAATCATTTAGATAAAGAAATAACGAATTATTTAGTTATGGTATCCAAGCAGCCGCTTTCTCATGCGGATTCGGTACGGCACCATACCCTATTAACGAATGTGCGTGATATCGAGCGTATTGGCGACCATTTTGAAAATATTTTGGAGCTATTGCAATATAAGGATCACCATGAAGTGAGTTTAAGTAAATCTGCGCGGCAAGATTTAATCGGTATGTTTAGTCTTGCCATCGAGGCGGTAAGGAAAAGCTTAGAGGCGCTTGATACGGCGAGTCTTAGCCTAGCGCAAGAAGTAACAGAATTAGAGAGTTTAATAGACGATATGGAGGATAAACTAAGACAAAAGCATATTGCACGTTTAAATACAAACGAATGTAGTGGCGCTGCTGGTATTGTCTATACGGATATTGTCAGCAATTTGGAGAGAATTGGGGATCATGCTGTGAATATTGCAGATTCTATTTTAGGAATTCGCCACTAGATTGAAACTTTTTGGCAATATCTTTCGTATGTAAGGCATGCACGACAAAAGGAGAGAGCTTTTATGGAAGTTGTTGGCTGGATCGTAGTGATTGCCTGCTTTATCGTATCATTTGTTGGTTTAGTGTATCCGATAATCCCAGGTGTCTTATTTTTACTAGGTGGATTTATTGTCTATGGATTATTTTTCTCGTTTGCTGATTTAAGTTGGTGGTTCTGGGCAATTGAAATTTTATTTGTTGTCCTACTCTTTGGAGCTGATACGGTTGCAAATGCTTTTGGCATTAAAAAATTCGGTGGCTCCAATGCAGGTATGTGGGGCAGTACAATCGGTTTATTGATTGGACCATTCGTTATTCCGGTTGCCGGCATATTAGTTGGGCCTTTTTTAGGAGCCATCGTTGCAGAGCTGATGGTAGAGCGAAGAACTTTTAATGAAGCTGTAAAAAGTGGTGTGGGTTCCCTTATCGGTTTTTTAACGTCAACCGTAGCCAAGGCAGTTATTCAAATTGTGATGATTGTCGTATTCTTTATTGCTATTTAAACGTATTGTGGGGGTAATTATAAAGTTTAACAAATTAAAGAAGTGGGTATATTAGAAATTGGATTATTTATTTCGGTCAAAAGGCTGAAATCTTTAATTTGAGGTATTTTTCATTGAATGGTTTGACCAATTTTGATAATCTAAGGATGTACTAATTATTTCTTTATTTTAGGGAGGAACTTAATAATGGCTTACGAATTACCACAATTAACTTATGCTTACGATGCATTAGAACCAAATATCGATGCAAAAACAATGGAAATTCACTATTCTAAACACCACAATACTTATGTAACAAATCTAAACGCAGCAGTAGAAGGTACTGAATTTGCAGAAAAAGACATTAATGACTTAATCGCAAACATCGATGCACTTCCAGCTGACAAACAAACAGCAGTTCGTAACAACGGTGGGGGACATGCTAACCACACACTATTCTGGGAAGTAATCGCACCAGGCGGTTCAAAAACTCCAGTTGGTGAAGTAGCTAAAGCAATCGATGCTAAATTTGGTTCTTTCGATGCTTTCAAAGAAGAGTTTGCAAAAGCTGCAACGACTCGCTTCGGTTCAGGTTGGGCTTGGTTAATCGTTGATGGTGATTCAGTAGCAGTTACTTCTACACCAAACCAAGACTCTCCAGTTATGGAAGGTAAAACACCAATCTTAGGATTAGATGTTTGGGAGCACGCTTACTACTTAAACTATCAAAACCGTCGTCCAGATTATATCGGTGCTTTCTGGAACGTAGTAAACTGGGATGCAGTAGAAGCTAAATTTCAAGCTGCAAAATAATCATTTGCGATAAAGCAAAATAATTAGGTTTCTGCGGAACATTTGTGAAGTGGAAGTTTACTAATTATTTCTATGTAAAGGGCTATGCATAAGGTGAAAAATCACCTTGGCATGGTCCTTTTTATATGATTTTAGCGCTTTTAGTGATGTAGCTTTCGAATAGTCAGAAATTCATATATACGGAAGGAAACTTTTCTTGCCAAGTGCCGTCAATTAAAATGATGCTTCCGCTAGTTAGGGATTTTTATGGCAGATCATTTCATAAATAGTCGAAAATTACGAATAGGCCAACGAAGCAAACGGCTGGGACTCCTCCAACGAAGTGTGAAAAGCGACCTTCTGTAGTGTAGGTGATGTGAATGCTTCTATTATTTACATTTTTCAATAATTAGTATTTTAATGATGAGAAGGCGAATTATGAAAATGATGCAAGAGTATGCTTTTCTGACGCAACTTCGAATGGTATACTAGGTATCGTGTATTTAAACAGTTATTAGATGAGGAGGGGAATACATATGCGCAAAGCACCGGGGAAAAATCGCGCAGCGAGTGTTAAAGCGAAACATCACTCTAATTTAACATTTCGTATGAATGTCCTTTTCTTTGCTATATTTATCGTATTTTCGATGTTAATTTTTAGACTTGGTTATATGCAAATTGTCAAAGGGGAAGATTATGTTCGTATTTTAGAGCGGACGGAGGAAGTACCTGTCAATACAAGTGTGCCAAGGGGTCGGATGTATGATCGTTATGGGCGTATTTTAGTGGATAATCAGCCTGAAAACGCGATTACGTATACAAAAATGCAGACGACTAAAACGGAGGATATGCTAGCGATTGCTGAAAAGCTGGCTCAATTAATTGAGCAACCAACGAATCGTGTCACATTACGCGATAAATTGGATTTTTGGATATTAAAAAACCATGACGCAGCATATGCAAAAATTTCTGATGAAGAGCAAACGAAAATTAAAACACAGGAAAATATTACGACAAGTCAAGCGAATGCAGAAATCGATAAAATTGTGCGTGAGCGCATTACAGACGAGGAATTAGCACAATTAACGGAAGCGGATTTAGAAGTATTAGCAATCTACCGTGAGATGGTATCAGGCTACAATTTATCACCTCAAATCATTAAAAGTGAGAATGTATCAGCAGATGAATTTGCTCGTGTTTCAGAGCGTTTAACTGAGTTACCAGGAGTCAACACAACGACAGACTGGAAGCGTGTTAAACTATCATCCCTTTCTGTGTTAGGCCGTACAACTGTACCAACAAAAGGGATACCGAAAGAGAAGCTCAATTATTATTTAGCACGTGATTATTCACGTAATGATCGCGTCGGGGAAAGTTATATTGAAGCACAATATGAAGAACTTTTACAAGGGCAAAAAACAGTTGTCAAAAATATTACGAATAAAAAAGGGCAAGTTGTTGATACCGTTACAACATATGAAGGCGAGCCTGGTAAAGATTTAGTATTAACATTTGATAGTGAGCTACAAGTCGCTAATGAAAAAATTGTAGAGGAAGAGTTGCTGAAGTTAAAAGCAATGTCTGGCTCAAGTTTATTAGATCGAGCATTCCTCATCATGATGGACCCGAATACGGGAGATATCCTATCAATGGTTGGTAAAAAAATCGAAAAAGATTCGGAAACTGGCAGAAATGTAGTTGTGGATTATGCATACGGCTCGTTTACAACAGCTTATGAGGCAGGGTCTGTCGTAAAAGCAGGTACACTGCTGACAGGCTATAAACTAGGGGCGATTACTCCGAACACAGTATTAGGAGATGAACCAATCCATTTACTTGGTACACCCGTTAAAAGATCGATCTTTAATGCTGGTGGCTATATTTCAATGGATGGTTTAAGCGCTCTTGAGCAATCTTCCAACGTTTATATGTTTAAAACGGCAATGCTTATTAATGGCACACCATATAGTTATATGATGCCACTGCGCTTAAATGATCAAACATTCCCGAAAATGCGTAATTCCTATGCACAGTTTGGGCTAGGTGTTAAAACAGGTATTGATTTACCAAATGAATTTAGTGGTGTCCAAGGTCCGTCTGGTCCAACAATGGGTGGTAAAACACTCGACTTAGCCATTGGACAATATGATACGTATACACCGCTTCAACTAGCACAATATATTTCAACGATAGCGAATGGTGGCTATCGTGTTCAGCCTCATGTCGTGAAAGAAGTGCGTGATCCATCCAAAGATGGTCAGCAGCTAGGACAATTAGTGACAGAAGTAGGACCAAGAATTTTAAATCATATCGATAATACAGAAGAAGAAATTAATTATGTAAAAAAAGGCTTGCATCGTGTATATACGGGTTCTCGTGGTACGGCACGTTCAGCATTTTCGAACGCACCTTTTACCGCTGCCGGGAAAACAGGGACAGCCGAAGTAGTATATTATGGACCATTACGTGAACGTTATGGTACAAATACGATTAATTTAACGCATGTTGGCTATGCGCCATATGAAAATCCTGAAATTGCTTATGCTGTTGTAATTCCATGGGCAACGACGAACCTTAATCAACATTTATCGAATAATAACGTGATTGCAAGACGTGCTTTAGATGCTTACTATGAGCTAAAAGCAAAATATGAAAAGACAAAAGTGACAGATAATAAAGTAGAACAACCAATTTTACCTGCGATTACAAAAGATAAAATCGGTGAAGATGAACAAGAATAAAAAAACCGCTAGCGCATGTTATATGCCTAGCGGTTTTTAGTATCTATATAGCTTTCTACTGGCGAATAAGCTGTTGAATCGCCAATTCAAATTGTTCCTTCGGTTTTTCCCCATAAAGCTCAATATTATTATAGAAATACGTCGTCATCATAAAATCAATAGCCTCCTGCAAAGACAACTCTCGATGATCCATGATAAGTGTTAAATATGTTTTAAAGTAATCGGCATTTTGTACTTTTGCATGATTAATCACAAAGTCAAACTCCTCTTATAATATTTCCTGACACAAATGATTATTATAGCATCTTTGCTAAAGGAAGCAAATTATTTAATTGCAATTGTAAATGTCTCTTTACAATCGTTTACAAAGCATTACATTCCTTTACGTGTCTTTTACGAACGGTTTATACGAATTCAACATTAAGTCATTATAGTAAAGATTGTAAGGCAAAACACAAATAAAAAAGTTAGTGACGGAGGCAAATGAGATGAAAAAGTGGAAGTACTTAACGATGACAGCGGTAATGGGTTCAGCATTAATGCTAGGTGCATGTAGCGGAGACAACTCAACGCAAAACGGTAACAATGCAGAAACGAATGCACCAGCGAACTCAGGACAAGAAGCTGCTGACGAGAAACTGCAAGGTTCAGTTGCTGGAGATGGTTCATCAACAGTAGCACCAATTATTGAAGCAGTTGTTGAAGAGTATGCAGGTGCACAACCGGATGTCAAAGTATCGGTAGGTGTTTCTGGTACTGGTGGTGGCTTTGAAAAATTCATCGCAGGTGAGACAGACTTTTCAAATGCATCTCGTTTTATAAAGACAGAAGAGAAAGAAAAACTAGACCAAGCTGGAATAGCTTACACTGAGTTAGCTTTAGCATATGATGGTTTATCAGTAGTGGTGAATCCTGAAAACGATTGGGCGAAGGATTTAACTGTAGAACAGTTAAAGAAAATTTGGACTGAAGATGGCACAGAGAAAAAATGGTCAGATATCGACCCTTCATGGCCTGCAGAAAAAATCGTATTCTACTCACCAGGTACTGACTCAGGGACGTATGATTACTTTGATGAAGTCGTATTAGATGGTGCTGATCTAGTAAGTGCAGCGACATTATCAGAGGATGATAATATGCTAGTTCAAGGTATTTCTGGTGACAAGTATGCAATTGGTTTCTTTGGCTTCGCTTACTACTTAGAAAATAAAGATAAATTAAACATTGTGAAAGTCAATGGAATTGAACCAACACATGACACAATTGAAAAAGGCGAATATACGCCACTTTCACGCCCACTATTCACTTATGTGAAAAACAGTGCGATGAAAGATAATGCTGCAGCATATGATTTCGTAAAATTCACACTTGAAAATGCAGGGGATATGGCAGAAGCAGTAGGTTATGTTCGTCTACCTGAAGAAAAATATGCTGAAGGCTTAAAAACTTTAGAAGGCTTAAAATAAGTAGACATGCATAGAGGGAAAGAGATGGATGCTCTTTCCCTCGCTTATTGGAAAGGAGCACCCAATGGTTTCTCAAAAGGAAAATAAGACATCATCTGTGCAACAATTAATAGCAAATTCGCGCAATCATAAAACTAAGAAAATAGTGGAAAAAGCCATGCCAGCTTTATTATTTTCTGCAGCGCTTATCTCGATTTTGACAACATTTGGCATTGTTTTCACCCTTATTTTTGAAACGTTTGAGTTTTTTAAACGTGTTTCGATTACGGATTTTTTATTTGGTACACAGTGGCTACCGTTTTCTGGAAAGGAGCCGTTATTTGGGATTTTACCGCTTATCGCAGGAACACTGAAAGTTACATTAATTGCAGTTGTTGTAGCAGTACCATTTGGGATTGCTTCAGCCATCTATTTAAGTGAATATGCGAGTGAGAAAACAAGACGTACAGTCAAACCGATTTTAGAAGTATTAGCAGGTGTACCGACAATCGTTTATGGTTTCTTTGCTCTAACGTTTGTCACACCAGTGCTACAAGGAATTATTCCAGAACTTAAACTATTTAATGCACTTAGTCCAGGGATTGTAGTGGGCATTATGATATTACCAATGATTACATCACTATCAGAAGATGCCATGTCATCTGTACCAAACAGTATGCGAGAAGGAGCTTTAGCGCTAGGTGCTACAAAGTTTGAAGTTGCTGTAAAAGTAGTGTTACCAGCCGCTTTATCGGGTATTGTCGCATCAGTCGTACTGGCTATTTCCCGGGCAATTGGAGAAACTATGATTGTATCGCTCGCAGGAGGATCGACACCTAAATTCGATTTAAATGTCACAGATTCCATCCAAACGATGACAGCATATATTGTACAAGTTTCTACGGGTGATGCTGGTTATGGAACGACGATTTATTACTCCATCTATTCAGTTGGATTCACATTATTTATCTTTACGTTAGTGATGAACTTAATCGCTCATTATATTTCGAAACGCTTCAGGGAGGTTTACTAGCATGCGCTATATCGATGATACAGTCGTCAAGAAACGAATGACTAAACGTATTACATTCAATAAAGTGTGGAAGTCCTTGTTTTTCTTGGCCACTACATTTGCGCTTGTAATGCTAGCGATTTTGCTCTACCGCATTGTGACGCAAGGAGTAGGTTATTTAAACATTGATTTCCTAACGAATTTTGCTTCACGCTTTGCAGATAAAGCAGGGATTAAAGCTGCATTAATCGGCTCACTTTGGTTGATGGGAGTAGTAGCTCCAGTATCGATTATTTTAGGTGTAGGAACAGCGATTTATCTAGAAGAATATGCAAAGAAAAATAGATTGAATGATTTTATTCGCATGAATATCTCAAACTTAGCAGGTGTACCTTCCATTGTTTTTGGTTTACTTGGGTTAACAATTTTTGTTCGTATGATGGGACTAGGTAAAAGTATTTTAGCCGCAGGTTTAACAATGAGTTTGCTAATATTACCTGTAATAATCGTGGCTGCTCAAGAAGCAATACGCGCTGTACCGAATGAACAACGTGAAGCTTCTTATGGAATGGGAGCAACGAAATGGCAAACCATTTTACGTGTCGTATTACCAGCTGCTATACCAGGGATTTTAACAGGTAGTATTTTAGCTTTATCTCGTGCAATCGGTGAAACAGCACCACTTGTAGTAATCGGGATTCCTGTTATTCTACAATTTTTACCTAATGATTTATTAAGTCAGTTTACTGCATTACCGATGCAAATTTATGATTGGGCTAAACGACCGCAAGAGGCATTTCAATATGTAGCCGCAGCGGGGATTTTAGTGCTGATGATTGTGCTGCTAATGATGAATTCCATCGCTATTTTTATTCGAAATAAATTCCAAAAACGTTATTAATGAGGTGACCTTATGGTACTAGATTTTAAAGAGGAAAATTCAGTTGTCAAATCAATTAATATAAATGTAAAGCCATCTGCTGAAGTTGCGAAAAAAGTAGTGTATGATACTCGGAACTTAAATTTATGGTACGGTGATCATCACGGTTTAAAAGATGTGAATTTAAGTATTTATGAAAATGAAGTAACAGCTATTATTGGCCCTTCAGGTTGTGGGAAATCTACTTATTTAAAAACGTTAAACAGAATGGTAGAGCTTGTACCGATTGTTCGTACATCGGGTGAAATATTATATCGTGAACGAAATATCTTAGATAAAAACTATACGGTAGAGGAATTGCGTACTCGCGTAGGAATGGTATTCCAAAAGCCTAACCCTTTCCCAAAATCAATCTATGATAATATTGCTTACGGTCCACGTATCCACGGCATTAAAAACAAAAAAATACTAGATGAAATTGTTGAAAAATCATTGCGTGGTGCGGCTATTTGGGATGAAGTAAAAGATCGTCTTAATCAAAATGCCTATGGTTTATCAGGTGGTCAGCAACAGCGTATTTGTATTGCGCGTTGTTTAGCGATTGAGCCAGATGTTATTTTAATGGATGAGCCTACTTCTGCACTTGACCCAATTTCTACGTTAAAAGTAGAGGAGCTTGTACAAGAGCTTAAAAAAGATTATTCAATTGTTATTGTTACACATAATATGCAACAAGCGGCACGTATTTCAGACCGTACAGCATTTTTCCTAAGTGGCGAAGTTGTGGAATATGACAAAACAGATGTGATTTTCCAAACACCTGCAGATCAACGAACAGAAGATTATATTTCAGGACGCTTCGGCTAAGCATAGGGGGAACTATAGATGGTAGTACGTGAACGCTTTGAGCAAGAGCTAAAGGAAATTCAAGAACAGTTTGTAGAAATTGCAACCAATAGTATTAATGCATTAAAAATATCTTTTGAGGCATTGTTAGAGCAAGATTTGGAGAAATCATTAAAAATTATTGAAGACGATTTATATATTAATCGCCTTGAGGAAGAAATTAATGATCGAGTAATTTTGATGATTGCCAAGCAACAGCCGGTAGCGACAGATTTGCGCCGTCTTATGGTTCTTGTAAAGGCTGCATCTGATATGGAGAGAGTGGGAGATTATGCAGTTAACATCGCAAAAGAGACGATTCGTTTAGGTAAGGAGCCTCTAATCTTCCCAACGACAAATTTACAAACGATGTGTAGTAAGACAGTCGAAATGCTTGAAAGTATTATTACAGCCTTTAAGGAAGAAGATACTGTCCGAGCAAAAGAAATTGCTGAACTTGACGATTATGTCGATGATTTATACGGAGCAACAGTAACATTATTACTACGTGCTGGTGCAGAAAGCCCATCTCATATTTCGCAATTTACACATTTAACATTTGTTTGTCGTCATTTAGAACGTTCAGCGGATCATGCAACGAATATTGCCGAACATTTATTTTACTTAATTAAAGGTAAACATTATGAATTGAATAATTAAAAGAGAAGGGCTGCGACTAAGTGGCCCTTCTTTTTTACTTTTTAATACACTCCTAAATATAAGAAATCGCGGCAACATTACACTCTACACATACGTCAAATATGGTAGTGTGTTTATTTGTATTGTCAAAAAAATTTTTTGGTTATACTATAGACATTATCCAAAAAAATGTTCTTAGGAGGTGCTGCTTCGTGAAAGACGGTGTAGAATCACTTATAAAGAAATTTGGTCTAGAGATTTCGTCAGAACAACGCAACTACTTAGATTATCTATATGAAAATTTACATGTAGAAGAGCTAAGTGAGAAGGAACAACATTTTTTTATTGATTATTTTTACAAAAGTGAGACACTGCGTAATATGGCAGCATTTGCACTTGAGCTAGCGGATGTTATGCATGAAATTCGTGAAAATGTTCCAGCCATTGAACAAGCCGAGCGCTTAGCCAACGGTAAAGAGCAACGCATGTACTATGCGCAAAAATGGCAAGAAGCGAGACGTCAAAAGTTAAAGCAGCATACAACTAAAAGTGGAAATGTACTATATGTGCCATTTGTTGATTACAAGGAAGAGCAAGGGCCTATTATTATTTGTCTGGAACAAACTTTTGGCATGGAGAGGTATTCAGCGCTTTGTAAAAGTATGATTTTGCCGTTATTTATGAATGCATATAAAGAGCAAAGAGATTTATATATCGTGCCATACGATTGTCAAATTCACGTGCACTTCCGCTTTGAAAATGGTCATTTAAATCTATCTGATTTTAAAGATTTTATTGAATATAAGGCACAAGGTGAAGCAGCTATTTTGCCTGTGCTACAGTTTGTAAAAGGTTTGCTACAAGAAAATCAGCAATGCGCAGAAACAGAGGTTCTGATTTTTACTGAAGGGAATCCAGTTGATGGACCACATTTATTAGGAAAGCGTGCAAAGACAATGTTAGATGAAATGAAGCAACGCTACCATGCTGAATTTTCGGTTATTGCGATGAATGAGCATTGTTTTAATGAGCATCACTTCTGGTTTGCAAATAGAGCCATTTTTGCAGATGATGCGATTCAATAAAATGCGAAGCTGACCAGATCGTTATTGGTCGGCTTATTTTTACTATAAACAGTGGTATCAATTTTTTTGCACAAATTTAATTGAAAATGTACATAGGTATGTAAAAGGAGTATTACATGGATTCATTGAAATGGTTATTACCGAACTTGACTGTGCCAACATGGATAGACATTACTATTGCGGTGGCATTTTGTGTTGTGGGATGGTTGTTTCAGCATTTTGTGTTGAAGAAAATCATTACGAGCACTGTTACATTTTTAAAGAATAGACAGCGTAATTTTCAAGCGACTGTTCTTGGCCAATTTAATAAGGCAATTCGATATGCGTTTATGTCAGCAGTAGTTGTCCTAAGTTTATCGAATTTACTTAAAGTGTTTTTATTTACACATTTTGCAACAAAGAATTTTGTGTTGTCTATCATGGTGTTTTTTGCCTTTAAAGGCGTATATGATGTGCTTCACTATTATACAAAGAAACCATTAGAGTTAAATAGTGACGAGGAGCAAAATGTTCTTTTACCGTTTTTCCTTCGTATCGGTAAAGTGCTTATAATGATTTTAGCTATGTTTACCATTGCGTCCTTTTGGAACTTTAATCTAAATGGCTTTTTGACAGGAATTGGATTAACAGGGGTAGCGATTGCTTTTGGTATTCGTGATACTTTGGCTCATGTTTTTGGTGGGATGTCCGTTGCACTCGACAATCCATTTCAAATAGGCGATTGGATTGCGACAGAGGATCAAAAAATAGAAGGTACCATTGAGGATATCAATCTTCGCAGTACACTTATTCAAACAGGTGATAAAGGGCTTGTATATGTGCCGAACTCTTATTTAGTAAATCGTCCAATTTATAATTTTTCAAAACGAGAGAAACGAAAATGTGAGTTGTTTTTATATGTAGCTGCGGAAAACGAAGAAGAAACATTACGTAGTGCTTTAAGTACCATTCATCAGCAAATACATTTGCATGCAAATACTGAAAAAGAGCTGATTCATGTATATATAGATGAGTTATATCATGCATCATATCGGGTTCTTGTTCGTTTTTATGTTGCAACTAACGATACAGCTGTTATGTTAAATGTACGGCAGGATATTTTATTTGTGATCCGCCAAGTTGTTCAAGATTATGAGATAGTACTTGCAGAACAACCGGACGAGTGTAAACTTGAGAAAAAATAATTTGAATTGTTCGATATTTTACATTACAATATATACTAATAATCGGCTTAGATGAAGAGTAGTAACTATTATTATTTGTTCAAGAGAGCTAGCGGTTGGTGGAAGCTAGTACAAATAAATAGCGAATGGACTTCGGAGCCCTAATCCAGAAGTTAAGTATGGATTAGCGTTTGCCTACGTTACAAGGCTTAGAGAGGGTCTTTTAAGACCAATAAAGGTGGCACCACGGCTTTTCCGTCCTTTGCGATGGAAAGGCCTTTTTATATGGTTTTTTGGTGTAGTAGAGCAGAGCATAGTGAAGGAGAGATTAAGAATGACAGTTGAGCTTAGTAGATTTGCCATCAAAGTATTACAGGGAGATATGATGACGCCTATATCGGTGTATCAATCTCTGACAGGAAAGCATAAGATGCTATTTGAATCTTCAGCCAAGCATGAGGAAAGTGGGCGTTATTCCTTTATCGCCGTTAACCCAATAGCAGAACTGATTGGGGATAAAAACGGTTATCAATATACAAAAGGGATGAAAATTGATACGTCTAACGATAATGTCTTAAAAAAACTAAAAGAAGTAATGCCATTCCATGAAGCGGACTATCCTTTTGCTTTTTTTGGTGGCGCAATCGGCTTTTTTGGCTATGAAACCGCCTTTTATGCTGAAAAAATTGGTGAATATTTACACGATAATTTAGATATGCCCGATGTCCATGTTTTTTTCTATGATACGTTTATCGTGTTTGATCATTTGAAGCAAGAGGTGACACTAGCAGCAATCGATTTATTTAATGAAGGGCGCACACTTGATAGGATGGAAGCTGCTATTGCTGAAATTGAGCAACAGCTACATGCAGGAACGACATTTGGTGCAATGGAGCTAGGTACAATTGATTTCCAACCAATGATACCAAAGGAAGAGTTTATTGCAATTGTTGAGCGCGCAAAACAGCATATTGTGAAGGGAGATATTTTTCAAATCGTGTTATCCCAACGTTTTTCTTCTTCGTTTACGGGCAATCCATTTGCCTTATACCGGCAGTTAAGAACGTCGAACCCATCACCTTATATGTTTTATATGGATTTTGAGACATACACAATTTTAGGAACTTCTCCAGAGAGTCTTGTAAAGGTCAAGGATCGCAAAGTTACAACAAATCCAATTGCTGGAACGAAACCACGTGGTACAACGCAACAGCAAGATGAAGCAATTGCAGAAAGCTTATTGACGGATGAAAAAGAAATCGCTGAGCACCGAATGTTAGTTGATTTAGGGCGTAATGATATCGGAAGAATTTCCAAGATTGGTACAGTAAAGCTTGTGAAATATATGAACATTGAACGCTACAAACATGTTATGCATATTGTATCGGAAGTTATTGGAGAACTTCGTGATGAAGTCCATGTGTTAGATGTCCTTAGCGCATGTTTGCCAGCTGGTACAGTGTCGGGAGCCCCAAAGATTCGAGCAATGCAGTTAATTAATGAGCTAGAGCCAGTGAAGCGCGGCGTTTATGCTGGTGCGGTAGGGTATATTTCAGCTACAGGTGATATGGATTTAGCGTTGGCTATTCGTACAATGGTGATCAAAGATGGATTTGCACATGTGCAAGCAGGTGCAGGCGTTGTGTACGATTCAGTTCCTTTGTCTGAATATGAAGAAACATTAAATAAAGCTCGTGCGCTACTGGAGGTTAAAAAATGATTTTACTCATCGATAATTATGATTCATTCACATATAATTTATTTCAGCAAGTCAGTATGCTTGGTAAAGAAGTTCAAGTAGTAAGGAATGATGAAGTAACAATTGAAGAAATAATCGACATGCAACCAGAAGCAATTATTTTATCTCCAGGTCCAGGCACACCAAATGAGGCAGGAATCACAGTTCAAGTTGTACAAGAACTATATACAAAATATCCGATTTTAGGAATTTGTTTAGGTCATCAGTCTATAGGGCAGGCATTCGGGGGAACAATTAAGCAAGCTAAAAATATTATGCATGGCAAGCTGTCTGCTTTACAGTATAAGCAAACAGGCGTTTTTGCACAATTCGAAGGTGAAATCGAAGTAATGCGCTATCACTCGTTAATCATAGAGCCATCAACGTTGCATGAAGATTTTATTATAACGGCCACTTCGCGTGATGATGGAGAAATTATGGCTATCCAACATAAGCACTATCCACTTGTCGGATTACAATTCCATCCAGAATCAATAGCCACTAAAACAGGTAGTGACATCGTGCAAGCCTTTTTAGCACTCGTTTAGGTGCCAGTCACTCAAACAATTTTCAAACAATTTGATTTTCAATAGAAAAAATCCACTTGCCTCCTGCAGCGTATGTAATGCTACTGCGGGGTGAAGTGGATTTTTTTATTTATTGCTTTTTACCAGTTATTAATTTGGCAATTTCCTCTAGTGACATGGAAGAATTGACTTCATAAGAGCCGATTTGTAAGCTTCGCGCATATTTGGCATTCGCAAGTAATAGCTCCATTTCTACACTATTTGTAATAATGCCACCGTCTTCGAGCTTTTGCGCCACAATATAGGGCGTTATGCCGCTATATATTTGAAGTGTCATTGTGACTTCATTATCAGCTTTCTTTTCAGTGTTCTGGGTACTATCAGTATGCTCATCTTCCGCTGACATGTCAGTTGCATTTTCTTGTTGCTTATTGTCATTACCAGTTTCTTTCGTCGAGTTCGCTTTTAATGCTGCGATTTCTTTCGTTGCTTGCTCAAGTTTTTTTTGTAGTTCCTCTACATCCTTATCGTTTGAGGAGGCAACTGTCGGTAGACCAATATTCAGATCCAAGCGATCGGCTATAGAAAGCAATGCGCCGACTAGGAAAATGGCGATACCAAATGCACGGATGGCGGATTTGTTCATTATTATCTACCTCCGTTTGCAATCACTTGTCGCACTTGCTCTTCCGTTAAATTGGAGCGAATACTAATATCAGCAATGGAAAGTCCTTGCTTGTTGAGCTCGAGTACCTGACTGATAATGATTTCATGAATCGGCTTTAAGTTGTTTGGCATTGGTTCAGCCTTTTTTACCTGTGCGGCTTGTTGAACAGCCTGCATAACCTGTTGAACCTTTGGATTTTGCGTCGGAGGATTTTTAGCTATGGATGATTTAACCTGAAATTCAGGTTCTAGTAATAGCTCTTCTTCCACAATTTTGAGACGTCGTTTTAAATTATTCGTTTCTTGAAAAATAGAAATGGATAATTCTTCGACATCTTGTTCGACTTTTTTCGCACTATCTTTGAAAAAGAACGATAAAAAGATAAGAACGATACCGACAATCATAAGTATGATGGATAAATCCACTAGTTTCACCCCATTAAATTATGTAATTATAAGGTATTTTACCACATGCAAACTTAATATGAAATGAAGGTAGATTTTTTTTCAGTTTATGTTATAATAGGTTAGTCGTATAAATCATGCTCAAATTTAAATTCTTGATATAGAGTGGGAGGGTTAATAATGCGCGTAAATATTACTTTAGCTTGCACAGATTGCGGCGAACGTAACTACATTTCTAAAAAGAACAAGCGTAACAATCCAGAGCGTCTTGAACTTAAAAAATATTGCTCTCGCGAGAAGAAATACACTCTTCACCGTGAAACAAAGTAATCGCTCATTAAGCCAAAACCACACGTGGTTTTGGCTTTCTACATTTTAAAGGGAGGTGCGATGTCGTGGATAAAACAACGTTGCGAAACAAGGTGCGTGAAGCACTCTCAAATATGAGTGCAGCTACATATCGCGAACAATCATTTGCTATCGCAAGAAAAGTGCTACAGGAACCATATATAATAGAAGCAAATACGATTGGCATTACCATTTCTAATAAGCCAGAAGTTGACACAATTCATCTAATCGAAGCACTTTGGAAGCTTGGTAAAACAGTGGCAGTTCCAAAATGTAACGCAAAAACAAGAGAAATGTCATTTTATGCGATAGAATCGTTTGCCCAGTTAGAAACTGTTTATATGCATTTGCGTGAACCAATTCCGGAAATTAGTGAGTTTGTTGACGCAAATGAAATGGATATCATACTTGTTCCTGGCGTAGTTTTTGACACACAAGGCTATCGAATTGGCTACGGTGGTGGTTATTACGATCGCTATGTATTACACTATAAAAAAGGTAAACTAATGTCTGTGCTTTTTGATGAGCAACTATATGAACAGGTGCCTATAGAGACGCACGACTACCCAGTAGATCTTATCATCACACCGACAAAACGCATTGATTGTGAAGCGCAACGAGGAGCGAAATAAAATGGATAAAATGCTAGATATTTATGATTTATTAAAAACATATGGCACTTATATTTATACACGTGATCCTATTGGCGATTTAATGTTAATGGAGGATGAAATTCGTGAGTTGTACAAGGCGAATGTACTCGACATTAAAGATTACCAAATGGCACTGTTGTTAATACGACAAGAAACGACAAGACTGCGGGTTGAGCAAAATAAGCAGTAATGTTTCAATAGCGAATAATTTGGGTACCGTAAAAATATCGTAATCTGTATGTAAAATTCGTAAAAACAGTGGTTTACCACTGTTTTTATGTTTTTACGAAACTTTTTACATTTAAAAACGTATATATTAATGTTAAGCTATAATGAAGCCGAGGAGAAAGGCTACCTGAAAATATATCTGTTGATTATCTGTAAAAAATGGATTAAGATATATTTTGTTTCAGAAATCAAATTGTAAATTTTATTATTTTTTTGTAAGGAATAGGGAGGATGTTAGGAATGAAATTAACTAAGTGGCCTAAACATTCATTTATGATACTAGCAATCGTAGCAACTTGGATAAAAACGGTCATTGTGTACCACACAAGCTTTGAGTTGAAAATTGAAAATGCGATGCAACAATTTATTTTGTTAATTAATCCATTAAGTTTTTTACTGTTTGTTTATGGATTATCGTTATTCTTTAAAACACCAAAAATAAGAAATCGCTATATAATCACTATTAGTATCGTATTATCGATTGTTTTATATGGAAACGTAGCGTTCTATCGATTCTACAATGACTTTATTACATTGCCGGTATTATTCCAGACAAGTAATTTTAGTGATTTAGGAACATCCGCTGCAGCTATTATTAATCCATGGGATCTTTTATATTTTGCAGATGTCTTTATTATTATTATCGCTAATAAGTATTTACCAAAAATGAAAGCAGCGGTAAAAGTAAATGTTGAATTCCGTCGTGCATTTTTCGTATTAGCAATTGCCATGACATTTTTAAACTTAGGTTTAGCAGAAACAGAGCGTCCACAATTATTAACACGTAGCTTCGACCGCGAACTACTTGTTAAAAATATAGGTACGTACAACTATCATTTATATGATATTTATATTCAGTCAAAATCATCTGCACAACGCGCATTAGCGGATGGCAGTGAATTAGTAGAAGTGAATAACTACATTCGTTCTAACCAAGCATCAATCAATGAGGAAATGTTTGGAAAATACAAAGATCGCAACTTAATCGTCGTGTCGCTCGAGTCATTACAAAACTTTGTGATTAATAATGATATGAATGGACACGAAATTACGCCTTTCTTTAACTCTTTAACAAAAGATCCAGATACGTATTATTTCAGCAATTTCTATCACCAAACAGGGTTAGGGAAAACATCAGACTCTGAGTTTATTTTAGAAAACTCATTATTCGGTCTTGGCCGTGGCGCTGTCTTCTTCACACATGGTGGTAATACGTATAACTCAATGGCAGAGCGTCTTGGGGAAAATGGTTACTTTACAAATGTTATGCACCCGAACAATAAATCGTTCTGGAATCGTGATATGATGTACCAATCTTTAAAAATTGATAAGTTCTATGATGTAGACTCATATAAAGTAGAAGAAGGCCAAGCTGTCAACTGGGGTATGAAAGATATTCCGTTTATGGAGCAGTCCGCTGCATTGATGAAAGACATGCCACAGCCATTCTACTCTCGTTTAATTACGTTAACAAACCACTATCCATTCACTTTAGATCCAGAAGACGTGATGATTCCTGAATACACGTCAAACTCAGGAACATTAAATCGCTACTTCCAAACAGTGCGTTACATGGATGAGGCGCTAAAAGACTTCTTCCAAGATCTAAAAGACCAAGGTGTTTATGATAATTCTATTATCGTTATGTATGGAGACCATTATGGTATTTCTGAAAACCATAATAAAGCAATGGCACAATATTTAGAAAAAGACGGCATTACACCGTATGATAATGCATTATTGCAAGAAGTACCTTTATTCATCCATATCCCTGGCGATGGTCAAGGGAAAGAGATGACAGAGGTAGCTGGACAAATAGATTTACGACCAACTATTTTACATTTACTTGGCGTTGAAACGACAAAAGATATGCAACTTGGTGCAGATTTATTCTCACCAGAGCACGAGGATTTCGTTATCTTCCGTGACGGCCGCTTCATTACAGATAAATACGTTTATGCTGGTGAGGCTTGCTATGACAAAGCAACAGGGGAACAAATTGATGTAGCGCCTTGTCAACCTTTTGCAGACCGAGCAACAACGGAATTAGAAAACTCGGATGCCATCATAAACGGCGACTTACTCCGATTCTATGATGAAAAAACAGGCAATTTAAAACAAAATGCAGTGAAATAAATGGAAAAAGGCATACTAGAACTTCTAGTATGCCTTTTTTGGGTGTCAGTCACGCAAACAATTCAGGTAATTTTGAAAATTTAGCAATGCAATCGCTATTAGTTGTCCTTTACAGATTCGATAGGAACTGCTGTAAGTCCTTTTGTGTAACTTGCCCCTCGACTGTATATCTCAAAGTACCCTCAGCATCAATAATAAAGGTAGTAGGGTAAGCCATGACTTCGAAAGCCTTCCCAAGTGCTCGATCATAATCTAAGAAAATAGGAAAACTTAAATTGTATAATTGTTGAAACTTGATTGCATTTTCACGACTATCATTTGAAGTCGCATGGATTGCTAGCAACTCAACATTATTTGGTTTTTGCTCATAAAAAGTATTTAAATCTGGTGCTTCCTCCTGACAAGGACCGCACCAAGAAGCCCAAAAATTTATAATAAGAATTTTCCCTTTATATGCTTCTAATGTCGTTGAGGATTCATCTAAGTGTGTTAATGGGCTTTTAAAGTTAAGCATCTTTGCCCCTGTTTGTTTATCTACAATCAAATTAGGTTGGGTCTCTTTGGATATTTCATTTTTCACAGCAATGCCAATGAGTGATAGTACTACTACCAAAGAAATGACCATTAAAATCTTTTTACGTTTCATCATAAATCTCCTTCTAGTGCATATAGATATAGATAAATTAAATAAATTATTCCATATTTAAAAAATCCTTACTTATATGATAACGTAATTTATGAGAAAAAACCTCCTATTTTTTATAAGGGTTAGCATGTTTCGGTGATGAAAGCATCCATACAGAAAAGAAAAAGAGCAGCCTCATAATAGAGACTGCTCTTTTCTGTCTGGATTTTAGTGTAACGCTGGAGGATATCCACTATGAACGATTGTCATGATGACGAACCAACCGAATACCCCAGCACTTGCTAAGTTGAAAACAATGCTTAGTAAGTTTTTTTCTTTAATTGCTTGGAATGTACCAACGACAGCTAAAATCGCTACTAGACCAAAAATAACCATTAATAAGTTCATTAAAAAAGACACTCCTTTCGACATCAGAAAATGAATGTCGTAAACAATATTCCTCCTTAATTGTAAACGTTCTACCTGTTTTTGTCGAGGACTAATATAGAGTAAAGTATGAACTTTTATCGTCAAATTGTGGCAAAGAATGTATAATATGAAGTTGAGGTGATAAAGATGATGAACGTACGAAGCTATTCCCTTGGACCAATCCAAACGAATTGTTATATCGTATCGAATAAAGAGAAAGAATGCTTAATATTTGATCCAGGCGAAGAAGCGACAAAAATTATAAAGGCAATTCGCAGCAATGGATTGAAGCCATTAGCCATTTTTTTAACACACGCCCATTTTGATCATATTGGTGCAGTGGATGAAGTCAAAGAAGCATTTAATATTCCTGTGTGGATTCATGAAAAAGAGGTTAGCTGGCTAGATGACCCGATGAAAAATGGTTCTGGTAAATATGCTTCTTTACCAGATTATAAGGTGGCTGCTCCTGCTAAAGAACATATTATTAAGAAAGAGCAACTTTTTGAAATAAGTAATTTTGTATTTAATGCCGTATTTACTCCTGGCCATTCACCTGGTAGTATTTCATATATTTTTGAACAAGATGGTTTTGCCATCGTTGGAGATACATTATTCGAACAAAGTATAGGGCGTACAGATTTACTTGGAGGATCAACAAAACTATTACTTGCATCCATTCATGACAAACTACTATCGTTACCTGAAGATACCATTGTTTACCCAGGTCATGGCAATTACACAACAATTGGTACAGAAATGGAAACGAATCCTTTCCTAAATGGCTTTTAACGGCGTTTAAACGGCAAGGGTTAGTTAAAGCGATAGGGAATAAAAAAAGCGTGTCTCAAGTTGTTGAGACACGCGATTTTTTGTATTAATGACCGCCACCAGGTACGTGAATGAATGTTGTATAGTACGTGAAGCCAGCGAAGAATACAGTTAAATATGCTCCGAAAATGTACATGTACATACGTTCTGAAAGGTTCAAGAAGCCTAATAATAAGAATAAACCTGTATTACCTACGAATAATAGCGATACCTCGTTCATACCACCAAGGTAGAACATAACTGCAAAAATACCTGTCCAGAATGCCATAACTTTATACATATTATCCATGAAGATTTCCCCTCCTTTTGCCCACGACACAATAATCTCTTACTCATTATAAATGATATGAAAGGTGTCTGTAAACTGGAACTTCTGCTTCTTTGTGACAAACAAATGGATTTTACAAATTAGCTATCGATTTCTGTCACGTTTATTTCATATTTGCATAAATCGCAGTTATGTATCATGCTTTCGATTTGGATAAATTCATTATTAGAGAATAATGCATTTAATTGTCCTTTTAAGTAAGATTCGTGTAAAGTACAAACGATGTCCGAGTGGGTATCAAGCTGCTCTTGGAATGGGCAATTAAAAATGGAGAAAATCACTTTTTTCCCTTTTTCCGTTTGCTGTATTTGTGGAGTATAGCCAATTAATGCAGCATTGTCTGTTAATAGCTGAAGCTTTTGTTCGAAGGTTAGCATGTTATTTAGTTTTAATTCAGCATTTACATAATTTTTCATTTGTTGATAGCCATCTTGATAACTAATTTCCTGACATTTAGTTAAAGCAGATGGTCCTAACTCTTGTACTAATTGGATCGTCCATTTTAATAAGCGCTCTTCATCACGTCTAGGGAATGTTAGTGAAACACCTTTTTCAGATGCCTTATAAACACGACCAGGTCGTCCACCTTTACCGGTTTTTGCGAAATCTGCAGTAATAATATTAATTTCTGAGAGCTTGGTTAAGTGAAGGCGTGCAACATTTGGATGGATGCTGAATTTATCAGCAATATTTTGTACTGTTACCGTTTTTTTCTCTTTTAAAATATACTCATAAATGGAGTACCTCGTTTCGTCGGCTAAAGTACTAGTAATTTTTAATGGATGGATCATTTACATCACCTCATTGTATTATTTGAAAAAATGCTGTTAATGAAAAGTTAGGAAAAAAATCATGCTGATTCTATTATATTGCATTATTGGAAAAGATACAGATTCTTTAGGCTTAAATATTATCTTTTTCATATGTTTTGTTCATAATTTGTGAAAATTTGTATGTTATCCACAATATTTTTAGAAAAATCTACATTTACTAGTGAAATATCCATCAAATTTTTATTTTAGAAAAAGGGCTTTTCTCGTAACGTGTTCCTCTTTATACTAGGAAATAACGAATAGAGCGGTCATATTCGAATGAACTAGAAAGAAGGGGTAATTATGCAAACTTTTGAATCTGTTGTAGAACAAAAGAGTGAGCATCTTTTAGTGAAAGCCTATCATTTTGGTGCTTCGGATTTATTACTTATACCGCAAGAAAATCGGTATATAATCTATTTTCGAAAATATGATAAGTTACTGACAGCAGGAGAGCTCCCCACAGAACTCGCCGAGCGTATCGTGTCCTATTATAAATTTTTAGCAGCATTAGATATTAGTGAGCGGCGTAAACCACAAAGCGGCTCTTTTCAGAAAATAGTGGAGCAAAATCGTTTTGCTTTACGCGTTTCCACACTTCCTTCTGCTTATTTAAAAGAAAGCCTGATTATACGGCTTCTACTTCAAAACCACGCATTTCCACTTACATCCTTAAGCTATTCCAAATGTGCAGCTGATAAGTTAACAAAGCTAGTGGACAATCAACAAGGCATTTTATTGTTTTGCGGCGCAACGGGCACAGGTAAAACAACATCTTTGTACTCTTTAATACACCATTGTTCTAGCGAGCTTCAACGCCATGTTATTTCATTAGAAGATCCTGTAGAAAATCAACAAGCCAATCTTCTCCAAATTCAAGTAAATGAACGAGCTGGCATTACTTATGCGGCGGGCTTAAAAGCGATTTTGCGGCATTCGCCAGACGTGATTATGATCGGTGAAATACGTGATCAAGAAACAGCTAAAATTGCTATCGAAGCAGCTCTTACAGGTCATTTAGTGCTGTCAACTATTCACGCTAAGGATTCAGTAAGTTGTCTCTATCGTCTTTTAGATTTAGGGGTGTCACCAGAAGAGCTTCGTCAAACAGTAATTGCTATTGTGGCACAGATGTTACTACACATTCCGCAACAGCAAGAGGAAAGACGAGCATTATTTGAAATATTATGTGATCGCCACCTTGATCATGCCATTCAAGCTTTGATACAAAAATCGCATTATGCAATGCCTTATCGTCTTACGTTGGCTGGTCAAAAAGAAGAAATTATGAGGCAACAATATGCTGCAGCTCAGAGCGTTTATTGACAAACTACAACTGGATTATAAAAGAACAACAAAGTGGCGACTAAAAGAACAAGCACAATTTATTAGGCGTTTAAGTGTCTTAATACAGGAAGGCTATTTGTTTGCTCAAGCGGTGTCGATGCTGCTGCCACACCATGTGAAAAACTATGAGGAGGTTCAACAATTTGTAGATGAAGCACTTAAACAAGGAAAAGGTGTTATAGGTGTATTTGACACTTTACAATTAGCCAAGCATTATTTGGTAGCCATTTCAATTGCTGAACATAATGGACATATCGTTAAAGCATTAGATGGTGTGGCCAAGCAAATGACGTTGAGCCAAGAGACTAAGAAAAAACTAATGAAGTTACTTTTGTATCCAGTAGTATTGATTGTATTTTTATTGTTGTTGTTCCTGTTATTTCGTACGTTTTTCTTTCCTAATATTGAAGCAATGGTGACAAGTCGCAATGATTATGGAACAGAGGAACAGTCGTCTATTGCCGTATCTAAATTATTATTACATGTTCCAGACGTATTTATCGTAGTCCTTTTTGTTTTGACTTTAGGTAGCATCATTTTTCAGCGTATGCTAAAAAGGTTACCTGTTGCCAGACAGCTTCAAATAATGTTGAAAATACCTTTTATGAATAGCTATTTTCGCTTAACCATTTCAAAACAATTTGCTGCTTATTTGGGTAGCTTGCTGCATAGTGGTTTTTCCTTACAAGCAAGCTTGCAGATTTTAGAGCGACAACGGTACCAACCGAATGTACGATTTTTAGCTAGTCGCATAAAGGAAAGGGTTACTTTTGGAGATACGTTAACACAGGCAGTTACTTTACTTCCAGTGTGGCAAAACGATTTTGCTACGTTTGTAGAGCATGGGGAGCGAAGCGGTTACTTAGGGAAGGAATTAGTATTGTATAGTGAATTATTGTTAGAAAAGCAAGAACTCCTGTTGCAAAGATTGCTTGCATTTGTACAGCCAACGTTTTTTGTTTTTATTGCTTTATGTATTGTTGCGGCCTATGTCAGTTTATTGTTACCGATTTATCACATGATTGAACTTATATAGGAGGACCTATCATGAAACATATACAACAAGAAGCTGGATTTACTTTAATTGAAATGTTAATTGTTCTGTTAATTATTTCCGTTTTAATACTTATTACAATTCCGAATGTTACAAAACATTTTGCGACGATTGATGAAAAAGGATGTGCTGCATATATCTCGATGGTACAAGGGCAAGTCGAGGCTTATCGGGTAGATTTTATGGAGTATCCTTCATTAGACGATTTAGTGGCAAAAGGATACTTAAAAGAGCAGGGAACGACTTGCCCAAATAAGGAAAAGATCGTGATTACCACTAAAGGAGAAGTGCAATTAGCAAAAAAATCCTCTACAGCAGAGGTTGATGGACAATGAATCGCATTAAAAATGAACAAGGTTATACGCTGCTTGAAATGGTCATGGTGTTATTTATAGTAATGTCATTAACGGCTATTGTGACAAAATTATCAGTGAAAGTAGCTGAAGCAAAAGAAGTGGAACGCTTTTTTATGCAAATGCAATTAGACCTTCACTATTTGCAAACGTATAGTATGCACCACAAGGATTATATATTTATCAAATTTGAACCACACTTACAACGTTACAGTATTAAAAAAGATTTTTTTACAACTGTATATACTCGCCCCTTTCCAAAAGAGGTAGAACTATTGACAGAGGGGACAAACGTTTATACTGTGCGCTTTAACTTTATCGGTAATATGATGACGCCAGGGACACTTTATTTTCATACACCTCTGGGGCTTAAAAAAGTAGTCATAACGCTAGGACGAGGGAGAATGAGAGTCGAATGAATGAAATGGGCTACTCCTTTGTTGAAACAATTGTTTCTGTTGTTATTGTAATGCTGTTATGCTCGACGTTAATTCCGATTAGCTACACAATGAAAACAACCCTCTATCATCAAAAACTTGAAGTTGCCGCTGCCGAAACGGCTTATGAAGGATTAAAGCAATATCGTTATTTCCAGCAAGTCGCAGGAGTAAAAACGATTGACGATGTAGAGTATCATTGGCTATTTGATGGACAGAAAATATGTGTCACATTTCAAAATACAAGAGAACTGCGTCAAAAGTGTATTGAATTAGCAGGTGAAATTCGATGAACGACAAAGGATATACTTTATTGGAAGCGCTGATTCAAATGGTCGTCTTTGTGCTCGTTTGCCATGTTTTCATCTTGATTATTCTGTGGGCTCTTACAATCAAAACTTCTATCATGACGGATGAACATTCAAAATGGGAGTTATTTGTTTTCGAAATGAGTACGAATTTGGCCAATGCTACTTCCTTATCGGTAAGGCAAAATCAAAGAACGATCATGCTTCAAACAGCCAATACATGGCAGTATTTTGACTGCTATCATAATATGATTCGACAAAGAGTGAATGGTGGTCATGTCCCGATGCTTGTGGGGATAAACAATTGCCAGTTTCAAATGAGTGGCAATGAACTGACAATCGCTGTCGAATTTCCAAGCGGTTTAAAGAAGGAGCGGACCTATTTTGTACCAATTATTGAAAAATGACAGAGGGGCTGTTTTTTTAATCGCAATTGCATTATTATTTTTTGTAACTACTTTTGTTCTTACGTATTGCATGTCTTATGAGATTCAGTTTCGAACATATGATGGGTTAGAAAAGATGAATGTTCGAGCTACGATAAATTTATTAGGACAAATTTTGTCAGACAGTGTAGAATCGTAGTAAGAAGGTGATTCGAATGCGAAAAATATATTTAGTTGGCTTTATGGGCTGCGGGAAGAGTGCGTTAGGTAGACGGTTAAGCTATTTATTAAAATTACCCTACTATGATATGGATCATGAAATTGTCAGACAGCAGGGAATGACGATTCCACAAATTTTTGAGAAGTATGGAGAGGCTCGTTTCCGTGAAATAGAAACGGAATTTTTGAAAAATTTCCGCGACGAGGCATGTATTATCTCTACAGGTGGCGGTGTAGCAATAAATGGGGAAAACCGTAAAATTATGAGACGCAGTGGACTTGTATTCTTTTTAGATGCGACATTCGAAGATATTTATAAACGAATACAGCATGATCCAAATCGACCAATAGTACAAAGCTCGACCAAGGAAGAGTTAGAGGAGCTGTATCATTACAGAAGAAAGTTTTATCGCGATGCAGGACATATTCAAGTGCTGACAGAAGGTAGAACGATTCGGCATATTCTAGAGTATTTAGTATTTCAAGTAAAAAGATTAAAAAGCGAACGATGATTGATTTAGATGACTGTAATATTCGTCTTTTAAGTTAAATTAAAAAATGTTTGCCTTTTCAATGCAATCAATGTTAGGATATAGACTAATAAGATAACTTTTTGTACATTGAATACTAAATAGTACCAAGAGCATTCTTGGGCGGATGATTGTACGGGGAGAGCGCGTGTAGACGCCACCGAAGGAGCAAGTAGCAAAGGGCTATGAATCTCTCAGGTAAAAGGACTCGTACAAGACGCAACTCTGGAGAGAGCTGTAATACAACAGCCACCAAAGGGGAAAGCCTACTGATTGGCATTTTCGCAATGCGAGTTAGATTGGTGTAACTTTCAGGTGCAAGGACAGAGAATCCCGAAAAGGGGTTCGTCTGTCTTTTTTTATGTCTAAACATCTGTCAAAGTACAATCGGGCACATAGTTTTTCATTTGCTAACAAAGGATAACTGCCTTAGCGTACTTACGGCATATGCGCTTAAATATCAAAAAAGCAGACGAACTACTACCAGTAAAATGATACGAACAATAAGGAGGCAATAGTAATGACGAATGAATTAAAACGTACACCTCTATTTGACGAATACGCAAAGTATGGTGGTAAAACAATTGACTTCGGTGGATGGGAATTGCCAGTACAATTTACTTCAATTAAAGAAGAACATGATGCAGTGCGTAATCGTGCAGGCTTATTTGATGTGTCTCATATGGGCGAAATTTTAGTAACAGGTCCAGATGCACTAGCGTTTTTACAAAATCTTTTGTCCAATGACATCGCTAAAATTGCTACTGGTCAAGCGCAATACAATGCAATGTGCTATGAAGATGGTGGCGTTGTCGATGATTTATTAACTTACAAACTTGCAGATAATCATTATTTACTATGTGTCAACGCAGCCAATATTGAAAAAGACTTTGATTGGATGATGGAAAATCAACATCAGTATGATGTCACAATCGACAATCAATCGGAAGCTTTTGCACAAATCGCTTTACAAGGACCACTTGCAGAAGAGCTTCTTCAATCATTAACGGCTACGGATTTAAGTGCAATTAAATATTTCCGCTTCCAAGAGGATGTTGACATTGCAGGACATAAAGCGTTAGTCTCTCGCAGTGGTTACACGGGTGAAGATGGTTTTGAGTTATACGGTGCTCCAGCGGATATTAAAGCTCTTTGGGATATTATTTTAGATGCAGGAAAAGACAAAGGCGTTGTGCCAGCAGGCTTAGGTTGCCGTGATACATTGCGCTTTGAAGCAGGTCTTCCACTTTATGGGCAGGAACTTTCTGCTACAATTTCACCACTTGAAGCGGGCATTGGCTTTGCTGTGAAATTGAATAAAGATGACTTCATTGGGCATGATGCGTTAGTAGCTCAAAAAGAGAATGGTTTAGCGCGTAAAATTGTCGGTATTGAAATGATTGATAAAGGGATTCCACGTCATGGTTACAAAGTGTTCAAGGATGGTCAAGAAATCGGTGAAGTGACAACAGGTACACAGCTTCCTTCTTCAAAACGTAATGTTGGTAACGCCTTAATTGACAGCCAATTCGCAACTATCGGAACAGAATTGGAAATCGAAATTCGTGGTAAGCACTTAAAGGTAGTAACAGTTGAAACACCGTTTTACAAGCGTTCAAAATAAAATTTGAAAAGAGGGACCTACATTTATGAAACATCGTTATTTACCAATGACGGAGCAAGACAAACAAGACATGTTAGACGTAGTTGGTGTATCGTCAGTCGATGAGTTATTCGAGGATATTCCTGAAAAAGTACGTTTCAAAGGCCTTTATGATATTAAAGAAGCAAAATCAGAATCAGCACTTTTAAAAGAGTTATCGGCACTCGCTGCAAAAAATAAAGATACAAATGCGAACGTATCATTTTTAGGTGCAGGTGTCTACAATCACTATAAGCCGATTATCGTAGACCATGTCATTTCTCGTTCAGAATTTTATACAGCCTATACTCCGTACCAGCCTGAAATTTCACAAGGGGAATTACAAGCGATTTTTGAATTCCAAACAATGATTGCGGAGCTTACAGGCATGGATCTTGCCAACTCTTCTATGTATGACGGCGGAACAGCATTGGCTGAAGCAGGGATGCTAGCTGCAGGTCATACACGTCGTAAGAAAATTTTAGTATCTGAAACGGTTCACCCTGAATATCGTGATGTCGTTGCTACATATGCATACGGTCAATCAATTGACATCGTTACAATTCCTCATAAAGATGGTGTCACAGATGTAGAAGCTTTAAAAGAGCTGATTGATGAAAATACAGCGGCTGTTATTGCACAATATCCAAACTTCTTCGGTCAAGTAGAAGATTTACAAGTTATCGGAGATATTGCACATGATGCGAAAAGTTTATTTGTTGTATCATCTAACCCACTTGCACTAGGAATTTTGACACCACCAGGTAAGCTTGGTGCCGATATTTGCGTTGGTGATGCACAAGTATTTGGTATTGCGGAAAGCTTCGGCGGTCCACACTGTGGATTCTTTGCTGTGACAACTAAATTAATGCGTAAAGTGCCTGGTCGTCTTGTTGGGGAAACAGTAGATGGTGAAGGTCGTCGTGGTTATGTGTTAACACTACAAGCGCGTGAACAGCATATTCGTCGCGACAAAGCAACATCGAATATTTGTTCAAACCAAGCGCTGTTAGCTCTCGCAGCATCTGTTGCAATGACTGCTTTAGGCAAGCAAGGCGTACGCGAAATGGCCATGCAAAATATTGCGAAAACACGCTACGCAAAAAATGCTTTTGAAGCGGCAGGCTTTACAGTGGCATTCCAAGGTGCACACTTTAACGAAATCGTTGTAAAAACAAATAAATGCGTGAAAGAAATCAACAAAGGCTTACTTGAAAAAGGCATTATCGGCGGTTATCCATTAGGTCAAACATACGATTCACTGAAGCAACATGTACTAATAGCTGTCACAGAATTACGCACGAAGGAAGAAATTGATGCACTTGTTGCAGAAATGGGGGCTCTCAATGCATAACGAAAATCAATCACTCATTTTTGAAATTACAAAAGAAGGTCGCGTAGGGTATAGCTTAGAAGCGTTAGATGTACCAGAAATCGATCTTGCGGATTTACTTCCTGCAAACTGTATTCGTGAAGAAGCGGCGGAGTTACCAGAAGTTTCAGAGCTTGATATTATGCGTCATTATACAGCATTATCTCGTCGTAACCACGGTGTAGACTCTGGCTTCTATCCACTTGGTTCATGTACGATGAAGTACAATCCAAAAATCAATGAGTCAGTGGCACGTCTATCTGGCTTTGCCAATGTACACCCATTACAAGATGAATCTACTGTTCAAGGTGCAATGGAACTTCTTTATGAACTGCAAACGTCTTTAGTCGAAATTACAGGGATGGATGAAGTCACATTACAACCAGCGGCAGGTGCGCATGGTGAATGGACAGCATTAATGATGATTCGTGCTTTCCATGAAGCAAACGGCGAAGGACATCGTAATAAAGTCATCGTTCCTGACTCTGCACACGGTACAAATCCAGCATCAGCAACAGTTGCAGGCTTTGAAACAATTACAGTTAAATCTGATGAAAACGGCTTAGTCGATATCGAGGATTTACGTAAAGTAGTAGGGCCAGACACAGCAGCATTAATGTTAACAAACCCAAATACACTAGGTCTATTCGAAGAAAATATTATCGAAATGGCAGAGCTTATTCATGAAGTTGGCGGGAAAGTATACTACGATGGCGCTAACTTAAATGCCGTAATGAGTAAAGCACGTCCTGGCGATATGGGCTTTGACTGTGTACACTTAAACTTACACAAAACATTTACAGGTCCACACGGTGGCGGTGGTCCAGGTTCAGGTCCAGTAGGCGTAAAGGCTGATTTAATCCCATTCCTACCAAAACCAGTTCTTGTCCGTACAGAAGATGGCACATACCACTTCGATTACGAGCGCCCACAGTCGATTGGTCGCGTAAAACCTTACTATGGCAACTTCGGCATTAACGTACGTGCTTATACGTATATCCGTACGATGGGTCCTGATGGCTTAAAAGCTGTTACAGAATATGCTGTACTCAACGCAAACTACATGATGCGTCGCTTAGAGCCATTCTACGACCTACCATATAACCGTCATTGCAAGCATGAATTTGTATTATCTGGTCGTCGTCAAAAGAAACTGGGCGTTCGTACATTAGATATCGCAAAACGTCTGTTAGACTTCGGCTACCATCCACCAACAACGTACTTCCCACTCAATGTAGAAGAAGCGTTAATGATCGAGCCTACAGAAACAGAATCAAAAGAAACATTAGATGCTTTCTGCGACATTATGATTCAAATCGCCAAAGAAGCAGAAGAAAACCCATCGATCGTACAAGAAGCACCACATACAACAGTCGTATCTCGTCTAGACGAAACGCGCGCTGCCCGTACACCAGTGCTTCGTTATCAAAAAGCATAATATATAAAAAACCGTTCACGTCAAGTTGAACGGTTTTTTTGTATCCGCACAACCAAACTATAGATTAAAATATAAAAATTGATATAATTACATTAATTTGTAATTATATTTGTTGCACGCTTGTTTTGAAGGGAGATTAAAATGCAGGAAACAATGTTTGAATTGAGCTTACCCATAAATAGTCTATTAAAAAATACATATAAAATAATGCAAGCTCTAGCTACTAGTAAGTTATCCTTTGTGTATATAGCTGAACATATCCATTCTGGAGAGCAATTAATCATTAAAGAATTTTTCCCTATAGAAATAGCTTTACGAGATTTGGATAACAAGTCTGTAATTAATCGCTTACCGTCTACAAAAGGAAAATTTAATGATTTAAAGGACAGGTTTCTAAGTGAAGCATTAATGATTAAGTGCTTGAGTCATCAAAATATTGTTCAGTATCGGGACCATTTTACAGAAAATGAAACGATATATATCGTAACGGATTATTATGAAGGGATATTATTAAATCAATATATACAAAAATATGCTATTGATGAGAGGCATTTTCTATATGAAGAAATATTCCTTCCCTTGATTGATGCCATCATGTATTTACATAGTAAGGGCATTATACATCGTGATATAAAGCCGAATAATATTATAGTTGATGTGCAAGGCAAACCTCGCTTATTAGATTTTGGTTCAGCAATTTATTATAAAAAAGATAATAAATATCCAATATTTACTACCGCAGGTTATTCACCTATAGAGCAGTATTCCATAAAAGGAGAGCAAGGTATTTATACAGATATTTATAGTTTGATGGCAACTTTATACTACTCATTAACTAATGTAATTCCAATAGATGTTTCACAGAGGCTAATTGAAGATAAACTTACAAATGTGAGAAAATTTAATAAAAAAGTCAGCATTCCTCTAGCATTGACAATAGTATGGGGCTTACGAGTACAGAGTAAAAAAAGATGTTCTTCCCTTTCTTTTATTAAGTGCATGATCACGCTGGAAAAAAAGTTCAAATGTATAAAGAACTATCCAATGCAAAATAATTCTAAAAGACCAAATTAACTATGTGGTTATTACTTTTTATTCATTTTTTCTATATAGAACAGTTTTTTAAAAACAGCTTAGGACCTAAGAGTAATTGGACCTTTAGCTGTTTTTTTTATAAAAAAATGGGAATAATACATTTTTTTATAAAGAAAATATCATAAAAATCATAAGATATATTTTTACCAAAAATGCTTTTAAATATTTTATATTACAATATATTCTATTGAAAATATTGACATTAATTTTATGTATTGTATAGTTACTTTTGTGATACATAAATTTTAGTGAAAACATACAAAAATACATAATAATGGATTGTTGTTTCTTGTACATAGCACAGTACATCTTTTATATTGTAACATTTTACCTTAAATAATTTTATTATCTTTTTTAGTTAATTTATTGAAATATTAAGATGCTCAATTCAATTGCTTTACTATTCTTATCTTGTATTTTTTTCTCACTAATATTTATGCTTACTCGAAATTCGTTATCTAAAGGAGGGATGGCTGTAGTAATGTACAGCCAAATGAATGGAGATTATTAGTCAAACAAACAGAACCATGCTCTTTGAAGAAATAAACCCTGAGAAATTAGATTTAATTACGCTTGTTGGAGATGTAAAAGGAATCGACAGTCTAAGTGATGAAAAGATTAAGGAAATTAATCAACATCTTCTTGTAAAAAGTTTCGACGAATTTTTAGATAAATTTTCTCCTACTGTTTATTCATTTTATAATGCGGCCAATCAAAAGGTGATGTATACCTTAAAAAAACCTGAAGGAATTCAAGATGATTGTATTTCTGAAATAGCAATTGACCAAAATAATGATTTTTTAAAGATGCTATTTACGCTGATTGATACTAAAAGAAGTCAGGGTATCACGAATGTAGATTTTAAATTTGAAAATTTGCTAGACATGATTTCTCCTAAAAAAGTCATGGATGATATTCGTCAAGTTCGTAAGGAAATTCATTACCTGTACGGTGAGTATGACAAGCTAGATGAGGGAGATCCGAAAAAATTAGATACTGGTGACAAACTAAACCTTATGTTTGAAGTAGCTAGTAGAAACTACAACAATGTAATGGCGATGTTACCTTTAGCAATTGAAGATATTAAAACAAGATTATTATTAGGTGCTAGTCAAGATGAAGATGAGTCAGAAAAATTACAAATAGGTACACTTTCTATTGGTGATAATGGTGAATTAAAAATTATTGAGGCACCTCAAACAAATAGTTCTGATTTAATGGTTATTGAAGAAAATAGTAATTACGGTTTGAGTACTGTTTTTGAAGAAGATTATGAAGCCATTACAGAATCGCCATCTTCCTATGTGAAAGATTTAGTTGTAAGAACATTCTCGCCTCTACCGGCTGTAAAAGCTGAATTCGATGTTGAAACAGAAGTTCAAAATTACAATACTTACCTTGAATTCTATAAGGATGCAAAGGATGAATTTGTAAAAACGGTGAAGCCTTTAGTTGAGAAGCTATTAGGTGTCAAAATGTACTTCGATCAATATGCGACGAAAAATAAAGGTATGCAGCCGTCATTACTAGTTACCAACACAAAGCTTGATATGCTTGTGAAAAGTAATAACCTACCAAGATTACGCACATATTTAAATACCGTTAACGCTAAAAATGATTTCACAGATACAGTATGGTACGGTATTGTACCTGCTTTAGAACTTGAATCTGCTGGAAAAATGAAAGTTAGCCGATCAAGGTTCAAAGGGAATGAAAAGGTTACAAAGCAAGAGGGCAACACAATGGAATCCTTATCAATCCTTTTAGATACAGTAAAAGATTATAAGATTCAAATTTTCTTTAACTTTATGGCTGAGGAAGAAACTACCTTCAACGGAATTGCCACTGCTGGAATTGATCGTTTAATCGATAAATGCTCCGTTCTTGTCAGAAAAGATTATAGTGAATTCGCGATACCATGCTTACCAAACTTTACGATTATTCCAAAAGATAAATCAGGTGTTGTGATTGATACGAGAATGCATACTACCGAAAATGGCGCTCGTTTATCGAAGGAAAAGGAAGATGTTTTAAAGCTATGGATCGAGGGTGTATATGTAGGCGCAAGCTATGTAGCAGCGGGAATTGTGTCCGCTTATCAATGTCCAGAGTATTTAAAAGAATCATTTAGAAATGTGAAGAGAAATTATCCGGGGGTTCGTTTTGACATTGAAGCAGGTGACAACTCATTACGTGCTGTGACTACGATGGCGAAAGAAATTTCTGGATTTACAAATAATATTAAAGATGCGATTAATAGCAGAAGCTTTGGATTTGTATTCTCATCTGAAAATGCACAATTACAGGATAAAGATATTAAACGTATTACAGTATATAAAGCTAGAAGCTTGGCGATGGAAGAAGATGGATTCGATTCAATCTACAAAACACAAGTTAGTACGTATATTGAAAGAATTCTAAGATTCCAATCAGGTGACTTTAAGCATGAGAATATCGTTCGCTTCTTTAGTAATAATCCAAGTAGTCAAAAAAGTAAGTGGCTAAATGATAAAGGCTATGTAAACTCGATCATTCATGATGGAGATGATATTGGCTACATCATTGATGAGAAAACAAGCTTATGTCAAATCGACCTTGTATTTAACGGTAATGTTAAAAATCTTGAAGTCACGATTACTAAAGGGACAAGTGCTGTTAAAGCCTAACAATTTCATTTTCTCAATTTTAAATTATTTCAGTCGGATGTTTAAGATTTACTTTTTGTAAATCTTTTAACATATATACGAATCGAACGACTAATTGCTAATGACAAAAAATATTACATATTTCACAGTTTGATATGAAACATGGCACTGTGAAATGCAAAGCGGTATCAAGTTTATTTCATTAGAACAATTGGAAGTAAGATTCAATAAAATTTAGGAGGTACTAAAAAATGGGTTTTGTATTAAAAGTAGAAGGATCAGAAGCAATTGAATTAGGGTTAGAAAGCATCATGACTGTCGAATATGAGACAGATACTCCGAATGATTCTAACGCACGCTCTACAGATGTTGGGGCAACTTTAAAAGTAAAGGGCAAAATTTTAACTGCCACTGATGGTGATAATTCTGACGATACAATGAAATTAGGATTATGGTCATTAGTACCAGCTGAAAAAGCTGATTGTTACCGTAAAGTAACATTAGAGGTTATCTCAGCTGATCAAGTAGTAAGAAAAATTCATTTCCCAAATGCTTTCGTAGTGGATTACTCAGAAAGATATGGTGACACAGAGGGTATTGGAGAGTTCTTCTTATTTATTAAACAAAAGAAAGACAAAACAGATTTGGCAAAAATCGAGGGTGGCTACGCTGTCTAAGATTGCAGCATGATAAGACACTACTAATTATCTAAGGAACTTTTATAGTTCCTTAGATTATTTTTAATAATCCTAAATTGGGGTTGAAAACATGAAAACGCATTATGAAACATTAGGAATAAACCGAAATGCCACACAAGAACAAATAAAATTAGCTTATCGAAAGCTCTCTAAAAAACATCACCCTGATGTGAGTGGTGGAAATCCAGAATCAGAGAAAATTTTTTTAGAGGTTCAAGATGCATATAAGGTGCTGAAAGATCCAACGTTAAAAGAGGCTTACGATAGCCGTTTAGATAGCGCAGGGGATAGCTGGCAAAATGGACAGAAAGACGAAAAGCATTCAAATGGACATCAGTCTACAGAGAAAAAGCCAGATTTTAATATGAATAACCTTGAAAGAAACTTTGAACATTTCTTTGGCTTTAATCCAAAAACGAAGGAGATGTCCTCAACTCTGAATAAAAAATCGAAGAAAAATCCATTAGATACAACGGATTTATTCGAAAGTTTTTTTAAAAAATAAGTCATGGTAAAAAGAAAGGAGCGTGATTAAATGAAAGAACCATTTGCAACTGAAGATTACGGTGGAAATACAAGGGAAAAAATGTTTGTAAAAATTATTGATATCATCATTATCACAATCGCCTTCTTTTTCATTTTATATGTTTTTGTAATGAATCAGGATGTCCTTTTAAAATTCGTTATTGGGACGGTATTGGTCATACTTGTCATTATCTACGCCTCCCTTAAATACGAAGCAAATGCAATTACCCAAGTGATGGCTAACAAGGATATCTCTAAGCTTGTTTTACTTAATGAACGTGGAGCAGAAATAGATGAATGGGAACTTGGTGATCAAGTTTCATTACTTATTGGAAAAAGTTCAGCTGAATGCAAGGCAGATATTGATTTAAGCGGAACAGAGTATGAATCTCTTGTGAATTATGAACATGCTGTCCTTAATTGTGTAGCTGGCATTTGGTATTTAGAGGATATAGATTCAGTTAATGGTGTTGGCTTAAAAAAAGCTAATAAACGTGTGAAAAAAAGATTAAAACACGAGATTCCTTACTCATTAGGTAATGGAGACACAATATACATAGCGAATACACGAATTTTGGTTAAATAGAGAGAAAAAGATTCGTAACATAGATGGGGGATATCGAAATGAGTTTGATTAGATGTACAAATGGTCACATGTTTAGTTCGAGGAGACATCGTAATATTTGTCCATACTGTAACGTGATGGTAGAACAGGAGCAAAGACAAAATAGCCCATCCTCACCTGTAGTTGAAGCTGATGATAAAACATTGCCCTACTTAGGAGAAATGGATGGAATAGATCCTGTAACAGGATGGCTGGTTTGTATTGAAGGACCTCAAATGGGTAGAGATTACCGTATTCTATCTGAAAAGAATTTTATAGGTAGAGCGGAAGATATGCATATCCGTATTGCTGGGGATAATTCAATCTCTAAACGTAATCATGCAGTCATAGTATATGATCCTAAAAAACGTAATTTTTATCTATTGCCAGGAGATGCATCGGGATTAGCTTATCTGAATAATGAGGCAGTATATACACCAACTGAATTAGCAGCCTATGATGTGATACAGCTAGGGAGAAGTATCTTTTTATTCATTCCACTTTGTGGTGTTCACTTTGAATGGGAAAACAATCAAAGTGAGGAATGATGACATATGGACCAAAAGTTATTATCGTACATAATTACATTAATTTTTATTATTGTACTCATCGTGTTACTCCTAATAAGGGGAATACTTTCCCGAAAAATGGATAAAGGAAAAATTTATATTGGGAATGGTCAAACGATTGGAAGACGTGATGAACAGGATGATTATTTCTCAACTGCTGAAACGACACATGGCACAATCGCGGTGCTTGCAGATGGCATTAGTGGTTTAGCTAATGGTCGTATGGCAAGCACTATCGCAGTGACAACTTTCATAGAAGAATTTAAAAAGCTTAGTAGCCTAAGTAATCTACAAAACTTTTTTAAGGAAGCTGCTAGAGCAAGTAATCATATGATTGTAGAAAACTTAAATGGTTCAAATGGAGGCACAACATTAGTGACAGCCATTATTGATAGCGAAGGCTATCTTCATTGGGGAGCAGTAGGAGATAGTGTTCTTACAATCTTTAGAAACGGTGAGTTTTTGGCGATTAACCAAAAACATATTTTTGAATCCGTTTTAACGGAACGATATATAGCCGGTGAAATTTCACAACTTGAAGTTCAAGAAAATCCACTAAAAAAGAGATTAGTAAATTATTTAGGATATGAAGGATTTAAAAATCTAGACACTGGAAATAATCCGATTCAGCTAAATAGAGGAGATAAGGTATGCCTTTTTAGTGATGGAATCTATGATGCTTTAACGGAAGTTGAAATGGAAAAAATTCTTTCTCAGCATGCTCCACCCTATGATTTAGCACAAAGCATAATAAAAGCCGTTGAACAAAAACGCTTAAAAAATCAAGATAATGCGACAATCGTGATTTTAGAAAAATCTTGGTGAAGTGGGATAGGGAATAGAGAAGGAGGAGACTTATGAGAAAGGAAAATTGCGACTTTAAAACTAGCTTTTTATCTGAAGCAGGGTCCTTTCTGCAAAATAAAGATTACTTTGCCTACACAGAACTTGACGATGTAGCTTGTTGGGTAGCTGTAAAGGGCTTAGATGCAGATCAGGAAATTAGTAGTGCAGAGTTAGCCGTAAAATCTATTTTAGAAAAATTTATGGAAAAGCCAGCTATGTCTAGAAGAGCAATCAATAAATATCTTAAACATGCTCAAAGTATACTACAAGCGCAAAGCTTACGAGTAAGATTGAAGGCAAGTATTGTCATAGTCGTTTCCGATTACTCAAAAATGATTGTTGGAATAGCAGGCAATTCGCGACTGTATCACTTTCGGAACGGCACATTAACCTATAAAAGTACTGACCAAAGTTTAGCACAGGAAATAGTAGACATTCAGCACCGCTCATTAGATATTAGCCAGCATGAAGAAAGAGGAAATTTGTTGAACTATCTAGGCAAACCAAACAAATTTCAGCCCTTTGTATCTAAAAAAATGAAGCTGATAGATGGAGATGTCCTACTACTTTGTACAGCTGGCTTTTGGGAAGACGTTAGTGAGATTGAGATGGCTGACGCACTGGAAGGTGTCAAAGATTCCGAACAATATACAGATCTATTGGAAGAAATATTGTTGAGTAGACAAAGAAAAGTTGTAGCAAATTATACGGTTGCTGCCATATTTGTGAACAAAGTGTATCAAGAAACGAACAAAAATAAAATGAAGTATATAAAAATGATTGCTGTTGCATTAGTTTTAGCTTTGATTGTAAGTGGCGGCACAATTTTTTATCAAGTAAAACAAGCGAAAAAAATAGCAGAGTTAACTGTTGAGATGAAGGACCATGAAAAGAGTGGAAATCTTTACTTTCAAGATGGAAATTACGATGAAGCATTACTTGAATATAGCGAGGGAAGAAATGCGGCAAAAAAAATAAAAGATCCAATACATAGAAATATACTAGCTAAAAAGTTAAGGGTGACTCAACTAATTATCAATGGCGATAAATCTGCAGAGGCAGGACAATTTACAGAGGCATTAGAACAATATGAAAAAGCTAAAAAAGAGGGCAAACTCATTAAAGGGTTTGGTAAGGAAGAAGTAGAGCAAAGAATTACAAATATGGACTCCGTTGTGGAGATTGTTGATGCTATAAAAGACGGAGATTTTCGTTTTGAGGCGGAGGATTACAATGGGGCTTTAGCAATTTACGAAAAAGCTAGAAAAAAAGCACTTGCCATTTCTTTTACTGGAGAGGCACAAATTAAAACAAAAATTGAAGAAACAGAAGAAAAAATCAATGAATTGAAAAAGGCCCAAAAAGAATTGCAAGCAGAAGGGTTGGAAAAGGCCGGAGATCAGAGCTATGCCCGTCAGGAATACGCTAAAGCGATAGAATCCTATACTCTTGCGCAGGAGATTTATCAAGAAACGGAGTTACTGGCAAAAGTTCTTGGGCTAGAGAGAAAAATTATGAATGCAAATGATAAGCTAAATCCCGTACCACAGGGTCAAGCAGCAGACAATGCATTACCTGATGAAGCCGAGCCGCCGATTGATGAGGCAACTGATGCCAGTGCCAGTTAGCATTCAAATCCTGAGTAAGGAAAGAAGGAAAGTAAAATGTTAAAAGAACTCATGTTTGAACGTTTAAAAAAAATTGAAAATTTAGAGCAACGTCAATTACTAAAAGATATTGTAAGTGGCGTTTTTGTAAATCTAATTGATTATCAAGAAGAGATGAACAAAAAGCTTGAAGAACGTATTTTTAATGAAATCGATGACCATGAAAATAGATACGACATTTACACAACCCTTAGTGCACGAGAAGATGTTGATCCGATTCATGATTGTTTGTTTCCAATATGTCCGACAGATTTAGAAGATACTAATTTAAACATTGAGCATCTACTTGAATCCATTAAAAATAATGAACTGGCTACGCTTATGACATTATTTTTAGAGTGTGATTCTAACGAAATCCAACATTTACTTGCGCAGCGAAGAATTTTCAATGGTCATCTTGTGACATCGCATGGATTGGTTGAAATAAAGCTGCGTCTTACTCAAAATAATCGTTATGTGCAAAAAATTAAAGACCTATATTCAATCTTTCAAATCAATGGTCTACCTTGGAAAACAATCAACCATCCATTTGTGAATAAGTTTGTTGATGTAAAACTTATTGGTTGCCCTACATTAAATGAGGATGTAGAAATATTCGAGGTGACGATTGATTTAGAGGAATATGAGCAGCAAAAACGATTAAATATGGTACCGCTTTGGAATCTTCAACGTCACGAGGTTAAGAATAGCGGTTTCCCGTTTCCAGCCATCGATCGAATAAATTATGAACATGTCTTATCGTTACGAAAAACGGGTACACAACATGGTTATCTTATTGATACGGAAGAAGATAATATTCGATATATAAAGCGTTCAGATAGTGAATTAACGATTGTTTCACCTCAGGATCAGTCAGGCGTATGGCAACTTCTTAAAATTGCAAAAGTTGAAAAAGACCAAGTAGGTAATTTAACTTACGAACTCGTCTCTAATCGACGAAATGAGCATTTTATGCACAAACTTTCTAGTAAATATAATGTAAATATTTCAACAAAGGGAGAAATCATTCGATTGATTAACTCCTTTGAGGTAGCAGACAATCTTGAACTTTTAAGAATAGATATTTTGGAAGGTCAAGTAGAAAATCGAAACTTTGTTTATCCATTTTTAAAGGACACAACAGAAGACGCTAGTCACAAGAAGACGATGCTATTACAATTCCTGTCAAAACGAGATAAAGATTTTATTACGAATGATGTCTTGGGTTTTCTTCTTGCTGAAGTTCAAAGATATTTCACTGAATATAAATGTGTAGGGAAATGGTTATGAATTATATTTGGGACTTACTTATACAAGCCGAAGAAGAGGGCTTTTTAACAAAGGATATTTACTTTCATCTTGCCAAAATCTATTCACCTTATATGGAGCTTAGTCCACAACTACTAAATTCGCAGATAGTAGAGCAACATGTGGAAGTAAACCCCTATTATCGTTATTTTCAAATTTTTAAAGAACTCTTTCAACCTGATGATACAACGGATGAGGCTTTTAGGGACTCTTTATTAGATATTACACTGCATTTTTTAGCTGAGATTGATCGTATGCAAGGTTTAAATAAAAAGGAATATTATATTCGCTTTATGCTCAGAGACATTGAGGAAAATGTATTTGGAGAACTGGTTCGCGATAAAATCAAATCTTTTTCAAAAAAAGAACAAGAGATTATTGCACTTAATATGCTCAGACTCTATCAAACTGGAGAAGAATTATATTTAATAAAGGACACGCTGAAAAATATATTTAGAAATTGTTTTATCTATGTGAAATCCGAGGAAAAAGATGAGTTACTTCTTTACATCCATCAAAAAAAGACAGCAGAAAATATTAATAAAGTCCAGCTAATCCAAGAAATATTTTTACCTATTGGCTTCCATATGGAAGTCTACTGGCAGTACCATTTTGGCATTATTGACGTAGAGGAAACCATGAAGCTAGATCGAATAGCTCTTTATTAAAAAGTGAGGAGGGGGATAAGTTGACGACTAAATATTCATATAAGCTTTATGCGAATAAGCGTTATACAGAAAAGAAATATATGACCTATACACGTGTAGAGTTAATGGAGATGACCACTTTTCAACTTAGAAATATTTGTTATAAAGAAAAGCTCATAACAGGCTTAATTAATACGCTGACAAGGGACGAACTAATTGAGAAGATTTTAAGATATCGTGGAGCAGAAGAGCATCTTTTAATTAAAGAAAAACAAGATGGAGGCTTTGAAAGAGTCGAAGAGGCGTTACAAAAATATTTAAAAACACCACTTTCTGATAATGGTGATATTAAAATACCTGCTAAAATGAATCTCTATAAAGGGATGAAAATCGATAAACCAGATCAATACCTTATTGAATCAGGAGGCTATCTTGTAGAATCCAATGTGATGTTAGTAAATGAACATATGGAATTATGTGGTATTTTAAATATTGTAAAAGACGATGAAAAAGCAAATTGCTATTACCTAGTGGCAGATCAAGCGCTAGGAATACGCGAGACGAAGAACAAGAACTATAGCTTTATTTTTTTGCGAAAGCAAGATTCTGAGTATATCTATAAAACATATTATCAGGAAACGCCGCTCCCACCAACAAACCTAAATTACTACAAAGTGCCAATACAGGATTTAGAGATGAAACAGTTAGAGACAACCAATGCCATTCTTGCCATTGATTTTGGGACAACCAATACAACAGCTGGCGTATTTTTGGATAGTGATTATGTCTCATCTCCTTGTAGTCATGACCTGTTAAACAAGCGAATTGAACTCAATAACATCAATTTTGTTCAATTCCCAGACACTCTTCACCAAAATGAATGGATTGAAGTCGTTCCGACAGTGGTTGCAGTGGCAGATTGCTCGAGCGTTGATCATGTAAGTTATCATTTTGGCTATGAAGCTTTGAAGGTGATGAAAAAAAATAGCTATACATCATTAGCCACGAAATTTCAGGGCATCAAACGTTGGGTTAGTAATTATTCGAAATTAGAGGAAATAATGGATGCAAATGGGAATACTGCCGTTATTCCACGTAGTCAAATCCTAAGAGAATTTTTACTCTATATCATTCACATGGCTGAGCATCAATTTAAATGTCAATTCAAACATTTACATATTTCAAGTCCAGTGAAGCTGAAAACGCAATTTTTAGAAATGTTTCAAGCAATTTTACCTGAATATCAAATTGAAATTGAGCATTCTCTCGATGAAGGAATGGCAGTACTTTATAATACAATAGCCAATCAGATTGAGAATCAGAGTTTTATGGATGGTAAGGAATATAAGGCTTTGGTAATCGATTGTGGTGGGGGAACAACAGACCTTTCCTCTTGTAAGTTTCGAATAGAGGACGGACATATTTCCTACAAAATTGATATTCATACAACCTATGAAAATGGGGATACCAATTTTGGCGGTAATAATATTACATATCGAATTTTTCAATTTATGAAAATTGTCTTTGCGAATTATTATAGTCGTGGGAAAAATGCTTATGACATTGATACGTTAATTGATATCCCAGGAAAAGACATTTATCGGTATGTTGATGATTATGGCGTCGAAGCGGTTTACCAGCAATTTGAAAAGGCGTTTAAGGATGCTGAGTCTATTATCCCTACACGTTTTAAAGAATATGAAAATCGTACACGAGATGAATATTTAAGAGTGCGTAATAATCATTATTTCCTATGGGAAATGGCAGAAGAAATGAAGAAAGAATTTTTCCGAAAAACAGGTATTCTAAGAAGCCGTTTTTACTCAGACAGCGAAATACAGCAAGAGAGTGATTTAAATATCACAACGGTAGATCGTTGGTGTTTATCTTTATTAGAAAATCAACAATTTAAAGATGTTTATGACTATCCAAATGTTTATTTCAATATTAAAGAAATAAACCATCTTATTAAAGCGGATATTTATGATATTGTGCGTGAGTTTTTAGAAAGCTTTTATGAAAGTGGCATGCTTAGTGAATATTCAATTATTAAACTAACAGGACAATCCTGTAAAATCGATGCTTTTCGAGAGGCTTTAAAGGAATTTGTACCAGGACGTAGCATTGAGTTTAGGCAAAAAGCTGAAAACGTTGGAAAAGTAGCAGAATTAAAACTCGCCTGTTTAAGAGGAGCCTTACGCTACTTAAATGCGAAAAAGATTGGCATGATTGAAACAAAAGTAACAAATGATGCACCTATTGTACCATATACGGTTAGTGCATATACGCATAATCGTCAAGAGAAGCTACTTATTAGTAGTCTAGAGAGGCTGAATCAAATTCACGGAACTATCTCCCGTCCATGGGGAGTGACTGAGGTTGAATTCTTCCTAACGGGAAGCGATCATCATACCGCACATAAATATACTTATATTAATCGACAAGAGGATTTTGTCCCTGTGCTTTATGAGAGTATCGCGTCATATTATTTTGATAAAATTCCACAGGATGAAACAGATTCAATCGTCAATGGGGAAGTTAAATTCTTTGTCTTTGCAAGTGAGGATCATTGGGGTTTCCATGTAGTACCAGTTGCTAGGAAAGAGGAGCAGCTACTTATCGGTAACAAGGAATTCTTTGCCTTTGAAACAGATTTATCTGAGTTAGATTTCTTTGATGGATTAAAGTAAGTAGGCATCTGCCAAAAAATAAACGAGGTGAGTGACAGATGTTTGCTAATCAATTTCCGCATTTTCAAAAAGGTAGAATTTTAAAAAGGGAAATGTTGGAGAACTTGCGAGATTATCCAAGAGAATTTTTAGATTTATATTTTCAAGATTATTCAGATGGCATTATAGCAGGTGCCCATATTACTGTAACGGATACAATTATCCATATTACAAAAGGGATAGTTAAACATAACAATAGGCTTTATTTGATGCATAGTAGCTATGAACTACCATATAAGGCAACAGGCAAAGAAACCATTATAAAAATAAAATTTGCTGAAGAAGTGAGTAGATTAGATTTTACGGATTTTACAGCTACTATTTTTCTTGATGAGTCTCTGGATGTTGCAAGCAATGAATTAGAAATAGCCCGCTTTAAATTAAAAGTTGGAGCAAACCTACGATCCGAGCCAAATGATTTTTTAGATTTTGCTACGGAATACAATACAGTGAATTATCTCCACTGTCAGTATGCGGGAATACAAGCTAGCACATATCACCCAAAAGTTTTACAGCGTTATGCAAAGGAACTATTAAAAAATCGCCCAACCAATGTGTATGATATTGCATTTGCTTTCGAGTGTTTGAATCAAGAACGAGTTCAGCGAGATGTCATTGAAATGTATATTTGCAATCGATTAGAGTTAGAATTTCAAGCGTTTTCAAATAACCAAATTCATAAATATTTGTACCGTATATTATCTGAATCAAAGAACGGTGGTCGCTTAGTAGGGCATAGTTCAGGGCGACCAAATCGTATGATAGTTGATTAACTATATTTTAGTTATTGAAAAATGCTTAAGAAACGGAAGGTGAGTGGGATGAAATTTTTAGATGAAAAGATTATTGCACTTAGAAATGAAATGAGAGAGCAAGAGCAATTTGAGCTAGCTCAGAAAGAAGCAGCATTAAAAAAAGAACAGGAGCCTGAGGAGCAAAACGCTGAACAGGAAGAACAAGACTTCCCTAAAGTAAACATCTATCAAGATTACATAATGATTGATGATGAGAAGGTATCGGTGGTGGAGCAGCCATTATTAGATGGCAAAATGTCGATCCGTATGCCGAATCTTTTTTTCTTGATGTCTAAGGAAATAGCAGCATTAAAGTACCCATCAGAGCGAAGACCAACCCTTATTTATACAGATGATTCCTCCACGATTAATCTTGCCTTCAATCTGACTCCACATCGATTAAAGGAAGATGGTGTGGCTGCTTTCCAAGAAAATATGATTGATATTCTTGAACAGGCGCAACCTTCAGCAGATTGGTTGGATACAGAAGTCATAAAGATTGATGAAAAGACAGTTGGCTTTTTAGAAATCATTACACCAGCTATTGATGGCGATATTTTTAATTTAATGTTTTTTGCCTCTATCGAAGGATTAGCACTTATCGGAACCTTTAATTGTATGGAGGATGACCTAGAAACTTGGCGTCCAGTTGCGAGAGCTATGATGGAATCCTTGCAATTTGCTTCAATTAGTAGGAATGGAGGGACAGTATTATGAGTGGGGTAGTGACAGCTTATCATAATATACAAATTCAACCTTTTGAACTTATTAGTATTCAAGATCTTACCCTTGTCAAAAAAATGAATGAGCATGCGACACTACGTTTTACTGGTATTGTGCCTGAAGAGGTTAGAGATACTTATGTTGAAATGACTGAGGTGTTATCTGCCATTGAGGTTAATCAGCTTAATCATCTTGGTGTTCCTACACCACTTTTTAAAGGTGTTATTTTAGATGTCAAGGTAAGTTCCGTTCGAGGCATTTATTATATTGAGGTGGAGGCGGCATCTAATTCGTATCAGCTAGACATAAAAAAGAAAAATCGCTCTTATCAGGATAAGGAAATGACCTATTCATCTTTCTTTAAACTTCTACAGCCCGCGTATCCAGGTCTAGATATTATAGATGAAGCGACGAAGGGAGAAAAGTTAGGGAAGTTTACCCTTCAATACTTTGAAACAGATTGGCAATTTTTAAAGAGGCTTGCTTCCCGTTTTCAGACTGGTCTAGTTCCTGCTGTAACCTTTGATAAGCCGAAGTTCCATTTTGGAGTGCCTGCTGGCAGGGCAAAAGGCAAATTAGAAGATTATCATTATACTACCCGAAAAAAACTAGCAGACTACCTAGTATATACAGAGAATGGCAATGAAGGCATGGGAGAGCATGATTTCCTCTACTATGAGGTGGAAACCGATAAAGTTCTGGAGCTGGGAGATTATGTAACATTTAACAAGCAAACCCTTTATGTTTCTGAAGCATTGACAACCATGAAGGATGGATTGTTAAAACATTGCTATACGCTTTCGACGAAAAATGGCATGAATAAAAGTGAAATCTTTAACAATGCCATCTCGGGATTGTCGCTTGAAGGAAAAGTGTTAGAAGTGGCAAAAGATCATATTAAAGTGCATTTAGCGATAGATGATAAGCAGGATAAGGCAAAGGCACATTGGTTTTTGTATTCTACAGGTTATTCGGCTGAAGGACATAGTGGATGGTATTGTATGCCTGAAATCAATGACTTTGTTCACGTTTATTTCCCGTCACATCGTGAGGAGGAAGGGATTTCTAGTGGCTCTATACGAAAAAACTTAGATACATCGGCTACGAACAAACTTGACGATCCTTCAACAAAATATTATCGCACAGCCTTTGGTAAAGAAATTAAGATGAGTCCAACGGAAATCGTTATTACAGCGCAGGATGGCGATATTTTTATTCGGTTAAATGAAAGCAATGGTATTGAAATATTTAGTAAAAAAGAAATAAAACTTATTTCTGAGGCAGATATTTCAGTTAATACTAGTAAGAAGATTCTTTTGTCTGCGGATGAAGAAATTTCTTTACAATGCAAAGAAAGTAAAATAACGATGAATGGTAGTGTGCAAATTTTTGGGAAAGAAGTAAAGGCAAATTAGAATGTTTCTTTCGAAAAAGGAGGGAGTTTTATATGCAGACACAGGGAGTTTTACAACATTTTTATGACACAGAAGTAGCAAAAAGAAGATTGAAATATCTCTTACTGCTTGAGGATTATTTCCAAGCCTCCAAAGAACAGCTTGCCGAGGAATTTAGAAAATCTTTTCAAAAAGTATGTGTCGAGCTAGCACAGCAGCAATCACTTCATCAAAAAGGACCCATTGCTCATATCACGTTTTCTATGCTACGTACAGAGATGCTAGCAGGGCGTCATGATTATCTAGTAGAAGGTACTGACGAAGAGTGGTTTTTTGATCTTCATCCACTCTTAACTACGTATGATGCTAGCTGGGCTCATCGTTTTTTAGAGCAATACATCCAAGAATTAAGCTTATATAGTAAAACCTTCATGGGTGCCATTACCCAAGCAGATATTGAACGTATAAAACTTCAGGAAGCCCATCATTTTCATCAATATATCTTGAGCCTTGCTAGATATGCGCTACCTGGCATTGTAAGATGTCCAGAATATATGGCACTGGAGCGGGATGTAGCTGTCGAAATACGAATAGGTGAGTTTATGGATATTAATGAAGTAGTGTATAGCGAAGATTTCGCAATGAAGGATAATGAAGAAATAAAAGCATGGTTAGAAGAAAACTTAGAGAATGAATACCCATTTGAAGTATTTAGCCGTTTGAACTTAGCGAATGGACACTATAATGGCATAGATATTCGTTATGCATTTTTCCAGAAGGCAAATTTAACACACTGCCATATGCGTGATTCTCTTCTGATTGGCGCTAATTTTCGGGATAGCCAGCTAGTAGGTACTGATCTGAGCTTTAGCATGATTCATGAGGTAGATTTTAGCAATAGTCAATTACAAGGTGCAAATTTCCAACAGGTTCAAGGGGCAAGTGGTCTTTTAGATCGTCAAAAGTGGGAAATGCCAGGCTATTTACCTGTTCGCTTTACAGATGCTAATTTAGAGGGCGCTAATTTTGAGCTAGCAAATTTACGAGGAGCCTGCTTTTTAGGGGCGAATGTAAAGGATACGCAATTTGCAGGAGCTAATTTAGAAAAGGCTATATTTTCTAAGGAAGCAAGGGAGTATTTAGAGCTAGACGCATTTCAGACAGCAAGTGTTATTTGGAAGTAGATGTGGTGAAAAGGAGATTCAAAGATGAACTATTTTATTTTATCTCAGGATGAGCGAATTTCCAATACTGTTGAACCGGTTGGTATAGCTCAAGTAATTAAAAAAGAGTTATTAACATTAGATAGAATGGATGAATTAGAGGAACTAGAACGCCAATTTCCAGTGTTAGAAAAGAATGACATGCTGTATATCGATTTTATCGAAAAGCCAATCGCGCTCTTGTCAGATGCGCTTAAACAGTTAGTGGAAAAATATAACCCAAGTATGCCCTTTAAAGCTGTTGTGCTAATGGACATGCCTAAATTAATGCAAACATTATATTGGTTAGTAATACCACCAAAAGTACCTTGTCTTTCAACCCAAACTGAATTCCGTCTAGATGGAACGTTGAAGAAGCTTGTTCTCGATGAGGCCAAAGCTGCGCCTTATTCCTTCTTTCAAATAGAGGGTATTAAAGAAAATTATATCGTAGTCAATATTGAATTAGCAGAGAGTATTCTGCGCAGAGATTTAAGAGGAATTCGATTACAAAAAATACAAACTGAAGGAAGATGGAACGACATTCTTTCTGTAGAAAAAGCTTTATAAAATGGACAAGCAGGGCCATGTGAAGAAGAGCAAGAAGAGATTACATATCTAACAACGTTGTAGTGAAACCTTCTTGTTTAGAAAATTGCAACACCTTACGTATAGAAAGGAGGATTATCCGATGTCAGAAGAAATGCAGACAAGGGGTGGCGACCAACGGAGCTATGTTGTTGCGGGTGCCAAATTATCCTGCTCGCAAGGAGATCAAATAAGCATTTTGAAAATGCCAGTTAGTCACGGCGTTTATACAAAAAATAAAGCTCAAATGAATACGATGGATTACAAGCCCAATATCAATATTCAGCCATTCGGCTTATGTCAAACATTAGCTAATCCTATCGTTGCAGCCGCTACAGCTGCCAATAACGGTGTTTTAAAGCCAATGCCTTGTACACCTGTAATTACAATGCCTTGGATCAATGGGAAGGATGATCAATTAATCGAAAATCATCCAGCTTTAGTTAATCAATCTATTAATATGTGTATGTATTGTGGAACGATAAAAGTAGAAGATGATGGGCAAGAATAAGCCATTATCCCCTGAGGAAAGAAGGGAAGCATGTGAACACATACGAGGAAGTAATTGGATACGGTGAACTTGAACTCGTATCTCCTTATGATATCCAAACGTTGCATACTATCACTTTGACCCAAACGGTGAATGACCATGCAAGGTTATCAATAACGGGATTTATCCCTGCAGAGCAAAAAGATAGTTGTATGCAGATTGCAAGCACAACAGATCAAATTGAGCTTTATCAAAAACGTAATGGGCAACGACTGCAAGCCCTTTTTAAAGGCCAGGTAACAGAAATGGCTGTAAGAACGGTAAGAGGAGTCTATCAAATTGAACTAGAAGCTATTACATCAACATTCACATTGGATTGTAAACAAAAATACCGCTCCTTTCAAGACAATAAAATGACGTATCAAACTTTGTTTAAAAAGGTACTCGAAGATTATTCGGGTGCCGATGTGATTGATACTGTAGCGAAAGCTACTCCTCTCAAGCAATTTATATTACAATATAAGGAGACAGATTGGCAATTTTTACAGCGTATGGCCTCCCATTTTCGTACCGTGTTAGTCGCAGCAGTGGATGCGGATAAGCCAAAGTTCTGGTTCGGTTTGCCTGTAGGGCGGATAGAAAAGCTGTCGGTGGCCAATTATACGATTTTAAAGGATCGCTCTAAGTACTTACATATAAAACACAATGATACTGAGCGACCAATTGAAGAACGAGAAGCAGTCGCCTATGTGATAGAGTCTAGGAAAACATTGAAACTTGGCGATCGCGTCCAGCTCCAAGGTAAGGAGCTTGTAGTAGCGAAGTCCATCGCCCGTATGAAGCAAGGCATCCTGACCTACGAGTATCATCTATTGTTTGAAAAAGGCATACGTCAAAACAGACAAAGTATTCCTTTTTTACCGGGCACAGCGATTGAAGGTAAGGTATTAGAGGTCAAAAAGGACCAAGTACGTGTCCATCTCAGCATCGATGAAACACAAAAAAAGGAAGAGGCAACGTGGTTTCCCTTAGCGACATCGTATACCGCGGAGGGGCATAGTGGTTTCTATAGTCCGCCAGAGGAAGGGGATAGCGTTCACCTCGCTTTCCCGACACATCGAGAAGAAGCAGCGGTTGTTCGGCATAGTGTACGAAAGACCGGCGAGTCCAACCCTAAAACAGCTGATCCGAAAACGTCTTACTGGGGTACGCCAAAAGGAAAGGATATGAAGCTAGACCCACAGTCAGTGACATTTACCGCCAAGGAGGGAGCTGTTTTTCTTCAGCTCCATCAGGATAGTGGCATCACTGTGCATAGTAAGCCGCCTTTGCTGGTCAAAGCAAACGACACCATTACCTTTGCAGGAAAACGGATATCCATGAGTGGAGCTGAATCGATGCATTTGACATGTGGCTCCAGTAGTATTGTTTTTGATGGCAATACGGATATCCAAGGCCAGGTTGTTACGATGGAAGGGTCCATCAAAGCCCCTGTATCAGTCGCTTCACAGGAAGAAGTAGACCTCGAATCAGCCTTAAACGTGATGGGGATGATTCCTGTAGGTGGGGGTGACGTCTAATGGGTCTTTTAGGAATAGCGGGAAGTATGCTGGGAATGATTCCAAAAGTAGGCTCCGCAGGTGGCAAGAAAAAAGGAAAGGGCGGAGGGTCGAAGAAGGGGAAAAACTCTAAAAAATCCTCCAACAAGAAAGGGTCCTCAAAGAAGAACCAACCGAAGTCGAAGAAAAAAAAGAAAAAGAAAAAGAAAAAAAAGAAGAAAAAGAGTATATGGGGTAAAATCTTTACCAAGGCACGCAAAACCTATAATAAGATAACCAAAAGTAACATGGCGAAGAAATTCAAAAAAGGCGCAAAAGCGGCGGTGCTAGCGGTCAAAAATGCCTGCCAAAAAGTGAAGCAAAAAACAAAAGAAGTGTATAACCAAGCGAAGCAAAAGACGAAAGAAGTGTATAGTCAAGCTAAGCAAAAAACAACAGAAGTGTATAGTCAAGCGAAGCAAAAGACGAAAGAAGTGTATAGTCAAGCCAAGCAAAAGACAACAGAAGTGTATAGTCAAGCCAAACAAAAGACAAAAGAAGTGTATAATCAGGCCAAACAAAATGTGAAAGAAGCAAAAGCGGCCTCAAAAGAAGCCGTACTGGCCTACAAGTCGTTAAATACTATGGAACTGAAAACACCAAGTAAGGACATGAGCTTTAAAGAAAAAGCCATACTAACAGGCCAGAATCTGCTTTTATCAAAAGCTCAAAAAGAAAAAGGCAAACTAGATGGAACGGTTGATGTATTGAAAAATACATACGGCGAACTAAAAGAATTGGTGACCAACCCTGGAGGTGTCTTCAATAATCTAGTGACCGCAGTATCCCACCCGATTGAAACGACAAAATCTATAGGCAATGCAATAAAAGACTCGTACGAAAAAGATGTACTCAACGGCAATGCCTATACAAGATCTAAGTGGATGACGAATGTAAAGCTAACCACAGCGACAGCTATTGTTGGAACAAAAGGCGTTGGCTCCGTAACTAAAGTAGGGAAACTACCGGGTGATCTACCTTCTTCAAAGCCAAAGCCTACTAAAGATCCTAAGAAGCCTGAAGAGACTAAGGGTGCGGGCAAAGTTCAGACAGGGGGTAGGGAACTTTCAGTAGATGAATATTTAAAACGACTTGATAAAGCGGATGAAATGTACGAATCCTTTAGAAAATCCAAAACGGATGTAAGTTCTATCGCTAAAAATACTGGAATGTCTGAACAAAGGGTACAAAGGATAAAAGAGCATTTATTGTTTAAAGAGCACATTAAAGAACATGGAGTGGGACGTTTTGAGTCAGATTATGGAATTGCACAAGCATGGGATAGACTTCAAAAAGGGACCCACAGAGAGAGTGATATTGATTTATTAAATCATGAATTTTTTGAGTCGAAATTTGAAGGGATATTTAAAACGGACTATAGGACTGCACATGATAAAACAGTAGAATCTGGGCGTCCATGGGATCCACCTGAGGAGGAATAAAGATGGCTTCATACGTTTTATTACTAAAAGAATATGAAGATAATGAAACTGTGGTTTACAGATTCGGACCTAATGAAAATATTATGGGGAAAATTGAATTAAATAAATTTACTAGAAAATTTTCCGAGTTAGAAGTTATTCCAGATAACAATTTTTCATCTAAGTTTTATTATGATAGAGCTGCTCAAAGATTGGCAGTTTGTCTAGTAAAAGAAGGTGGTGTGTTTCCTGATAGAACAGCTTTTGAATCATAGATTGTATCATCCCGGGCAATAATAGACTTGAAAAAGAAGTAAGAGCTTAGGCGAGATGACATTTTATATGGCTGCGGGATTAATGACAGGGCATTGACTGTGAAGTAAAGATTGTACCAGCTCGTGGCGATAAACATATGGTTATGATATGAAACCCTATGATTAACTTTTATACAGAAAAAGATATCCTTGAAATTGAATTAAAAACTCATGAAGGTTATACCATCAAGGAGTATTAGCACTATTTTAATATTACGGCAATTAGAGCGAGAATAGGCGAGATGACTTTTACTTACAAGTACCACTTATGGATGAAATAAGCACCTAACACACGAGATTAAACAAGCAAAAGGGGTTAAATGTAACACTTGCCAAGTATTAATAAAGATGTCATACTGTCAATAATAAAATGACTTATAAAACTTGCAAAGATTAATAAACTTAAAGCACTTGATTGTCTATAACTGGCGACAAGTGCTTTTTTTTTGCATGTTTAAATACGGATTACGATTATTTAATTAGTGTACTAAGTGTTAAATTTTATACAAGTACTTGCATACATGGGGAAGAAAATGCGATGGAAATAGAGGTTTCAATAGATAAATTTGTTATAGATTATAAGGATGTACCGCATTCAGCATTTTTACGTGTTTATATGGTGGGGGTGAAGAAATATAAAGTGAAAATGAAGATTGATAATGGAACATATAGCTATGAACTGCACATGCGGAAAAGTGACGATGTATATATAAAACTTTAGAGAAACAGAAGGATATTTACATACCCCAAGAATTGAGAAAAGGCCAGAGCATTAGGCAAAGTCGTAGTAAGTACTGTAACACCTAAAAATATGTTAGACACACCCCAAGTAGGATTAGATGTTGTAGGGCTGGTACCGGGGGTTGGTGAAGTAGCAGATGGCTTGAATGCGTTGATTTATTATGCAAGAGGAGACAAGGTAAATGCAGCACTCTCCTTAGGAGCAATGATTCCAATTGGAGGGATGGCAGCGACAGGTACGAAATTTATAAATAAGGGTGCGAAAGCATTTAATGGTGTAGTTGATGGTATTAAAACCGTTACGAATAAAGGTCCAATAGGTCAACTAAAAGAAAAAGCCACTAAAAAGCTAGACACCGTAAAAGATAAGTTCCAAACCAAAGTAGCCGAAGTAAAGGACCAATTGCGTCAGTTGGGAACACCGCAGTTAGAGTTTGCTGGTGTGAACGTTGGCCGAATAACGGATACGGGAACAGTCGGGAAAAACAAGCCAACGCCGAATCCAAAACCATCGAATAGTTCCAAACCACCAGAAAAAGATAGTAAACCTGCTGAGGGAACTAAGGGTACGGTAAAAGATGTTACTTTTAAAAAGGGTTATGATACACATTTAACCGAAGTGGAGGGTTTTAAAGCAAAACCGAATATAGGAATAAAGGGTGGTCACAATCTTGAGAACTTTGAACAATTTATTTTAGATAACTTTGGTAATCAAGTTAAGGATATTAATCAAGCTGTTACTAAAACGCCTCATCCTGATATTTCAGGAATTTATGAGGTAAAATATAAGCTTCCTGTTTATGATGGATTGAGTAAAGAAAATGGTGGAAAAGGTAACTTTACTGGACAGTGGAAAGAGTATAAGAATCCTAAGACAGTATATGACCCAAAGGTTTTTTCTGATGAACAGATATTAAAGTTGGGTAGGGAAGCAATGGAAGAAGGTATTAGTAATAATAGGATAATTCAAGGTGGAGATAGGTCACCAAGTGATATGGTAGAAGGGTATGTCAATGTAAATGGGAAACAATTGAAATTTATGGGCTTTAAAGACAAAAATACAGGTGAGATTTCGAATTTCTTCCCAGTTCTAGATTAAATGTTAAAGGAGTGTTTGTTATGAGTGAGGAAGTTTTTATTATTGAAGAATTTTCAGAAAAAGTTGAGTTGATGCGTCTATATTACAAAATAATAGGTGATGGGAAGTTTATGGAAGCGATTGAAAATTTCAAAAACAAACAAGGTTTTGGGATTGATCCAGTATGTTGCATTTTTGCAAATGAATATCAGCCAGGAGAAGAGGGATATTTTGGTGAAACTGGTGTTAACTTCAGTATACAACCTCCTATGGCTGAAGTTGAGGAAAATGCTATTGTAGATGAAAATGTATTTTTTCAATATTTAACAGAGGCTGGGGAAGACTATTTAACAAGACGACCTCAAGATCGAACAAGAGTTGAAGTTTCCTTAAAAGAACTAAAAGAAATTTTAAATTTATCATAATTTAAGATGGAGAAGAAATAGATATTTCAAGACACATTTACCAGATTTTAGATTAATCAAAAGTACTAGTATATATGTGAGAAGAAGTATTATTTGGGTTAATTGGGTTAAATGTTAAATTTGGAGTAGGAATAAAATTATTTTTTGAATATTTAACTATCACCTTGATAGGCTAACTACCTTTCAAGGTTTTTTGTTATGGTTAAAACAATACGACTTTAGGAAGACAACCCATATTTACTGTGAGAATATGTGGTTTACAGTGTAGGTGTTAAATAAAGCTCCCACATTTACAAAATCAATATGTCATGAAGGCAGTACCATCAAGAGTGTTACCCGATGATAAAAAGCGTGAGAAGTAAGCGAGATGACATTTTACATGGCGAGGGTATATGGGGCGGGGAAATGGTTAATAACGAATGATACTGACAAAGCTCGTGGCGATAAATACAAGGTATAATATGACAGAGTCATTTAAAACTTGTTTACGGTTAAAGATTCCTTGAATTTGAATTAATAACTCATGAAGGCTAGACCATCAAGGAGTGCTATTTTAACAATTAAGCAATAAGAGCGAGAATAGGCGAGATGACATTTTACTTACAAGGACCACTTATGGATGGCATAAGCAACAAACACACGAGATTAAACAAGCTAAAGGGTTTAAACGTTACACTTGCCATGTGGTAAAAAAGATGTCATACTGTCAATATTAAACTAACTTATAAAACTTGCGAATATTAATAAACTTAGAAAATTTATAAACTTAAAGCACTTGATTGTCTATAACAGGCGACAAGTGCTTTTTTGCACGTTTGAATACGTAAATTGAAAAGATTGCGCTTATTTAATTAGTGTACTAAGTGTTAAATTTTATACAAGTATTAGCATACAAGGGGAGGAGCAGGCAATGGAAATAGAGGTTTCGATAGATAAGTTTGTTATAGATTATAAGGATGTACCATATTCGACATTTTTACGTGTTTATATGGTCGGAGTGCAGAAATATAAAGTGAAAATGAAGATATATAGTGGAACATACAGCTATGAACTACACATGCGGAAAAGTGACGATGTATACATTCATATTTATTTTAAAAACTTTAGAGAAACAGAAGGTCACTTACATACCCTAAGGATTGAGACAAGGCCAGAGCATTACTCACATTTCAGAGAAATACTAGAGATGATAGGAAAGCGGGCAAACCGAGTAGAATTTGTGAGCTGTGATGTAGCGTATGATATACAAACAGGCTTGGAAAATATAGTGGTGATACCGACAGATGCACGGAGGAATATGACACACTTTGATACAACACGGTATTTTGGTAGAAGCGACCAACGTAAACGGAATGGTTTCTGTAGGATTTATGATAAACGGCTAGAACTAGCAAGGAATAAAGGAATTTATTTAGCACATGAATTAAGCCGAATAGAAGTGGTGTACAAGGTAAATGAGCAAGTAATGCTTAAAGACCTCATGAAACATCCACCAAAACAGAATGAACATTATTTTGCGGCTGTAGTGATAGATTGGCAAATACTTAAAAACAAGCATCGAGAACGGGTAGCTAGCATGCGAGATGGAAGAGATATGTATACGCAGTATATACGGAGAGAAATAAAAGAGACCCTTACGAATCAGTACCGATTGGACTTCGACGAATTAGTAAGGGTGGAATGGAAAAGATTGATAGAGGAACCAAGTTCAACTGTACTTCGAGTGAGTTAATTGTTCATCTCCAATACAAGTAGATCTTGGATAGAGACATGTAATGTGTCACACAAAGCTGAAAGGGTACTTAAATGCAGACGTTGTATGGGTTGTGTACATAAATCATTGACGGTATTAGGACGCAATGAGGTTTGCTTGGCAAGTTGCCGACGGCTCATTTGTTTTTCAATTAAAATTTCATTGAGACGTAAACGAATAGTAGAAGACATAATAAAAACACCTCTTTGTTAGATTGTAAGGTTATGTATAGTGTACGACCATACTAGAGAAAAAACGACTGTAAAATAAAGGGTTGTGCATAATTTGGGTAAGGTCGTACAGTATGTTGTAACGGATAGACGTTACACACAAGTTATCCGCAAAAAACGGGTAAGCGTTACAGGGACTTTAATTGCTGTAACGGTAGGGGGCATTATGAAAGAAAAAGTAGTTGGTTATGTAAGAGTTTCAACAGAAGGGCAAGTACGTGAAGGGTATAGTTTAACGTATCAAGTAGAAGAAATTGAAAGGTATTGTGACGAAAATAAGCTTCAACTACTTCACATGTATGAAGATAGAGGGCTCAGCGGAGCGACAGTTGATGAAGATGGATTAACTATTGAGCGAGAAGGCTTGCAAGAGCTATTGGCAGATATAGAATATCATCAAGTGAGCCAAGTAATTGTATTAAATACGTCTCGTTTGTGGCGCTCTGATATGGCAAAAGTATTGATACAACGAGAGTTGAAAAAATATAACGCAGATGTGAAAGCAATTGAGCAGCCAAATTACAGCATATACACACATGAACCAAATGATTTTTTAGTGAATGGGATGTTGGAGCTATTAGACCAATATCAACGATTAGAGATTGCATTGAAACTAAGTAGGGGCAGAAAGAAAAAAGCTGAACAAGGTGGCTATGCAGGTGGCGGTGTCATGTTTGGTTATACAGTACAGAAAGGGCGAAAAGTATTAGAAGTGGATACAGAGAAAGCGATCGTTGTACGGAGGCTATTTGAATTAAGACATTTTTTTAAACATTGGTCACTATCTAAATTGGCAGAACAGCTTAACATGGAAGGCTATCAAACAGAGAAAGGAAAACGATTTACAAAAGTACAAGTGAAGCGCATTTTAGACCGTGAGAGCTTTTATCGGGGGATTTATACATATGGACAAATACAAGCAAATGGCAAACATGAGGCTATAATTTAAAAAGTTACTTAAAAAAGGGGCTCATTTACTTATATAACCTCATATAAGGGTGAAAATGGATAGGCTTTCGTACCAATGCGCACCAGTTGGTGAACGCTCGAACTAAGGTTGCCGGCATTTTCATTCCATTGAATAGGAGGATAAGTTAATGCACGAACGACAGAAACATGTTTATGTGGGAGTAGACTTACATAAGCAACACCATGTGGCGGTTATTATTAATTGTTGGCAAGAAAAACTAGATGAAATAAAGTTTGAAAATAAACCGTCTGCTTTTTCAACGTTTTTACGGGATATTTATAAATATATGGACGATGGTTTGACACCTATTTTTGGTTTAGAAGATGTTGGGGGTTATGGGAGAGCGTTAGCTAAATATTTAGCAGACCATGAACAAATTGTAAAAGAAGTGAACCCAGCTCTTTCATATGCCGAACGCAAAAGTCACATGACCACACAAAAAAGTGATAGCTGGGATGCTGAATGTGTAGCCAGAATTTTGGTGAACAAACTAGACCAGTTACCAGATGCTAAACCACATGATTTATATTGGTCGATACAACAGCTGGTCAGTAGAAGAAATGCCTTAGTAAAGGCACAAGGAGCTTTAAAGAACCAACTGCATATTCAATTAAGTCACCACTATCCAAGCTATAAAAAGTTTTTTTCAGAAGTAGATGGAAAAACAGCATTGGCATTTTGGGAACGATATCCGTCTCCACCGTGTTTAGAAGCGGTAAGTGTAAAGCAATTGACCATATTTTTATTAGAAGCGAGTAGCAATACATGTTCGGTGAAAAAAGCGAGTGAGATTTTAAAGTTGGTGAAAGAGGATGGAAACACAATAAGAGAACACCAAGAAACACGAGACTTTCTAGTAAAGAGCATCGTCAGAGACATTTCATTTAAGAAGCAGGAAATGCGATATGTGGAACGAGAATTGAAAGGGTTAATGAGTTTACTAGACGTTCAATTAGACACGATGCCAGGCATAGATCTCGTGACAGCTTCGGCTTTAATTGCAGAAATAGGTGATGTACGCCGTTTTCCGAATGCCAACAAATTAGCACGATTTGCGGGCATTGCGCCTGTTTACTTTGGTTCTGGTGGGAAAGGAAGGGAACAAAAAAGCAAGCAGGGAAATCGGGCGCTACACGCTTTATTTTACAACTTAGCCGTACAGCAAGTACAGGTGGCAAAAGGAAGTAAGCTGCCAAGGAATCCAGTATTCCATGCATACTATCAACGGAAGCTAAAAGAAGGCAAAACAAAGGGACAAGCATTAGTTTGTATCATGAGAACGCTTGTAAACATTATTTACGGCATGATGAAGCACAAAACAGCCTATAAATTGCCGATAATAAAAGAGGAAGAGGTAGTTTAATAAGGTTTAAGATAGATTGCTTTTTTATTAGCGGATTTTAAGATTACAACATAGGGTACGGGTGAATTTGATGTAGCTTCCTTTGAGAAAAATATTAATCATATGAATGTTAATGAAAAAGTAGCAACAATAAAAACAACTGCGATTGATATAGCAAATCAGCGGGGGTGGAAGAAAGATTCTAAATTAACCAAACTAAACGGTGGTAGAACTGTTTATTATGATAACAAAACAGGAAATTACTATGCTTTAGACACACAACATGGTAGATTTGAGGTAGTTAACAAAAAGGGAAAACATCAAGGAGAAGTAGATTTTAACTTAAATCCTACTAAACCAGCTGATAAATCTGGTGGTCACGATTTGAAGGTAAAATAAGGAGAGAAATGGAATGAATGATTTAATTACTAAAACTATTGATAAGTACTATAGAAAAAAAGATTTATCCGAATATCTTTCTAAATGTCAAAAAGTTTTCTTTTTACCTGAGGAAGTAAAGGACTTTATTGAAAATAATAATATTTCAATTACTGAATTGAACAATGGAGAAATATGGCCGTCATCTAGTATAATTTTTGAGTATGAAAAATATGTTAAGGGGGAATTTGAAGTTATATATAATAGTAGATTGATGATTTCTAAAATTGCTCCTGTATTTTATCTACACCATGAGTTTGAAGTTGTGAATAAAGATGTGAATGGTATTAACCCCACACTGGATGGTTTTGATACTCAACCATATAACTATATACAAGCAGAGCTAGAATTATTAATCAAAAACTATTTTATTGAAAAGGAATTTACTCAATTATCCTTTAGGGAAATGAATGAAGTAGTTAGTGAATTAGAGTTTAGTAAGGGAATTACATTTTTTGGTTCGCAAGTTACAGTGGAACATGCTTTGTTTTTTGATATTTTAGATATTTGTCCCGAGTAGTTCCACAATTGAATTTTCTTAAAATATGCACTTAATTTGACAGATTTTCAAACTAAAAAAATAGTAGTACAAACCAAGACTAGGTTTGTACTACTATTTTTTGGTTGAATAATAATTTTTGATAATAATGGTGCTAGGGTAGCTGTATTCCGATTATTTCAGTAAAATAAGGAGGAAACTATATGGATGTAATAAAAAAATTTTTAGTTGTTGAAATTTCTGATCAAGAGATGTACGAAGAAATTTATGATTTTATTAATTCACCACATGTTAGAAGTGGTGAATTTGAAGGAAATGAACTTATTATAAAAAAATCGATTTACTTAATTTTTTTATTTACTTAGAATATGTTTTTCCTAATGATGGACATAGGGAGATTTCATGTTGTACTTCAATATATAGGGATGATTTAAATACAAAAATTAATGAATATGCCATTAGGTACGGATACACATTAAAAAGTTAAACATTTAATATTTAATCTGTGTTTGATTGTCTTTTATACCCTCTTTATTATCAATTTGGTCCAGTAAAAAAGTACCTGGGGACTACAATACTTTCATAAATGCGAGTAATTATAAAGATTTTATTGGCTATATTGAAAGACTTTCAAGTGGAAACTGGGAAAAGGACAAAAATATTTTTATGGATATAAGCTGTAACTATAATATATGAAAAATAAACAATTTAAATAATTAAATAATGCAAAGTATATACAGTGTATTAGAACATGGAATGCTTACGAAAAATTTTCTTTATCTTGATTATAAAGGTGAAGAAAATTATAAAACTGTAAACTACATTTTAGATTATGAATTTGCCAATAATATTGAGTTAGCTTCACAAGAAGAGCTTGAGAAGTTAAGAAATTATAAACATATAGCATTTGATGGTCTTTAACAGACGACAACTACTTTCTGGCTCGTGGCGATAAACAAGGATATAAATAGTTTTTTTATTGTGTACAGTTAAAGATATCCCTGAATTTTAAATAATAACTCATGAAGGCTAGACCATCAAGGAGTGCTATTTTAACAATTAAGCAATAAGAGCGAGAATAGGCGAGATGACAATTTATTTACAAGGACCACTTATGGATGTCATAAGTCACAAACACACGAGATTAAAGAAGCTAAAGGGTTTAAACGTTACACTAGCCATGTAGAAAAAAAGATGTCATACTGTCAATACTAAAATAACTTATAAAACTTGCAAATATTAATAAACTTAGAAAATTTATAAACTTAAAGCACTTGATTGTCTATAACAGGCGACAAGTGCTTTTCATGTTTAAATACGTAAATTAAAAGGATTGCGCTTATTTAATTAGTGTACTAAGTGTTAAATTTTATACAAGTACTAGCATACAAGGGGAAGAACATTGTACGTTTACCTTTAAAGGAAATGTAGCAGATGTATTGAGGGGATGGTAGGGTTGAATATGGATAGATTTAAACAAATTTCATTTAGAGGTAGAGTGGCATACGGGGTTAGTTGTTTTGAAAATGCATTAATATCATTAAAATATGTTTCAGAAGATTGGAAGATTGTTTTAAGATACCTATGGGAGTTTACAAATTCAAGTAATTTAGAAGATTGCCACTCAGCTACGGCTGAATTAATTCCTGGAAATTTAATGGAAACAAAAATATATGATGAAGATTTTGAGCGAATAAGTGAAGATGAGTATTTATGCTTGTATAGACTTTATCATAATATTGATGAATCCATTCATATTTTACTACGAGACATTCATGAACTTGGGGTAAGTCATGCTTATACTAATATTAGTGGGTATGGAGAAAGAAGTTTAGAATCATTACAAATTCTCATTTGTCATATGTTAGACTACAATTATCCATTACCTAGTATCGAATCTTTTTTAAAATCTTCTATATTGGAAGACGATGGCTGGGGATATGAATTTGACGGTACAAAATTTTCTAAAATTCTATAATAATAAATAAATCTAATCATCTATTTAACCTAATAAAAGGATATAAAGTTAAAGGGTGGATCTTATTACTGTTAATATTAAAATAACTTATTTAATCTGCAAATAATAATAATAAACTTAGAAAATTTAAAACTTTAAAGCACTTGATTGCATATAACAGGCGACAAGTGCTTTTTTGCATGTTTAATACGGATTACGATTATTTAATTAGTTTACTAAGTATTAACTTTTATAAAAGAATTATCACACAAGGAGAAGAATAGGCGACGGAAATAAAGAAAAGCTCCATTTGATTCGAATTAGCAGCGAATTCTATCCAAACAGTAATGGAGGACAGGGGTAGACATAGCTGAAGTAAAGCAAAATAGATTAGAGAACTATAAAAGAATATCTATCTAGCATGAGCAGGTAGAAAACAGAGAAAAATAATAAACGGAATCACCATTTTAAAAGGATTAAAAAATGTTAATTATATGTTAAAATGTTATTTGGAGGAATTGTATATTAAATAGGTTCAAGTAAGTTTACATATCAGCATGGATGAGGTATAAAAAGAAAGCTGGGGTGACGTCTAATGGGTCTTTTGGGAATAGCAGGAAGTATGCTGGGGATGATTCCAAAAGTAGGCTCCGCAGGTGGCAAGAAAAAAGGAAAGGGCGGAGGGTCGAAGAAGGGGAAAAACTCTAAAAAATCCTCCAACAAGAAAGGGTCCTCAAAGAAGAACCAACCGAAGTCGAAGAAAAAAAAGAAAAAGAAAAAGAAAAAAAAGAAGAAAAAGAGTATATTGGGTAAAATCTATACCAAGGCACGCAAAACCTATAATAAGATAACCAAAAGTGACATGGCGAAGAAAGCCAAGAAAGGCGCAAAAGCAGCGGTACTAGCGGTCAAAAATACTTGCCAAAAAGTGAAGCAAAAAACAAAAGAAGTGTATAACCAAGCGAAGCAAAAGACGAAAGAAGTATATAATCAAACCAAGAAAAAGATAAAGAACACTGTCAAAAAGTCGAAACAATTAATGAAAGAAAAAGTACTGTCGACAAAAGCAACTCGAAAAACAACGGGTAAGTCAAGAGTGAAGGCAAAAGATTGGACAGGGCATAAAAATAGGATAAACAGTGAAGACGAACTAAAAGCGCTACTAGATGAGCGTAGAAAAACAAGAGTAATAGGCAGTGATGGGGAGCCAATAATGACTCTTATGGATAAGCGAAAGGTTGTAAGTGCTGAATCAACTGCCACACCGGATGGTCTATCCCCATATGCAGTAATGGGATACTCCATGTTTATTGAAGATTATGTGACATTGACTGATGCAGAGGCGTCAATAGGTGACCAAGTAGGAGCAGCGTCTTCATTAATAAATCCTTTCAAGAAGTTCAAAAAAGGTAAGGAAGCACTAGACTCGTTAAAATATGGGGAAAAAGGAATAGAAGAAGCCTATGATATTGCCAATAAAAACAAAAAGGCGAAGGATGGTCAGTATACCCAAAAAGAAATCGATCAACTAGGCGAGTATGTGAAGAAGGTTGATAAGAGTACGGATAAACTTATCAAATTCAAAGGTGATGAAGCTATAATACATTATGAAAAACATAGTAAAGAGATTATGGATGCAATGGGTAAAAATCAATACAATTTAAAGACTTACATTGAAGATGCTAATCATGTTATTCAGACAGGACAATATGTACCAGAACTAAATGCATATGTGAAGCTTATTGGTGGTAAAGGAAGTGCGAAATACGGATTGGTTGGGCTAGATAGAAATACAGGAAATATAACCACGTTCCATATAAAGTCGGCTAAAGAACTTGCTAAAAAAGCCCCAAGTTTAGGTATTGAAACAAAAAAGAAGTAAAGGATGGATACAATGAAAATAAAAAAAATAAATTGGATTTCACAAGAGGCTTTAGAAGCTGAAGTAGTTGTAACAGATGGAGTATTTGAAATAATGTGTTTTTCACAACCATTCAATTATTTGAAAGATAGTAAATTAATAGGACCAATTTACTGTTTAAATGTCTCAAATCTTGTGTTAGCTGAAAGAACAGAATATAGTATTGAAAAGTTAGATGATCATTTTGCTTATAGATTTATAGGGAAATTAATTGATAAAGATTATGAAAAAGTGAAAATAGGTAAACTATTATTAGAATTGGATAACAATTTGTTACCAGGAGATATAAATGAAGGTGATTTTATAAGCTTTTGTTGTCAAAGGTTAGATATCTATTAAAATAAGGTAAAGTTTTTAATGAAACTTATTAAACATAATCCGATATTAATTAAAAGCTAATGTTGGTGAAGTGAATAGACGGGTCAAAATAATGTTGATAATCTAGAGGTCAGTTTCATACGAAATTTAGTAACTTCTATAAAACTATTAGGTGTTTTTCTTGTATTATTGGTTTTAAAATGAACGAAAGTAAATTTCCTTTTATCTTAAAAATAGGAAATATATTTTAATGAATTATGTAGAAAAGGTGGGGTGCATAGTAAGATCCACTATCTACTAAATCCAATGACAATAATATCTTTGTAGCAGATAAACACATCTTCATGATCACAAAGGAATCCATGCGTTTGACATGTGGTTCAGCTGTTTCGTCCTCAAACGCAACACAGGTATCAGGGAAAGGTCATAATAAGCATTCGGTGTAGTGTCCAATACATCGGGAGAAGTGGTAGACCTTGAATCGTCATTAGACGAAGCTGTTGGAATTTTAAAAAATTGCATTTAAATGAATGAAACGAGAAGTAGGCGAGATGACCATTTATTTACAAGGACCACTTTTATGGACTCCATAAGCAACAAACACACGAGATTAAACAAGCTAAAGGGTTTAAACGTTACACTTTCCATGTAGTAAAAAAGATGTAATACTGTCAATAAGAAAATAACTTATAAAACTTGCAAATATTATAAAATTTAGAGAATTTATAAACTTAAAGCACTTGATTGTCTATAACAGGCGACAAGTGCTTTTTACATATTTAAATACGTAAATTGAAAGATTACGATTATTTAATTAGTGTACTAAATGTTAAATTTTATATAAGTACTAGCATACAAGGGGAAGAACAGGCGAGAGGTTTCGATAGATTTGTTATAGGTTATAAGGATGTAAAAAATAAGGAAATGAGTCACCGATTTAGTAAGTGTTCTCCATTCGATAGTTGAAGGTAAGTAACTGGATAAATAAGTAACAACAATGGAAAGGCAGAGTTTAATATAGATGGATAATGAAATTTATTATGTAAAGGAAACACAAGAAAAAATTCAAAATATGGAGGCTTATTATAGGACTTTAGGTTATGGATATTTTTTAGAGGCACTTAATGAGTTTATAAATGGCAAAGGCTTTGGTATTGGTTATACTAGTTGTTATTTTGCAACTGAATGCGCTCCTAATGATGAAGAGTACTTTGGTGATACTGGAGTAAATTTTACAACAACTCCTCCAGTAACTAGTACTGAAGTATATTCAATTGTGGAAAATGAGTTGTTTTTTGAATATTTACTTAAAGTAGCTAATGAATACCTATCCAACTATCCGCAGAATAAAATAATTGTTGAGGAGAATTTAACTCAAATTCAAAAGAAGTTAAATATATAAAGCATATAGAGGAGGAACAAAAAAACTTTTGAATAAGTAATTATAACATTGATTGGCTAACTACCTTTCAAGGTTTTCAGTTATTGTTAAAACAATTAGGCCCCAGGATAAAACATCTAGAAGAAAGTTATTGATAGTATAGTGTTTGGATAAACCATGCCATTTCCCTATGGAGACCATTCCAACAGGAGTGCACTCAATAATTAAAAGCCTGTGAATTTAGTGAGATCACATTTTACATGTGAAGGTAGTATGAAAAGAATGATATTGACTTAGCCTGGACGATAAAAACAACAAAAGAAAATGACTTACGTTATGTAAAGATTAGCGTTTAAATAAATGTAAGTTGTTTCTATGATAGAATAAAAATGGTATTATATGTTGTGAGAAGTGTTTTTAATAGGACAATCAACATCAAAGGAGGAACCATTGTGAAAAAACTTGATTCTAAATTCGAATACTTGTCGGATATGTACGAAGATTCGTATTATCCAACGTTTTTAGTAAATAAAATTAAAGAGAATATTATGAAATTAGTCCATTTTATTGAAGAGGGCAATCATACCATTGAAGAGGTGCAGGAAAAGTTGGATGAAATGACTGTAGCAATCAATGAACTACAGGAGGAGTTTTATGAACACGATAGTGAAATTGAAACGGTTGCACGAGATTCAATTGCCATAACAGTTGAAGAAATTTTACAATATTTTGAGATTGATATAGATATCGAAGAAGCGTTAAGAGAACGAGATTGGTGAAGAATTAACTGATTTTAAATGAGGAAAGTGGATGTTCGATAGAAGATGCTTATAGTGTTTTTATCAACTTCTAATTATATTGTCTTAAATTAAATTTTGTTTTCCTTAAAGAATAATAAATTGTAGAATCCATACAAAGAACGGAACTTTATTCACTTGATTGCCTAATAAGCAACAAGTGTTTTTTTATGTTTAAGATAACATTATAAATACTAAGATCTCCATATACAAACGTACACACATAAAGATGCACACTTTTGATTTACTTTCTCGCATACTAATCATGAGTTGGATTTTGATACTCTATTTATCCTTCAATTGAAGTAAAGTTTATAGAGCATATATACTCCGAATTTGGAACTAATACTGATAAAACTATTTTAAATTTAGGCATGAACCCAATCAGCGATTATTCGGAAAACCAAGGGAATAATTTTTTGTTGGAGAAATACGTCTTATTCAACTGAAAAGTTATTATTATAAAGAGTTAAAAAATAATAATTATTCCTTTTTTCCGCAAAGAGAAGAGGAAGGCTATATTGATTATATGGATTATGTGTTCATCTATATAAGCATAATGACACAGGAGAATATGAAAACAAAAAAAGTTAACAATCTGCTTTGACAAAAAAGCTGAAAATTTTAAAATTTCGATATAGGAGGTTGTTTCAAATGAAGAAAAATATAAGTTTTATTATAGCTTTCTTTTTAATAATAATGGTCTCACTATATTTTTTAAATGAATACAAAACAAAAAATCTTGTACAAGATTTTTTCGATACAGATTCTTTAGCTGAAGAAACCCATGATATTAGTATCATAGATACAGAACGCAACGTTAAAACTATCAAAAAAGATAGTACTGTATTTCCAACTTTCCTAAATTTACTAGAAAAACTAGAAATAAAACGAACTAGCTCTACTTTTACTTACACAGGGTTCTCTATGATTATTTATCACAACAACGATTTGCATGTTATTTATCTTAGTGAAAACGGACTATTAACTTTTAATCACAAAACTTATGAAATACAAAATAAGCAGGCATTTAAAAAATTCCTTGATATTGTAAAAAAAGAGGAGGAGACAAAATCATAAAATCTTTTATAGAGGTACATCGTTTTTAATGAATTTCTGCTCATAGCAAAAGCGATGACTCCAGCTCAGAATGCACACAGCGTAAGACAAGGGCATTCTGAGTATAAGCAGAGGGTAGCGACTTACGGTGCTGAGCGGAAAGCACCGCCGAAACGGGCAACAACGGTCACAGCAAAAAAGTGTTAGATTGATTAAAGTCAATCTAACACTTTTTCTCTTTTATTTCACCATCTTCCTTTTTTTACAAAGGAATTGAACCGCCATTTTATGTAAGAACTCTTATAGGAATAATATTGCCTTGAACAATAGTGAAGTCAGTGTTCCCTGTCGCTAGGTTATTGAATGCCAAATAGTTAACTCTAAATGTAATAGAAAGATAAGTTTTATTTTCATTGAAAATTCTTAATAGTTTATTTATTTGGGAATCACCTTCTTCTGCTACTCGTAAAACTTCATTTTTTTCCCACTCATTCACACTTGTTAATGCAGATACAAGATAGGATGGAATAGCTGTATAAGATGTTTTATTAAAAACTTTTTCTAAAGCAGTAGTAGCAAGTCCACCTAAGGTTGTTGTTAATGCTGCTTTTGAAACTTTACCTTTCCAATAATTGATGAATGCCTCTTGAGCTCGGCTCATGTCACCGATATTTGCACGAGAAATAGAAGTTGTTACATTGTACTCATAACGTGAATATTTAGCTGTTGCCATAATTAAATTCCTCCATTTTAATAATAGATTTTGTTTTGTTAGCACTAACACTCTATTAAGGGGAATTTTAATTCGATTTAACAACCTCTTTTAAAAAAAGTTTTATTTACATGCTCATACATTTTGACTTTACTAGCAACAGAATTAGGCAGTAGTAACAAGGGACAACTTCTTGTTTACTACTGCGTTTTCATTTGAATCACTTTTTATTGTGTATACAGAAATATATACATCATTGGTGGATATTACTTAAGAAAAAATTAAAATTTGTTTTCTTAAAGAATAAAGTAGAATCCATAAAAAGAACGGAATTTCATTCACTTGATTGCCTAATAAGCAACAAGTGTTTTTTTATGTTTAAGACTACATTTCCTCATTAGAATTATTGAAAGCTGAGAAGAGTGTGTGACTATATTCATCCTCGTTAATTTGATATTTAATTCTTCATAAAAAGGTATTTAGATATAGGAAATGCGTTGAAATTTATAAAAAAATCAAAAAAATATGATTTTTTAGAAAAAACAATATTGTATAATAATCGTAAATTTTAATACTAATCATTGGGAGGTCTATATGTCAATTAATACGAACTTTAATCAGCCAAATTCGACACTTGTAACTGTGAAAAGATCTAGTAGCACTACGCCATTAATTGCTACATCAAACCAAAACAATGACAAAAGCATTCAAAATTTTGCAATGCAACAACAAAAAGACACCGTATCTATCTCGAGTGAAGCAAGAAATAGGTTACTGACGGCTCGTGCTTCTGTGAGACCTAACTCATGGGTAGATACAGCGTTAGATTGGGCAAAATCTACCGTTAGTTGGCTTAAAAAAGCGGGTCAATTTGCTGTAGATGCAGCAAAAGAAGGCATTAACTTTTTAGTACTTGATGATGTTAGAACGATTTTTAATCCGAATGCGGGCATTACAGAAAAAGGGGTAGCGTTAGTTTCCCTCTTCCCAGCAGGAAAAGTAGTGAAATCAGGGAAATTATTCGAGCTATTGAGAAAAGCGGGGAAATCCGCGGATGTTGATGCCTTTGCTGGTTTAGGTAAAATTCAAAAGTTTAATGCTAAAGGGATTTTATTAGATGGAGATAGCCGTACGGGTTGGGAACATATTTACAAAAGACATGTTGCGGGAACTACTGCAAATAGGGGGACCACATTATTTCCTAGAGCACTCGGTGATGCACAGATTAAAAATTTAATTATGGAATCATTAGAAAAAGGAACTTTAAAAAGTACGCATGCTAATGGAATGAAAATTTACACATACCGCCCAAGAAAATATGGTATTTCTGAGATGACAACAGTTGTCACAAAAGATAATATTATTAAAACATCTTATCCTAATGGTGGAACATCGGTAATAAGAAAATAAAGGAGGGAGCCTAACAATGAAAATTAGATTTGATTTAGAAGATGACGATTTATCAGTTCTGCAAAATAAGAATATCCGAGCTGATTTTTATCTCGACAGTTATTTAGAAGTATTTGTACTTGAAAATAATAAGGAAATTTTTCTCTTTTCCACAACAATACACAGTACAATTATTATTACATTCAGTCGACAATTATTAGAATTATACGAAACAGGTAAGAAACTTGTTCTTGATACTTTTGGTAATGCCAACGTCTATACTTTTAAAAAAGTGGGGAATAATATAGTTATTACCAATTTTGATGTATTCACTAATGCAGAAGCATGGCAATATACATTTGATTTTAATGCATTTTTGAAGGCTTATACAAACGAGTTACGAAGACATTTGCGAAATTTGACAGAAAAAGATGCAAACATTATAAAATGTTCAGACTTTATCTTATTAAAAGAAAGCTTAAAGAGTTTAGAAGCGGTTGCCAATGCAATTTAATTTAGAGAGGTAAGCTAACAATGAAAATTAGATTTGATTTAGAAGATGACGATTTATCAGTTCTGCAAAATAAAAACGTGCATGCTGATTTTTATCTCGATAGTTATTTAGAAGTATTTGTGATTGACGATAACAAAGAAATGTTACTCTTCTTTACAACGATACACAGTACCATAGTGATTGATTTCAATCAACTATTAATTGAGTTGCATCAAACAGGCAAGGAACAAGTTCTTGATACATTTGGTAATGCCAACGTCTATACCTTTAAAAAATTAGGAAGTAATCTTCTGATTACAAATTTTGATGAATTCTCTAATTCAGTAGAATGGCAATATACATTTGATTTTATGGCATTTACGAAGGCTTATACAAACGAGTTGCGACAGCATTTAAAAAATTTAGTAGAAAAAGATGCAAAGATTATCAAACGTCCAAACTTTATGTTACTTAGACAAGGATTAAATGAACTGGAAATAGTTGTAGCCCCGTGATATGAATCTTATTATTTGGAGATACCCGTATATTATGACAATGATAATTAAAACAAAGAAAGAAGAGGTTTCTCTATAGTTTTGAGATGCCTTTTCTTTCTTTTTAGTTTACTATATGTCAATTTATTTTTTTGTAAATATGATGGATAGAGCCCTGTTTGATGTATGTACTTCAGTTAGTAACAATCAAAAGAATACTAGAACAGCGCTGGAAATTAGGTAGAATTTACTTTTTTAGATTGTTTGACAATAATAAGGGAAATTTTTGTTTATTTACCGATATATATCGTAGGTAACAAAAAGGAGGTCAACACGTTTTGAATAAAAAATATCTTTTTACAGTAGCGGCTATTCCCGCAGCATTTGTTGTGCCTGCTGTAGCAGGGGCAGAAGAAGTAACGACCCTTACAATAACAGGTAACCCTTTAGTAGGTGTAACGCTTAATGCCGACTTAAAAGGTGCACCAGCTGGCACATACATAAAAAGTTATCAGTGGTATTATGTTGAAGGGGGTTCCAATAAACCAATTCCTAGTGCAACAGAGGCTACATTTAAATTACCAGTAGAGGCAGAGGGTAAAACAGTCCTAGTGGAGGCTGTGACGACGACAGATACTAAATATACGAGTAGCCCAATAGTGGTACCCGAGTTGTCCTTAAAAATTGAGAAGCCTTCTTTTGAGGGGTACGGTCCTCAAAATAATGTGTTACCTGGTGACACAGTGAAAGTAATCGGAGCTAAAGTTACTGATACGAAGGGTGCTGTAATTCAAAGTAATCAAATTACATATAGCTATGAATGGTTTTATAAAACGGGTGATGTGTTTACGATTATTTCGGGAGTAAATACAGAGTCCTATACGATTCCTAAAGATGCGCTTGAAACAAATAAAAAAGATATATCGGTCAGAGTAATTGCGAAAGTCGGTACTAAGAGAGTGGAATCTGATTTCACAGAAGTGCTGACCGTTTCGAAACAGCCAATTGAAACACTTGTGACGAGCATTACGAATTTACGCAAAAGCGATAGCAAGTATCAGGTAACAGATTTTGCATCATTTGAAGCGAATGTAAAAGCATTAGAAACGAATTACCAAGCTCTTTCAGCTACTGCAAAGGCAAGCATTACGAACTATGATGTGCTAAAGCGTGCATTGGCAGATGTTGAGGCTATTAGCAAATTAAATAAGCAATTAGACAATATTAAAACAGTTGAGCAAAAAGACCTGGCGAAATATATTAGCGATCTAGAAGCGTCTTATGACAAGCTTGATTTATTACAACGTAGTTTAGACGTAAATGATACTTTGTACAGTGGTATTAAAGCTTTAGTGAAAGAACCATCTGATACCGCAGATTTAGCGGAAGTGAGAAGAATTAATAATGAGATTGTGGCGCTATTAAACTATGATAGTGCGCTCATTAAGTATGCCCCTAACAGTGTCGAAGCGCTACAGCTAGCGGTAAACAAAATAGAAGCTGATATTGCGAAACTTTCGAAAAATTATCAAGTGGCTGTACAAAATCAAACGATACTTAAAGACGCTAAGCAAGATTTGAAAAAGATAGAACAGTTTATTAAACTTTTTGATAAATTGACAGCGAATACGACAGCGAACAAGCAGGTGACAATTGCTAAATCCATTCGCTCTAGCTATGAAAAATTAACGTATAAACAATTGCTTTTAGTGCCAAATGACTATAAAGTGAAGTTGCTTAATGCGGAAAATGCAGAGCAGGATATGATCGATCGTTTGAATGCGGATATTAAATCGTATATTGGCGATAAGCAATATCAAATTAAGCCTACAGCAGATACATGGCAAGGCTATGTGAACAATATTAATAAAATAGTGTCAGATTATAAAAGTTTAACAAAAAATTCAGCGGCTAAAATTATCGACTATGACCGTATTTTAATCATGCAAAAAGACTTTAAAGCGGCTGAAAAAGTGATTAAAGATATGGATGGTTACAAAAAGCTTGCCAACACAGCTGGCGTGACAGAAAGTAAGCTGAAAACGAGCTACAGTAATACACTAAAAGCATACAATAAATTAACGACTTTACAGCAATCACTTGTTTATAATGCGCAGGAATTTTTAAATAGTTCTCCAACTATAACGGTAGGGAATAATGGCAATGAACCTACTGACAAGGCAGATGCGGAAGCACTGAAAGTTAAAATACAAGCTTTCGCCAATGTAACAAGTTATACATTTACGCAATTTGAAGCGGAAGTAGAAGAGGCAACAAAGCAATATAAAAAATTATCATCTCCAGCACGAAAATATGTAACGAACTATGATTTATTAACTACAGCGACAAAAGATCTTACTGGTGTAAGAGCATTCCATAAAAAAGTACAAGCAGCTCGAGAAGAACTAGATGTTGCAAAGCAAACGAAAAAAATTCAATCAGTCGAAGCAGCTTATGCAAAATTGCCTGCCAATCAACAGCATTTAGCGAAAGCGCAGTACGAGGATTTATTAAATAATCGTTTAGTAGACACGACTGCACCTGATATTTCAAAATTAATACAAGATATTGCGGCAATTGAAACGGATGATTTATATAAAGTATCCATACAGGATATTCAAAACTTAGCGAACCAATATAATAAACTAAGTTCCAGCGATAAAAAACGCGTAACAAATGCGGCAATTTTAACAGCAGCTATTGCAGATGTTAAAAAGGTAGAGTCATTTATGAAGCAATACGATAAGTCGTTTGCAAGCAATCCGACAACAGTTATTAAAGCATTTGCGAAGTTAACATCTAAACAAATGAGCTTAGTCAGTGAAAATGTTCGCCAACAAATTATCGCCAAGGAGAAAGAACTTCAGCAAGCAAACGATATTGCATTAACGTTAATAGAGGACATTAATTCACTTGTCCAAAATGGCGATTATATTGTGACTTTAGAAGCAAAAGTGACGCAAATTCGCACTGCTTACGATAAACTAACTGCTTCTGAAAAAAGCGTCGTAAAAAATTATTCGAAGCTGACACAGGCAGAGAATGACTTGAAAAAAGTAGCAGAGGTTCATGCGCTATATGTACCTGATACAAATGGCAATGAAGCTGCTCGCAAAGCTTGGCAAACAGCCTATGGTAAACTCTCTAAAAAACTAGAAAATCTGTATAAGAATATGTACGCAGGCGATCTGTAAGCAGACTTCTGTGTAATCTGTAAAAATAGTATGTAAGGGGAAAGACAAACCTTACATACTATTTTTGTCTTAGTCTAACAGGGGCTAATTTGGTATTATATTTAAGGTAAGGTTTGAGAAGTCATTCATTGTGTATACTAAGTCCGAAAAGCAGTAACTGTTTAGACATTTTCTTTTGTCATACCTTATGACAGACGCTACACTACATGGTTGACTTAGATTAATCAAATAGAGTCTTCGTAGTTCAAGCTATGAGGGCTCTGTTTTTAACTAGAAAAGGAGAGCACAGCAATGCGAATACATCATCATCAAGTTGAACATCACGATAGTCAATCGATAGGGCAGTGGGTTGAGCAGTTCCGTCCCTTTGCTAAGGAAGGGAAATGTGCCAGCTATATTCCAGCTTTAGCACAAAAAGATCCACAACAACTAGCCATCTCCATTATTGGACCGAATAGTGAACAAATCGTTGGAGGGGATGTAACGGAATTATTTACCCTCCAAAGTGTTTCAAAAGTTGTAACTTTTATTTTAGCTTGTATGGACAGAGGGTTGCCGTATGTTTTAGAACGGGTAGATGTTGAGCCTACTGGGGATACGTTCAATTCGATTATTCGTCTTGAAAGTCATCAGCCTGGCAAACCTTTTAATCCGATGATTAATGCAGGAGCGATTACAGTGTCCTCGATGCTGGATGGCAGTTCGCCACAGGAGAAAGTGGCTAAAATCCTGTTGTTTTTAGAACAAATGGTTGGCAAACAGTTAAAGGTAAACGAAGAAGTGTTTCAATCTGAATGGCAAACAGCTAATCGCAATCGATCATTAGCCTACTATTTAATGGATTCGGGCTTTTTAGATTGTCCAGTTGAAGAAGCATTGGAAGTTTATTTGAAGCAATGTGCAATTGAAGTCAATGTTTCGGATTTAGCAATGATTGGCTTAGTAATCGCGAATAATGGCTATCATCCACAACGGAAAATCCAGCTTTTTCCAAAACAAGTGGCTAAATTAGCGAAAGCCCTAATGGTGACATGTGGTATGTATAATGCATCAGGTAAGTTTGCTGCTTTTATCGGTTTGCCAGCTAAAAGTGGTGTCTCTGGTGCCATTGTTGCGGCTGTTCCCAATCACGCAAGCTTGGAATCACCTTTCCCAGCTGGTTGTGGCATTGGTATTTATGGGCCAGCTATTGATGATATCGGAAATAGTGTAGCAGGTGTAAAATTACTTAAGCATGTTGCAGATGAGTGGAATATGACGATTTTTTGATGTTAAAAGTAGTGAATATATCTTATTACGGGAGGGCGCTGTCCGCAGGTACACACGTAAACCGCAACCGTCGTAAATGACAGATTGTTGCGGCTTACGTTCCCACTAGAGTCAACTTTTTTTAAATAGCTTTAATTGATTAACAATAGAAAGAAATACATTTAAGTTGTACTTGATGGCTGGTGCTTTTAAATTTCATATGCCTTGTAAAGTCATGTTTAAGAATACTTTTTCTGTTGTAGGGGTTCATTGTGGCATGCCAAGTTTATTCAATTTAATACCCACTACAAAATGATTGATTATAAATATAAAACTATAGAAACACTCTTTGATATTTACTGTATATTTTTCTTTTTAGAAATTAAAGACATACATAGATTGATAATAAAATCTATGATTATTAATACTTGTAATAACGGCCATGTAATGCTTTCTTGGACTAAGCTTATTATGAAAAACACAATGATAACACTAACTAATGTAATCAATAGATTTTTCATTTTCATTGTTTTTGCCCCTTTGTATGAATAGTGGATGTTTGAATATCAAGTTCGCATTCTTGCTCACCAAGCCATTTAAAACATATGGGTACAAATTTCTTAGGGACATTATAATTAAATAACTGAAAATTTTCAATATATAAATAAATGAAATTACACTATTTTTCTTTCTATTAATCACTCTAAAAAGTAGGTTATTTTTCGTTTTATAATATGTTTATTTTGGAAAAGGTAAAGTTTGTAAGAGGAGAGACTTTTGTTGAAAATGTTTATTTGTTATTACAATCATCGCCTGACATCTTGATAGTATAAGGCAATAGCGATATCAGTTCTACAGCTACATATAGTAGTGTTGGATAATTGGGGAACTGTAGGCGGTTTAATCATCTATTATAATGAAAGACAAGACGCAATGCTTAGTAATTGCGTCTTGCTGTGGATTTGTCGCGAATTTATAAAATTACTGTTATCTATTGTTGATATTTTTGCTTTTATAAAGAATGAAAAGAACGATAAACCAGATAGGTGTTAGTAAAAGCGCTGTTCTAGTCGCTTCAGAAATCAACATAATTACTAACAAAAACGCGAAGAAAGCAAGTACTAAGTAGTTCACAAAAGGTGTCAATGGTGCTTTAAAAATCGACGCTTCATGGAGGGCGCGGTTTTTACGTTTATAGATAATATGCGAGATTAGAATAATACTCCATACCCAAATAAAACAAATAGCACTAATTGTTGTCACGACGCTAAAGGCGTTTTCTGGCATGAGCTTGCTCAGTAATGCCCCTATTGATACAACGATTGCTGAAAGAACAAGTGCGTTACTTGGAACACTGTTTTTATTTAGCTTAGCAAAAGAAGCGGATGCTTGCTTGTGACGGCCAAGATTATAAAGCATACGACTTGTAGAAAATAAACCACTATTGCCTGCTGAAGCTGCAGATGTCAGCACAACAAAATTGATAATACCTGCTGCGATAGGTATACCTGCTAATGAAAATACTTGTACAAATGGACTGCTTGTAGCAGACATTTCATACCAAGGGTTGATGCATAAAATGACTGTTAATGCGCCTACATAAAATAGTAAAATACGCAGTGGAATTTTATTAATTGCAGATGGAATATTTTTTTTCGGATCTGCTGTTTCTGCAGCAGAAACACCGACGAGTTCAACCCCTACGAAAGCAAAAACAACCATTTGGAAGGCCATAAGGAAGCCATAAATACCGTTCGGGAACAGCCCGCCATGTGCCCAAAGATTGTTTACTGATACAGTGCCAGAAGTTGTTTGAAAGCCTGTAAATAGCATGAATAATCCAATAATTATTAATGCAACAATTGTTACAACTTTAATCAGTGCAAACCAAAATTCGAGTTCTCCAAAAAGCTTTACTGTCAATAAATTAAGAAATAATAAGAGTACGAGACAGCCAATAGCGGGTACCCATTGCGGAATATTAAACCAATATTGTACATAGACACCGACGGCAATAATATCTGCCATCGCGGTCATTATCCAACAAAACCAGTAGGTCCAACCAGTAACATACCCAGCCCAAGGACCGATGTACTCTGTGGCGAAATCAGTAAATGATGTATAGCCTGCGTTTGATAATAGTAGTTCGCCTAGTGCCCGCATGACAAAAAATAAGGCGATCCCAACAATGAGGTAAGCCAAAATAATCGAAGGCCCTGCTAAAGCAATTGCTTTACCTGATCCTAAAAATAAGCCAGTCCCAATTGTTCCGCCAATTGCAATAAGTTGCACATGGCGATTTTTTAATTCTCGTTTTAACTGATGTTGTTCCAAGTTTATTCCCCCATAAGATGCGTAGAAGCGCTAGCTGGAAAATAAAAAAGAGACTAGTAGCAACACTAGTCTCGTAAACGTCAGAATAAAAATACCATGTCCGAAAGTTCAGTTTGTGAAAAATACAATATAACATTCGTCGTGTGGTATAGCTTTCATGGTGAAAGTTTATCTTACTCCTCTGTCCTTTTGCCTGAGATAGTGAACCCTTCGGCGACGCTAATTGCGCTCTCTCCAGAAATGCTCCTGCTATAGTTTCATCCATAGCATTCATAGCTTCAATCTTTATTTTAAGATATTATTTATCCTACCAATGACGAGCCAATAATACAAGGGTCAATTTTCAGTAGTATGCAGGAAAAAAGAAGAATTGGTTTCATGATGATATATTTGTTACAAAAAATAGTTATTTTAGACATAGAGTAATAGATACATTATCATTATTTTTACAACTACAAAGCTAAAAGAGGTGGAGGAATGGAGCGAGTAAAAGAAGCAGCACGGTTGTTAGCGCTAGAAGGGGGGAGTAAACAAGCAAAATTATTATTGCTAGATGCATTTTCAAAACAGCCCATTTGTATTGTTGCGCATAATTTAGCAGATTACCATAAAGAACAGGAGCAATACGAAGAAGCATATCACTATGCATTACAGGCTGTTGCATGGCAACCAAAAACGTATTCCCCGTATGCATTATTAGGCGAATTGTCTATGCGCCGAGGTGACAATCATTCGGCACAGCAATGGCTAGAAAAAGCATATAACCGATTTCAATCACCGGTCGTAGCGCACAATTTAGCAACTCTGTACAAGGCACAACAAAAATATGAACAGGCTGCTCGCCTTTTTATAAAATCGTATGAAACCGACGACTATGGGCTGATGCATGCTGTCGAATGTTTTGTGTTAGCCAACGATTTTCAGCATGCAAAAAAGTGGATAGCGATCATTGAACAAGAACAGCAACGCTTTATAGGTGAAGTAGAGCTAGGAGAGTTGTACGGGCGAATTGGAGATTATCAGAAATCCGCTGTGTGGTATGCAAAAGGCTACCAACATTATGCCCATACAGGTGAATGGATCGCTGATTATGTATGGGTACTACACCAATTAGGAAATGAAGAGCAGAAAAAAGCAGTGATTACAGCTTTTATGGAGCAATGTACACAAACAATGGCTGACTTGGCTGATAAGACGTTAGAAGATGGTTGGACGGAAGAAGAAGTAGCAGAAGAGGAGGCACAGCTTAGAGCGAATATGGAGCGGGTGAACAGTGCCCATTTACAGCACCACATTATGATGCAAAATGAGCCGAGTATCGCTTCACGCTGTTATACTTTTTTCTGTCCGATGCATGATGAAGGACATGGTGACAGCGAACTAGATGGTTAGTCGTTAGACAACTACTATTATATAGAAGAAACTCTGAATATTAGCAAAAAGAATCCTTTACCAAAACATTGGAAAGGATTCTTTTTATGAAAAAACCAAGCGCTAGTATCCTACTTCACGGAGGATAGGACTATGTTAAATAGTCGCTTTAGCCTGATTGACTTCACTTTGCTTATTGTTTTTTTGTTTTAATCTTACCAGTCCAATTACGGAAGCCGCCTTCAAGCTGGTAGATTTGATTGTAGCCACGTTTTTTTAGGTAAAGAGCAGCACGCGCGCTACGGCCTGTATTTTGACAGTATAAATATACTGGTAAATCTGGGCGGATTTCTTTATAACGTTGACGTAATGCTGTAGAAGGAACATTTCGTGCGCCAAGGATATGACCTGCATCAAATTCTTTTTGTTCACGCACATCGATTAACTGCGCTTTACGGTAGCCTTCAATAAATTGTTCTTGTGTTAGGTTGGTTACGGCTTTTTTTAGTCGCATTGCATTAATTGCGATATATGCAATTAGCACTACTAAAACGACACCAATTGTGATAAGTATATCCAATTTCTTCTTACCCCTTTCTATCTTCTTTATTATTATAAAAGATGCGCTGGCGATAGTCCAATGAGTTTGATAAAATTAACTAGATTGTGGCTAGAAATGATTGATAGATGTAGGAGATGACATAATGACAACTTGGTATTTTCTAAATTCAGGAAAATGTAGTCCCTCTTTTAATATGGCACTAGATGAGGCATTGCTTGATTGGCATAGTGAGGGTTTAATTCCCCCTGTTATTCGTTTTTATGAGTGGGAGCCAGCGACATTGTCGATTGGTTATTTCCAACAAGCGAAAAGAGATATTAATTTAGATGCGTTACGTGAACAAGGAATAGGATTTGTTCGTCGGCCAACGGGTGGTCGAGCAGTATTACATGAACATGAGTTAACATATAGCGTTATTGTTACGGAAAGCTATCCAAATATGCCTGAATCCGTAACAGAGGCGTACCGAGTACTAAGTGAAGGAATATTACAAGGCTTTCATAATTTAGGAATGGATGCCTATTTCAGTGTGCCTGACACAGAGGAAAAAAGGGCAGATTTGAAGCAGCCAAAAAGTGCCGTGTGTTTTGACGCACCGAGTTGGTATGAACTTGTTGTTGAAGGGAAAAAAATAGCGGGTAGTGCACAAACTCGTCAAAAAGGTGTTATTTTGCAACATGGCGCGATCTTACTTGATCTTGATGAGGATAAATTATTATCTGTTTTTAATTTTTCAAGTGAAGCGGCAAAAGAACGTATGCGCAAAAAGCTACCAGAGAAGGCAGTTGCTATTAATAGTCTTGTAAAAGAACCTGTGTCCATTGAACAATGTGTAACTGCTTTTCGAGATGGTTTTGCAAAATCGTTGCAAATTGAATTAAAACCATTTACACTTTCTGAGGAGCAATTAAAATATGTGCATGAGTTGGCAGAAAAAAAATATGCGCATGATGATTGGAACTTTAAAAAGTAAAATGTGGTATAAGAAAAATATTTTTTCAGCGTTTAAACCTTGTAATGGCAAGCAGTAACCAATCTATTTGAAATTGCAAGAGTTGAATTTAAAAACTATATATAGTATCTTTTTAAAAGCGACATACACAATATGTAGTGTTTAACAACACATGATATTGTGTATTTATTATTGTAAGGGGAGGCAAAACGATGGTACTTACAAATCATCAACCCGATGTAAACAAACAAATTGAACAGTTAAACAAAGATATTGAGCAATTCCCACAGGTTCACCCTGTCACGCCTGATATGCAAATCACACATAAAGGTGTATCAAGACTTGTGATGATCGACCGCTACTCATTTAAGGATACGGAAAAGAAAACGCTAAAAGCTGGTGATTTCGTCGTATTAACAGTGAAGGCAGATCCAAAATTCCCCGCACGTGGTTTAGGAACAATTCAACATATTGATATGTCTACAAAAACAGCAGATATTTTGATTGAGGAAGACTACCGTAGCGCATTAGATGATCCAAAAGAGCAGGAAACAGGTGTGATTACACGTTCAATTGACGTGCTAGAAAAGCCTCTTGAAATTTTTTATGAGCAAATTGCTAAACGTAATGCAACAGGGCTTGCTTCTGTTGAAAAAACAGCTGAAAAACGCCAAGAATGGTTTGAAAAATTTTATCAGCAACTCGTTTCATTAAAATTTGTACCAGCTGGTCGTGTCATATATGGAGCAGGTTCTGAAACAGATGTAACTTTCTTTAACTGCTATGTAATGCCGTTTGTAGCGGACTCACGTGAAGGTATCAGTGATCACCGCAAGCAAGTAATGGAAATTATGAGCCGTGGTGGTGGTGTAGGAACAAATGGTTCAACACTTCGTCCTCGCAACACGTTAGCACGTGGAGTGAACGGTAAATCGTCTGGATCGGTATCATGGCTAGATGACATTGCAAAACTGACTCACCTTGTTGAACAGGGTGGATCCCGTTAACCAAAACGGCGGGATTAAAATCTCGTGAATTGCTGGAACACCCTGAGAGCTTTTCTTGCTACAACGTAAACTGTGAAGTTAAACGTGAACGCTAAAAAAAGAAAAGATTGGGCAATCAGCAGCGAAGCATCTGGGGAAACACAGATGAACGTTCAACGACTATTGAAACTTCCTAAACTTTAATACCACTTTGGAGGTGTAAGCATGGAAGAAGTAAATCGTAATGTACGGAGACGTCCTTACGAGGCGCGAGACAAAGAACGATTGATTAAAAAAATTATTGAGTTACATGAAGATGGAATGAGCCAAGTAGATATTGCGAAAATGCTCAGTATCGGTAGAGGAACAATTCTTAGATGGAACAAAGAATTAGAACTTTTTAAACCGAGAACACCTGGTGAAGCAGGTAAGCTGAAAAATAAAAAATACCATTATAATGAAAACTACTTTAAACAAGTTGATACAGCAAATAAGGCTTATTTAGTTGGCTATATAACCGGAGATGGAACCATTTTTGATCGTGGGACTTCTAAACGCTTAGTGTTATCACTTGCAGAGCAAGATCGACAACTACTTGAAGATATCGCTAAAGAATTATATATGTTGAATGCAATTAAATTTCGACGACGGAGAGCATCCAATGAACAAAATAAATATGCCTTAACAATTAATTCAACAGAAATGTGTAATGATTTAATAAAATTAGGGATTACACCACGAAAAACAGGGTTTGAACGTTGGGTTAACTTTGGAAGAGAAGATTTACAGTGGGCATATTTAAGAGGTTTTTTTGATGCCGATGGACATATTTCAAGTCGAGGAAGACTAGGGTTTACAGGAAATAGTCAAATGCTCCTATCGTTGCTACAATTTCTACATGATAATCAATTAGCTTTATCTGTTCATAAACTTTATCCAAAACAAGGTTGCGTAGACTTGTACATCACTAGAAAAGATGATGTGAAAAAGATTGCTCAACAGTTATATAAGTTTGGCTCCATTCAACTCAATCGAAAATATGAAAAAATCAAATCCTTCTTTGATGATATAGTCTGATCTTATGTGAAAGCATAAGAATGTGGCAGAAATGACCACATCTGAAAGGTATTTTAATATACTTTTTTGTAACAAAAAGCGTGGGGCACAAATGATTATGCTGGCAGATTGGCATCCTGATATCGTGGAATTTATTATTTCAAAAATGCAAAATCCACGTATTTTACGATACCTAATGGAAAATACAGCAGATGAGACGATTATTCGTCTAGCAAAAGAAAAATTAAACTTTAAGCCGCTTTCAATGCAAGAAGAAGCAATGTATCAAGGCATTGTGAATTATAAAGGCATCGAAGGCTTAGGCGGATTCGATAGTGGCATTATTCGTGAAGCAGAAAATAAATTGCGTGACGGTGGTACGTACACAGTTCATAACCCAGAGTTTTTAACGGGTGCTAATATTTCTGTAACGTTAACGAAAGAATTTATGGAAGCTGTTGAAGCAGATGGTGATTTTGATCTGCGTTTCCCAGCGGTTGAAGAATATACAAAAGAAGAAATGGCTGTTTACAATAGTGAGTGGCATAAAGTTGGAGACGTACGTGAATGGGAGAAGATGGGCTATAAAGTACGCACATATCGTACGATTAAAGCAAAAGAGCTTTGGAATCTTATTAACGTCTGTGCAACATATTCGGCAGAGCCAGGGATATTCTTTATAGACAATGCCAACGATATGACAAACGCAAAAGCATATGGTCAAAGTGTTGTTGCGACGAATCCTTGCGGTGAACAACCACTTGCACCATATTCAGTGTGTAACTTAGCTGCTGTCAACTTAGCGCAGTTTGCCAATAAAGAAAATCAAACAGTTGATTACGAAGCATTACGTGAAACGGTTCGTGTTGGTGTCCGTATGCAAGATAACGTAATTGATGCAACGCCGTATTTCCTTGAAGAAAACCGTGTACAAGCTCTTGGTGAGCGTCGAGTGGGCTTAGGCGTAATGGGCTTAGCGGATTTACTTATTTATTGTGAAAAAGAATATGGCTCAGAGGCGGGCAATGCACTTGTAGATGAAATCTTTAAAACAATTGCAGAAACTGCTTACGAGGCGTCTACAGAGCTTGCAAAAGAACGTGGCAGCTTCCCATTCCTAGTAGGGGCGACAGAGGAAGAAACGGCACGTTTACGTAAAGCCTTTACAGAAACAGGCTTTATGCAAAAAATGCCAGCGCACATTAAAGAGCAAATTTTAGCAACAGGTATACGTAACTCGCATTTACTAACAGTAGCGCCAACAGGATCGACAGGAACAATGGTAGGCGTAGCAACGGGTCTAGAACCATACTTCTCGTTCACATACTATCGTTCTGGTCGTCTAGGCAAGTTTATTGAAGTAAAAGCAGAAATCGTTCAAGAATACTTAGACCGCCATCCAGAAGTATCTGAAGATAATTTACCTGAATGGTTTGTGACGGCAATGGAATTAAAACCAGAGGCGCATGCGGATGTACAATGCATTATTCAAAAATGGATTGATTCGTCGATTTCTAAAACAGTAAATGCACCGAAAGGCTATACGGTTGAACAAGTTGAAAAAGTGTACGAGCGCCTTTATAAAGGTGGCGCTAAAGGTGGTACGGTCTATGTTGATGGTAGCCGTGATTCACAAGTTCTGACACTAAAAGCAGAAGAAAATGATATGGATCAATTATCATTTGAAGAAGAATTAGTAGAAGAGCATGCAAAACGTCCAGTTGTATTAGTGGATACAATCCAAGCACTTGAGTCAACAACAGTTATCGGCTCAGATGTTGGGAACACATGCCCAGTTTGTCGTAAAGGCACAGTCGAAGAAATGGGTGGCTGTAACACATGTACAAACTGTGGTGCACAATTAAAATGCGGTTTGTAAAATAAAACCTAATGTAAACCACCTCACCTCTATAAATGATTAGAGATGCGGTGGTTTTCTATTGGATAATTGTGTTAGTATTGTTCTGAATAGTAATGTAGAAAGTAACTTCAACTAAATCCGTTTGGGTGGAGGTGTTATTTTTTTCGAATCAGCGTTTCTCCAAGCGCGATTCCAACTGTAACAACTAAAATTGTTAGAATTAACAGAGCTTGTAAAATAAAATACCCAACTTGATCGAACATCGTATCTCTCCTCTTTTCTTAGTAATACCTTCTATTATGAAATATTTACTTCCTAAATGAAGGGTCAAACGAACGAATAAAGCTCCCAATCAGTTCGATTTTTATCATATAGTTTACTTCATTAACATCATATATATGCAGTTGTTGTAATATTTCTTTAACAACAGGACGTTCAATATTTAATCAGCCTTGCGCTTTTCTTAAACGAACAAGAAGAAAGAATCAATGTAACAATTTAGTTAACTAGTTAAAAGTACATTTTGAAGAGTGAAACAAGAGTTTCAGAAGGTGAAAGAGGATATTCTTTTAATAGGATTGATATATCGTTAGCATAGCGACTAAGAAAAAGGTTTTCAATAAAAGGAGGAAACGACAAGTTGAAAGTGCTTTGTAAAGCTTGTAAATTAGAAATTTTTGAACCATTAATAGAATTAAAAGATTTAAATTTGATTAATAAAAATGATGGTCAAGATTACATTCCTAGAGGCTTCTATTTAATTCAACAAGAGACAGCTTACGATATAGTAAAAGGTTCTATCATTATTAACATCAAGGATTTAATCAATTCAAAACGCCATTCAAATAGAAGCAGATTAAATGGTTGTTGTGGTCTTGATGGTTGTGATGGAATGAATAGGGTCTGCTTGCATAATCACGAAATTGCTACAGAATACTCTGATTGTTGGAGGATCCATCAAGTGATATTCAATCCAGAGTTAGTAGAACTTATTTAACACTTACATATTAAACGACGAAGAGCCGTGTAGAAACCTGTATCTATGATTACGTGTGTAATTCATAAATACAGGTTTTTTAGTCAAACTTTTAAAATACTATTTTTTAAAAATTGAACCTATAATCATTTGCTAATCGTCTAATAGCAGAATTTAAGAGAGGAAGGGAGGGTAGTAGATGGACAGAACAGAAAAAGATTTCTTATTAGAAAAAATGATGATTGAATATGGTGATGAGTTGGTACGATTGGCATTTTCTTATGTAAAAGATACTGAAATTGCGAAGGATATGGTGCAAAATACGTTTATCAAATGCTACAAAAACGTGGATACGTTTCGCTATGATGCTCAAATAAAGACATGGCTCTATCGTATTGCAATTAACGAATGTAAAGATTATTTAAAAAGTTGGCATTTCAAAATGGTACAAGTAAAAAGTTTTATTCATGAAACAGCAAAGTCGATTTACCCATCAACAGAAAAAACAGTTATCGATAAATACAATAATGAAGAACTAAAGGATACCATCTTTTCTCTTCCAAAAGTGTATCGGGAAGTGGTGTATCTCTACTACTACGAATCGTTAAAGACAGATGAAATTGCTGAAGTATTGGATATTCCAATGAATACAGTGAAAACGAGATTAAGAAGAGCCAAACAACGATTAGAGTCGATGATAAAGGAGGCTGAACTCAATGGAAGATAAACGATTAAGAGATAAAATGCAGAAGATTTCTAATCAAGATTTAAGATTTACGCAAGAAGACCGACAAAAGGTTTTTGAACAAATTCGTAGGTTGGAAAAGAAACACCGAGTACAAAAGAAGTCTCTTGTTCCTTCTTCAAAAAAGATTGTGCCAGTGCTCATTTCATTATTAGTGCTAGGCTTATGTCTAGTTTTATTTATGCCATCGATGTTGCCTAGGAGCTTTCATGAAGATGGGAACAATAATGCAACAGCAGTTCAGGAAGATCAAATTGTCACTACTTTAATTACGGTGAAAGCACAACAGGAGGACGATAGAATACCTCTAAATCTTTTACTTACATATAGCAAAGAGAAAAACGCTATGAAAATTCTGTCGATTCCTCGTGAAACGTATGCACCGATAGCGAACAATGATGGGACTACAGTGCACGATAAATTATTATTTGCTTATGCTTTTGGTTCAGGAGGAGCAGAAAATGTAAGAACGACCGTTTCCAACCTATTTAATTTACCCATTGATTATTATGCGGTCATCGACTTAGAGACCTTTTCAGCATGGATTGCATCTATTAACGGTATAGATTATGACTTGCAAGAAGATACTCGCGTAAGAGCAATCACAAAAGTAGGACTAGATTTCAAAAAAGGAACGAATCGTTTAAATGGGGAAGAGGTAGTGGCATTAATGATGGCTGCTACAGACGGGAGAAATTTAAAGGAAGAAAACTTATTAAAACTTATTCAAATTGTGGTGAATAAAACGAAAAACGAAATGGCGCAATCGAAATTAAAAGAACTTTCTACTCAAATTGAAGCCAATATACCACTAGAATCATTGTTTGAAAACAAAATAAATCTTCATTCAATTAAATCAGTATCGTTAAGTGCTGGCATTCGAGATGATATGATAGATGGAAAATATTACGTTACGTTTGAGAAAGATTTTTTAACAGCCATTTCCGAAGAGTTAACGACATTTGAGTAATTAAACATTGGATTTGTTGTGATTTATAGGAAAATGATTTTATTTTTATATTTACGAGGAAAAATATGTTAAAGAGGGGTAATATGGAGCACTATCGAATTGTTAAGGAAGTCATTGATAATTGGGATCCAAAGGGATTTTTGCATTACACACCTGAGGATGAATATGACCCAGAAATTAGGATGATAGTAGAGCTACTTCCAACAGTAACTTCTGTTGAAAATTTAGCGCTTAGGATACATGAAGTTTTTGTAAAAATGTTCTCGGTAGATGAAGTATTTGCAATTTCGAATTGCTATCCAATTGCGTTGGAAACTTGGCACAACATGGGTAAGCATTAGGCAAAGGGTTTAGTGTGAGATGTAGTTTAGACAAGATAATTGCTTATTATTAGAACTCTGCTTTTTTGAGAGTGAACGATAATGAAAATTAAAATTACATAAAAACTTGCATGTAGAAAAATATTGAAGTAGGGATTTTGGAAGACAGCTCGAATGTTTATATAGAAAGGGGGAGAGAGTATGTCACGTTTACCAATTATTGTAGCACCAATGTTTTTAATTTCGAATCCAGCGATGGTCATCGAGGCAAGTCGAGCGGGGGCTATTGGTTCGTTCCCGTTATTAAATGCAAGACCCGTTTCAACTTGCGCAGACTGGCTTCAAGAGATTAAAGAGGCGTTGCCAACAGAGCCGTGGGCCGTCAATTTTATATGTCATCCAGTAGCGAATGTTCGTTTTGAAGAAGATTTACAATTAATTGAAGAATATGAGCCACCTATTGTCATTACATCGCTTGGTAACCCGAAGCGTGTTATTGATATCGTGCATCGTTATGGGGGAAAGGTCTATGCGGATGTGGCAAATGTCAAGCATGCTGTGAAATCAGCAGCCACGGGTGTAGATGGGTTAATTCTTGTGTGTGCAGGAGCTGGTGGACATGGTGGACAACTGAATCCATTCGGCTTTGTCGCTGCGGTTAAAAAATTCTTTAATGGCACCATTATTTTATCAGGCTCGATTTCAAGCGGTGCAGACGTATTGGCTGTGCAAATTATTGGAGCAGACTATGCTTATTTGGGCACTCGCTTTATTGCTTGTCATGAAGGAGATGCACCAGAGGCTTATAAAAACATGGTTATCGAAAGTGCAACAGATGATGTTTTGTATACAGATGCCTTTAGTGGCGTGCCTGTCAATGTGTTAATTCCATCCTTAATAAAAGAAGGGATTGACCCGTCGACATTAATGCCAAAAGAGGCTATTGATTTAACACACCTTGTAAATGTGAAGGCTTGGCGTGATATTTGGTCGGCAGGACATGGTGTCACAGCGATTGAAAAACGTGAGTCTGTGCGTGAAATTATTACGTCATTACAGGAGGAATATGAAAGCGCTAAGCAACGATTGAATGTGGTACAGTCTTTGTAATTGCTGGAGGGGGTGCCCTTTCAGGATGTTAGAAAAAACAAAACGCACAATGCTGTTTAACCAACAATTGTGCGTTTTTGTATTGTCTTAGTTATGGAACTTTATTAATCGTGATTTAATGTTGCAGCGATTTCAGGTTGTTGTTCAACTCGACGTAGCATATTAAATGAAGCAATCGCAACTTCCACCTGTTCGTCCATCGGCTCTCTTGTTGTCAGTAATTGTAGCCATAGACCAGGATAGCCTAAATAGCGTAACAAAGGAATATTGCGGCATGCATTCGTTGCTTGTAGTACTTCAAATGATACCCCTAATACAACGGGAATTAATAAAATACGGTCTACAATTCGTAACCACAGCGGGTCTGTAGGTACGAAGAAATATAAAAACATACCAACGAACACAGTGAATAGCATAAAGCTACTACCGCATCGATAATGTAAACGAGATTGTGCTTGTACATTTTCCACAGTAATATCCAAACCAGCTTCATAGCAATTAATGACCTTATGCTCGGCACCATGATATTGGAAAACGCGTTTAATAATTGGTGTTAAAGAAATAAAATATAGATAGGTAAGCAGTAGAAGCAGCTTAATGCCACTTTCAAGAAGCACTTGACCAACTTTCCCTTCTATCCATGGTGAGAATAAATCAGCAATAAACACTGGAATTAATGTAAATGCAAATTTACCGAATAGGAAAGAAAGAATCCCGACAACAGCTACGCCTAAAATCATTTGAAGCTTTGAGCCGCTTTCTTCTACATTTTCGACTTCTTCGCCGGGTGTAACGTCATAACGGTCCCCTGAAAATTGCATATGACGTGAACCTAAACCTGCTGATTCAATAAGTGCAACAACCCCACGTACAAATGGAATTTTTTTTAGCTTTTGCAGGATTGGTTTTTGGACTTTTTTATAATGATAGTAATCAATGGAATCATCGTTACGGCGAATGGCAGTAATCGTATGTTCCTTCCCTCCGAACATCACACCCTCTAATTGTGCTTGTCCCCCGTATACAGGTGAATTGCTCAAGGCTAACACCACTCTCTTTATATATTTCAACTGTACCATTGTACTAAATTTAGCGAAAAACCTCTAGAGGTACGCATAGTAAATTTTCTTTATGGCTACACTTATCGTATAATTTTGCTTTTTTAGGAAGAGCGCTTATGTATCATTCAGTGCCATTGCTAAAGACAGAACGTGTAAGCGATGTGCACGCTGATTATTTAATAGAGGAGGGATAATTATGAAAGTAGGACTTATAACATCTGCTGTTAATGCGATTGTGTTAGCCCTATGTTTAAAAGGCCTTCATTTTTTTCATTTTATTCGTTGGAATCCAATAGGCTTTTATAAAAAATGGGAGTTGTTCGAAGAGAGTTCTAAATTATTTCATTGGAGTTTTTTAACGTTAGCACTGTTTTTAGTCGGATTCTTTTTATACATGACGTTACGATATGCTCATATTATACCTGCAATCTTGACTTCATTTTTACTCGGACTTTTGGTAACAATCACATTGGAGTGGTTTGTTTTGGATTTACCGTTACAATCCTCATCTTTTAAAAAATTATCCATCCCTTTTATGGTCGTAGTTATTTGCCTTTTGCGCTTTTTACTTGAAACAGCTAATTTTCATTACAAGGAGCATACAGCACAAAAAGGAAATTAGTTGCTGTATGCAATTGGTATGATAAAATAAAAAGCAAGTACATAGAAAGAGGCGAATACTGCGTGAAGTTATTATGTTTGAATGGACCAAACTTAAATCGACTCGGAAAGCGTGAGCCACATATTTATGGCCATGAAACACTAGACGATGTCAAAAATAATGTTCAAAATCTTGCGACTTCTCTTGGTGCTACAGTCGAGTTTCGTCAATCGAATCACGAGGGTGTTCTTGTAGATTGGGTGCACGAGGCGGAAGATGAAAAGTATGATGGGATTATCTTTAATCCAGGTGCGTATACTCATACCAGCGTAGCATTACATGATGCAATTGCAGGAGTGACCGTACCGGTTATTGAAGTACATATTTCCAATATCCACAAACGTGAGGCATTCCGCCATCATTCTTATCTTGCCCCAGCCTGCCTAGGTCAAATTAGTGGACTTGGTACAAAAGGCTATGAACTAGCACTACGCACTTTTATTGAGAGGGAGAAATAATTATGTTGAAATTACAAAAGCTTCGTAAAATACTTCAAGAACAAAACATCGATGGCGTTTTAATTACGAACGAGTATAACCGTCGTTATATGACAGGTTTTACTGGTACGGCTGGCGTAGCGATTGTGTCCCAAAATGATGCTGTATTTATTACAGACTTCCGCTATACAGAGCAAGCAACTGCACAAATTAAGGATTACCGAATTGTGCAACATGAAGTAACACTCCTAGAAGAAATTGCGACACAAGTCAAAGCGATGGGTATAAAATTATTGGGCTTTGAGAAAGATTCTGTCAGCTATGGTACATATGAGTTATATAAAAATGTAATTCAAGCTGATTTAGTGCCCGTTTCTGGATTAATTGAAAAAATTCGCTTGATTAAGACTGAACAAGAGATTAATATTATTAAGGTTGCGTGTGAAATTGCTGATCACGCATTTACACATATTTTAGACTACATCAAGCCAGGTAAAACAGAGCTTGACGTTTCGAATGAATTAGAATTTTTCATGCGACAACAAGGAGCAACACAGTCCTCTTTTGATACAATTGTAGCGTCTGGTCTTCGCTCGGCACTACCACATGGTGTTGCAACAAATAAAGTTATTGAAAAAGGCGACTTTGTCACGCTTGATTTTGGTGCGCTATACAATGGCTATATTTCGGATATAACACGTACGGTGGCAGTTGGTGAGCCATCTGAAAAATTAGTAGAAATGTACAATACAGTCCTTGCGTCACAACTTTTAGCACTTGAAAAAGTTGGTCCTGGCTTAACAGGTATTCAAGCAGATGCCATTGCACGTGACTATTTAACAGAAAAAGGCTATGGTGAGGCATTTGGTCATTCATTAGGGCATGGGATTGGTCTTGAAGTACATGAAGGCCCTGGTCTATCGAAACGATCAAATACGGTTTTAGAGCCGGGTATGGCTGTGACGATTGAACCAGGTGTTTACGTACCAGGAGTCGGTGGTGTGCGTATCGAAGACGATATTTTAATCACTGAATCAGGTAATGAACTACTAACACATTCGACAAAAGAACTTATCATTTTATAAACAATGGAGGAACACAAATGATTTCAGTAAACGATTTCCGTACAGGTCTAACAATTATTGTTGATGGCCAATTATATCGCGTGTTAGATTTCCAACACGTTAAACCAGGTAAAGGTGCTGCATTCGTACGTTCTAAATTACGTAACCTTCGTAACGGTTCTGTGAATGAAAAAACATTCCGTGCTGGTGAAAAAGTAGAGAAAGCACAAATTGATAACCGTAAAATGCAATATTTATATGCTCAAGGTGATGAGCATGTATTTATGGATTTAGAGTCATATGAGCAAACTGAACTAGCTTCAGCTGCCATTGAATATGAATTAAAATTCTTAAAAGAAAATATGGAAGTACACATTCAATCTTACCAAGGTGAAATGCTAGGTGTAGAATTACCAAACACGGTTGAATTAGAAGTAACTGAAACAGAACCAGGTATTAAAGGTGATACTGCTTCAGGCGGTACAAAACCTGCTACGCTTGAAACAGGTCTTATCGTGCAAGTTCCGTTCTTCGTGAACCAAGGTGATAAGTTAGTGATTAACACTACTGAAGCATCTTACGTATCACGTGCGTAAGCAATATTTAGTAAACCTACTCTTTTAAAAAGGGTAGGTTTTTATTTTTTTTTAGTACATATATCGAGTAAAGTACAAAAATATGTAAAAATAGAAGGAGGTCGGAAAGTGAAATAAGGTTTACAATAAAAGTAAGGAGTGAATGCAATGTTAAAAAAATTTGAAATGCACTATCCAATTATTCAAGCACCGATGGCGGGGGTTACTACACCAAAATTTGTTGCTGCCTGTGCGGAAGTTGGGATACTAGGCTCAATTGGAGCGGGCTATTTAGATGGTGAGCAGACAAGAAATTTTATTCAGGAAGTAAAAAAGCTTACGCAAAAGCCATTTGCCGTAAATTTATTTGTGCAAGAAGAGCCACGCATTGATATAGATGTTCTCCAAAAAGCACGTATGGCGTTACAGCCTTACTATGATGAGCTCGGATTATCACCAGTGCAAAGTGTGATGTCAAACGAAGTTTTTGAGGGGCAATTGCAAGCAGTTCTGGATGAGCAAGTAGCTGTGTGCTCATTTACATTTGGTATACCGTCTCTAGAAGTTATTCAACGTTTAAAGGATAAAGCGATTTATGTTATCGGGACAGCTACTACGCTAGAAGAAGCCATTCAAGTTGAGCAATCAGGTATGGATGCGGTTGTTTTACAAGGTGGTGAGGCAGGGGGGCATCGGGGCTCGTTTACGAACCCTATGCAATTAATTGCTCGTGAAGATTTACTACAACAAGTAGTAGGCAACATTACAATCCCGATTATTGTTGCAGGGGGCATTGTTTCGCAAGAAGATGTGCAGCGCGCACTAGCGGGTGGTGCACAGGCAGTACAAATAGGGACAGCATTATTGGTAGCTGATGAATGTGAAATATCACCACTGTATAAAAAGGCTATCTTGCAGTCGAAGCCACAACAGACGACGATTACGTATGCTTTTACTGGTAAAGCAGCGCGTGGCTTAACCAATCATTTTACAGAACATATGAAGGATGCTGTTGTAGCACCGTATCCATTGCAACATCATTTAACCTCCACTATTCGTAAGGAAAGTGCAGCACAAGGCAATCCACAGTATTTATCGATGTGGATGGGGGAAAACAGTCACTTAGTGCAACCCGGTACAGTAAAAAATATTATTGAAAAATTAGTATAGGTGCCAGTCACTCAAACAATTCTAAATTGTTTGAGTGACTGGCACTGTTCTTTTTTTTTGGAGTGCGACATATATTGCTGTACACGAGGGGGCGTATGAATGGAATTACAAGACGTATTAAGAGTCGCTGGAGTGGGACTAGTAGTAGCGCTTCTTCATGTTTTCTTTGATCAAACAGGGAAGAAAGAATTTTCATTTTTCTTATTTTTTATTGCCTACTTATATATGACAGCAGAATTACTCCGATTTTTACGTCTATTTTTCACTGAAATTTTAACATTCTTCCAGTGGTTAACCTCATCTGGGTAAGTAAATGGAAATTGTCATTGTTGCTGTTGTCATGCTGCTTTTATTGTTGCTTATAAAAGAAGTCATACAGCCACTCCACGCGCTAATTAGTGTAATGTTTTCTTTTTTGTTGTTCAGTTTTTTGTTTACGACACTCCTATTGCCTTTCGTCAAACAAATTCTCGATATGCTTTCATTTTTGCCCTATGCAAAAGCCATTGTAATGAGTGCTAGTCTTTTTTATGTAGGGCAATGGGTGTCGATGTTATTGGTGGAGCATAGCTATAAAGTGTTGGGTAGTATCGTTTTCGATGCAGTTAAAATTGTTATTTTACTGTATTGGTTTAAAGAATTTGTGGTTGTTTTACAGGGGGTGTCATCTATTTTACAAAGGTTAAACTAAGGGGCGAAGCCAGTGCAGGAGCAACTACTTTCGTTTTTCGTCGATCCATTTTTTCTCTTGCTCAAGATGACGCTCATATTGTGTGGCTATGTCATCATTACTTTAATTGTCAACATGCTTTTACCAGAATTTGAAAAAGGGACAAGAATCCTATTTTTTCTTATTGTGTTAGCCACGATCGGGCCAGTAGTCGTCAACTCATTTCAACTTATTGATGAAATTGCACAAGGACTTTCTCATATATTCACAGCCTTTTATCCAATTCTTACTTCAAGTTTTTTGCTATCCAGTAGTATTACTGCTATTGCTTCTTGGCAGCCTTTTTTGCTTTTTTTTGTACAAGTCTTAACGATCATTAGTAGTAAATGGCTTATCCCAGGTGTACTTTTTGCCATTGTCTTTGATGTATGCAGTGTCATTGTCAAAGAAATATCTTTTACAAGAATTGCAGAATTAATTCGTTTTACTATTATGAGTATTGTTTCTGCATCTGTTATTTGCTACATCATTTTAATGTCGGCAAGTGGTGTTGCTGCATTTAGTGTCAATAAGGCTGTTGCAGAGCCGGTGAAAAAGTTAATAGAAGAAAATATTCCAGTAGTCGGTTCTTTTATCGTAGATAGTTTTTCGATGTTTCAGCATATGACCCAATTCTCTACTTCTATTAGTAGTATAAGTGCCTTTATTGCCGTGATTACTGTATCGTTTATTCCGACAGTCCAGCTTGTGGTTAGTGCGTATTCATTAAAACTATTAGCCGCTATTTTAGAACCGATTGCTTTTGATGATATATGTAAATTACTTGATCATGTTAGTAAATCTCTCTTTACATTATGTGCAGTATCATTTCTAATTGCTTTTTCATTTATGTTTTCTTGTTTTTTCCTTATTGTTTTCGTGCAAGTGCTGGCAGGGGGGAGATAGATTGATTCTTTTATTGGCATTGCTCTTTATTTGTCAATTTTTCGTATTTCTGACGGATGATAAACAAATAATTTCACTAACAAAACTTGTCATTACGTTAGTATTTTTGCAATTGCTATTAAAGATTCCATTTATCAATTCATAGGAGGAAACAAGCGTACATACACTTGAAAAAGAGAAGATGAAAGGAGGCAATGTACAAGTGATGTGGAAAAGGCACGAAAAAAAACAACGTCATTTATCGTCTTAATGTTGATTGCTGCCTCCGTGGGAATTTTCATCGTGTTACCTATGTATCAAACGAATTCATCAAATGAGCGAGTAACACCGAATACGAGTGAAGAAAAACTTGAGCAAACGCTTAAGGCAATGCAAGGTGTTGGGGAGGTTAAAGTATATTTTTATTACGGAGAGATGACAGATGCCAAGGATGAAAATAAACTATTTAGCCAGTATTTTCGAGGGACTGACCAAGGTACGAAAGATGTAACAGGAATGCTAATTGTTTCAGAAGGAGCATCAGATATATTTGTAAAAAATGAAATTCGTGCGGTCGTTAGTCAAGTGATGCAATTACCTATTCATCGAATTATTATTGTTCCAATGGAAAATAAGGAGGAAAAGTAAATGCGCGTACGTAGAAGAACAGTTTGGTTTATGACATTATTAAGTCTTGTAGCAGTCATTTCAGTTTATTATTTGGTGGATCCTGCAAAACAGTTTAATGGCTTAACGATTTTTACAGATGATACATTACAACAAACAGCAATTACGGGTGTTACAGATCAGGAGGCTACTAGTAAGCAAGATGCCACACAAGAAGTATTGTCTCCAAGTCATTTATTTGAAGAAATGCGTATGCAAGTAAATGATGAAAGAAGCCAATTACGTGAACAATTAACGCAAAAAATTGCGTCTGAAGAATATACAGCTGAAGAAAAAAATGAGGCTTTCAATGAAATCGATGGCTTGATTAAACAGGAATCGGCTGAAGCAATGCTTGAAATGTTGATTAAGTCTTTAGGCTATAATGATGCGTTTGTTAGAGCGGAAGGTGAAAAAGTTTCCGTAACGGTTATGGCGGAAGAATTATCAAAATCACAAGCAAATGAAATTATTTATTTAGTAAAAACAGAGTGGGAAGGCGCAAATGACGTTCAAGTTAAATTCAGTGCAAATAACTATTAAATAATAAAGAAAAAAAGGAATATTCTGTTTATTAATTAATCATTGTTATATATCAGCATAATGAAAAGGCTTTCGTTTAGTAAAAGAAAGCCTTTTATTTTGTTTATATTTACTTAATTTTCATTTTAGTGTTTCAAATTGTTTGAAAAAAATATAGAATAGTTATTGTAGTAGATTTTATTTCATAAGGAGAGTTAGAAATGTTCAAAATTCAAGAAATTCGTGAAATTATCAAATTAGTAGATTCTTCTTCAATCGACGAGTTCGTTTATGAAGTAGATGGCGCAAAGGTTAAATTAAAAAAGAATGGTGTTGTCGTAACTGAAACAGTAGCACCTAAAAAACAAGAAACAGCCCCTGTTGTACAACAAACTGCACCAGTAGCACCAGCAGCTCCAGCGAAAGTTGAAGAAGCACCAGCAGCTCCAGCAGCAGCACCTGCAAGCAACGACCCATCGTTACATAAAATTGTATCACCAATGGTTGGTACGTTCTATGCAGCTCCAAACCCAGATTCACCAGCATACGTAAAAGTTGGCGACAAAGTAGGCGATGAAACAATCGTTTGTATCGTAGAAGCTATGAAGCTTTTCAACGAAATCGAAGCTGAAGTTAAAGGTGAAATCGTTGAAGTACTTGCCAAAGATGGCGATTTAGTAGAATACGGTCAACCATTATTCCTTGTAAAAGCTGAGTAAGGAGTGCAAACCATGAAAAAAGTTTTAATCGCAAACCGCGGCGAAATCGCTGTTCGTATTATTCGTGCCTGTAAAGAATTAGGCATCAAATCGGTTGCTGTATATTCTGAAGCAGACGCAGATGCATTACATGTGAAGTTAGCAGACGAAGCATATTGCATCGGTCCGAAGCTATCTAAAGATTCTTATCTAAGCTTCCCAGCATTGTTAAGCGTAGCAGAAAAAACAGGAGCAGACGGTATCCACCCAGGTTACGGTTTCGTTTCTGAAAATGCTGATTTCGCTGAAGCATGTGAAAATGCGGGCATTAAATTCATTGGTCCTTCATCTGATTCCATCAAAATTATGGGGATTAAAGACGTTGCTCGTACAACAATGGAAGCAGCAGGCGTTCCACTTGTACCAGGTACTGGTATTGTTCCAGATATCGAAACAGGTAAAGAATGGGCTGCGAAAATTGGTTACCCAGTTATCATTAAAGCAACTGCTGGTGGTGGCGGTAAAGGTATCCGTGTAGCACGTACAGAAGAAGACCTTGTAAAAGGTATTGATATTACGCAAAAAGAGGCTGCTGCAGCATTCGGTAACCCTGGCGTATATTTAGAAAAATTCATTGAATACTTCCGTCACTGTGAAATTCAAGTGTTAGCTGATGGGTACGGTAATGTCGTACATTTAGGCGAACGTGACTGTACTGTTCAACGTCGTATGCAGAAATTAGTAGAGGAAGCTCCATCTCCTGCTCTATCTTCTGAACGCCGTGCAGAAATGGGTGCAGCAGCGGTGAAAGCAGCTCAAGCATGTAACTATGAAGGTGCTGGTACAATCGAGTTCATCTATGACTATCAAGAGGACAAGTTCTACTTCATGGAAATGAATACACGTATCCAAGTAGAACACCCTGTAACAGAAATGATTTCTGGTGTCGATCTTGTTCAACAACAATTAAAAATTGCATCAGGTGAGAAACTTCCATTCACACAAGATGATATTAAATTAAATGGTTGGGCAATTGAATGCCGCATTAACGCAGAGAATGCATACAAAAACTTTATGCCATCAGCTGGTACTGTAGATACTTATGTAACACCAGGTGGCTATGGTGTACGTATTGACTCTGCTGTATATGCAGGTTATACAATTCCTCCATATTACGATTCAATGGTAGCAAAACTGATTGTTCATGCGGATACGCGTGAAGAAGCAATTGCGAAAATGAATCGTGCGCTAGGTGAATTTGAAGTAGCTGGTCCTGGTATCAATACGACAATCCCATTCCACCAAGCATTAATGAACAACGACGTCTTCAAATCTGCGAAATTCAACACGAAATTCTTGGAAGAAAATGACGTATTAGGAACAAGTAAGAAATAATTAACGAACGTGGAATAGAATCGAATATCTATTTCTTAAACCTTCTGGCTTTTAGTAGTCAGAAGGTTTTTTATTTAGTAGATGTCTATTTTTTGTTTTATGTTAACATTGTAAATAAATTGAAAAGAGAGGAGAAGATATGGTTATGTATAATTTTGAAGAATACGATGACCCAATTTTATATGACATAGAAAATGAGAGCTATTTGGCAGAATTGCCCTTTTTGTTAAAGTGGGCGTCAACTACACAAGGAACAATCATTGACTTAGCTTGTGGAACGGGAAGACTGACGATTCCACTTTCTAAAAATGGTTATCAAATGATAGGAGTAGACACCCATAAAGGTATGTTAAATGAAGCAAAGAAAAAATCAGCGGATTTTGATTTGCCGATTGAATGGGTGGAACAAGATTGTACAAAATTGCAATTACCAACGAAAAGTCATTTCATTTATTCAGTTGGGAATTCATTTCAACATTTTTTGACGAACAATGCGCAAGATAGTTTACTTTCTTCAGTGAATAAACATTTGGAAATGGGAGGCATCTTCATTTTTGGTACGAGGTTTCCTAGCGCAGAGGAATTACTTCAACCAAGTACGGAAGAATATTGGAGAACGTATACTGATCGCGATTCGCTTCATATTGTTGATGTCTATACAATTAGTCATTATGATGCTTTAAGTCAAATCCAACACTATACAACAATTAGAAAGTATAAAAATAGTGAAGGTCAAATGGTGGATGAAAAGAGCACAAAGATAAGCTTAAGATATGTATATCCAAAAGAAATGGAACGGATTTTATTGTATAACGGTTTTGAAATTGTAGATGTATTTCAGGACTGGAAAGAAACCGTTGCTACGAATGACAGTTACGAGTTAATCTATGTTTGTAAAAAAATAAGCAACTGAAAAGTTTGAAGGTTTTTTATAGACACGCTATTGACAGAACGGAAGAACTATCAAAAAGAACTTGCGTGTAAGGATATCCAATAACGCAAGTTCATCATTACAAGCGTAAAAAATTTTATAGATTACTAACTAAGAAAAAATTCAACAACCCACCTACAATTGAAACAACAATAATACTCCATGCATATTTCTTACGTTGTTTGACGCCTACTATGCCCATAATAACCCCTAATAATGGTGATAATAATAAACCGATGATATAAGCAAAAATATTGTAGGTTTTATAACCATAAAGTTCGTTTTTCTCAATTGTTTCATTATCCATCTTCAATCCCCCACCATAAAACATCTGGAATATTTTTCAATCATAAAGCAATTGTAGCACGAAGGCAGTGTAAGGTGTAGATAGAATCGTTAAGATATCGATAGGATAAAACTTGTGTTATTAGCAGTCAACAATAAAAAGCCCATTGAATGCAAAGTAGAAGCCGGCGATTAACTTTCAATGTCTAATCAACGAGGAAGAAAATCTAGGATTACTTGTATGTAAAAAAATGAAAACGTCTTTTCTAAGCCAAACCTTCCTTTTTATAGTATAATAAGCATAACAACAGCATTTGCTTGCGATGTGTAAGGGAAAGGATGATATTTGTATGGCAGAGAAAGTAGGACAATCTTTCGTACAACCAACACCTTCTGGTAAAGAAGAGCTTGGGAAAATTGAAGTAGCTGCAGAAGTAATTGAAATTGTAGCTGGAATCGCAGTAAACGAGGTAGAGGGTATCGCAGCAACGCGTGGTAATATAGCAACTGGCGTCGTTGAACGCTTCGGTAAGAAAGTACACAATAAGGGCATAAAATCTGGTGTAACAGAACATGGACAAATTACAATTGACGTATTTTGTTCTGTAAAATATGGCTATTCAATTCCGAAAGTGGCAAAGGATGTACAAACGCAAATTCGCCAAGCAATTTTAAATATGACTGCACTTGAAACAGCAGAGGTGAATGTCCATATTACAGGTATTCACTTCGAAAAAGAGGAAACAGTAGTACCAGAATAAAAAAGAGGAGCTGCCATCTTGGTGATATTTCACCATAGAAGGCAACTCCTTTTTAAATTGGTTAAAAGGTTTTATAGCGCGATATCTTTTGGTTTCTTCCAGAACAGTGCAAGTATTACGCCGAAAACTAACACGATGGTAGCGAAGTAATAAGGATAATTTAAGTCAATGTCGAATAATATTCCCCCAATAATTGGTCCGAATATATTTCCGAGACTTGTAAACATTGAGTTCATGCCCCCAACAAAGCCCTGCTCATTTCCTGCGATTTTTGATAAATAGGACGTAACGGCAGGACGAATTAAATCGAAGCCGACAAAAATAAAGAATGTCACAAATAATATTGCGAAATAATGATTAACGATTGTCATGGCAAAAGTCAGCGTGGCAGACAGAATGAGGGAGTATCGAATAACATTAATCTCGCCCATTTTCTTCGTAAGCCAGTCAAACAATAGTAATTGGGCAATGGCACCAATAATACCACTACCGGTAATGATAATAGCAATATCAGATGGTGTAAATGCAAATTTATGATCAACGAATAAACTAAAGAGTGATTCGAATGCTGCAAGACCAAATGAAAGGACAAAAATAAGCACAAATGCAATGAAATACAAAGGGCTAAAAATTCGTTTCGCACTGCTGAAAATAGAAGATGCGGCTTCTGTATCATCCGTAGCACGTGTCGGTTCTTTTAAAAATGTGAGCGATAATAACGCTGCTACGAAACCGAGAACACCGGCAGCGAAGAAAGGTAAACGTGTACCGTATTCTGCTAAAAATCCACCGAGCCCTGGTCCTATAATAAAGCCTGTACTAATCGCTGCACTCATATAGCCAAGTGCTTTCGGACGTTGCGCCATTGTTGTAATATCAGCAATAAATGCTGTTACTGCGGGCATAATAAAAGCAGCACTTACGCCACCAAGCATGCGCGATAAAAATAAAATTTCAATGGAACGGCCCATCCCGAATAATAGCTCTGAAAGACCAAAAATAAATAGACCAACAACAATCATGATTTTTCGGCCAATACGGTCCACCAGTTTCCCTGCAATTGGCGATACAATCAGTTGTGTGATGGCAAATGCTGCAACCATATAGCCAACGACAGAGCCTGTAATATTAAGCTCGTTCATAATAGTTGGTAATACTGGGATAACCAATCCTATTCCTAAAAAGGCGATAAAGAGATTGGCTAATAAAATAGTTAATGTTATAGCTTGTTTCTTGTTCATTTTTCTCTCCTTCAACAGTTCACGATACACGAGATTCATAATCTACTAGAATATTTTCCATCTAATACAATAAACCCTATAGTTACTATAGGGTCAAAAGATTTGTTTTTATTTTTTTAGTGTGGAAGTAAAAAGGCATAATTATGCAATGCACTAGAATTATTCTTACTTAATAAAGGAGGATGTTTAAAGCGTCGTACTTTGTCTGATTTTTAATTCTACAATAAACTTCTTTTCCTGCTCATCAGTTAAGGTTGCTGGCATATATAATTCGTAAACGGTGGATTCAAATGCTATTTGTTGCGCATCTACATATTTTTTAAGTTTTTCGTAAAAGGTAAAATACGTATCGGGGTGATATATAAAAGCAATGCAAGCATATTTGCCTGCTGGTACAATGGTTTGTTTCATATTTGTTGTAAGTTTAGAAAATCTACGTTCCGTTAATAGTGGAGTGAAAATCGCATCATAAAAAATGTCATTTACATCTTTGTAATGAGCGAGCGGATAAATACATCCATAGCGACTGTTTAAGACACTACCTTCATTCTCGATAATTTTTGTTAAAATGCTGTAGTATGTATTGGTGCTAGAAGTGGGTGTCAGTTCAGTCGTAGTCACTTGTAATATTGGCATTTCCTCTTCAAAACGTGTGTAAACTTCACCGAAGATGGGGATGTCAATTTGCTCTTGCATTTGTTTTTTCGTTTTCAACAACGTGTATTTTACTTCATTCAGACGTGAAATTTTTTCTTCTAATCGTTGTTCTTGTTGTTCTAAAAAAACAAGCAACTCTTCAGGCGTTAGCATAAGCGCCTTTTTAATATCTTCAAGTGATGTCCCGATATATTTTAGTGACTTAATAATATCTAAGTAAAAAATCTGACTGTCTTTATAATAGCGGTAATTGCTAGCGGAATCAGTATAAGCAGGCTTAAACAAGTCAATTTGGTCGTAGTAACGAAGGGTCTGCACAGAAAGGTTTGCTAATTTTGCAACTTCCCCGATTGTATAATAATGTTCTGTCATCTGTTTTCCTCCACTAGTAAAAAAATGTTGCGTTTGTGTCAAACTCTCGCTAAAGAAAGTGTTTTTTTTATTATAGCATTCAGCAAAGAAATGGCTCGATATAATTGAATCGAATTATTAAAATTTACCATTATATATTGTAAGAAGGTCCCCAAGTTAAAAATAAGGTAGCACTACATTTTTAACATTTCAACAAATTAGTAGTTAAAATAAGTAGAAAGTTGCTTGAAAAAGGTTTCAGATTATTGAAAACTTGCTTGAATCCGTGTTTCTCGTACGAATTTATGCTATTATAAACCTTAATGCCACTTAAGAAGGAGAGCTTTACATGAAACGACATGAAGCACGTGAAAAAGCGTTGCAAGTTTTGTTTCAGCTAGACAATACGGATCTTACAGTCGAAGAAGCAAAAGCACATATTAAAGGTCAACCGACAAATGCTTTCTACGAAAAGATTATAAATGGAACAGCTGAACATTTAGAGGAAATTGATGCGGCATTATCGCAGCATCTAGAAAAGTGGTCACTTGCCCGTCTGCCAAAAATTGAGAGAACAGTTTTACGACTAGCTGTATACGAGCTTTTATACATGCAAGAAACACCAAAAAGAGTAGTACTTAATGAAGCAATCGAGTTATGCAAAACATTTGGAGACGATAAATCGTCAAAATTTGTTAATGGCGTACTTTCTAAATTTACAGAACAATAAAAATGTGTTGAATTGGAAGGAGTAACTAAGGTTTATGTCAAGTGCAATTATTAATGGTAAAGAGATTGGTCAAGAAATTCGTAATTCAGTAGCCGAGCGAGTAGCTCGTTTAAAGGAGCAAGGTTTAATTCCAGGCTTAGCGGTTGTTCTAGTTGGGGACAACCAAGCTTCAGCTACATATGTGAGAAATAAGCAAAAATCTTGTGAAGCAATTGGGATGTTTTCAGAGTTAATTAAACTGCCAGAGGAAACGACACAAGAAGAGCTGTTAGTGCAAATTGAATTATTAAATAATCGTGAAGATATTCACGGGATTTTAGTGCAATTACCACTGCCTAAACATATTGATGAGGACACAGTTATTGCGACAATCGCTGTTGAAAAAGACGTAGATGGCTTCTCGCCAGTTAGCGTTGGGAAAATGATGCTTGGCCAGGAAACATTTTTACCATGTACACCGTTTGGCGTGATGAAGCTTCTTGAATATTCAGGAATTGAAATCGCTGGAAAGCATGCAGTTATTGTAGGTAGAAGTCATATTGTAGGGAAACCAATGGGTCAACTATTGCTACAAAAAGATGCGACGGTGACATACACGCATTCAAAAACACCAGATTTACCTTCATTCACAAAACAAGCAGATATTTTAATTGCAGCGGTGGGGCGTGCGAACTTTATTACAAAAGAGCATGTTAAAGAAGGTGCTGTTGTTATTGATGTTGGCATTAACCGCGATGAAAACAACAAGCTTTGCGGCGACGTAAACTTTGCAGAAGTTGACGGTATCGCATCTCACATTACACCAGTTCCAGGCGGTGTCGGCCCGATGACAATCACAATGTTACTCTTCAACACAGTGCAAGCGGCAGAAACAAAGCTTGCGAATAACAAGTAATTAATTGAAATAGATTTCGTTTGCTTAGAGAGCCATCTCATTACTATTGAGGTGGCTCTCTTTTTGCAAGTACATCGTGTGCGGATAAAATATTGCAAAAATCGCCACTAAATCTGTGTAAAACGCCACTGAACCAGAGCGAAACGCCACATAATTAAAATAAAACGCCACTAATACGGACACATGGTAGCCACTTTTATCTGAGCCAAGATTGGAATAAAGATGTTACAGTATTGTTTTCAAATAGGATGAAAGACAGATGTTTTTTCTTATGAAACTGTATTTTTACACGTCATGCGCGCCAAAAAATGTTATGATAAGTGTAGTTTTGTGAAAAACTTGATTTTAGTAAAGGAGCCGAAAATAATGTCATCAGCTTCTTATTTAACTGTAAAAGCTTTAACGAAATATATTAAACGAAAATTCGATGCCGATCCACATCTTCGCGAAGTTTATGTCAAAGGAGAGTTATCGAATGTTAAAGTACATCAATCGGGGCATATTTACTTTACGTTAAAAGATGATGGAGCACGGATTGCAGCAACGATGTTCAAAACTGCCGCAACAAAATTAGCATTCGAGCCAAAAGAAGGTATGCAAGTATTTATCCGAGGGGATGTAAACGTTTACGAAGGTTATGGTACATATCAATTATATGTGCAGGAAATGCAACCAGATGGAATCGGAAGCCTGTTTGTTGCCTTTAACCAACTGAAAGAACAGCTTCAAAAAGAAGGGCTTTTTAAACCTGAATGGAAACAGCCAATTCCAAAGTTTCCTGAAAAAATAGGTGTTTTAACATCCACTACTGGTGCCGCGATACGAGATATTTGTACGACCTTAAAGCGACGTTATCCGCTTGCTGAAATCTTCATTTATCCAACCCTTGTGCAAGGGGCACAAGCAGCACCAAGCATCGTACACAATATTGAACGCGCTAATCAAGATGCTGTTTGTGACGTCTTGTTAGTAGGGCGGGGTGGAGGTTCAATTGAAGATTTATGGGCGTTTAATGAGGAAGCTGTAGCACGTGCTATTTTTGATAGTCGGATTCCCATTATTAGCGCAGTAGGGCACGAAACCGATACGACGATTGCCGATTATGTAGCAGATTTACGTGCACCGACGCCGACTGCTGCCGCTGAAATGGCAGTTCCTGACCAGCAAGAATTGTATCAACGAGTGTTGACTCAAAAATCGCAGCTTCACCAAATCGTGAGGGCGCAACTTATAACGGAGCGACAACGTCTAAATAAGCTACAACAGTCCTATCCTTTATCGATGCCAGAAAGATTGTATCGTCCGTTTACCGAACGGTTAGCACAGCTTGAAACAACTTTACAAAAAGCGATGCAAGTAGATTTGATGAAAAAAGAAGCACAACTTCAAAAATTGCATAGCGCAGTAGAGCAGCAATCACCAAAAAAAGCGCTCGTTTTTCATCAAAGGGAATTAGATCAGCGCATTCAACAGCTAACACGTTCTGCAACACATTACGTAGCAAAGCAAAAACAACAATTTGAGGCATCAGTAAGAACACTCGAAGCATTAAATCCGCTTGCTATTTTAACAAGAGGATTCACAGTCGCTTATAAAGATGACAAAGTGTTGAAATCGTCTACTGACTTAAAGCGGCAAGATCAACTAACATTGGCCTTCCACGATGGGAAAGTAATTGCCGAAGTGACAAATGTCTTGCCAAATAGTAAGGAGGAATAGCAATGGCGAAGAAACAACAAACATTCGCAGAAGCAATGACGGCACTTGAAGAAATAGTCCGCCAATTAGAGCAGGGTGATGTGCCATTAGAAAATGCTATTGATTTATATAAACAGGGCATGGAGCTTTCACAGTTTTGCCATAGTAAACTACAGCATGCCGAGGAACAGTTAATTTCAATTGTTCAAGAAACAGGCGAAACAACAGTATTTGATCCGCTAAAGGGAGAGAACTAGTTAAAATGAACGAACAATTAAAACATTTTATTCAGAGCAACACACCACAAGTGGAGGCTGAGATGTTTGCACTTGTTGAGAAAATTGACGCACCAACTCATTTAAAAGAGTCGATGCTATATTCATTAAAGGCAGGAGGCAAACGTATTCGCCCACTGTTTGTATTAGCAGTTTTAGAAATCTACGGTAAGGACCTAAAAGCAGGGCTTACAGTCGGTGCTGTTATTGAAATGATTCATACGTATTCTTTAATTCACGATGATTTACCGAGCATGGATAACGATGATTTCCGTCGTGGCAAACCAACTAACCATAAAGTGTTTGGAGATGCCCTTGCAACACTTGCAGGCGATGCGTTAAATACGCTAGCGTTTGGCATTTTAGCTCGCATGGATCTTTCAGCGGAGCAACGAATAGAACTTGTTAATCTTCTAAGCGTAGCAGCAGGTGCTGAAGGGATGGTTGGCGGCCAAGTACTCGATATGGAAGGTGAGCAACGCCAACTAAGCCTAACGGAACTAGAACATGTACATGTCAATAAAACAGGTGCACTTTTACGATTTAGTATTGAATCGGGTGCAGTATTAGCCAATGCTTCTCAAGAAGATCGTGCTACTTTAAAGGAATATGCGCATCATATTGGGCTGGCATTCCAAATCCAAGACGACATTTTAGATATTGAAGGCACAACAGAGGAACTAGGCAAAACAGCAGGGAAGGATGTAGCGAGCGATAAAAGCACATATCCTGCATTATTAACATTAGCTGGAGCCAAAGAAAAACTTGCTGACCATTATCAGCTAGCTATTGCAGCACTGGATAACTTACAAGTAGATGTAAGCTTACTGCGTGAGTTTGCGGCCTATATTGTTCATCGTAAAAACTAAGAGAAAAAATGGGCGTTAGAGGGAAAGAATATGCTAGAATAGGTGAGGACGTTTGCCAAGAGGCAAACAATAAAGTGTTCGTACTTTTAGCATATGGATAACACTGTTATAATGGTGGAAACACGATTGCGGTGAATAATTTATTGAAAAGGTGTGTGAGAAAGGTGGATTTAAACAAGATTTCTAGTCCATCCTTTTTAAAAAACTTAGATAAGAGAGAGCTTGAACAACTTGCAAAAGAAATTCGAACTTTCTTAATTGAAAAATGTTCTGTCACAGGTGGTCATATCGGACCGAACCTGGGTGTTGTGGAGCTGACAATTATGCTTCATAAAATGTTTGACAGTCCAAAAGATAAGTTTTTATGGGATGTTGGCCACCAAGCTTACGTGCATAAAATTTTGACAGGTCGTGCGAGTCAATTTGACACTTTGCGTCAGTTCAAAGGGCTTTGTGGTTTTCCAAAGCTTGTGGAGAGTGAACATGATGAATGGGAAACGGGTCATAGCTCGACATCGTTGTCAGCAGCCATGGGTATGGCAGCAGCACGTGATATTAAAAACGAAAAAAACTTCGTCGTACCGATTATTGGGGACGGTGCTTTAACTGGCGGTATGGCGCTTGAGGCATTAAATCATATAGGGCATGCAAAAACAAACATGATTGTCATCTTAAATGACAACGAAATGTCCATTGCGCCAAATGTTGGGGCATTACACAACGTATTAGGTCGCTTGCGAACTGCCAAAGAATATTCAAAAGCCAAAGAAGAATTAGAATCGTTAATTAATAAAATTCCGGTTTTAGGTGGGAAGCTGGCTTCAACTGCTGAACGCTTGAAAGACAGTTTGAAATATCTAGTCGTTTCTGGTGTCTTCTTTGAGGAATTAGGCTTTAAATATTTAGGACCAATTGATGGTCACGACTTTGAGGCGCTTGAAACGACTTTATCCTATGCTAAAAAAGTAAAAGGCCCAGTGCTTGTGCATGTCATTACGAAAAAAGGAAAAGGCTACAAGCCGGCGGAAGACGATACAATCGGGAATTGGCATGGGACAGGTCCATATAAAATGGAGACTGGTGCCTTTGTTAAATCTGAAACAAAAGGTCCTGCATGGAGTAGTTTAATCGCTGAAACCGTACGTAAAATTGCACATGAAGATGAACGCATTGTGACGATTACGCCAGCAATGCCTGTTGGCTCAAAATTACAAGGGATTCAAAAAGACTTTCCTAAACGCTTTTTTGATGTCGGTATAGCTGAACAACATGCTGCAACGATGGCTGCAGGTCTTGCTACTCAAAAAATGAAGCCGTTTTTAGCGATTTATTCAACGTTTTTACAGCGTGCGTATGACCAAGTTCTACATGATATTGCGCGTCCAAATTTAAACGTTTTCATTGGCATTGACCGTGCAGGTTTAGTTGGTGCAGATGGTGAAACACACCAAGGTGTCTTTGATATAGCATTCCTTCGCCATATTCCCAATATGACAATCATGATGCCAAAGGATGAGAATGAAGGTCAACATATGGTGAAAACAGCCATTGATTATAACGGCGGACCGATTGCCCTTCGTTATCCACGTGGCAATGGGATTGGTGTCCCGCTCGATGAGGAGCTTATGGCTTTACCAATAGGCAGTTGGGAAGTGCTACGTGAGGGGAAAGATGCGACGATATTAACATTCGGAACAACTATTCCAATGGCAATGGAAGCAGCGCATATGCTCGCGCAACAAGGCGTAGAAATTGAAGTGGTGAATGCTCGCTTTATTAAGCCGATGGATGAAGATATGCTGCATCGTATATTTACTAGCAATAAACCAGTGCTAACGATTGAAGAAGCGGTATTACAGGGGGGCTTTGGCAGTGGCGTCTTAGAATTTGCGCACGACCATAGTTATTTCACTGCAATTATTGATCGAATGGGTATTCCAGATCAATTTATTGAGCATGGAAACGTAGACCAACTGCTAGCGGAAATCCATATGACAGCAGAAGATACAGTAGCACGCATGCAAGTGTTACTACAACAAAAACAGCAAGTAGGTTTGAACAAATAATGACAAAACAACCGAAAGAACGTGTAGACATTTTACTTGTAGAGCGTGGGCTTTGTGAGACGCGCGAGAAGGCAAAACGCTCAATTATGGCGGGCCTTGTCTTTTCTAATGAAATACGCATCGACAAAGCAGGAGAAAAAATTGCAATTGATGCACCGCTGCAAGTAAAAGGTTCGGATTTAAAATATGTGAGCCGTGGTGGCTTGAAACTAGAAAAAGCTTTGCAAATTTTTGATATGTCTGTAGAAGGGAAGCTGATGCTTGATATCGGCTCCTCTACAGGTGGTTTTACAGATTGTGCATTACAAAATGGTGCTCGACATTGTTATGCCTTAGATGTTGGTTCCAATCAGCTTGCGTGGAAAATTCGTTCAGATGAACGTGTAACAGTTATGGAAAAAACGAATTTCCGCTATACAACAGCGGCAGATTTAACGGAAGGTTTACCTGAGTTTGCTACAATTGATGTGAGCTTTATTTCACTATCATTGATTTTACCAGTACTAAAAACGGTTTTAATGCCAGGTGGGGATGTCATGGCACTTGTTAAACCACAGTTTGAAGCAGGTAAAGAGAATGTTGGTAAAAAGGGTATCGTCCGTGATAAAAAAGTCCATCTTGATGTTTTAGAAAAAACCGCTGCTATGGCAACAGAAGTTGGCTTTGTTGTGAAGGATGCTTCTTTTTCACCGATTACTGGCGGTGAGGGGAATATTGAATTTTTATTCCATTTAGTGAATCCTGTAGGGGATGAAGGTATTCCACCATATACAGCTTTTAATGCACTCGTTGAAGAAGCGCATAGTGCACTAAAATAACACGTGCTCATTAAGTAGAGCCGTGTTTTTTCTTGTGCTTTTATGCTGAAAATGGTAGTGTAATTATACAAATATTTAACTATTTATAAGAGGTGAACGATATGAATAAAGGGCAAAGACATATACGGATTCGTGATATTATTGCAAATCATGAAATTGAAACACAAGATGATTTAGTCGATTTTTTAAAGGATGCAGGCTATAATGTGACACAAGCAACGGTCTCACGTGATATTAAAGAACTGCACTTAGTAAAAGTACCTTTGCAGGATGGACGCTATAAATATAGCTTACCCGCAGACCAACGATTCAATCCAGTACAAAAATTACATCGTGCATTAGCGGATGCTTTTGTGAGCATTGACGGAGCATCGCATTTCTTAGTAATGAAAGCACTCCCAGGTAATGCGAATGCTATTGCGTCATTACTGGATCATTTAGACTGGCCTGAAATTTTAGGTACGATTTCAGGGGATGATACTATTTTAATTATTTGTCGCGATGAAGCCGAGCGAGAAAATACAAAAAATCGCTTATTGGACATGCTATAAGAGGGAAACGAAAATGGTTAACAGTTGCTTGCCTGTTTTTAAAAAAGCGGTCATTTTGCATCTGATAGCACGAGATATAATAGCAGTTGAATTTAATTCAGAGGTGACAATTTGTGTTAAGAGAGCTTAGTATTCGAAATTTTGCCATCATTGAGGATTTAACGGTTAGTTTTTCGGATGGTTTAACTGTACTAACAGGAGAAACTGGGGCTGGGAAATCCATTATTATTGATGCGGTACATTTACTTGCTGGTGGTAGAGGCAATTCAGAATTTATTCGTCATGGTGCTAAAAAAGCAGAGTTAGGCGGGTTGTTTCAAATTTCAAGCACTGCACATCCTGTATATAAGAAATTGGAGGAAGCAGGCATTGAAATAGAAGAAGATTCTATTATTTTACGCCGCGATTTAAATGACTCTGGCAAAAGTGTTTGTCGGGTAAATGGCAAATTGGTACCTTTATCGGTTTTACGAGATATTGGTGCAAGTCTAATTGATATACATGGTCAGCATGAAAATCAAGAACTAATGGATGAAAAACAACATATTCATTTATTGGATCAATTTGCAGAAGAGCAACTATCACCGATTCTTGAACAATACAGTATTCAATATAGCGAATATCGGGCATTAAAAAAAGAATTAGCCTCCATTTCTATTGATGAGCAGTTAATGGCGCAACGCATTGATTTGTACCAATTCCAAATGAAAGAATTGGAAGATGCAAATTTAAAGCTTGGTGAAGAAGATGAGCTGTTAGATGAACGTCGTCGTCTAATGAATTTTAATAAAATTTTCGAACGCTCGAGTGCTGCCTATGAAGCAATTCAGGGAGAGACAAAAGGGCTTGACTGGATCGGAACAGCGATGGGCGCATTAGATGATGCTGCGGTCATCGATGAACAGTTTAAAGAGGCATCTGAGTCGGTAACAACTGCTTTTTACGCTTTACAGGATGCCGCCTATCAGGTGAAAAATGTATTAGATGAGTTAGAATTCGATCCCGCGCGATTAAATGAAGTGGAGCAACGCTTGGCACTTTTCCAAAACTTAAAGCGCAAATATGGCTCCACTGTTGAAGAAATGCTCGCCTATTATGAAAAGATTAAAACAGAGCTTAGTGAGCTTTTGAATCGTGATGAAATATTGCAATTAAAAGAACGAAAAGTACTTGAAATGGAAGTAGTATTAAGTGAACTTGCTGAAAAACTTTCGCATGTTCGAAAAGCAGCAGCCAATGATTTAAGCGAGGCTATCATGGCAGAGCTACGTGAATTACATATGGAAAAAGCAAAATTTATTGTAAATTTTGATGCTTTACCTTACTTTGATGTCAATGGTAAAGACCAAGTGATCTTTTATATTTCAACGAATGTCGGGGAACCACCGAAATCTTTACCGAAAATTGCTTCAGGTGGGGAATTGTCGCGTATGATGTTAGCGTTAAAAACAATTTTTTCTTCTTCCAATGGTGTTACATCCATTATTTTTGACGAAGTGGATACTGGCGTAAGTGGTCGTGTAGCGCAAGCAATCGCTGAAAAAATTGCAGCCATTTCTGTTAATTCTCAAGTTTTGTGTATTTCGCATTTACCTCAAGTGGCGGCGATGGCTGACCATCATTACTTCATTAAAAAAGAGGTGGAACATGATCGGACATTTACTTCTTTAGCAGAAATCGATACAGATGCTCGTATTGAAGAAGTGAGCCGAATGATGTCAGGTGCAGAAATTACCGATTTAACTTTACAGCATGCGACAGAATTGTTAAAGATGGCAAACGAACGAAAAAAACAAATGCGCTAAATTAATAAGAAAATCCAGAGGCAGTCCAATGTTTCTGGGTTTTTTTCATTTTGCACAAATATTTACCGCTTATAAGAACCGCACAACAACACATAGTATAAAGACAAAAATCAAAAGGAGGTGTCGTATGAATCGTCGTTGGCGTCAATTTGTCATTTTGCCTATGCTCATCGTTTTGTTATTTATGCCCATTCAGGCTTTTGCGGCCAAAAAATTAATACCGATGGGTGAAGCAATTGGAATTCAGCTTCAATTATCACATGTCTTTGTTGCGCATGATGTGTTATTAGCTTCCAATCAATGGATGAAAGGAGGCGCCGTTATCGAAAAAATAAATGATACAACGGTAAAAACACTTGCTGAAGCCAAGCAAGCCATTGCTCGCCATGGGCAACAAAAATGGACGATAAAAAGTGAAGGTAAAGCATTAACAGTTGACTTACAAAAGCAAGAAGCAGAACATGTCATCTCTTTTTTAAAGGATGAAACAGATGGAGTAGGGACATTGACATACATTGATCCAGAGACATTAAATTACGGAGCATTAGGCCACCAGATTGTCGACTCAACTCTCCAAGAAGCACCTGTCTTCCGAGCAGGCTCCATTTTCTTAGCATCCATTCATCAAATCCGTAAAAGCCTACCTGGTCAACCCGGCTATAAAATTTCCTCCATTGAAAAACATCAGGAACGATTAGGGAGTATTGATAAAAATACGGTTTATGGAATTTTTGGCCGATGGGAAGATAGCTATCAACAAAGATTGCCCAAAGCCATCGAAATTATGCATGCAAAAGATATAAAATTGGGGAAGGCTGAAATTTATACAGCTATTGAAGGAAGTAAAGTCGAAACATTTTCCATTGAAATTACAAAAGTTGAAAATGAACGGCTTGAATTTATCGTTTCTGACGAAAAGCTTATTGAAAAAACAGGTGGCATTTTACAAGGTATGAGTGGTAGTCCCATCATACAGGATGGTCGTTTTGTTGGCGCTGTCACACATATGTTTGTTGAGGAACCGAAAAAAGGAGCTGCTATTACAGTGGCAGAAATGTTAAGAAAATCTTCATGAGTTGGATGGAGCTGCTTCTGGTAGCTCCGTTCTTTCATGGAGAAAATAGGATATTTTAGCTCTTTCCCTAAGTATTTCATGGTTTTTGTGAACACTTTAGCGATACTTAAAAAAAAGTGTAGTTTTATCAGCATTTTTTCACTAAAATAAGTGATAAGTGTATTCGACAATTTGCTGTTACGTATCGTAACTTGTCGAGAAAAAAAGAAAGTATCGGACTACATACTCATTTTTGGAAATTGAAAAGGTTTTTAACCCAAAAATGTCGAAAATTCCACAGTGTGTCAAAAAGACATTAGGGGTAACGGTTTATGCTTTGAATAGTCAAAGCAAAGTCCAGAAGGAGGAATGGAAATGACAAAGGTAAAAGTGGCGATAGCAGATGATAATCGAGAATTATTAAAAACAATGGAGCATTATTTTCAAGGACATCCCGAAATTGAAATAATTGCAACGGCCTCGAATGGGAAAGTATGTCTTCAAATGCTTGAAGAATACACACCTGATATTTTATTACTGGATATAATTATGCCTCACCTAGATGGATTAGCAGTATTGGAAGCGATGTATCAAAATGATCGTATGTCTTCGATACAAGTCATTATGCTCACAGCATTTGGTCAAGAAGATGTAATGAAACAGGCAGTAGATTTAGGAGCATCGTACTTTATGCTAAAGCCATTTGAATTCGACCAGCTTGTCCAAAAAATATTACATTGTGCTGGCCAAAAGGCTTCTATACCGAAAAAGGCGAGTGTATTACAGCCGACAACTCCTCAAAAATTAAATCAGCATCAGCTTGATAGCACCATTACAGCGATTATTAAAGAAATTGGCGTACCTGCTCATATTAAAGGTTACTCATATTTACGGGAAGCGATACAAATGGTGTTTGAAGATATCGAGTTATTAGGGTCTGTGACGAAAATTCTTTATCCAGAAATTGCAAAGAAATTCAACACAACACCGTCACGTGTAGAACGTGCCATTCGTCATGCCATTGAAGTCGCATGGAATCGTGGCAATTACGAGTCCATTTCGTCGATGTTTGGCTATACAGTGCATCACTTAAAGTCGAAACCAACAAATAGCGAATTCATCGCCATGATTGCGGACAAGATACGTATTGATATGATGGCGAGTTAATTAACAGTTATAACAGCTTACAGGACTTATAGTTGATATATTATAGATTTATTTACCAATAAATCACTTTTTGAACCTATAAATAACTAAATATATGCGGGTAAATGTTAACGCACATTCATTTATTGAGTTTACGAAAATTCATATAATGGAGGTGTGTTTTTTTTGGTAGAAAAGAAAGGTCTGTAATAGAATTTATACCTTACCATTTTTCACACGCACATAAGATTGCGAAGAACATATTTTATCCTCAAAAGGTAAATAAATACTATTTTTAGGTATTCCCTTACAATTATCTTGTTGGTAATATATAACTGTGACTAGTGAAAATAGGAGTGTTGTGAAGTGAGGAAAATTAAAAGGTTATCTCTAATTATCGGCATTATAATGATTCTATCGGCATGCAGTAAGGATGAATCTGTGAAGGGTGATGTTAATAATGTATCAGAAGCTGAACCTAATAAGAAAATTGAAGTAGCACAAAAGGAAATGGAAGAAGAGGTTATTGACCCACAACCTAAAAATGATTTAAGTGCAGAAGTTGATATAATCATGGAAGATTTCAATATCATCTTACTTGAGCATCAAGAAAACTTGATTGAATATTTGTTAGGCACTTCCAATTTATCATTAGAGGATTATCAAATGAAAGCGTTACTCGAAAGTGGTGAATCAGTTGAAGAAAGTATGTATAGTATTAATTTAAATACTATTACGGAAGGAGATAAAAAGATTGCATACCTATTTGGGGAGCTGAAAAAATACCAAGATTTAAGGTTTCAAGCACTTAAAAAGTATATAGATGAACCTAATGATTATGACTTAGACATTATTAAGGCTAATACAGTTTTTGTTTCTGATATTGCAATAAAGATGATTGATATTAGAGCAAAAGGAATTGAAGAATGACAGCGTACTCTCTTTTGAGTAGGTTGTTTTTTTATGTACAATCTTCTCCACCCTACCATGTAAATTTACAAATGTAGACCGAGATATTGGAATAGAGGAACGTATGAACTTGAGTGTGTAGCAAAGGAACAAGCGAACGTTGTATGGATGGTGTTGGAAATTGAAACTAAACAGAAGTTTGGCCGTATACATAGTATCATGTGATTTGGGGGGATAGTATGGTTAATGCTTACAAGGTGGCTCTTATTGGTGGAACGGGTAAAGTAGGGCGTTATATTGCTTCTAAAGCGGTAGAGAAAGGATATCAAGTCCGCATGTTAGTTCGAAATCCAGAAAAAGTAATAGGCAAGGACAGTAGGATTGAAATCGTCAAAGGAAATGTAAAAAATGTAGAAGATATTCGTAAGCTACTAAAAGATTGCCAAGTAGTTATAAATACCTTTGGGCAACCAATTAAAGAGAAGGCGATGTATAGCAGTATCACTAAAAATATACTCGAGGTAATGACTGATTTACATATTGATCGTTATATTGGTGTAACAGGTGGCTCTCTAACAATAACAGGCGATCACAAAAGTATGTTAAATAAAATGGGGACAAAGTTGTTTGAAATAATGTACTCTAATATGATGGTAGACAAGAAGAAAGAATGGCATATTCTTAACGATCATCCACACATACAATGGACGTTAGTTAGACTACCGTTTATAGTGGATGGCGCAGAAAGAGGAAATTTGAAAGAACATTTAACAGATATGCCTGGTACAAAAATAACAAATCAAGATATTGCGACTTTTATCATTCATCAAATCGACAATATAAACTATGTACATAAAGCACCGTTTATTGCAAATTAATTAAAAGTTCCCAGTTTATTTATACTGCAAAGTACATCGGCAAACTAATGATGGATTGTCTCCTATCATTAATAAAATAAGAATGGTATTATTGTTACAAAATGTAATATATACTATATAAAGCTTGAAAAATTGGAGGGAAATAAACATGGGGTTATTTGATGGAATAATGGGCAATGCAAGCGAAGTCAATCTAGATAAATTGCAAGAAGAGATGAAAGAGATATTAATACCGAATGAGACCATTCAAAATGCGTATAAAATTATTAGAGATACGTTTATTTTTACGAATAAGCGGTTAATTTTAATCGATAAACAAGGGGTAACGGGTAAGAAAACCGAATATCATTCAATTCCTTACAAAAATATTCTACATTTTTCAGTGGAAACGGCGGGTACATTTGATTTGGATGCAGAGCTAAAAATTTGGGTTTCAGGTAGCCAATTGCCGATACAGAAAAATTTTAATAAATCTACTAACATTTATAAAGTGCAAAGTGTTTTAGCAGAATATGTACTAGGTTAGTATTCTAAGGGCGGTTAACAGGTTTAGAGCTGTTAATCGTTTTTTTGCCTTTATGGCTATAATAGGGACGGGGGGATTATAAATGAAAAGTGTTAATTTTCAACTTGACCATCATAACGCATTAGAAATAACACAAATCAATGATCAGTTATATGAGATGCGACTGAGCGTTAATGGAAGCATAAGTATTTTCTATTTAACGCGTGAACAATTATGCACGGATAGCAGAATTGAAGCATTTCAAGATAGATTAAGCAGTGACTTATTTACAGATAATAAATGACTAAAAGCCCAGAGTCTTTATGCTTGATGCTTAAGTAAGCATACAAATAAATAGTAAGTTAAAACGGTACTTTATGCAGTAATGTTCTACTTTAAGAATGTTTTTAGTAGACAAGACCTAATATAAAAAAACTAAAATAAGGATTTATGTGAATATAGCCATTTCTTTTTCAAAGCGTTCTTAAAAATAACCTAAAAATTTACTGGGTTTTTATGCAATAATAACATTTCCACTTTTGCAACGAAGGAAAACATGCTTTTTTATAGTATATATCGTCTATTTTTTAGAGGAAAAAGGTTTGTACTGTGTACAGAGCTTACTGATAAAGTAGGGGTATTTTCTTTATGAGTAGTGACAATTGTCTCTAAACAAATGTAAATAGATTGTATATACTTACATATAGAGGGAAGGAGGAGGTAGCGTGATTCTAGTTCGAAATGATAACTTCGAAATATCGGAAGAAAACGGAAAGGTATTTATGCTTACATACAGCGCTGGGTTTCCATTAAAAGATTTTGATGGCGTCTTACGTAGTCATCCACGACTAAAGTTATCTAATTTTTCTATATTAAAAACTGTACTAGCAACAGAAAGCACAAGTCCTGTTGAGATTGGACGCTGGCTTCCAAATGTTGAAGCTGAAATTGCTCGAGATAAAATGTCTGCCTCTATATTTATATATGAAACAGCTGATTATATTCAAAAGAATAAGGAAAAATTAACGGAACAAATTTTGGAAACGTTAGCGGATCAAGGCATTATTTATGGCATTTTAGACTTTGATATTTCAAAGGTTGAACCTGGCAAAGCGTTTTTAATTGCGCAAGGAACGTCACCTGTGGCAGGTACAGATGCACAAATTACATATTTACCTAAACCTGAAAGAAAACCTGTCATTCGTGATGATGGGAAAGCCGATTACTACGACATGAATTTTATTTCAGAAATTTCAGAAGGCTCTTGGCTCGGGGAAAAAATTCCTGCAACGATGGGCAAGCCTGGTCAAAATGTACTCGGTGAAATAATTGCGGCAGTACCTGGTCGTGATTTTCCTATTCGATATGACAAAAAATCCGCGTATGAAGTAGAAGAAGATGGTAAAATCGTCATTCGTTCGAAAATAGCGGGTGTGTTAGATGATGTCAAAGGTGCGATTGGTGTAAATCGCCATCTACCGATTCATGGAGATGTAGGCGTTGAGACGGGGAATTTAGAGTTTAATGGCTCTTTAAGCATTAAGGGAACCGTTACAACTGGCTATACTGTTATTGCAACCGGAGATATTTCCATTGAAGGTGCGGAAGGTGTAAGCGGCGCAAAGCTAATTAAATCAATCGAAGGTGATGTATACATTCGAGGCGGTATTTTTGGTTTGGGTTCAACACTCGTTGAAGCCGGTGGCAATATTTTTGTGAAGCATGTCAATGAAGCTATTTTAGTCGCAGATGATAGTATTCATATCGGTTTTTATTCACTTGGATCACAACTTACTGCCCATTCCATTTTTGTTGATGAGCGCAGAGGGAAAATCATTGGTGGGCGTGCTGTTGCAAAAAATACAATTGTTACAGCCATTTCGGGAAACCGTTTAGAGCGGAGAACGGATCTAATCATTGAAAGTGTCAATAAACAGGAAAGTTATGCAATGATGCAAGATAAAGCAACGCAGTTAAAGCAATTGCAATCCGATATTTCAGCGCGTGAAGCGAAGATTACAAGTTTACTACCTCTGCTTAAGCAAATGTCTACGCAGCAAATTGCTGCCTTTGAAGAAACAAAGCAAAGCTTATCCAAGTTAAAAGCAGAAGCGGTGACGCTAGATCGTGAAATTAAGTTAATGATGGATGAGATGCGTCATGCTGGAAAAGAAGAAATTATTGTTACAAAGGAAGCCTATCCTGGTACGTATATTCAAATTGGCAAAAAGTCCTCGTTGTTAAATAAAATGACGAACGGAAAATTTTTACTGGAGTTTGGTGAGCTGAATGTATAATGAATCATTCATCCCTGTGTTTGCGCACCGCGGGGCGTCTGCTTATGCGCTAGAAAATAGTTTCAAAGCGTTTGAAAAAGCATTAGAGCTAGGTGCCAATGGGATTGAGTTAGATATTCAGCTATCAAAAGAAGGGATACCCGTTGTTTACCATGATCCGCAATTATCAAGATTAGTAGGCAGTAATAAGCTAGTGAATGAATGCACGATAGCGGAATTGCAGAGCTTTAAATTAGGGAAGCCGTGGAGAAGGTTTTTTTCATCGTATAGAATTCCGACATTTGAAGCGGTTTTAGCATGGGCAAATAATCACCAACTCCCACTGAATATTGAATTAAAATCGACCATTCTTGACAATCAAGATGCGCTCGTTCAACTGCTTCAAGGGCTTAAATTACCAGCAGGTAGCCATTTTTCATCGTTTCATTATGAGCTGTTAGAGGTTGTGAAACGTCATGCGCCACAGTATGAAACAGCGCTAATTGCGACAAAAAAATTAAAATGGGATTTGTTGAGTGATTATAAGGCAATTGATTGTGTTCATATGCATAAAAAGTATTATAAACCCCGCTATTTAGAGGCATGCGTAGCTAGTGCTAAGACATGTCGCTTTTATGCGATTGATGGCAGTGAAAAGTTTTTGACGAATCCACATACATCCGTAGTAGGGTGGATTACTGATTTTCCGGATAAAGTTATCCATGTACAGCTACGTCAATAAAAATAGCTATCCAGTAAGTCACAAAGTTCTGTGGCCTATTTGGATAGCTATTTTTATTTTTTTTGGAAGCGCGGAGCCACTTTTCCTTTTTTTCGATCGCGGTGTAATAAAAAGCCTGCGAAAAAGCCAAAGCCGACAACAAAGAAAATGATGCCAACAACAAATTGCAGCCATAAAAATGGGAAAGGTGAGATGAGCTTACCGAATAATGTATCACGCATAAATTTAATGCCACCTGCGGCCATTAGACCTGGAATTAGCATGACAATAAACGCAGCAAAACGAGCCATACATGTCCCTCCTCATACCTAACTTTAATTGTACCTGTGGATAATGGAATGTCAAGAAAGCCTATGAATCTAAGGCGTCTCGTAAAAGCGCAGGAAGAAGCTCAAAATCTAGCAATCGTAACTGAATTTTTAGAAAATTCTTACTTAGTAGGAAAAGTGTAATAATAGTTGCGAAATTGTGAATTTGTCAGTATTGTAAAATTAAATGGAGCGATATTATCCATTGCAAAACAGTTTTATCATTTTTTTAAAATTTGATTGGGATGGGCATTAGGGGTTGCACTTTCCAAAGCAAAGGGGCGAGTTTTCATGGAAATCTTCAAGTATATGGAAAAGTATGATTATGAACAATTGGTATTTTGCCAAGACAAAGCATCTGGGTTAAAAGCGATTATCGCTATCCATGACACAACACTTGGGCCAGCATTAGGTGGTGCTCGTATGTGGACCTACGCGACAGAAGAAAATGCGATTGAGGATGCATTACGATTAGCACGTGGGATGACATATAAAAATGCAGCTGCTGGTTTAAACCTTGGCGGTGGAAAAACGGTCATTATTGGGGACCCATTTAAAGATAAAAACGAAGAAATGTTCCGTGCTTTAGGTCGTTTCATTCAAGGGCTAAACGGTCGCTATATTACAGCTGAGGATGTTGGTACAACCGTAACAGATATGGATTTAATCCACGAGGAAACAAATTATGTTACTGGTATTTCACCAGCGTTTGGTTCATCGGGTAATCCTTCACCAGTAACTGCTTATGGCGTTTATCGTGGCATGAAAGCAGCGGCGAAAGAAGCATTTGGTTCGGATATGCTAGAAGGGCGTACTATATCGGTACAAGGGCTAGGAAACGTTGCTTACAAGCTTTGCGAGTATTTACATAATGAAGGTGCAAAACTTGTAGTAACAGATATTAACCAAGCGGCTATTGATCGTGTTGTCAATGATTTTGGCGCTACAGCAGTTGCACCTGATGAAATCTATTCACAAGAAGTTGATATTTTCTCACCGTGTGCACTTGGCGCTATTTTAAATGACGAAACGATTCCGCAATTAAAAGCAAAAGTAATCGCGGGTTCTGCTAATAACCAACTACAAGATTCACGACATGGAGATTATTTACACGAGCTAGGCATTGTTTATGCACCTGACTATGTTATTAATGCAGGTGGTGTAATCAATGTCGCAGACGAATTATATGGCTATAATCGTGAACGTGCGATGAAACGTGTAGATGGTATTTACGATAGTATTGAAAAGATCTTTGAAATTTCCAAACGTGATAGTATTCCAACATATGTTGCGGCAAATCGTTTGGCGGAAGAACGTATTGCTCGCGTAGCGAAATCGCGTAGTCAGTTCTTAAAAAATGAAAAGAATATTTTGAACGGTCGTTAACAACGTCTATTCGCTAAAGAGAAGTCGCATTGTCGACTTCTTCTGTTTAAATAGTAGTAAATAAATGTCTAGGCTAATAGATTCGTCATTACAATAAATGACGTACACCTTTCGTTGCAATGTCTTTCAGATAGAGATTGTTACCTGTGGCGATACAGCGCTTTTCCTCGATGGATTGCACTATGACGCCAGTTAGGAGAGAGAGGCTTTAGCACTTTTCTCATAAGGAGGAATAACATATGGCTCAAAATTATGATGTTGTTATTTTAGGGGGAGGGACAGGTGGCTACGTCGCAGCTATTCGTGCGGCACAATTAGGCTTAAAAACAGCTATTGTGGAACGTGAACGACTTGGTGGTACTTGTCTACATAAAGGCTGTATTCCGAGTAAAGCATTACTTCGAAGTGCTGAAGTATATCGTATGGCCAATAAAACTGCCAGTGAATTTGGTGTAGAGATTACAGGTGTTACCTTGCAATTCAATAAGGTGCAAGCGCGCAAACAAGCAATAGTAGAGCAATTAAGCCAAGGTGTGAATACACTGATGAAAAAAGGCAAAATTGATGTTTATGAAGGAACAGGTCGAATTTTAGGCCCATCTATTTTCTCACCAATGCCAGGTACTATATCAGTAGAGATGCGCAATGGCGAGGAAAATGAAATGCTTGTTCCAACCAATGTTGTGATTGCAACAGGATCGAAGCCACGAGGAATGGCAGGATTAACGGTTGATGGGAAGTACGTCATGAATTCAGACCATGCATTGCAAATGGAAGCATTACCGACTTCATTATTGATTGTTGGTGGTGGTGTAATCGGCATCGAGTGGGCATCTATGCTTTGTGATTTTGGAGTAGCTGTAACTGTAATTGAATACGGTCCTACGATTTTACCAGCCGAGGATGCGGATATTGTAAAAGAAGTGACAAAGCAGCTTGAAAATCGTGGTGTGCGCATTGTGACGAATGCTCGGTTAAATACAGATAGCTTTAAAATAGAAAATGATAACGTTTACATTTCGGCGAAGCTTCAGGATAATGAGGAGCGATTTGAAGCACAGAAATTATTGCTTTGTGTTGGACGTGAAGCAAACATACATGGCATTGGTTTAGAAAATACCGATATTGAAATCGACAACGGCTTTATTCAAGTACGCGATTCTTATCAAACAAAGGAATCACATATGTATGCCATTGGAGATGTGATCGGTGGTTTACAATTGGCGCATGTTGCCTCACATGAAGGTTTGTCCGCTATTGAACACATTGCGACAGGAAAAGTAGCGCCGTTAGATGTTTTGCAAGTACCAAAATGTGTCTATTCCTTCCCAGAAGTGGCTAGTATCGGTTTGACGGAAAGTGCTGCTCGCGAAAATGGGCATGTATTAAAAATTGGTAAATTTCCTTTTAAAGCAATAGGTAAGGCGCTTGTTAATGGAGAATCAGATGGTTTTGTTAAAATAATAGCCGATGAAAAAACGGACGATATTTTGGGTATTCATATGGTAGGGCCGCATGTAACAGATTTAATAGGAGAAGCTTCATTAGCGAAATTATTAGATGCAACTCCTTGGGAAATTAGTCAAGCAATCCATCCACATCCATCATTAAATGAAGTATTAGTGGAATCAGCTTTAGCTGTCGATAAGCGAGCTATTCATTTTTAATGCGTCTACAGACATTACGCCGAGTTGCAACTGATAAAAAGACCGACATAAATTGAGATACTAAAGGAGCTTGTGCAAAAAAACAGGCACTTTAGCACGTTTTCTAATGCGAAAGGGGTGTTCATATGCAAGACGTTCAACTGAAACATGAAGATTTAGGGTTAACAAATGAAGATGTCCTTGCTATGTTCGAAACGATGTTAATGGCAAGAAGATTAGATGAGCGCATGTGGTTATTAAACCGTTCAGGTAAAATTCCATTTGTAATTTCTTGTCAGGGACAGGAGGCTGCACAAGTGGGAGCAGCATTTGCGCTAGATAAAAATAAAGATTATATTGCACCGTATTATCGAGATATGGGCGTAGTCTTACATTTTGGTATGACGCCAAAAGAGCTGATGTTATCAGCATTTGCAAAGGCTGAAGATCCAAACTCTGGCGGCCGCCAAATGCCTGGACATTTTGGGCAAAAGAAAAACCGCATTTTGACTGGTTCTTCACCAGTAACAACACAAGTTCCACATGCTGTTGGTGTGGCGCTTGCGGGACGCTTGCAAAAGGAGGATTTCATCGCCTTTGTTACGTTAGGAGAAGGTTCTTCCAACCAAGGTGATTTCCATGAAGGAGCGAATTTTGCCGGTGTGCATAAGCTACCCGTAATTATAATGGTAGAAAACAATCAATATGCTATTTCAGTACCAGTGGAACGCCAGTTAGGTTGTGCAAAAGTATCAGATCGTGGTATTGGCTATGGCATGCCAGGCGTAACGGTAGACGGCAAATGTCCACTGCAAGTTTATAAGGTTGTCAGAGAGGCGGCAGAACGCGCTCGTAGCGGTGAAGGTCCAAGTTTAATAGAAACGGTGACATTCCGTTTAACTGCACACTCTTCGGATGATGATGATCGTCAATATCGTACAGCTGAAGATATCGCGGAAGGGAAAGCAAAGGATCCGATTGTATTGTTTGAAAAGTATTTACAAGATGCTGGCATTATGACGGAATCTCTTCGTACTGAAATAGAAGAGCGTGTGATGGCCGAAGTAAATGAAGCGACGGACTATGCAGAAGCAGCTCCATATGCTAAACCAGAGGATGCCTTAAAGTACGTATATGCACCAGTGGACGGAGGTGACGTGTAATGGCAGTAATGTCTTATATTGATGCGATTACATTAGCGATGAAGGAAGAAATGGAACGAGATGAACGAGTTTTCATTTTAGGAGAGGACGTTGGTCGCAAAGGCGGCGTTTTCAAAGCAACTACGGGTCTTTATGAGCAGTTTGGGGAGTATCGTGTGTTAGATACACCTCTTGCGGAAAGTGCCATTGCAGGAGTCGGTATTGGCGCGGCAATGTACGGCATGCGCCCAATTGCTGAAATGCAGTTTGCAGACTTTATTATGCCTGCTGTGAACCAAATTGTATCGGAAGCTGCGAAAATCCGTTATCGCTCCAATAATGACTGGACTTGTCCGATTGTAGTCCGTGCTCCTTTTGGTGGTGGGATTCACGGAGCGCTTTACCATTCACAATCGGTAGAAGCACTTTTTGCTGGAACACCCGGTTTGAAAATTGTTATTCCTTCCACTCCGTATGATGCGAAAGGCTTGTTAAAGGCAGCAATTCGTGATGAAGATCCGGTATTATTTTTTGAACATAAGCGTGCGTATCGCCTAATCAAAGGGGAAGTCCCATTAGACGATTATACATTACCAATTGGCAAGGCAGATGTGAAGCGAGAAGGGGAAGACGTTACGGTCATTACGTACGGTCTAGCCGTTCATTTCGCTTTACAGGCAGCCGAGCGTTTAGCGGCAGATGGCATCTCTGTCCATATTTTAGATTTACGTACAGTGTATCCGTTAGATAAAGAAGCCATTATTGAAGCGGCAAGTAAAACAGGAAAAGTATTGCTTGTAACAGAAGATAACAAGGAAGGCAGTATTATAAGTGAGGTTGCTGCCATTATTGCAGAACATTGCTTATTTGACCTTGATGCGCCTATTCAACGTTTAGCTGGACCAGATGTACCTGCGATGCCATATGCACCTACGATGGAAAAGTTTTTCATGATAAATCCTGAAAAAGTAGAGCGGGCATTGAGAGATTTAGCTGCATTCTAAAAATCTCCTATCAGGAGATGCATATCTAATTAGTAGTCTCTTTTGAGTAGGCTCAAAGGCTTGCGAAATATAAGTTGAAGCTTCTCAACTAGTTGTCTCGAATTTTGCAATGGCATGCTGTAAATGGACAATTCAAAATTCGGGTTGACTAGATGGAGGCGTAATTGATGGGAGGAAAAGATAATGGCGATTCAAAGCATTACGATGCCACAGCTCGGTGAAAGCGTAACAGAAGGTACAATCGAAAAATGGCTCGTACAACCAGGTGATACAGTAAAAAAATATGATCCATTAGCAGAAGTTGTGACGGATAAAGTAAATGCAGAAATCCCATCCTCTTTTGAAGGGGTCATTACAGAATTACTTGCAGAAGAAGGGCAAACGTTACCAGTTGGAGCAGTGGTTTGTTCCATTGAAATCGCAGGTGACGGTGAAGTGCCAGCGTCTTTGCCTGCGAAAAAGTCGACAGTAAGTGCGGCAATATTAAATGCAGGGATTCAGAAAAAACAAGAGTCTCCAAAAGAAGTTACTGCACCTATTGCATCAGCAAATTCAGTGAAACAACAAAAAAACCGCTATTCGCCTGCTGTACTTAGACTGGCGCAAGAACATGATATTCCACTTGAGCAAGTTGTTGGTACAGGAGAGGGTGGCCGTATTACACGAAAAGATCTACAACAACTCATTGACGCAGGAAATATACCAACGCCACAGGATGTAACACCTTCTGAGCCAGTTGCAACAACGGCTAGTAGCCAACCTGTTGGGGCTATCGAAACACCAACAAAACCAATCGCATCCTCGCCAGTGTTGCAAACAGGCGACATTGAAATTCCAGTAACGAATGTGCGCCGTGCCATTGCGAATAATATGGTACGTAGTGCTCAAGAAGTCCCACATGCTTGGATGATGATGGAAGTTGATGTAACGGATTTAGTGGCTTATCGGGATAGTATAAAGATGGACTTTAAGCAAAAGGAAGGTTTTAATATTACCTACTTTGCGTTCTTTGTAAAGGCCGTTGCACAAGCTTTAAAAGAGTTCCCAATGATGAACGCTATGTGGGCGGGTGATAAAATTATCCAAAAACATGACATAAATATTTCCATTGCGGTAGCAACAGACGATGCACTTTTTGTCCCTGTTATAAAACACGCTGATGAAAAGTCCATTAAAGGGATTGCTAAAGAAATTCACGAGCTTGCCCAAAAAGTACGCACGGGGAAACTGACAATGGACAATATGCAAGGTGGTACTTTTACAGTTAATAATACGGGTGCTTTCGGTTCTGTGCAGTCGATGGGCATTATTAATTATCCGCAAGCTGCCATCCTGCAAGTGGAAAGTATTGTAAAAAAACCAGTTGTTTTACCTGGTGGAATGTTTGCGGCACGCGATATCGTAAATTTATGTCTATCTTTAGATCATCGCGTATTAGATGGATTAGTTTGTGGTAAATTCCTAAATAGAGTAAAAGAAATACTCGAAAATACAAATAAATCTTCGACGTCAGTCTACTGATGACTTGTCGGAAACCTGTTGTATAACGGTTTCCGATTTTTTTTTGCTTTTCGAGTCGCAATTTGTCATGTAGAATAACAAATAGAAACTACTAAGGGGGGAAGCTGATTAAGCGTCCGCATGTCAAACAACATGAAAAATATTGAATTTGAAAAGCCGTCCTATTCAGAATGGCAAGATGCAGCAATCAAAGCTTTAAAAGGGAAACCATTCGAGTCTCTTTTAACGAAAACAAGTGAGGGTGTTACTTTAGAACCACTTTACACACAAGAAAGTTTAGTAGCAAAACTTGGAGATGAACTTGATAAACAAGTTGCCACAATCCGTTCCCTACAAAATAGTCAAGTATTTCGTGTGGCACAGCAAGTTTATGCAGAAACAAGTGAAGCATTTTTCGCTCAACTTGATGATAGTTTAGCTCGTGGTAATGAGATTGTGACAATTGATAGCCGTGTTAACTTTGAATGGTCTGAAGAAATATTGGCACAACTAGCTCCTTATTTCTCTGAATATTCGTTTAAAATAACGGTAAAAGACGAGAATGACCCATTGTTAGCAGTATTCGACAACATCACAAATGAACAGCGTGAAACTGTGAATGGGTATATTGTAGCGAAAAGCCCTATCAAGCTTGAAGGATTGCCAAATGTACGAACTATTAGTGCAAATACAGTAACTTACCATAATGAAGGCGCTAATGCCGTACAAGAATTAGCTTATGCACTTGCTATTGCAGCAAAATATGCAGAGCAAGAAGAAAACTTTGAAGCTTTTGCACAAAAATTTTATGTTTCATTTGCGATTGATACGCAATTCTTCACAGAAATTGCGAAGTTACGTGCATTTAAAGTACTTTGGAAAGCGTTCTCATCTGCATATGGTGTGGAAGGGAATGTAAAAATTCCAACGCTTGCGGAAACTTCTCTACGAAGCTTCTCGAAATTGGATGTTTACGTAAATTTACTACGTGCAGCAAATGAAGCGCTTTCTGGATTAATTGGCGGTGCGGATGTATTTACAGTTCACCCACATGATGCATTAACGAAGCCTACAGAACAATCTGTTCGTATTGCTCGAAATGTATCTTTAGTGTTAAAAGAAGAAACAAATGTCTTAAAAATAACAGATCCTGCCGGTGGTTCATACTTCATTGAATCATTAACAGCGGATTTCGTAAAAGAAGCTTGGGCATTATTCTTAGAAATTGAAGCTGCTGGTGGTATTGACGCGTATGCAGCATCTGGTAAATTAGCAGAAGCATTAGAAGTATCTTACCAAGCGCGAATTAAAGCAGCACAAACACGCAAACAATCGGTTATCGGTACGAATATTTATGCAAATCCAGCAGATGTACTTGAAAGTGAAACGAACCCATTATTTGCAGATGTTAAGCGCATTTCGATTCCGTTTGAGCAATTGCGTGCACAAATGACTGCTGCCAATGTGAAAACAGGAATTCTAGCATTAGGTTCACTAAAAAGTTCAAAACCTCGTGCAGACTTTGTATCTGGTTTCTTAAACACTGTTGGTCTAGTACCAGAAAAAAGCGAACCAGTAGCAACAGTTGAGGAAGCGCTCGCTTGGCTAAATACAACAGAAGCAAAATATGTTGTTATTGCAGGCAATGACGATACTACAAAAGAATTAGTACCAGCAATTTTAGCTAAAAAACCAGCAAACGTAATTGTAGATGTTGCAGGTAAATTTAAAGACGAAGAAGAAGCTTGGATAGCAAATGGCTTAAACGGCTTTATTTTCGCAGGACAGAACATCATTGAAAAATTAAATTCAGTGTTCGCTAGCATGAAGGAGGTCCAACGATGAGCAAGCCTAATTTTAGTGCAATTGAAATCGAAAACGTATTATCAACTGAAGCTCCTGCGGCGTCAGATGAAAAATTCATGACAAATGAAGGTATTGAAATTAAAGATATTTATACAAAAGATGACATTAAAGATGTGAAACATTTACATGATGTAGCTGGTATAGCACCGAATACACGTGGACCATACCCTACTATGTATGTTGCGCGTCCTTGGACAGTTCGTCAGTATGCAGGTTTCTCTACTGCTGAAGAATCGAATGCCTTTTATAAACGTAACCTTGCAATGGGTCAAAAAGGGCTTTCAGTTGCCTTTGACTTAGCAACGCACCGTGGTTATGATTCAGACCACCCACGTGTTACAGGTGATGTTGGTAAAGCTGGGGTTGCCATTGACTCTGTCGAAGATATGAAAATTTTATTTGATCAAATTCCGTTAGACCAAATGTCTGTATCTATGACGATGAATGGTGCTGTACTGCCAGTACTTGCCTTCTACATCGTTGCTGCTGAAGAGCAAGGGGTAACACCAGACCAGCTAGCTGGAACAATTCAAAATGATATTTTAAAAGAATACATGGTGCGTAACACATATATTTATCCACCTGCAATGTCGATGAAAATTATTGCGGACATTTTTGAATATACTGCGAAATTCATGCCGAAATTTAACTCTATTTCTATTTCGGGCTACCATATTCAAGAAGCAGGTGCTACAAATGATATTGAACTTGCCTACACGCTAGCCGACGGACTTGAGTATGTTCGTACAGGGTTAAAAGCGGGTATTGATATCGATGCCTTTGCACCACGTTTATCATTCTTCTGGGCGATTGGTATGAACTATTACATGGAAGTGGCAAAAATGCGTGCTGCACGCCGTATTTGGGCGCAAATGATGTCTACGTTCAATCCAAAAAATCCAAAGACATTGGCATTACGTACACACTCACAAACTTCTGGATGGTCTTTAACAGAGCAAGATCCATTCAATAACGTGACGCGTACATTAATCGAAGCCAATGCTTCATCAATGGGGCATACGCAATCACTTCATACGAACGCACTTGACGAAGCAATTGCTTTACCAACAGATTTCTCTGCACGTATTGCACGTAATACGCAGTTATTCTTACAAGAAGAAACAGCCATGACAAAAGTGATTGATCCATGGGGTGGTTCATATTATGTTGAAAAACTAACAGATGAAATCACTGAATCTGCTTGGGCGTTAATCGAAGAAATTGAAGAACTTGGTGGTATGGCAAAAGCGATTGAAACAGGTCTTCCTAAGATGAAGGTTGAAGAAGCTGCGGCGAAACGTCAGGCGAAAATTGACTCGAAATCAGAAACAATCGTTGGTGTGAACAAATATCGTCTGGACAAAGAAGAGCCAATCGACATTCTTGATATCGACAATACACTAGTACGTCAAAAGCAAATTGAGCGTTTAGATGCTATGAAAGCAGCTCGTGATGAGGCAGAAGTACAAAAACATCTTGCACGCTTAACGAAAGCTGCACAAGATGGTGAGGAAAACTTACTTGCAGTAGCGGTAGATGCAGCGCGTGCTCGTGCATCACTGGGAGAAATTTCTGATGCAATCGAGGTTGTATCTGGTCGTCATAAAGCCATCATCCGTTCCATTTCAGGCGTTTATTCTGCTAACTTCTCTGACGAAGAACAAATTACTGAAGTGAAAAATATGACAGATGAGTTCCTTGAAAATGAAGGTCGTCGCCCACGTATTTTAGTTGCGAAAATGGGACAAGACGGACATGACCGAGGTGCCAAAGTCATTGCAACTGGCTATGCTGACTTAGGGTTTGACGTAGATATTTCACCACTATTTATGACACCTGAAGAAACTGCGCAAATGGCTGTTGAAAATGACGTACATTGTATCGGCGTATCGTCATTAGCAGCAGGTCACAAAACTTTAGTACCTGCATTGGTTGCTGAACTGAAAAAACTTGGTCGTGAAGATATTATCATTATCGTTGGCGGCGTTATTCCAGCACAAGATTATGAATTCCTTTATGAAGCAGGTGCTGTGGCGATCTTTGGTCCTGGTACAGTAATACCTGTATCTGCCATTAAAATTATTGAGGAAATCTATAAACGTTTAGGTTACGAGGAAGTGTCTAAATAATGGACAAAAACAAAGGGATGCAGGAAAGTGCTCTATTTGTCATGGGTGGCGTGGAGGCATCTCACGACGGTATGCAGTATGGTGTACCGAAAAAATTCCGAAAGAAAAAGGCGGACAACCTTAATATACAGGGGCTTGCACGAGATGTACGTGCAGGCTCCCGTGTACAGTTGTCAAAAGCCATTACGCTCATTGAAAGTTCGAATAGTACCCATAAAGCACAGGCTCAGGAGTTATTACAGGAGCTTTTACCGCATACAGGCAACAGTGTTCGTATAGGGATTACGGGAGTACCAGGGGCTGGGAAAAGCTCTTTCATTGAAGCTTTCGGAACGATGTTATGTGAGATGGGTAAAAAAGTAGCGGTCCTTGCAATAGACCCGAGTTCTTCATTATCAGGGGGCAGTATTTTAGGCGATAAAACGCGCATGGAAGAACTGGTGAAAAAGCCGAATGCATTCGTTCGTCCATCACCGTCTGCTGGTACCCTAGGGGGTGTCCATAAGAAGACGCGCGAAACGATGCTTTTATGTGAAGCAGCGGGCTACGATGTCATTTTAATTGAGACCGTTGGTGTTGGGCAGAGTGAAACATACGTCCGCGGTATGGTCGATTTCTTCCTGTTGCTCGTGTTAACAGGTGCAGGGGATGAGCTTCAAGGTATGAAAAAGGGCATTATGGAATTGGCAGATGCAATTGTTGTGCATAAAGCGGATGGTGACAATGTTCGACTAGCGAAAAAAACCGTTTCCGAGTACAAGCAAATATTGCATTTCCTTCAACCTGCAACACCAGGTTGGATGTCTACTGCCATGCCAGTTAGTTCGTGGGAGAAAAAGGGACTCGATAAAGTGTGGGATACAATCGGTGAATTTAGGCAAACGGTAGAAGCAAATAACTATTGGTCTATCCGACGTCAAAAACAAACGAGAGATTGGTTCCAATCTATGATTACAGATCATTTAATTGATGCATTTTACGGAGACCCAAATCGCAAGGAACAAGTGCAGTTACTAGAGCGCCAAATCCTCAATGGGCAATTAACAGTAACGCAAGGTGTAGATCGTTTATTTAGCGATGAGCAATCATAGAAATAATGTACGCTTTTATATGAGCATGTAGGTGCACAAAAGCATCACTTACTGCTATGATAGGAGATGTATGAGCGCTTTCAACCAAAAGTTATACAAAGCAAATGAAGACAGCGCGAAATTGAAAGGAGCTATCGCTTTATGAATATGGATTACGATTTATTTATGCAAGAAATTTTAAAAACAGCACGTGCAGAAATTGAGGCTGCAGGATACGAGCAATTACGCACGCCTGAAGCTGTTGAAGAGGCGTTTGCTCGTCCAGGTACAACATTAGTTATGGTCAATTCAGTATGTGGCTGTGCGGGGGGCATTGCTCGTCCAGCAGCGGCACAATGTGTGCATTACGATAAAAGACCAGATCATTTAGTTACTGTCTTTGCAGGTCAAGATAAAGAAGCGACAGCAGCTGCTCGTTATCACTTCGGTGAAGACCACTTGCCATCTTCTCCATCATTTGTACTTTTAAAAGATGGACAAGTCGTAGCAGAAGTGGGCCGCTATGAAATCGAAGGCCATGATCCAATGTCAGTAGTGACAAACTTACAAGCAAATTTTGAAGAATATTGTGAAGAGCTATAAAGTTTGATTAACACCTACATGGTGAGCTTAACATAAGTTTAGCTTTTAGTTATTTGGCTAAAGTGACTAGTGCACTTTAGTCAAATCCTTTCGGAATTTTTGTAATATTGGCTAAATAAATGGACAACACAATAAAAGTTTAAATAGATGAGATGAGCTTCTAATGAATAACTATTCGTTATGAATGCTGCAGGATGGGAGGCAGTCGACTTGAAGAAATTTTCAATCGGCTATCGTACATTAAAAACAGCAGTCGGAGCAGCGATCGCCATTGCGATTGCGCAGTATTTTGAATTAGCTTCTTATGCTTCAGCCGGTATTCTAACGATTCTATGTGTGCAGCCAACAAAGAAAAAATCCCTTCATGCTGCTTATACTCGCTTTGTCGCAAGCATTATTGGTATGCTGTATGCATTTTTGAGCTTTGAGCTATTTTCTTATCACCCATTAACATTGGCAGGGATGCTTGTATTGTTTATACCGACGATTGTTTCGTTAAAGGTAGCAGATGGCTTTGTATCAAGTGCGGTGATTATTATGCATATTTACGCAGCTAAGGGCTTTTCGTATGATTTGGTAACGAATGAGTTAGCCTTGATGGCTATTGGTTATGGTACGGGAATCGCCATTAATATGTATATGCCAGATATTCAAAAGGAATTAAATTACTATAGAGTTAAAATAGAGGAACTGTACAGTAAGATTTTTTTAGAAATTGCCAGCTATTTAAGACAGGGTGATACGTTATGGGATGGACAGGAACTGATTCAAGCAGTCAAAACGTTGAATGATGCAAAATCATTAGCTTTTAAAGATGTAGAAAATCATTTTACTCGTAGACAAAATGACTATTATGTCTATTTCGATATGCGTGAGCAACAGCTTGAAATTATTGAACGAGTTCTCCCGAAGATAACGGCATTACCTGTTATAGTACAAGAGGCAGAAATTGTGGCAGACTTTGTCCAAGACCTTGGGGAGCATGTCCATTCTGGAAATACGGCAGGTCGTTATAGGGAAAAATTAGAGTTAGCGAAGAGAGATTTTGCGAAACTACCTTTACCTACAAACCATCAAGAGTTTATTGCGCAAGCAGCGCTTTATCAATTCATAGAAGAAATGGATCGGTATTTAGAAATAAAGCAATCATTTAAGGGTTTAAAGGTAGAAAGAAAGCGCCCACAGTAGCGTGGACGCTTTGCATTTTCTTAAACTAGCATTGATAAACCGAATGCAAGAGATGAAATGACCATGATGGCAATCATGGCATAAACAACGACTTTTTGAAATTTTTTATTACTCATATGCTCGTTCGCTCCTTCTTTTCTTATAAATAGTTTAGCAAATCTGAAAAATTTCTCAAGTAGTAGAGTTTTGACAAAAAAATCTGTAAAATAGGTTATGTACCATAACAGAAGGAGATGTCACCATGGAGAGAGTAGACCATATTGGGATTGCAGTGCGCGATCTAGATGAACGCATTACATATTATACAGAAACTTTAGGTTTAAAGTTACTGAAAGTGGAAGAGGTTGAATCTCAGCAGGTTCGTGTTGCTTTTATTGACGCTGGCAATGTGAAAATTGAGTTACTTGAACCGATGAGCGAAAAAAGCGCTATTCACGGATTCATCGAAAAGCGTGGCGAAGGCATTCACCATGTTGCATTCGGTGTAACAGGAATTCGTGAACGCATGGCAGAGCTTCGTGAAAAAGGCGTGCGTCTTTTGTCGGAAGAGCCAGGACCAGGTGCAGGTGGCGCAGAGGTAGCTTTCATGCATCCTAAATCATCTTTCGGTGTGTTATATGAATTATGCGATAAAAGTGGAAAAGGGGAAAAGTGATTAGTATGGATATGTTCGACAAAATTAATGACTTATATGATCGTAAGACGGTAATTGAGCTTGGCGGTGGCTATGAACGCATCGAAAAGCAACATGATAAAGGTAAATTAACAGCTCGTGAGCGTATTGAATTATTACTAGACGAAGGTACGTTTTTCGAGATTAACCCATTCATTACACACCGTACAGTAGACTTCGGTATGGACAAAATGGAAGGTCCTGGCGATGGTGTAGTAACAGGCTTTGGTAAAATTAACGGACGTCCAGTTTACTTATTCTCTCAAGATTTCACTGTTTTTGGTGGAGCGCTTGGTGAAATGCACGCTAAAAAAATGGCGACAGTAATGGATCTAGCAGCTAAAAACGGCACACCGTTTATCGGTATTAACGATTCAGGTGGCGCGCGTATTCAAGAGGGTGTTCTTTCTCTTGATGGTTACGGACACATCTTCTATCGTAATGCGATTTACTCTGGAGTAATTCCACAAATCTCTGTTATTATGGGACCTTGTGCGGGTGGAGCTGTTTATTCTCCAGCTATCACAGACTTTATCTTAATGGTTGATAAAACATCTCAAATGTTTATTACTGGACCAAAAGTAATTGAAACAGTAACAGGTGAAAAAATCTCTGCTGAAGATCTAGGTGGATCAAAAGTAAACAATGCAGTAAGTGGTAACGCTCACTTCCGTGCACCATCTGAAGAAGCGGCAATCAATCAAATTAAACAATTATTAAGCTATTTACCACAAAATAATAAAGAAAAAGCACCACGTCAACCACGTCCAGAAGGTGACGATTATCGTCCAGAAATCGTGGATACTGTGCCAATCGAAACAACGCGCCCATACGATGTGCGTAAAGTTGTAGAACAAGTAGTGGACGAAGGTTCATTTATGGAAGTTCACTCAGAATTTGCGAAAAATGTCGTAGTTGGTTTTGCACGTATTGCTGGTGAATCTGTAGGTCTTGTATGTAACCAACCAAAAGTATTAGCAGGTGGTCTTGATATCGATTCTTCAGATAAGGCAGCTCGTTTCATTCGTACTTGTGACGCGTATAATGTGCCAATTATCACTTTTGAAGACGTTTCTGGTTTCTTCCCAGGCGTAAAACAAGAGCACGGTGGTATTATCCGTCATGGTGCGAAAATCCTTTATGCATACTCTGAAGCAACTGTACCAAAAATTACAGTTATTCTACGTAAAGCATATGGTGGTGCGTACGTTGCACTTAACTCTAAATCAATCGGTGCTGACTTAGTATTCTCTTGGCCAAACGCTGAAATCGCAGTAATGGGTGCAGCAGGTGCAGCAAATATTATCTTTGCTCGTGAAATTGCGAAGTCTGATGATCCAGAAGCAACTCGTGCAGCAAAAATTGAAGAGTATAAAGAGAAATTCGCAAATCCTTATGTTGCGGCATCTCGTGGTATGGTAGACGATGTTATTGATCCTCGTGATACGCGTATCAAACTTATTCAAGCTCTAGATATGTTGTCAAACAAGCACGAAACACGTCCAGAGAAAAAGCATGGAAACATTCCACTATAAGTTGGACAAACCCAGTAGCCAGTTGGCTGCTGGGTTTTTTAGATGGAACGACTAAAAAAATATATTCAAAAAATGACAGATAATTGAAACATTTTTGCTGCTCACCCGTACAAATAGGTAAGGGAGTTGAGATGAATGGAGTGGCAACAATTACAGTCTGAGCAGGAAAAACTTCATGCCCAGCTAAGAAATGTTAATAGATTAAGTGAAAAAAAGCTTTTAATTGAAGGACAAATCGAGCATGCAAGGCAGGAAATTTCCAAACATTCTACAGAACTCAATCAAATTCGAATCAAGCTTGATAAGCTAGAAGGCTTTTCATTTATGAATATGATTCGAACTTGGACAGGGCAACAAGATGAGCTAAGAGCGGAGAAAGTCGATAAAGCAGCTATTTTGGAATTGAAATGCAATGAAGCCAAAAAAATGCTACATGATTTAACAATCGACCTGGAGCAAGTGAATCATTTGCGCACCCAATCAAATGCAAAACAATTGCAACAAGCGCTAAGTCATCTGCAAGAAAAAAAGCAAAGCTATCTCCAATTACACGAGCCTGAATATGCGCACAAATTGGAACAGCTTGCGAATGAAGAAGTGATGACCAAGCAGTTAATTTTTGAGATAACTGAAGCAGAGGAAGCGGGGGATATTGCGCTAACTAAATTAGGTCAGGCAGCCGCATCACTGCATTCAGCGAGCGGATTTTCTACATGGGATACGTTTTTTGGAGGTGGCATTATTGCCACACATTTAAAGCATGATGCGCTTGATAAAACTGAAAGTTATCTTCATAATGCCCAAATTGCCTTGCAACGTTTTCATAATGAATTGCTTGATGTCCAAGATTTGTCTACCCAGTCATTACATGTGGAGGCAGACGGTTTTGTAAAATTTGCGGATTATTTCTTTGATGATATTTTTTCTGCTTGGTCAGTCCATTCAAAAATATCAACAGCAAGAGAGCAAGTATCCCGTGTACAAGATGACGTACATAATACAATTAGACGTTTACAGGAAAAACATCATAAAGCAGTAGCTCATTTAGAAGAATTACAGAAAGAAAAAAAGGCGATTTTACAAATTTAACAGCGAAGCCGAGTCAAAAGCGAAAAAGAGGCTGGGACATAAGAGAAAAAGTGTTAGATTGACTGCCATCAATCTAACACTTTTTTGCTATGCCGTTGTTGTCCGCTACGGCGGTGCTTTCCGCTCAGCACAGTAAGCCGCAACCCTCG